>Ga0075423_10005009_pt1 | contig 12338 bp, 7 predicted proteins | sample SoiMethybrSBSTD2_FD_80114 | JGI IMG/M metagenome (GOLD analysis project Ga0075423, IMG submission 80114) | Bulk soil microbial communities from a Populus tree surrounding site in Tennessee, USA - Soil MetaG P. TD hybrid SBSTD2 | ecosystem: Environmental > Terrestrial > Soil > Tree plantation...
CGAGCTGCAACCAGTGCCACGGCGTGATCGATCCGATCGGGTTCGCGATGGAGAACTTCGACGCCATCGGCCGCTGGCGCGAGAAGGACACCGAAGCCAACGCGCCGATCGACGCCAAGACGATTCTTCCCAACGGACGTCCGGTCGACGGACCGATTCAGCTGCGCGACGCGATCTTCAGCGGCCGCGATCTGTTCGTGCGCGCGCTCACCGAGAAGCTGATGATGTACGCAGTGGGACGCGAGCTGGCCTATTACGACATGCCGCAGGTGCGCGCCGTGGTGCGCAAGGCCGCGACGCAGAATTACCGCCTGTCGGCCATCGTCTCGGGTATCGTTGCAAGCGACGCGTTTCGACTGCAGGCGCCGCCCGTTTCGCGCGAGGATGCCAAAGCGAGCGGAACGGTGGCGAAGAAGGACTGATTATGTTCGTGACGAAGAGACATCTCTCTCGACGGACGGTCTTGCGTGGCGCCGGCGTCACTCTCGCTCTGCCGCTGCTCGACGCGATGATCCCGGCGGCAACCGCGCTGGCGCAGACGGCGGCGGTGCCCAAGCTGCGCATGGGGTTCTTCTACATCCCGCACGGCGCGATCATGGGGAACACGGTGCATGGCCCCGAGATGGATCGCTGGACGCCGAGCGGCGCCGGCGCCGATTTCAAGTTGAGCCCGATCCTGAAAGCGCTCGAGCCGCACAAGCGTTACGTCACCTCGTTCGGTAACTTGCAGAACCAGGCGATGGTTGGCGGCGTGCACAGCCTGGCGCCGGCGACGTGGTTGAGCGGCACGAAACCCGACAAGGGCTCTGCCAGCGCCAGCATGTCGACGACGCTCGATCAGGTGGTGGCGAAGAACATCGGTCAGAACACATCGCTGCCGTCGCTCGAGGTCGCATCGGAGACGACGCAGCAGGCGGCGGCGTGCAGCGGATCGGCATGCTTCTACAACACGACGCTGTCGTTCCGCGACGCGCACTCGCCGCTGCCGATGGAACACAACCCGCGCAAGGTGTTCATCCAGTTGTTTGGGGAAGGCGATACGCCCGAGGAGCGCGCCGCCATCTCCGATCAGACGAAGAGCCTCCTCGATCGCGTGCGCGATCGCATCAATGCGCTGCGCCGCGATCTGGGCGCCGGCGATCGCGCCGTGCTCGACAACTACGTCGAAACGGTGCGCGAGATCGAGCGCCGGGTGCAGTTGGCGTCGAGCCGCGATCTGTCAGCGATCACCGTGCCGGAAGCGCCGATCGGCGAGCTGACGTCGTTCGGCGATCAGGTCGATCTGATGTTCGATCTGATCGCGCTCGCCTATCAGGCGGATCTGACGCGCGTGGCCTCGTACATCATGGTCGCCGAGGGCACCAACCGCACCTACAACCACATCGGCGTGTCCGATTCGTTCCATCCGGTCTCGCACCACGCCAACGACCTCACGCGTCTCGAGAAGCTGGTGAAGATCCAGACCTGGCACATCGAGCGCTTCGCCGCGTTCCTCGCCAAGCTGGCCAAGGTGCCGGACGGCGACGGCACGCTGCTCGATCACGCGATGTTCCTCTACGGCTCGAACATGTCGAACAGCGATCGCCACAACGGCCACCCGCTGCCGACGCTGCTCGTGGGCGGCGGCAACGGCAGGCTGAAGGGCAGTCAGCACGTCGACCCACGCGAGCCGACGCCGATCGCCAACCTGCATCTCACGATCCTCGACAAGATCAACGCCAAGCAGGAAAAGTTCGGGGACAGCACGGGACTGATCGCAGGCGTCTAGCGGTCACGGCGGGTCTTCAGACCCGCCGTCACTCGTGCCGTAGGGCGCTCATCGGGTTGATTCGCGACGCGTTGCGCGCCGGGATGTAGCCGGCCAGCAGCGTCGCGGCGGCCATGGTCAACACGGCTGCCGTGAGAGCAAGCGGATCGTTGCGCTTCATCTGAAAGAGGAACGACTCGACCAGCTTCGTCGCGGCCAGGGCCGCGGGCAGACTGATCGCGAGCCCGAGGCCCGCGAGCACGCACACGTCTCGAAGCATCATCCAGACGACAGTGCCGCGCCTCGCACCGAGCGCCATCCGGACGCCGATCTCGCTGGTGCGCTTCGACACGCCGTACGAGATCGTGCCGTACAGGCCGACACAGGCGATCGCCAGCGCGAGCAGCCCGAAGGCGCTGCACAGGCGGGCAAAGGTGATCTCCTGGTTGATGTTCGCGTCGATGAGCGCACGTTGCGTCTTCATTCTCGTCACGGGCACCTGGGCGTCCGCACGCTTGACGATGTCCCGCACGGCGCCGACCGGAGTGAGCGGATCGCCGGCCGTCCGCAGTTGGTAGGTCACTTCCGATACTGGTCCCCAAATGGCCTGCGAGTACGAGAGAAAAATCGTCGGCGGAGGCCCGGCCGGCGTGAACCGAGTGGCTTTCAGTTGACCGTAGAGGGTGTTCGCCACCAGGCCGACGATTTCGATGTCGCAGGTATCACAGGCCCGCTTCATGGTCACGTGACGGCCGATCGGGTCCTCCCCCGCGAAATAGATCCGAACGAATTCCTGGTTGACGACGGCCACGTACGGCGCGCCGGGACGATCGCGCTCTTCGATCTGGCGACCGCGCAACAGTGGGATCTGCAGCGTGGTGAAGAAGTCCGGACCAACCGTCAACACGTGACTGCTCCTCGACACACCCCCCGGGACCGTGACGTTGGTGCCGGAAAAGCCGGAGCCGATCAGCGCGGAATCCGACAGCGTCACATGTTGAACGCCGGGGATGGCGGCGAACTCGGCGCGGAGGCGATCATAGAGACCCATGATCCCCGGGTCGCGATATCCGGCCTGCCGGGCGTTGATCGCGAACGTCAGCAGCTGATCGCCGTTGAATCCGATTTGAATCGAGTGCAGGTTCGACAACGTCCGCAGGAACAGGCCAGCCGCCACGAGGATCAGCAGCGTGAGCGCAATTTGCGACACGACCAGCGCGCGGCTCAAGGTCAGACGACGACCGCGCCGGCGCGATGCGCCTGATCGAACCACCTTGAGCGCCGGTGTCAGGTCCACGCGCGTTGCCTGGAATGCAGGGGCGAGTCCGAAGAGGACACCGGTCAGCATCGACAGCGCAGTGACGAACGCGAGCACGCGCCAGTTCAGACCGACAGCGAACGCGAACGGCTCGTCGCCGCGGCCATCGAGCAGCAGCAGCGTCAGAAACCGAATGCCCCAGATGGCGACCGCCACGCCCAGTGCTCCGCCGAGGCCCGAGAGCAACAGGCTTTCGGTGAGCAGCTGCCGGATAACGCGGCTGCGTCGAGCGCCGATGCTCAGACGAACGGCGATCTCGCGCGTGCGCGCCGATGCGCGCGCGAGGAGCAGGTTGGCGATGTTCGCGCACGCGATAGCCAGGATCAATCCGACGAGCGTCAGCAGCAGGTAGAGCGGTTTCGAGTACGTGCGACGAAGGCCGTCCAGTCCGCCTGCGGTCTCTCGGACCAACAGCGTCGGGAGGTCGTCCTTCGGACGCGTGGTATCCATCGCGGCCTTCCACGCCGAAAATGCGGGAGCGAGGGCGACCTGTGCCTGCGCGGCGGTGACGCCTGGGCGCAGTCGTGCCATCGGCACGATCCAATCGAAGCCGGGGTCGGTATAGCGCTCGGCGGCTTGCGCATACTTGCTCCCCGCCTGCAGCAGCAGATTGGCATGCAGCGGCAGATAGATCGCCGGCACTGTATTGGGATCGGCACCGAAGAACCCGGGCGGCGTGACGCCGACGATGGTGAAGGGGATGTGGTCGAGGAGAACCGATTGTCCGGGCGCGTTGGCGGCGCCGCCGAAGGTCGCCTCGCTCAGCGCGTAGCTGATGACGGCCACAGCGGACGCTCCAGCGCGATCGTCGTCTGGAGCGATCAGACGCCCCGATGCCGGCGATACGCCGAGGCCGCTGAAGTAGTTCCCCGACACATACTCGCCTTGGACGATCTCCGCCTGCGCCTTGAACGCGAGGTGGAGCTGTCGTGCGCTCTGGTATCCAAACACGTCCGTGAACACGGATGTGTCGCGCTGGAACAACTCGAACGCCGGGTACGCGAAGATGCCGCCGACAAATCCCCCAGTGGGATCGTCGTAGTCCGAGTCGTGCGAATTCGAGCCGTGAAACTCCTGTGTCTTCGTATGCCAGGCCAGTGTCACGAGCGAGTGAGGATCCGGCACCGGCAAGGCTCGCATCAGCATCGCGTCCATGAAACTGAAGATCGCGGTGTTGGCGCCGATGCCGAGGGCCAGCGACAGCATGGCGAGCGCGCTGAACGCCTTGTTCGCGGCGATCATGCGGACGCCGTAGCGCAGATCCTGCGCAAGCTGCTCGACGAGCGTCCATGTCCAGGCCGCGCGCGCGTCCTCGCGCACGATCGTCAGGTTGCCGAGATCGCGTCGGGCCGCGCGGCGGGCTTCCTCCATCTGAAGACCGTCGGCCATCCGCTCTTCGGCGTCCTCGTCGAGGTGAAACTGTAATTCGTCGTCGAGATCGGCGTCCCGGCGACGGCGGCGAAGCAGCCAGTTGACGCTGCGCAGGAACCTGGTCATCGCTTACTCCGCAGGATTCAGGACCAATCCCATGGCGCGTGCGAATGCCTGCCACTTCGATTGTTCGCTTTCCAGCTGCTTCCGCCCCGCCGCCGTGAGGCGGTAGTACCGGGCCCGCTTCCCCTTGTCCGAGAGGGCCCACTCCGCGGAGATCCAGCCTTTCGCTTCGAGACGGTACAGCGCCGGATAGAGCGATCCGGTTTCCACGCGAAAGAGCTCTTCGGACGTCTGTCGAATCCGCTTGGCAATCGCGTGCCCGTGCTGCGGCTCGCGAGACAAGGTGCGGAGGATCAGCAGGTCGAGCGTTCCCTGGAGGAGGTCGACGCGAGAAGGCGCCTTGCGACTCATAGAGTAGGCATCCTACACAATATTGAGTAGTTCGTCTACAGAACCTTGGGCAACAGACCACTGTAGGCCGGCCCCGACCCGGCCTACACTGTCTGCAATGCGATTCACCCTCGTCATCGTGCTCGCCGCATTTGCCTGTGGTTGCGGCGGGCACGCGTCGTCGCCGACGGCCCCATCATCTCAGCCGCCGCCGGCAGCGTTCGTTCTTCAAGGCGATCCCGAGTCGAGTCAAGGTGCCACGTGGACGTATCGTGGCACGCTGCAAGGTACGGCCTTCGATCTGCAGGGCGTGCTGCTGAAGCCGACGGGCGCAGGACCGTTCGCAGCCGTGGTGATCAGTCATGGCGCCGGCGGCAATTCGACCGGCTACTCGCGCACCGTCGGCGTGCAGATGCGGAGCTGGGGCCTCGTGGCCATCGCAACCAACTACACGCATGCCGGCGCGGTCCCGATCGGATCGCCTGGGACCTTGACCGATCCGGGCGCGAGTCAGGCGAACGTGTTACGCGGCCACGCGGTCGTCGAGATCCTGCGGACGCTCGGCTACGTCGACTTGACACGTGTGGCGGCGCACGGACACAGCATGGGCGCCTTCGTTACGACAGCGCTGATCGCGGCCTATCCCAGTGATTTTCGAGTCGCGTCGCACACCGCCGGCGGGGTGACGCCGGTCACCAATGTTGCGACGCCGAGCGATAGTCAGGCACGCGCGATCCGCACGCCCTATCAGCTCCATCACGGCGACGCCGACATCGTCGTGCCGCTGTCGCAGGATCAGCGCCTCGACGGCATCCTTCAGGCCGACGCCGTGCCGCACGAGCTGTTCGTGTACCCCGGCGCGACGCACAACGATGTTGCGCAAGATCAGACCGTGCTCGCGCGCGTCAGAAGTTGGTACGCGGCGCACGGGTTGTTCTAGATCCACAACGTCCGTGTCGCTTCCGCCGGGTCCGAAGCACCCGGCCTACACCGTCGCAGAAAGTACGATCTTTGATGGCTTTCGACATCGCACAACTTGCGACGTGCGATGTGCCTTCCTTTGAAACCCCTAATGATTAGGCGTGGACCGCCCCGGCACCGCTCCTTGCACTCTGAGACTCACGCCGGCGATCGGCGTGGGTGCAGAAACGCAAGGTGAGACATGAACGCAGCAGTCAATCGGCGGGTATTCGTGACGTCGGTCGCAGCGGGTCTTCCCGCTCTTGCCCGCGCCGCGTCTGGGGCGGCCGCGCCTCTGAGCCCTGGACACGATCATGCGATGCCTCGGGACGCCGTTCTCGATCACGTCGTGCAGGAGTTGGCGGTGATTCACAATCGCGGCAAGGGTCGCGGCTTCACCGGCGAAGACGCCCGAGCCGTTGCCGCGCAGCTGCGAACGGCGGCCGTCCGCAGCACGCAGCTCGATCTCGATGCGGCGGCGCGAAGGGGAGTGCAGCAATTGATTCGCAGTCGCGGCCGAGACGCGGTGCTGGCGATCGAGATCGACCGGGCGAAAATGAACGCGCAGCTGAAGCACTACGGCATCGAAGTCGAGGAGCGCTGGTTCGCGGCGGGTGTGCGGGACGAGGAGACTCGACGTCGCGCACTCGATGCGCTCACGAGCGGCGGCATCACCGGTGTGCTGAATCACAGCGCCGCGGTGTTTGTGAAGCTCGGATCGTCGTTCGATCGATCGACGCCATCGGCGGCTCGCGTCCGCCGCGTGCAATTCGAAGATCCTCTCATCAGTTCCATCTGCTGGCAGATCGCCGGTGAAATCGCGATGCTGTGGGGGCAGGTGGGCCCGATCTGCGAAGCGGCCGCCACCGTGCAGGAGCTCGAGAGCACCTGCGGCGCGATCTGGGCGACGCTCGCGGCCTATGACGCGATGTACTGGATGCTCTGCAGGTAGGGAATCCAGGCGAGGGAATCGGGATATAAGCGGCGGCTCGAGGAACGACTTCAGATGAAGGCGATTGCGCTCGCTCTCTCTCTGTGCTGGTGCTCGTGAGTTCTTCAGCCGCCGCGCAACGCGCGGGATCGTCGTGTGACAAGAGGCAACAGCATCGATCTGTCGGACTCTGATCGCCCCCGATCTTCATCCGCGACATAGATAACGCGTTGACAGCGCGTGAGTGAAGTCTAGAATCCCCCCAGTTCACTAACCTGTTTAGGTTACCGGGTTGCCGCGGGGCTGCGTCCGTTCAAGAGAGTCCGCTACGGCGGGCGAGGAGCGTCTATGCGTCTGGTGTACCGGACCCTGGTTGGCATCGCGTCGCTTGCGGTCTCTGCGACATCCGCCCACGCACAATCCGCAGTTGCAGGTACGGTTCGCGATAGCTCGGGCGCGGTGTTGCCCGGCGTCACCGTCGAAGCCGCAAGTCCGGTGCTCATCGAGAAAGTTCGTACGAGCACCACCGATGGCACGGGCCAGTATCGAATTACCGATCTGCTGCCCGGCACGTACACACTGACGTTTTCACTGAGTGGATTCGCGACCATTCGGCGCGAGGAGCTCGCGCTGACCGGCTCGGGCGTCACGACGATCAACGCCGACATGCGCGTCGGCAACGTCACCGAAACGCTGACCGTTCGCGGTGAAACGCCGGTCGTCGATATTCAGACCACGCGTCGGCAGGAGGTGCTCACGTCCGACGTCGTTCGCACGATCCCGGCGACGCGCAGCTACAACGGCATCCTGGCGATGATTCCGTCAGTCAACACGTCGGCCTTCTTCAACGCCGGCGAGCAGAACAACACGCAGCTCTCGCCGGGCATGACGATCTTCACCAGCCACGGCGGTCGCGGCAACGAAGGGCGCGTGCAGGTTGATGGTCTCAACGTCGGTGCCGCGTTCAACGGCGGCGGCGTCTCGGGATACATCATGGACACTGCCGGCTCGCAGGAGTTGCAGTTCACACTATCGGGCGGCCTCGGCGAGGCCGAGACCGGCGGGATCAATCTGAACATCGTCCCGAAGACCGGCGGCAACAAGTTTTCCGGTGAGTACTTCACCAGCTTTGCCGGCGACTGGTCGCAGGCCGACAACATCGACGACAGGCTCAAAGCCTTCGGCATCACGCAGAACGGGCTGCTCAAGAACTGGGACCTGAACATGTCCGTCGGTGGACCGCTGAAGCGCGACAAGCTGTGGTTCTACGCCAACGGCCGCGACTTCGGCACGCACAGCGTGATCCCCGGTGCCTACGGCAACAAGAACGCCGGCGACCCGACGAAGTGGACCTACGAAGAGGACCGCAGTGTGCAGGTGCGCAGTGCGAATGCGCAGAAGATCGCGTCGGCGCGGTTGACCGCACAAGTCACGCCGCGCAACAAAGTCGGGTTCTTCTGGGACGAGCAGCGCACGTGTCAGGGCAGCGCGCTCGCTGCCGGCGCCGACGGCTGGTGCCGCGCTCGCGAGACCGAGTGGGTTGCGCTCGGCGGCCTGTTCACCTCACCCGAGGCCGACACGATCGGCGCGAATCGCAGTCCGCAGCGCGTCATCCAGGCGACGTGGTCGTCGCCGGTGACGAACAAGCTGTTGTTCGAAGCGGGTACGTCGAGCTACATCAGCAAATGGGGATGGATGGAAACACCTGGAAGCATCAGCAATCTGATCCAGGTGACGACGTTCACGCCGTCGTTCAAGACCTTCCGCGGCATCGACGACTTCTTCTACAACCATCAGAGCGCAAACACATGGCGTGCGTCAGCGTCGTACGTCACCGGCTCGCACAACGCGAAGTTCGGCTATCAGGGTGCGTATCACATCGAAGACATCGATGACCGCGGCAATCAGGATGGCCTGGTCTACACCTTCATCGTGCCGGCGATCAATCTCTACAGTCTGACGATGCGCATCGCGCCGTGGGAGATCGCCAATCGAACGGGCTACTCGTCCTTCTACGCGCAGGATCAGTGGACGCTCGGGCGGCTATCGGTGCAAGGTGCGCTGCGATTCGATCGCGCGTACAGCTTCCACCCGGCTGAAGGCAACGGATCGCCGGTGCCATCACGATTCAACCCGACGCCGATCACGTTCCCGCGCACCGACGGCGTCAGGGGATACAAAGACATCACGCCTCGTGTCGGTGCCGCATGGGACGTCTTCGGCACCGGCAAGACGTCGTTGAAGGTGAACATCGGCAAGTATCTCGAGGCGGCAAACAATCAGGGAAACTATCAGATCAACAACCCGGCCTCTGATGGTCGCAACGGGCGCTTCGAGGGCTCGCGCTTCCAGGTGCAGACCAGTCGAACGTGGTTCGACACCAACGGCAACTTCATTCCCGACTGCGTGTTGATGAATCCCGCACCGAACGGCGAATGCCTCGGCTGGGACAACCTGAAGTTCGGCCAGACCTCAGGTCTGACGACGATCAATCAGACAGTGCTCGAGGGCTGGGGCGTGCGTCCGTGGGATTGGCAGCTGGGCGCGTCGATTCAGCAGGAAGTGCTGCCACGCGTATCGGTCGAAGCGGGCTATCACCGTCGGTGGTTCGGCAATTTCTTCGTCACCGATAACCGCGCTGTCGGGCCGAACGACTTCGATCAACTGACGCTCACCGCACCGCGCAATGCAAACCTGCCGGGCGGCGGCGGGTATCCGGCGACGTACTTCGATGTGAAGCCGGCGAAGTTCGGCCAGGTCGACAACTACTACACCTTCGAGACCGACTACGCGAAGGCGCGCACATCGTACTGGCACGGCGTCGACGTGAACATCAACGCGCGCGTGGCGAACGGACTCACGTTCCAAGGGGGCACGAGCAGCGGCCGCGGTGTGCGCGACACGTGCGAACTGTGGCGGGCGCTTCCCGAACTCATCGCGCCGTTCAACTCGCCCTTCGGCTTCCCGCTGAAGCAGCAGCTCGCCGGCTGTCATGTCGCCGAGCCGGTGTTGACGCAGGTGCGCGGTCTTGCGGCGTACGAAATCCCGAAGATCCAAGTGCAGGTGGCCGGAACGTTCAGGAGTGTGCCGGGCACGTTCACCAGCCTCACGAATACGGGGACGACGGGATCGAACGGCTTCTCGCTGAATGCCGTCTACACGCCGGCGCCAGGCGAGATCGAAGGCATCCTCGGCCGCTCGCAGTCGAATGCACTCGCGCAATACAACCTGCTGCTGCCGGGGCAGCTCTACACGCCGCGGCTGACGTATTTCGACTTTCGCGCGGCGAAGGTGCTTCGCTTGGGATCGACGCGAACGCAGGTGGGGTTCGATCTCTACAACCTGTTCAACACCAACACGGCGACGGCGTTGAATCAGAACTACGGCGCCACGTTCCTGCAGCCGACCGCGATCCAGAGCGGGAGGCTAGCAAGATTCAATATCACGCTCGATTTCTAGCCACGAAGATCACGAAGATCACGAAGACCACGAAGATCACGAAGATCACGAAGACCACGAAGATCACGAGCCGGATCGCCGTTTATTTGTGCTGCGCCCGAGCATCGAACGATCAGCCGCAACGCTTTGACCGATGCTTGTTCGTCGTCGGTCAGAGCGCCTTGCTGCGCGGCGGCATCGAGTACACGGTCACGTCGACGTTCGGCGGCGAGGCGATCGCGGCACGGATCGAACAGCCGCGGATTCGGCAGCATCCCAGCGAGGGCGGCCGATTGCGACCAGTCGAGCCGATCCGACGTCGTCGCGAAATAGAAGCGAGCAGCCGCTTCGACGCCGTACACGCCATCTCCCCATTCGGCGGTGTTCAGATACACCTCGAGGATCTCGTCTTTCGTGAGCGCGCCTTCGAGGCGGCGCGCGAGCACCACGTCGCGCAGTTTGCGCGCGACCGTCTTTTCACGCGTGAGGAACAGATTCTTCGCCAGCTGCTGTGTGATCGTGCTGCCGCCGCGCGCATAGCGCCACTCGCGGATGTCGACGAGGAGCGCGTCGACGACATAGCGTGCGCTGATGCCGGAGTGATGGTAGAAGCGCGGGTCCTCCCAGGCAATGACGCTGGTGCGCAGCTGCGGGGAGATGTGCCACAACGGCTTCCACGTACGGACTGCGGCACGCGGGATGCGACCAGAAATGCCCGCCCGCAGCGTCGCGCGGTTCGGAAGTTCCGCAATGACACTTTCCGCGATGACACTGCGCAGCGCCGCCACGACAGCCATGGCGGCGATGATCGCGACGATCGCAAGCCGCTTCACCATGTGTCAGGCGCCGCTGCCGTATTGCCTCGCGGGCTTCTTCTTGTGCCATTCGGCGCGGAAGCGTGCGTATCCTTTCCGGCCGTTCATGAAGTACTCGATCAACCCGGGCCCGAACTTGAGGAACACGCGAGGCAGCGTCGCACCGAGCGTTGGACGGATCCCGCCGGGGCTTCCGCCTTCACCCGTCGTGATCATCGTTGGCGTCGGAATGTTCGCGGTGATGACGCGAGCGGTCGCGATCGCCATGAAGTCCTGGCCTTCGATGCGCCCCGTCTTGTCCGGACACGCGGAGGCCATCAGCGGGAAATACGACATCCCACTCTTGTCGGTCTTGGATTTGAGACCCTCTGAGCCGGCCGACGTGATGTCGGATTTGGGATGCAGCGCCAGAAGCGGCTGCAGCGGCGGTACGAAATTCCACGAGACTTCGACGTCGGGCATCGGTCCCTTCGGGGGCATCTGCTTGCCGATCAACCAGCCGCACTTCACGACATCCTCGGGCACCAGGCCGGGATCGAACGTCACCTGCGCCGTGATGACGCCATCGACGTCGGTGTACTCGTGTCGAAGGTGGATCGTGTACGGCGTCGGCGTGACCTTGATATCGATGCCGTAGAGGATCAGCATGTCGCCCATCGCTTCGATCAAACCAGTCGCCTGGTCGAACAACTCCGCCGCCTTGGTGATTCGCTCGCGCAGGAGTGCCGACCCCTTGTTCATCAGCTCGAGGCCGAACGACTCCTCGGCAGCCTCCGACACGACAGTGACCCCTCTCCCCCACCAGGTCTTGCCCTCGTCGCTTTCGATGAAGTCGCACGGTCCGTCCGCATAGACGCGCGGGACGATCGACGGCAGTGTGGGCCAAGACCTCGCCTGTCGTTTCGGGACGTTGTCGTTGGGCATGAAGAACTCGAACATCAGCAAGATCGACTGCACCGGGCTGATTTGCACGCGAGCATCGCGCTCGATCGAAGTGAGCGAATACGGCTCCGCCTGGTGCCGCGCCAGGCCGTCGATGAACAGCACGAGAAAATTGGCCGGGTCATCCGGCTGCTGCTCGGCGGCCTGGTAGCGCTTGACGATGCCGAGCGTCAAGACGACCTGCATGGCTGCCGGTTCCTTGAACTTCGAGATGGCCTGCGCCAGCAGGTTGCCGTAGTCGACGAATTCCATGTAGCTGGGTGCCATGATCGTGTGCGCCAGCGTCTTCACATGGAAGTCGTAGAGATAGACGTTCTTGTCGCGAGCGGGAACAACTGGCCGCCCTTGACTCGTGTAGACCCC
>Ga0075423_10005010_pt1 | contig 12337 bp, 8 predicted proteins | sample SoiMethybrSBSTD2_FD_80114 | JGI IMG/M metagenome (GOLD analysis project Ga0075423, IMG submission 80114) | Bulk soil microbial communities from a Populus tree surrounding site in Tennessee, USA - Soil MetaG P. TD hybrid SBSTD2 | ecosystem: Environmental > Terrestrial > Soil > Tree plantation...
ATCCAGCAACATGCGACCGACACCGGCCGGGGCCTGCGTCTGCTCGGATTCAACCTCAACTTCGCCCCCGTGCTCGACCTCTCGGAGGTCGACAGCCTCAACGGCATCGGCGACCGGGCCTATGGCAGTGATCCGGAGCGCGTCGTTCAGATGGCGGGGATTTTTCTGAAGGCCCAGGCTGCCCAGGGCGTACTGGGATGTGGAAAGCACTTCCCGGGATTGGGCGGCGGCACGGTCGATTCGCACCTGGAGCTTCCGGTGATTTCCCGCAGCGCCGAGCAGATCTGGAAGGAAGACCTCCATCCCTACCGCGCTTTGCGGGACCAGCTGCCCATGATCATGGTGGGCCACGCATTTTACCCCGAGCTTCAGGGAAAATCTCCACAGCCCGCGACCCTTTCCGAGGTAGTGGTGAGAAAGCTGCTGAGGGAGAAGATTGGCTACCCGGGCGTCATCCTCACGGATGATCTGGAGATGGGAGCCGTCGACCAGCGGAAAAGCGCCGGGGAGGTGGTGCTGCAGGCGCTGGAAGCGGGCAACGACCTGGTGATGTACTGCAAGTCCTGGGACCGGATCGAGGAAGCCCACGCCGCCCTGACACGCGCCCTGCGCAAAGGCACCCTGTCCCGCCGCCGGGTGCAGGAGTCACTCACTCGACTCTTCAGGCTGAAAGAAAATCTACCTTCCAGCGGAAAGCTACAGGCTTTTAATCGCGGCCAGTTCGACAGCGTCTGCAGCTCCCTGCTTCAGCTGGATCAGACTTCGGCGTGATGCCGCTCATTCTTCCAGGGACCGCTTTCCGGTGAGGCGGCTGAAGATCTCCAGATACTTGTCCCGCGTTCCGGTCACCACGTCCTCGGGAAGCGTCGGCACGGGGGGCTGTTTGTTCCAGCCGATGCGTTCCAGATAATCCCGCACGAACTGTTTGTCGTAGGAATCCTGCCCGCGTCCCGGCGCGTAATCGGCGGCGGGCCAGAAACGCGAGGAATCGGGCGTCAGCACCTCATCGGCGAGGATGATTGAGCCGTCCAGGACGCCGAACTCAAACTTGGTGTCGGCGACGATGATGCCCGCGCTTTCCGCATGCCGGCTGGCCGCCAGGTAAACCGCCAGGCTCAGGTCCCGCAGTTTTCCCGCCGCCTCCTTCCCCACCAACCCTTCGAGGCTCTTGAAGGAGATGTTCTCATCGTGACCGGTGGTGGCCTTCGTGGAGGGGGTGAAAATCGGCTCCGGGAGCCGGCTCGATTCCAGCAGGCCCGCGGGCAGAGGCACTCCCGAAACGGAGCGAGTCTTCTGATACTCCTTCCAGCCCGATCCCGCCAGGTAGCCTCGCACGACGCACTCCGCCGGAAACATCTGCGCTTTCTTCGCCAGCACCGACCGTCCCGCCAAGACTTCCCGGTGCGCCCGGAGTGCCGGCGGGAATTCATCCACCTGGCCGGTGACGACGTGGTTGGGTACGATTTCCCGGGTCCTGGAAAACCAGAAGAGGGATAGCTGATTGAGCACTTTGCCCTTGTCGGGAATGCCGTCGGGGAGGACGTAGTCAAACGCTGAAATCCGATCGGTGGAAACGATGAGCAGCTTGCCGTCGATTTCATAGATGTCGCGAACCTTGCCGCGGCTCACCAGGGGAATCCCGGGGAGCTGCGTCTCACGCACGAACTTTCCTGGCGCCATGCAGGTCTCCTGTCGATAGAGGGTCGCATTCTAGACGCGGCTTTGCTGGATCGTCAATCTGGTTTTAAGGCGAGAAAGGAAAGCGAAGCTCTCCTGTGCCCCTGAACCGGAGCAAGGCGTCTCGACCGACAAGTCAGGCCGACGCGCTCATCCGATTGCCAGAAGGACCGATCTCCCCGTCGCCGAGCAGGGTTCGGGTAGAGAAGCAGACTGGCGATTTCAGCAATTCATCAGTGGTGATTGGGAGGGGGCTCGCTCTTGGCGTTGAGGATCTTGCGTTCCACCATGCCCATGACGGTCAAGGTGAGGAAGATGAGGGTGGTGCCGACCAGTGCCAGGAGCTGATAGCCGGAGCCGATGAGCAGACCGACGGAGGCGACCACCCAGATCAGGGCGGCGGTCGTCAGCCCGGCGATCTGTCCGCGCGATTGGATGATGGCCCCCGCCCCCAGGAACCCGATACCGGTCACCACCTGCGCGGCCACTCTCCCAGGGTCTCCGGGTCTGCCCACGGACATGCCGCTGATCAACAGGGAAACCAGCATGAAATAGGTGGAGCCCAGGCAGATCAAGATGTTCGTGCGAAACCCCGCCGGCTTACGCTTCAGCTCGCGCTCGATACCGATGATCCCGCCGCAGAAGATCGCGATTCCCGACTTCAGGAGAAATTCATTGAGCAGGTGACCCTGGTCTGCCATTTCCGGTAGCACGAACACGCCATTCCTCCGGGACTGCCAACCGCTAATCTAGAGCCCCGTCGAGCGAGCCGCAACCTCATTGCGTCGGAACTTCCAGCGCGTCGGCGGACTCGAAAGGATGGGCGATTCCCTGGCGTGCCGCCTCGAGCGAGGTCGTCATCCTTCCCTCCAGGCGCACCTCGCTCCTTTCGTGCAGGGATTCGGCCGTCCGGTAATGCTGCAGCGCCTCCTCCCGCCGCCCCGACTGGTCCAGGATTTGCCCCGACCAGACATGGCTCCAGGCAATCTCCGTCAGGTGGATGCGGTCGCCCATCCGAATCACCTTCTCGTACTCCGCCAGGGCCGCCGTCAGGTTCTTGCGAACGTGGTAGGCCTGGGCGAGCCAGAAGTGAGCCTCCAGATTCGTGTCGTCAAGCGCCACCGCTTGCAGAAAGACTTTCTGGGCCTCCTCCTCGGAACCCGAGGTGAGAAGCACGCGGCCCCGGGCTACCAGGTAGGGAACGGTCTCCTCGACGACCACTTTTTGCGCCACCGTGGCGGGCAGGCCCGACCCCCGGCTCATGGAAAGTTGCTCCTTCCAGTCCGACTCGGCCTCCCGCAGGCTCAGGCCGTAAATGGCTTCGAATCGGGCGAGGTTTTTCTCCTGGGCGGTCGGATCAGGATCGTTGACCAGCTGGGCGTAAGCGCGCCGGAGCTTGTCCCAGCCGTAGGTATCTTGAAGGTAGTCGGTGAAGCAGGCCGACTCCGGATAGGCGATCCGTGGGCGGGTGAGATCCTCGCCGAAGCTGGTGTACTCCATGAGTACCGACAGGGGGATCAGGGCGTTTTCCCTGAGGAACGCCCGGCACCAGTCTTCCACGCTCGCCCGATACTTGCCCGCATTGTCGAAGTTCTTCTCCCGGGAGGTGGCCAGCCCCTCGGCCAGCAGCACGGGAGGAGTGCCGATCTGCCCGGCCACCAGATGGACCAGCTCATGGGAAGGATCGATCTTCCGCCGCGGCCCGTAGACCTCCACGATCGTCCGGCCGTAGGTCCAGCCGTCGGCTCTGTGACCGGTGAGCTTGCGGGCGGTCTCCGCATCGGGATAGAAGAAGAAGATGGACTTCCCCGACATCTTCACCTGGAAGTCCTTTTGCAGCTTTTGCAGAATTTTTTCACGCTGCGGAACGATCCGCTCCATGTCCTTCTCGGCTTCCGATCCGGGAAAATAGTAAAAGATGAACGACTCGCTCTCGCGCACCTTGAAGGATGGGTAGATCCGCCCTTCCCACTCCAACCCCTGGGCTCCGAGACGCGAAGGCTGCAGCAGGTACTCGGCCCGGTAGGGCGCCTGGAACGGAAAGTCCTGCTGCTGCCGGAAAACGGCACCCTCCGGGCCCGCCGCTTCCAGCTCAACCCGCAGCACGCCGTGGTCCGGCCTGACGAAGTAATCGACGCCAAACTCCCCCGACAGCTCCGGCGGCAGGAGCAAAGGGTAGGTAATTTCCCAGATCACTCCGGAATCCGAATCGGCGTAATAAGTCCTGACCTTGAGGGCCAGGCTCAGGGCGGTCCGACCGGGGTTGTGATACTTGAGCCGCAGCGTGTTCCGACCCCAGGCAACGCGCCCGAACTGCGGCGGATCGATGCGGATTCCCGGCCCGGCGCCGTCGGCATCCGCCGCGGGGATCGCAGCGGGTGCGGAAATCAGGAGAGCGAGGGCGCAAAGTGGTGCGAGGAGGCTTCTCACGGCGGAATTCTAGCATGCCGCTGCGACCTCACCCGCTGGCGGGTCCGGAGGGAGCGGCGTGCCATGCAGTCGAGCAAAGCGACGGCGCGGGAATCAGGGAAGGGGGCTGGAGGGTGCCGGGGGAGCTTGGCGATCCGCCGATCCCTGCCCCTTGCGCTCCGGGTCGACGTCCAGGACGTAGGCCACGGGCAGGTCCGGATGGTGCACGGCGTCTTTGAGCATGGTCGCGTCGGCCCACGGAAATTCCTTGGCGATCTCCGAGAAGACCGGCAGGAAGCGCCGATGATTCTCCAGGACGAATTCCTCCCTCCCCGCTCCGCCGCGGAGCCGGCCCAGGTCCAGTTTCTGGGGATCGCTCTGCAGACTCACGAGCTGCCGCCGCGCGAAGGTGAGAAACTGCAGCGTCTCGGGTTCCTCCGTGTAGAACACCGCAACGGGATGATCGGGAGCGCGACTGGAGGCATACAGGCCCATGATGGTCTGAGGCGCGGCGAAGTAAAACATGGCTTTGGGACTGCTCCCGGCGCGCAGGAAATACTGCTCGAAGCCCATCGCGGCGGCCCCCGTGAGCAACGCTGCGGTCACCATGGCTCCCAGCCAGCGCGGCTGGGTCTGGCGCAATCGGCTCCAGGCCTCATCGAGAAAAATGGCCCCCATGAGGCACAGCAGAGGCAGGTTGCCGATCAGGCGGGTCAGGCTCGGGCCCGCCAGACCCACCGTCAGCACCGTCACACCGAAGAGGAAGAGCACCAACCCTTCTCCCTCGACGCGCTTGCGGATGAAACGCGCCCAAACGGCCACGAAACCCAGGGCCATCAGGGCAGCCGAAACGACACTTTCCGGCGTGCGTCCCACCGCCGCATAGACCAAGCTCACGCCGTCGCTGAAAAACCAGCGCGACTGCATCACGCCGAAGCGCTCCGGATAGTAAACCGGCATCAGCAGTGAGAACAGCAGGTTTTCCGGAATCGAGGCATCGGGGGTCTGAGTGAGAACGTAGCCCCCCCTGGCCAGGAAACCCGCCGGATCGGAGAGCATGACGAGGAATTGCGGGATCATGAGGAGCAGGAAGCTTCCACACGCCAGCCCTGCCTGCTTCCAGGTGATCGGCGCGGCTTTAAGCAGGCGACGGCGGATCAGCGACCAGAGAACCAGCGCGAGCGGGACCACTCGAAAGCTCGTGTAGCTGTACATCCCGGCCGCCAGCAGCACGCCGGTCAGAGCGAAGAACGCATTCCGGCGGGTCCGCAGCGCGCGAGTGAAGGCCCATAGGCTTCCCAGGAGCAGAACGGGTAGCAGGATGTTGCGTAACCCGGTGCGGCTGTAAAGCACGTGCCAGGGCGACACGGCGAGCAGGAAAGCCGCGAACAACCCGGCCCGCCTCGAGAACAGCTCCCGGCCGAGGAAATAGATCAGCGCAACCGCCCCCATCCCGCAGAGAAAGGACAGCATTCTCAGGGAGGCGATGCCCGGCCCGGCGAAGCGGAACAGGGGCATCAGGAGCAGGTGGTAGAGCGTTTCCCGGGAGACGCCGATGCTGGAGAACGGGGCGATCCGCTCCCCGGCCAGAAAGCGGCAGGCGATCAGACCCTCGATTCCTTCGTCGTTATTGAGCCCCCAGGGAATGGACTGAATCTCGAAACGTCGAAGCAGGAAGGCGACCAGCAGAATTCCCAGGAGGAGAAAAACCACCTGCTTCCGGGAAGGATCCGGGGCCGCTTCGGGCATGACCCGGTCGCTTTTGGCCTGCTCCCAGGCCAGCAGCGCCACTCCGGTGAGAACCAGAAGCCCGCCCACCATCGCCTGGGCGGCCAGGACGATGAGCGCCTGTCCCGCAAGCGTCAGGAAAAGAGGAGCCAGCACGCCCATCCACGCGCCCACTTTCACCGGATGTACCCCAAAGATCGCAGCCGCTCTTTCATCGCTTCGCTCAGCTCCGAGGCTTCTTCGCGCGATGGTCCCGGGCTCTTCCAGAGAAAGTAGCCCAGCTCCCGGCCGCTCGAGAAAACGGGCTTGGTGAAAAGCTCCGCCGGCCCGCTGCCGGCGAAGCTGAAAGGGGATGCGGACGGCACCGTGCGCCGCACTCCGATGAACACCCGCCGACTCTCGGGAGCGCCGTCCATGAAGAGTGAGAATCCTACCCGCGCGCCGGCGGGATCCACCGCGAAGGAGATGCCACCCGATCGCTCCACGCCCTCCAGATCGAAATCGATGCGCTTGCCCCGCGCCACCCGATGCCGGCCTGCTTGTGGAAACAGCGGCACCACCGCGGTAATCTGCCCATCGGTTTCGATAGAACCCGTGAAATGGTGCGGGCTTCCGTCCGAGCTCCAGCGGAGGTTCCACCCACCATCGAGCACATCGACTTGCTCGAACAGGGCCTGTTCCATGGCGAGCGCCTCCTGCCCCCGGCGCTCCCACAGGTTCGTCTGTTCACCCGGGTCCGATGTCAGGTCATAGAGCTCCCTGGAATTGCTCTCCAGCCCCACGATCAGCTTCGCATTCGGCTCACGATACGACTTCCGGTAGGCGTCGAACCGGATGGTCTCGCTGATGGCGCTTCGCCCCTCGCCCCCTTTTCCCGAGAGGAATGGAATCAAGGAGACTCCTTGAACTCCACGGGGAGGCAGGACCTCCGCCAGCGCGCACAGCGTCGGAAAAACATCGATACTGCGGACCTCTTCCTTGATTCGTCGCGCCGGCGCCGGCTTGCGCAGGTCCGCCACCATCAGGGGCACGCGCGTCACTTCATCGTACAGGTCGCGCCCGTGTCCGAGGGATCCGTGCTCCTTGAACTCCTCCCCATGATCGGAGACGAGCACCACCACGCTGCGCCTTGCCACTCCTTGCCGTTCGAGGGTCTCCATGAGCCGGCCGATCTGAGCGTCGGTGTAGGCGATCTCCCCGTCATAGAGGTCCCGCAGATGCTGCAGCTCCGCCGGTGGAAGAATCTTGCCGGGCATGATGTATTCCGAAAAGCTCGAGTACGACCCGGTGACCTGTCCGGAGTAGGTTCCGGTGAAGCGCTTGTCATACGGAGCGGGCGGATCGTAGTTCCAGTGTGGATCGAAATAGTGGGCCAGCAGAAAGAAGGGGCGACCCTTCTCCATGCGCCGGACTTCCGCCAGCACATGGTCGGTCACCTGCTCGGCCCGCGGCTCCAGCCCGGCCTCGAAACGATAACCCTTCGACAATCCGAAATCGTCGAAGCGATCGAATCCCCGCTGGAAACCGAACGGGCTGTCCACGTAGATGTGGCTCACCACCGCCGAGGTGGAGTAGCCGGCTCCCTTCAAGATCTCTGCGAGGATGGGAATTTCCGGGGCGAGCTTCATGCCATCGTTTTCCACCCGGTGGCTCGAGGGAAGCCGCCCGGTGAGCAGCGACATGGCCGAGGGGAGAGTCCAGGGGGCGGCGCTGATGGCCTGCTCGAACAGCACGCCGCGGCCGGCGAGAGCGTCGAGGGAGGGAGAAGTCTCCCGAGGATACCCGTACGCGTGCAGGTGATCGCTGCGCAGCGTGTCCACCAGGATCAGAATGAGGTTGGGTCGCGAGTCCTCCCCCCGGCGACAGCCGGAGGCGGGGACCAGCAGGGCGAGCAGGAGGAGGAGCCTCGCCCCCGGCCTAGGAGCGACCATCGAACACGATCCGGCCACCCACGAGGGTCAGAATCGGCGCCCCCTTCAGCTTCCACCCCTGATAAGGGGCATTGCGGCACTTGGATCGGAAGGCGCTGACGGCGACTTCCGTCGCCCGGTTGAGATCCAGAACCGTGATGTCCGCCGCCGAGCCGACCGCCAGACTTCCCTGAGGCAGGTTCAAGACCCGTGCCGGTCCGATGGTGTACAGCGACACCAGCCGCGTCAAATCCACTCGGCCCGCGTGATAGAGGCGGTCCAGGGCCAATGCCACCGAGGTCTCCAGCCCCAGGATTCCGAACGGCGCCTGATCGAATTCCATTTCCTTCTCGATGGGGTTGTGCGGCGCATGATCCGAGGCGATGGCATCCACCGTCCCGTCGGCGATGCCCTCGAGCAGGGCCAGGCGGTCTTCCTCCTCCCTCAGGGGCGGGTTCATCTTGGTGTTGGTGTCGTAGCCGCTCTCGGCAACCGCCGCGGCGGTCAGGGCGAAGTGGTGCGGGGTCACTTCGCAGCTGGCCCGAATTCCCTTCGCCTTCGCCTCGCGCACCAGCGCCAGGCTTTTTCGGGTGGAGAGGTGGGCGATGTGGATCCGGCCTCCGGTCATCTCCGCCAGGATGAGATCCCGCGCCACCATGATCTCCTCCGCGGCCGAGGGCACGCCCCGAAGTCCCAGCAGGGTGGAATGATACCCCTCGTGCATCACTCCGCCGTGTGACAGGCTGCGCTCCTCGCAGTGGTCGATGACCGGGATGTCGAAGATCCGGGTGTACTCCAGTGCCATGCGCATCAGGTGCGAAGAGGAGACCGGGTGTCCGTCGTCGGAGACTGCCACGATGCCGCTCTTCACCATGTCGCCGATCTCCGCCAGCTCCTCGCCCTTCCCCTGCTTGCTGACGCAGCCGATGGGGTAAACGTTCACCGAGGAGCGGGCCTTGGCCTGGGAGACGATGTATTCGGTGATGCTCTGGCTGTCGTTCCAGGGATCGGTGTTCGGCATCACGGCGATGGAGGTGAATCCCCCGGCCGCTGCCGCGGCGCTGCCGGATTCCATGGTCTCTTCGTCTTCACGGCCGGGCTCGCGCAGGTGGACATGCATGTCGATGAACCCCGGAGCCACCACTTTTCCGGCAACATCCAGCACCTTGGCGTTGTCCGCCGGAATTGCCTCTCCCAGCCGGGCGATTTTCCCGTCCTTCACCAGGACATCCTTGACCGCATCCAGCTTGCCTGCCGGGTCCACCACCCGGCCCCCCTTAAGCAGCCAGTTCACCGACCGCTCCTCCCGACAGCAGATAAAGGACCGCCATGCGCACTGCCACTCCGTTCGTGACCTGGTCCAGGATCACCGAGGTCGAGCCGTCGGCCACCTCGGCGGCGATTTCCACTCCCCGGTTCATGGGGCCCGGGTGCATGACGATCGCGTCGTGCTTCGCCAGCTTCATGCGCGCCTGAGTGAGCCCGTAGAGATTGAAGTACTCGCGAAGCGAAGGAAACGCCCCGTGAACCATGCGCTCCTTCTGGACTCGGAGCATCATCACGACGTCCACCCCCTCGAGCGCCTGCTCGATGCGGGTCGTCACCTCCACTCCCAGTCGCTCCAGGCCCGGGGGGACGAGCGTCGGAGGCCCGCTGACCCTCACCTTCGCTCCCAGCTTGCGCAGCAGGAACAGATTGGACCGGAGGACCCGGCTGTGGAGCAGATCTCCCACGATGGCGACTTCCAGGCCCTGGATGCGTCCCTTCTTCTGACGCATCGTGAAGGCGTCCAGCAGCGCCTGGGTCGGGTGCTCGTGAGCCCCGTCTCCCGCGTTGACGATGCTGGAGCGGCAGACCCGGGAGAGCAGGTGCGCCGCCCCCGCCGCCGGGTGTCGCAGGACGATCATGTCCGGCGCCATGGCTTCCAGGTTTTTCGCCGTGTCGATGAGCGACTCCCCCTTGGTGACGCTGCTCGTCGATGAGGAAAGGTTCAGGGAGTCGGCCGAGAGCCGCTTCTGGGCGATCTCGAAGGAAGAGCGGGTGCGGGTGGACGGCTCCATGAAGAGGTTCACGATGGTGCGGCCGCGCAGCGTCGGGACTTTCTTGATGGGGCGGGTGGAAATCTCCAGGAACGACTCCGCCGTGTCCAGGATCAACCGGATTTCGTCGCTGTCCAGCGGCTCGATCCCGAGCAGGTGCTTGTGGCGAAGCCGAAATCCCGTCTCCGGCGTCATTCCTGGCTTTTCTCCCTGGCAGCCGGCTCACCCTTGCGGCTGGTGATTCCGGCCCGGACGATGTGGACTTCGTCCCGCCCGTCCTCTTCTTTCAGATGAACCTCCACGGATTCCTCCCTGGCGGTGGGAAGATTTTTTCCCACGTAATCCGCCCGGATCGGCAGCTCCCGGTGACCCCGATCCACCAGCACGGCGAGCTGAATGCAGTTTGGCCTTCCGAAGTCGATGATGCCGTCCAGGGCGGCGCGAATGGTCCGGCCGGTGAACAGCACGTCGTCCACGAGGATGATTTTCTTGCCGTCGATGGGAAAGTGGATGTGGGTGGCCTTGAGAAGCGCATGGGGTCCGATGGTGGTGGCGTCATCACGATACAGCGTGATGTCCAGCACCCCCACGGGAATCTCCACCTTCTCTATCTCACGGATGCGGGACGCGAGACGCTCGGCCAGAGGCACTCCCCTGGTGCGAATCCCCACCAGCACCAGCCTCTCCAGGTCCCGGTTTTTCTCCAGAATCTCATGGGCCATCCGGGTCAGCGTGCGCTCTATTTTTCCCTCATCCATGACGAGGGCGTCGTTGGTCGATGGCATCGGCTCCGTCCTGTGCATTCCCCTCCCCGCGCGGGCAAAAAAAAACCCCGCCGCGGAGGCTAGGGTCTTGTGGGGTTTCTGAGCATCTGAGTTCCCTTTCTGATCTCTCAGGATCAGTTTCAAGGCGAATGGCTCTCATGATAACACGGGATCCTCCTCTGTCAAGGGGAGCCGGGAGCCTCATCCGGACGCCCGGAGAGCCGGCTCGCCTCATAAGATGGAATCAACAGCAGCGGCGTGTCCGCCAGGGTGTCCTCCTGGAAAATGCGGGTCAGGGGATGGCCATCCATGTCCCGTCCGATGGGAAGCCGGAAGTAGTAGAGCAGGGTCGGTGTCACGTCCAGCACAGAGGCTTTCCCGAGGGGCTTGCCGTGGGCCACGCCGGGTCCGGCGACCACGAGGAGTCCATCGGGAGCTCTCCCATGATAGCCCGATTCGAACCGGTCCCCTTCCATCGCCACCAGCACCCGGCGCTCCAAGGGCAGCGGATCGATGCCGTGCGGCGAGACGATCAGCACCAAGGTTTGCTCCTCGGCGCCGTTCCCCGCCCCGGAGCCCGGGTCCGCGGAGAGGAACCTGCCGATCCACTCATCGAGGTACCGGTAATACCACTCCAGCGCTCGCCCGTATTTTTCCACCTCCGCCCGAGGCACGTCTCCGAAACTGCCGGGCATGGCGAAGCGGAGAAAACGGTGCGACACGCGATCGAGTCCGGGAAGCAGGACGGCCAGCCCACGAATCCTCCCGCCTTGCCAGGCCTGCAGCGCCTGCGAGGCAGCGGTTTCATCTTCCCGCAAAGCCCGCCGAAGCTCCTCCCTCAGCTCCCGGGTGCCGGGAGGGGTCGGGATCTCGGGATTCAGAAACCGGTCCAGCGCGATGTCCGATCGCGCCCGCGCCGCGCCGGTCGAATCGGCCCCGCGAAGAATCAAGGAGGGATATCCCAGCCGGTTCAGGATTTGCACCACCGTCAGCGCCCTGGAATCTTCCGAGCCTTGTGCTGCAGCTGCCCATCCGCACAGGTTAGCCAGACGGTTGAAGAGGAATCCCCGAGGCGCCAGGCGGATTTCGCCGGCTCCGAAAAGCAGGCGGTAGCTGAGCGCATCCAGGACCTGATGCTTCGCGGGGAGCTTTCCCGTCAGCAGACTTTCCCAAGCAACCGTCGAGACACAGGGCCGGAACGAGGTAAGCCGCCCGTGGGCTCCCCGTTGCAGGAGCTTTCCCAGTGACGGGAGCTTGCCCTGCGCCACCAGCGGCAGGACCTGATCGAGGGTCGCCCCTTCGATGCCGATCAGGAGGATGCGAGGCGCTTGCGGAGAGGGAGAGACGAGCTCGGGAGCATAGCGCGGCGGCATCTCGGCGGTATAACCGCCGCGCATCGGAACCATGGCCATCGGCAGCAGAGCCGCCGCCAGGTAGGCCCCCAGCTGCACGGCGGCCAGGCTTCTCCAGCGCTTGACGCAGGCCACCACCAGGAGTCCCAGCGTTCCCAGAGTGAGCCACGCGGCGGACATGCGCAGGCGCAGCGCCGCCGCTTCTGGAAGCAGCGCCTCCAGGAGGTTGGCGTTGTACCAGAACAGACCCGATACCAGAATCAGGTCGGCAACCACGAATCCGAGCAGATACTTGCTGCTGAACCAGCGCACTCGCAGCCGGCGGCGGGCGAAAATGCGAATAAAGCGATAACCGGCAGGCCAGAAGATCGCAGGTGGAATGGAAATCCAAAGCACCAGAGGCACGAGGCTGGCCAGCGTGGAGGGCTTGAAGCTCAAAGCGGGATTCAGGAAGAAAA
>Ga0075423_10005012_pt1 | contig 12337 bp, 6 predicted proteins | sample SoiMethybrSBSTD2_FD_80114 | JGI IMG/M metagenome (GOLD analysis project Ga0075423, IMG submission 80114) | Bulk soil microbial communities from a Populus tree surrounding site in Tennessee, USA - Soil MetaG P. TD hybrid SBSTD2 | ecosystem: Environmental > Terrestrial > Soil > Tree plantation...
AGGTACCTGTTTCGTGAGAACGTGAGCGCGACATTCGCGAAGAGACCACCGGACGTCTGCGCATTCGCGCCGATCTCAGCGCCCCGGCGGCGCGCTTTGCCCGCCGTCAGATAGTAGCGACCACCATTGTACGGAACGATCTCGTTCGTGACTTCGATGTCGTAGACCGCCACGTCGTAGCCCAGCGTGAACGTCCTGGACGCCGACCTGGGCGGCATCGATTTGAAGCCCACTTCGTACGTCGTCGAGCGAATCGCATCCAGCAGCGGGTTGAGCAGCGACGGCGGAGCACCTGGGGTCGGGTCCGTCTCATTCCCCGCTGGCACCTCGATGCCACCACCGATGTTCGCGTACACGCTGCTCGTGGAGCCGACGAGCCAGCTGACTCCGAGCTTGGGCGAGACTCGCGAGAAATCCCGATGGCCGGATCGAACCGGCGGCGACGGCAGGAAGCTCCGATAGTTGTACGCGACCACGTCGTAGCGCGCGCCGAGTTGCAGCGTTAGGCGATCGTTCACTGCGAGCTCATCCTGCAGGAACACGCCGAAGTTGTTCGCGCCCTCGCCCTTGTTGTCCATGAGCGTCGTGCCGCGGTCACCGCTGGGCGTCAGCGAGTAGAACAGGATCGCTCCGTCCTGATAGGCCTCATCGAGTCCAAGCGTAAGGACCGAACGAGACGCGGCCGTCGTAAACGTCTTGCGCGCGACGACGTTGCCGCCGACATGGTATCGCGTGAAGTCGCGAAACGTGTTGCGCTCCGAGCGCTGGAGGTATTTCGGGTTCACATACAGCATCGACGACAGCGAGAACGTCGAGCTCAGGTCATGGTCGACACTGACGCCAAGCCGACCGACCCGGTTATATCGACGCTCGTCGCGCTGCAGGTACGTCGGGTTGGCCTGGTTCGGGTCAGTGTCGACCTGGGCCTGCGTGAGCGGACCAGGAATGTGCATGAGGTTGTTCGCTGCAGTGAGATAGAGCCCGAGGCGCGTCTTTTCTCCAACTGTACCCACCGCGCCGCCGTTCACGAACCCTCGGCGCGCATCGGAGTGGTCGCGCCAGCCGTCGAACGACGTGTTCGTGAAGTTCGCCCAGAGTACGCCATCGTTGCCGATTGGCGCTGACGTACGCGCCGCATAGCGCGCGAGCCCCAGGCCGCCGAAGATCGGCTGCACCTCGAACGATGGTTTCGCACTGGTCGGCACCGTAATGACGTTGACGACGCCACCGGCCGCATTTCCCCAGAGCGCCGAGGCGTTCGAGCGTATGACTTCAATGCCTTCTGCGCCGGCGAGGTCGAGCTGGTCGAGCGCGGTACGGCCATCGGGTTCCGTCTCGGGAAACCCGTCGAGCAGCACACGAACGCCACGCGACGTACCGGAGTTGGATCGATCGCCGGCGCCGCGCGCACCGTAGCCGCGGATCATGAGTCGGATGTCTCTCGTCCCATATCTCGACTGCGCGATGACTCCGGGCACCTTCGAGAGGGCTTCGTCGAGTCCGAATCCGCTGATGGATCGGAGTTCGGGCGCCGCGATCTTCGTGATGGCGAGCGGCGTGGTGAGGATCTGGGAACCGGATCGCGTGGCGGAGACAGTCACGCCCGGCAATGCCTGAGCCGAGTCGGGGCGCTGGGCGAGTGCCTCTGACGCGAGGAGGAGTGAGGAGAGAATGGGAAGGCGCATTCCCGAGGCTACGACAGAAGCGTGCCGCGGGCGAGGGTTCAGTTGTAAGACAAACGTTAGGGTCCCGCGCGGTCACTGATACATGAAACCAGCGTGCTTGACCCAGCCGGGCCTATGGCGACCAGACGGATCGTGGTGCGTCCAGTGCACGAGACCACCTCGATCGTTCCACACGTACTCCCCCTCGAACTCGATCTCGTCACCGACTCTCAGGTTCTCGACGCGAGGCGCGATGTCGATGTTGTGCACGATCAGGATCGATTGGCCGGACGGAAGGCGCACGAGAAACCGTTGATGTCGCTCCCCCTGATTGTCATCCGGGAGCACGCGCGACACGGAACCGCTGCCGTCGACACGAATGTCCCGCGCGTGATTCGAGAAAGCGCGCGCTATCGCGGCGTTGTCCGAGACCCTGGGCGTCGGCGTCGCCCGAGGCAGCGCGGGCGCCGCGGCGGCGGCAGTCGCCTTCGGCGCCGGACTCGTCGGCGTGGTCGGGTGTCTCGCCACGCGAACGGCTAGGTACGTCCCGATGACGGCGGCCACGACGAGGAAGAACCGCCTCACGAAATCCTCACCTGGCATTGACTTCCTGAGCGTACACTCCCGTCGGCCGCTCTCACAAGGCCAATACCCGGGGTATCGTATGTAACCTTGGGCCAATCCACCGGAGTCATCGTGAGCCCCGACACCTCTTTGCTCGTCCCCGTCACGCCTAACGCGACACCGGGAAGTGGGAAGCGGAAAGCGGCGCGAGTGATACTCAGATCGTGACCCGGCGGTAGTGGCAGCAGCGAGCAGCTCGCGGCACCAGCTCGCGGCCGTCGGCGGTCAGTTAACCGGTTAAGGGCCCGCAGCAAGCAGCGCCCGCTTCCCGCTTCCCGCCAACAACACTAGCGTTCTAACAGCGATCTCCGAGGCCAAATCCGATGAGCTACCCCGTCGCCCGCATCATCAACCTCATCACTGCCGACTCGCAGCGGCTCTGGAGCTCGAGTGATGCCGACGCGCAGCGCCGGCTCCTCGCCGCCGACGCGAGCAGCGTTCTGGAGCTCGACGGCTCCTTTGCACTCGTCGCGCAGGACGGACAACGCGTCGTGCTCGCGCGAAGTCTCGATCGCCCGCTGCGGTATTTCCTCGCCAAGGCCGCCGAGGGACCGGTGCTCATAGTCGGGGAGCGGATCGACGACATTGCTCGCGAGCTCGCGCGCCACGGATGGGCTGATCAGTTCCACGCGAGCTACACGCGTATGGTGCCGGCACATCACGTCACGACGCTTCGACTGGTCGGCTGCCCCGATCCGAACCCTGTTCACGAGCGCTTCTTCGATCCGCCGCGTGGTACGTTGCCAATGGACCTCGACACAATCGGGCGGCACTACATCGAAGCCGTATACAGCGAGCTGCGTCGGTGGCTCGCGGCGCAGGCACCCGAAGCGCCGATCGGCGTGCCGTTTTCCGGCGGCATCGACAGCGGCGCGGTCCTGCTCTGCCTCTACAAGCTTCTCCTGAACGAAGGGCAATCGCCCGCGCGTCTCAAGGCGTTCACGTTGTCGGTCGACGGCCTGGGCGCGGATTCACGACAGGCGCGCGAATTTCTCGCGCAGATGGGTCTCGAGATGTTCGGTGAGATCATCGACGTGCCGTCGAGCGCAATCGACCCGCTGCGTGCAGTTGCCGTGATCGAGGACTACAAGCCGCTCGATGTCGAGTGTGCCGCGGCGAACCTCGCGCTGCTCGCCAGCATTCGAGATCGCTACCCCGATTGGCGCCTGCTCGTCGACGGCGACGGCGGCGACGAGAACCTCAAGGACTATCCGATCGAAGAGAACAGCGAGCTGACGATCAGGAGCGTCGTCAACAATCGCATGCTGTATCAGGAAGGGTGGGGTGTCGACTCCATCAAGCACTCGCTCACGTACTCCGGTGGGTACAGTCGCGGCTGCGTTCGCAGCTTCGCGTGCGCGCGCGAGCACGGATTCATCGGGTTCAGTCCGTACACCCGCCCAGCGGTCATCGCCGTTGCGGAGGCGATTCCGTTCGCCGAGTTGACGCAAGGATCGCACGAACGTCTGTACGCGCTCAAGGGCGAGATCGTCTCGCGCGGTGTACGCTCGGTACTGGGACTTGACATGCCGGTCTTCACGAAGCGGCGGTTCCAGCACGGGTCGGCGTCGAGCGACACAGCATCTCGGCTCTTTCAGCCTAACGAGCTTCGGTATCGCCGCCACTTCGAGACGCTGTACGCGGCCGCCGTGTGAGCGCGTCGGCAACGGATCGGCGCATCCGGAGCCTGCGCCCACCCAAGCCCGTTGTCGACGTCTGGCGCGCGCACGGATCTTTGGTCGAGGAGGAGCGACGGCCTGACGGAACGATGGAGCGCGCGCTTACCATTTTCCTCGCGGGCGCCGAGTGCCCGTTCACGTGCTCGTTCTGCGATCTGTGGCGTTGGACGATCGACGGCCCTACTCCGCCTGGGGCGCTGACGAAGCAGCTTGCTCACGTGTTGGAATCGTTCGATTCCGGAGCTTCGCCGCCCAATCGTCTCAAGCTGTACAACGCGAGCAACTTCTTCGATCGGCGTGCGGTTCCGCTGCAGGATGCAGCGAGCATCGCAGCGATGTCCGAGTCGTTCACTGGCGTTACGGTAGAGTCGCACGCGAGTACGATTGGTGCGCTCACGCTCGAGTTTGCGCGACAGATCCGCGGTCGGCTCGAGACCGCCATCGGTCTCGAAACGATTCATCCGACCGCGATGGCGCATCTCAACAAGCGCCTCGATCTCGCGCGGTTCGACAAGGCGGCGCGCTTCCTCTCCGACAACGACATCGACCTCCGCGTCTTCGTGCTCCTTGGTGCGCCGTACGTTCCCGTTGACGAATCGGTCGAGTGGGCGGTGCGGACGGTCGAGTACGCCGCAGAGCGCGGTGCATCTGTGGTGTCGATCATTCCTGTGCGCGGCGGCAACGGCGAGATGGAGCGTCTCGCATCGCTCGGCCACTTTACACCGTCTACGCTCTCGCAGCTGGAAGGAGCGCTCGACCGCTGTCTCCGGTTCGCGCCGACGGTCGTGACCGCCGATCTCTGGGACGCCGAGCGACTCGCAACGTGTGTGGAGTGCAGCTCGACACGCGTGCAGCGGTTGCGTCGCATCAACGTGACGGGGCACGCAGAGCCGCCGATTGCGTGCACGATGTGCGGAGGAGGATGACAGAGCGCTGCGAGGTCGCGATCATCGGGAGCGGTTTCGCCGGATCTCTGCTCGCGCGCATACTCGCCGTGCTCGGGTACGATGTCGTGCTTCTCGAGCGCGGCACGCATCCGCGATTCGCGATCGGTGAATCGTCCACTCCGCTCGCGAATCTGTCTCTCGAGCGCATTGGCAGACGCTACGGGCTCACTGACTGCTATCAGCTTGCCGCGCACGGGCGCTGGCTCGCGCACTACCCGCAACTGCGCCGCGGACTGAAGCGCGGATTCACGTTTTACCGACACCATCCCGGCGAGTCGTTCGCAGATCGAGGGCTCGAGTCGGAACGCTTGCTCGTCGCTGCGAGTCCGACGGACGCCGTCGCGGACACGCATTGGCTGCGTGCGGATGTGGATCACCATTTCGTCCGTGAGGCAGTCGCAGCCGGTGTCGATTACCGCGATCGCGTCGACGTCACCGCGGCCGAGTTTTCGCCAGGTCACGTGTCGCTCAGCGGACAACGGAATGGTGAGGGATTCCACCTCCTCGCGGATCTCGTGATCGACGCATCGGGGCCGGGCGGCTTTCTCGCGCGCCAGTTGGCGATTCCCTCGGGGCTCGGGTCGACGCACACGCGTTCGGCGCTCGTGTTCAGTCACTTCGCCGACATGCTGCTCATGCGGGATGTTCTCGCCGACCTCCCGGAGGGTCCGTATCCCGACGATTGGGCAGCGGTGCATCATCTCATCGACGAGGGTTGGATGTACAGCCTTCGCTTCGATGATGGCGTCACGAGCGCGGGGTTCCTCGTGACCCCGCCCGGGATGGCGACACTGGGGGTCCCGGAATCCGCCGGCGCCGATGCGATCTGGCGGACACTTCTCGATCGGTACCCTACGATCGCGACTATCTTTGCCGACGCAACGCCGGTCATGCCCGTGGCATTTCGGCCCGCCATTCAACACCGCCTAACACGCGCGGCAGGCGAGCGGTGGGTGTTGCTGCCACACGCGTATGCGTTCGTCGATCCGTTGTTCTCCACGGGTATTGCGTGGAGTCTCAGGGCCATTGAGCGGCTCGCGCTATCGTTCGAGCTCGAATCGCACAGCCGGCGGATGCCAACTGACGATCAGCTCGCGCGCTACGATGCGCTGCTCCATGTCGAAGCCGATCAGATCGATCAGATGGTAGCCGCGGCGTACGAGGCGATGGCGCACTTCGATCTGTTCGCGGCGCACGCGATGATCTATTTCGCGATCGTTTCGTTCACCGAGGTGCGCCAACGGCTCGTGCGCGACGACTCGGCGGCGTGGGGTGGGTTTCTCGGCGCGGGTGAGCCGGTGTCGGGGCCGCTGCCTGGTGAGAGTCTGCGTCGGCTCAGGAGCATTACCGGTGGTCGCGGAGCAACTGGCAGTGCCGACGATCGTCGTCGTTATGCGGAGTGGGTGTCGGGCTCGATCGCGCCACGAAATGTCGTCGGGCTCGCGGACCCGACCCGAAACAATCTTTATCCTGTCGATCTCGACGTGCTCATCGATCGGCACGAGCTGCTCGGGCTGAGTCGCGAGCAGATGGTGGAACGGTTGCCGGCGCTGCGGGGGATGTCGGACGTGCCCAGCATTGGTCGTTAGGCAACCGCTTTTGAACCACAGAGAACACAGAGGTCACGGAGAAGAGCAATTGACCGCGAAGGACGCCGAGGACGCGAAGGGGACCCTATCGGTCAGAATGGCAACCGCAACGAGCCGTGATTGTGAATGAACGACCTCGGGACGATGGGGCCGCCCGAGGCAGTTCACCAACGAATCCAACCGCTTGCGCGGACACCCTGACCGTTAGGGTTCCCTTCGCGTCCTTGGCGTCCTTCGCGGTCGATTGCTGTCTGCCTGTGTCCTTGGTGTCCTCTGTTCAAGTTGGCGTACCCTGTGATTCACCGGTTGCCGGCTGCCTGCTTCTGGGCGCCTGCCGGCTGGCGTCGAAGATCGATCCACTTCGCCACCGGACCCACGAGGAACAGTGCCACGAGTGGCGGCGCGGCGTTGAACGCCGTCGGCAACAGCCATCCCTGATCCGATGCGAAGCGGATCAGCGATTCGACCAGCGCAATGATCACCACGACGACGACCTGCCAACGCCGGTCGCGCACGATCGTCCGAGGGTCGGTGATCATGAAGAACACGAACAACTGGTACATCGGGCCGGTGATCGGAGCGAGCTCCGGCAGGATCGGTTGCCCGAGCGCGAACGCCCGCAGGCTATTCAGCACGACGAAGCTGGCGACGTACGAGAGCGTAAGGTGCAGCACCCGCACGCGTGTGGCGATCACGAGCCCAAATGCCCAGATCACGAGATTCGTGGCGAGATCGTTGCCCCACTGATGGCTCAGCACCGACACGCGATCGGGCGATGCCAATAGCAGCGTGACGATCGCGAAGTTCGTCGGATTCCAGAGGTGGTTATTGCGATAGCGAAGGACGTACTTCGACGCGATCGCCAGAAAGCCGCCTAACGCGAACGGCCACAGCGCCAGGCCCTGTGGCTTGACGAGCAGCGTGAGGCTGATCCCGCTGATGTAGGCGCTCTGGAGATTGACGATCGTGCCGCGGTCGAACCACGAGAGCAGCGCTTCAGTGGCGAGGCACGCGATGAGCGCCAGCGCGAGGCGATCGTAGCCGCCCACGACATGGTAGCGCAGCTGCGCGACGACCAGCACCAGCGTGATGAGGAACGCGATGAGATAGCGGGGATCGATGCGCTTTCCCCGTTCCCACCATGGCAGCGCGGCGGCCTGTGTCCGCCCGGTCGCGTCCGTCATCCGTCAGCGCCTCGGCTCTGTGATGTCGTGAAACCGATCCACCAGCGGAGCCGCGATCACTTGCTCGCTCCCCGACGGCCAGTGAATCACGACGCGGTCCACCCATTCCCGGCGACCGAGGCCGAAGTGCAGGCGGCGATCGTTCTGACTCGCGAAGCCCATTCCGCCGTCGATCACGCGCCGCTGCCTGAAGTCTCCGGACTCCACTACCACCTCGGCTCCGATCGCGCTGCGATTGCTCCGTGTTCCCTCGAGGTGGAATGCGATCCAGTGGTTCATGCTGTCGGGTCGAGTGCGGTACAGCACTGCAGGTTGATTCTGGTTCGCGACGATCACGTCCACCGCGCCGCGATTCGAAAGATCGGCGAGTGCCACTGCGCGTCCATCGTACTCGTCATTCGCGCCTACCGCCTTTGCGACGTCGACCCAGCCGGCGACGCCGCGATTCAGGTACACGCGCGAGCGCTCGTAACCGGACAGGCTCGCGTTTCCGAATGCGGGCCATGTCTTCGCGTCCTCGAATAGCCGCCTGTTCGCCCCGGCGACCTTCGACATGGCGTACCAGTAGCTCGTGTTGCGGTCGCCGGAGATGAAGCCGTTCGCGACGAAGAGCTCGTTCGAGCCGTCGTTGTTGAGGTCTCCAAACTGCGCACCCCACGCCCAGCCGGCGTCCGCCACCTCACCTTCGGCCACGTTCACGAACCGGCCTCCGTCGGTCATCCGGTTCAATCGCAGGTTGTTGTTCTGGAACAGGTACCCGCGCTCCGAGATGTTCGTGACGTACACGTCGAGCCGACCACGGTTCATGACGTCACCTAACGCGACGGACATGCCGCTCTTCGACTCTTTCGAGAGCCCGGCGTTCACGAGCGTGAATCGCTTCCCATGATCGTTGAGATACAGCTCCTCCGGACCGTAGTCGTTGGCGAGGTAGATGTCCGGCCAGCCGTCCTCGTTGAAGTCGGCGGAGGCGACGGCCAGGGTCCAGCGCGTGCTTCCGACTCCGAGTTGATCCGTGACGTCCTCGAACTTGCCGTTCCCGAGGTTGTGGAAGAGGATGTTCTTCCCGCCGTTGTCGGCGAACTCGAAGCTGTCGTGCATGATCTGCGTCGTCGTCAGGTTCCAGAGGTCTATCTCGCTCCGGAAATACGCCCCGACGTACAGATCGAGCAGCCCATCGCGATCGTAGTCGAACCACATCGCTCCGTTGCTGTTGACCCAACGGCGCAAGCCGGCCGACTGCGTCACATCCTGGAAATGACGGCCGTCGACGTTCCTGAACAGCGCGAGATAGCCGTAGCGGTAGACCAGGACATCCTCGCGCCCATCGTTATCGAAGTCTCCCCACACGCTGCCCATGGAGACGCCTTCGCCTGCACGATTGACGTCGGCGAGTCCGGCACTGGCGGCAACCTCCTCGAACGTTCCGTCGTGCCGATTTCGGTACAGCGCGTTGGGCTCGCCGAATCGACTGTTGGTGAAGTACAGATCAGGCCATCCATCGTCGTCGAAGTCCGCAACCGACACACCCGCCCCGAGCGCTGCGACGTGCGGCTCGATGTTCGAGATCTTCGGGTCGAAGCTGGGCCGGTGATGCACGAAGCGAATCCCGGCCGCCGCAGTGGCGTCGGTGAGCGCGAATCCTGGGTGCGCGGCGTCGGCCGGCGCCCGAATCGGCCCGCGGTCGAGCCTGACGGCCAGGCCGATCGCGGCGAAGAACGGTACCGCGATGATTGCGCGCCGAGCTTTCGGGGATGGGCGGTTAGGCATAGTTGGCTTGGGACAGCACCGAGAAACCCAGCTTAACCGCAAAGGACGCGAAGGACGCGAAGGGAACCCTAACGATCGAGTTGTTTCCGCGAGCGGTCGGAACTCTTTGGGAACAACGTCGGGATGCTCCTGCGTCCCGGACTCGTTCATTCACAATTCCGGCTCGTTGCGCACTCTTGCCGACCGATGGGATTCCCTTCGCGTCCTTCGCGTCCTTTGCGGTTAATGCTGTTGCGGTTACAGCAGTTTTCTGCGTCATTCCGAGTATTCTGCGACTTCTGCGTCATGCCGTTCTTGCGACTCGATGAACTACTTGACCAAGCGGCTGTTGTACTCCCGAAGATACCGCTGGTGCACGCTATCCGCCGGGTACGACTCTCCGGGCGAGTACGGATATGTCTTGATGGCGTGGAACGGAAGCGGGGCTACCGTGTTGCCGAATGCTGTGTTCAGGTCGGCGTCCTTGATCCACCCATCCGTATAGAGAAGGAAGTCGCGCTTCCACCCCTTCGGCACCGACGCCGCCGAGGTCGCATCGAACTGCACGGTCGCTTCGTCGCCCGGCGCCATGATGACGTACATGTCGTCGGGCTCCTTGAGCAACGGCAGCACATCGCCGAAGCGAGTGAACGATCCGGTGATCGGCCGCCACGGCGAGTCCTTCGAGACATCGGCATACTCGAACCAGTGCGGCCCATAGCGGCCGGCTTTGCGATACGTGCGCGAGAAGCCGCGGTAATGGAGGTCCGCCGACACCGGTGCAAGCGGCGTAACCGTCGCCTGACTGCTTGGCACATCCACGGCGACCAGAGCCTGGTCCCAGTAGATCTGCATGTTCGTCCGGATGCGAACGCGATGATCCTTCGTCGGGAACTTCCCGGCGAGGTCGATCACGATCGATTTGTCTTTACCCGACGGGAAACCCATGTCGGCGATCGCCATGGTCCAGTTGCCCTTGGGGTCGTGCACTTCGAGCGTCGGCGCCATCGGCTTCAGCTTCGATTGCTGCGAAACGGCGACGTTGATGCTCGCATCCGTCGGATAGATCCAGCCGCGCAGCACGAGAACCGAACCAGGTCGACCAGCATCGTCGCCAAGGTCCAGGATGAGATCATGCGGCTCGACGATGCCCTGATACTGCAGCGGCGTCAGGTTCGACACGTAGACATCGTCCTTCTCTCGCAAAGCCGGCAAGACATCATTGCCACGATCATCGATCGCGGAAATCGGAGGCCGTTGCCGAGCGAGCTGATACGGCCGCAACTTCACCGGGCCAGGCGGCACGAAGCGCTCGTCGACGAATACATCGATCGAATCCGGATGATCGACCGCGAGCAGCTTGATCTGATCGGCGAACGCGGTCTCCCACAATTCTTCCGTGAACTGAAGGACGTAGCGGCCATCGCGTGGCTGGAGAACACTGCCGGGTATGCGGAGATACTCCTGCGACGCACCGGCTGGCGCGAACATGGTTCCGCCATCCTCGTCGCCCGCCATGATGCCGACCGGCATTCCGAGCGCGCTTCGCCACATCACGTCGGTCACGAAACGAAATTGCTTGCCGTCCCACGTGTAGAGGAACGCGCAGGATCCCTTGAGACTCTCGAGCTCGAGGACGTCCTGATCGGTACCCGGGAAGTAGATGGTCTGTGGAACCCCATTCGGCCATTCGATGCGCAGGACGTCGGCCTTGAGGTGAGGTCCCAACCCAAAATGCGTCTCGCGCCCGGTAACGACGCGCGTTTGATACAACTCGCCAGCACGCAGCTCGAGCTTCGCACCGATCCCGAAGACGTTGTTCTTGCCACTGCCCGTGCGCAGCCCGACGAGCGAGATCTTCGTCGAGAGCCTGGCGTTGCCACCTTCGTTCGCGAGCAGTCGGACGCTCTCGCCAGTGGCCACGAGCACATCCACGTCTCCGTCGCGATCGACATCGATCGGGGCGACCGCAATCCCGCCGCCTAACGTCGCCGGCAGGATCTTCGATCGGTCGCTGAACTTGCCGGTGCCATCGTTATGCAGGAGGTACGCGGCGCGCTGGCCAGTCTGAGGCTTGCCGACGGCAACGATGTCGAGCCAGCCATCGTTGTCGACGTCGATGAACCTGGCAGTGAGGTCGGAGACAGCGCCCAGCGCTCTCAACGTGCCGGTCGACCGATCGTCGCGCCGAAACACACCCGTCGCGTCGTTGAGCCACAGCTCGGGTGCACCACTGCGCCGAGCGAGAACCAAATCGAGCGCGCCGTCATTGTTGTAGTCGCCAACTGCAACGGCGCTCGCCGCCCCACTCGCGGTGAGACCGCTCGACGCTGTCGCATCCTCGAACCGTCGTGCGCCGGTGTTGCGATAGAGCGCGACACCTCGCTCGCTCGCGATCACCACGTCGATCCGCCCGTCACCGTTGAAGTCCGCGAACGCCGCGCTGTGGCCACCGCCCGGCGTCGCCAATCCCATGCTCGCGGCCACTTCGGTGAACGTGCCGTCGAGATTGTTCCGATAGACGACGTTCCGATCGCCACCGACGAGCAGGAGATCCAGATCTCCATCGTGGTCGAGATCCACGAACACTGCCTTGCGCGCGCCATGAACGTCGGACGTCCCGGATTTCGCCGTCACGTCCACGAACTTGCCGGTTCCGTCGTTGCGGAGCAGAACCCCACGGCTGTCCGCGCCGATGACGAAGAGATCCAGCCACCCATCGTTGTCGAAATCGCCGACGGCGGCGTCAATGGCCGGCGACGGCAGCGCGATGTTCGATCGTTGTGTCGCATCGAGGGATCGAAAGCGCTCGACGAGATAGAGTCGCGTCACGTACTTCTGCTGTTCCGGCACCCAGAACGTAGCGAATAGCTCGTCGGCGCCATCGCCATTGAAGTCGGC
>Ga0075423_10005013_pt1 | contig 12337 bp, 12 predicted proteins | sample SoiMethybrSBSTD2_FD_80114 | JGI IMG/M metagenome (GOLD analysis project Ga0075423, IMG submission 80114) | Bulk soil microbial communities from a Populus tree surrounding site in Tennessee, USA - Soil MetaG P. TD hybrid SBSTD2 | ecosystem: Environmental > Terrestrial > Soil > Tree plantation...
AGCACAGTATCGCCAGCCTGCAGGCGATCCGCGCCATAGGCATAACCATAGCCATCGACGACTTCGGCACCGGCTTCTCCTCGCTAGGCTACCTGGCCAAACTGCCGGTGGACACGCTGAAGATCGACCGCTCGTTTGTGACCGACATGACCGCCGGGCCGGATGGACTGGCGCTGGTGTCCACCATCATCAACCTGGCGCATTCGCTGAGGCTCAAGGTGGTCGCGGAGGGCGTCGAAACCGAGGAGCAATCGCGGCTGCTCAGGTTGCTGACCTGCGACGAAATGCAGGGCTTTTTATTCAGCAAACCGGTACCGCGCGAGATCTTCGAAACAAGATTCCTGGCACCGGTCATTGTTCGCGACCCCCTATGAGCCGCTTGAGATCATGGTCGCTGCAAGCGTGTGACATGCACCTCGAGCCGAATAGGATGCGCTGCAATACGCCGCAACCGGACCGAAATTCGCGCAATGCACGTGAAGCATACGGCGTCATCAGCCAAGGCATCGACGCGGTGATCCTTACAATCCTGACGCGCGAGATTTCGCTTCTTGCTAGGTCGACGCGCGAAGCCTAAGCTGTAGTAGCAAGCACGGGAGGCCGATGCATTCGGAATATTGAATGAATGCTGATCCCACATCCGACCGAGCCCCGCGGGAGCAGCTCGTCGTCGACGTCGATGGCTCGCGCGAGATGGATCCGGCCGAAGCCGATCGGGTACTGCGCGAATGCCTGTCTCTGACGCACAAGCGGCTCGCTGCCGCGATCCGGCCTGCGCTCGCGGAGCTGCAGGCGGCGACACCGCAGGATCCAAATGCCGGTGCGCCTGTGCCGGAGGCGCGAGCGCTTGAACGCGAAATGGCCCACGGGGTGCGCAGCAAGCGGGAGCTGTTCGTTCCGTGCTTCAGGGCCGAGTTCGAGCAGGCGTTCCAGAGACGCCGCGAAGGCAAGCTCCGCACGCGGGGGCAGCGGGACGAGTCCGTCGCGCTCGCCATGGTAGACCACGGTGCCCATACTGTGACGGTCGCGCTGAAGAGCGCGGTGCTGGCCATGCGCGAGGCGACGCTGGAAGAGGCTTTCGCGCTCGACCTTCGCGTACGCGCGCTCCTGCGCGAGGCGCCTGCCGGTAGCAACTTCGACAATCCGTTTAGCGCAGACTATATCTGCGATGCCTTTGGCAACGCCTGCCGCGAGCTGTGGCCCGAAGACGGCCTCTGGCGTCCAATCATGTCGCGCCTCGTGCGCGCCACGACGCAGCCGGTCGCTGCACTTCACCTCGAGCTGAATGTCCTGCTGGAGGACCGGGACGTCTTGCCTGCAATGCGCGTGCGAACGCGTGGGCGCGGCGGGACCGCGCAGCCGCGCGATCTCCGCGGCCGCGCGCTCTACGACAAGCTGGTCGAAATGCTCGATCCCGACGCCGGGGCCGCGCCGTCGGTACCATCCGCTGCCGCGGGGATGCCGCCGGTCGCAGTGGGCGCCGCGCCAGCGAGGATGGGAACGATCGGCGGCAACGTTCCCCCCGGATCGGGAGGAACGGGTGCGGAAGTGGGCGGCGGCACCGGGTCCTCGCCTCAGAACGCGCAAATGTGGTCGACCCTAGTGGGTGTGTTGAATCATCTGCAGCGCGGGCCGACGGTCGCGCCCCTGCCTCCTGAACTGGCGAGCTTCGATCGCGATGCATTGCGCGAGGGCGGCGCAAACCAGCTGCGCGCGCTGAAAGAGGCGTTCGCCGACAAGGGCGAATCGGCGATCGACCTCGTCACCATCGACATCGTCGCCGGCGTGCTGGACTACGTATTCGACGACCCGTACCTGCCCGATGAGATCAAGGCGGTATTCGGCCGTCTGCAGATTCCCATGCTCAAGGCGGCGCTGCTGGACCGGCGCGTCCTCTCCGATCCGCAGCATCCAACGCGCCGCTTCCTGGACACCCTGGCACAGGCGTCGGTGGACCTGCAACCGGAGTCGGCGAAGGGCCGCGCGTTGGTCGAGCTCGCGAACGGTCTTGCGCTGCGGATTCGCGACGACTTCGGCGACGATTTGAGTATCTTCGAGACCGCGAAGGCCGAGCTCGACGCGTATCTCGATGTCGAGCGTGCGGATGTCGACCAGCGGCTTGCCGAGGCGGTTGCGCAGGGCGAACGCGCCGATGCGCGCGGTGAGGCGCAAGCCGCGCTCGAGGCGCGGCTCGCGGGGCGCAGCGTTCCGCCGGAAGTCCGGGACTTCCTCGATCACGAATACGTCGAGCTCCTGACGACGATTTGTCTCGAGGACGGACGGGAGGGCCCCGCCACGGAAGGCCAGCTCGCCATGGTTGACGATCTCTTGTGGAGCATCGAACCCAAGACCAACGCCGGGGCGCGGAAGCGCTTGGTCGAGCTCCTGCCGCCGCTACTGCGCGGCATCGACCGGGATTGGCCAATGGAGGAGGAGGCGCAAGCGCGCCGGCAGGCATTGCTGTCCTGCCTCTTCGATCTTCATCTCCGCTCGATGAAGGCTGTGCCCCAAGCCGCTACCGCGGCCGCCGGCGCGCAGGCACTCGCCGCGGAGGCCGGTCTTGCGACAGCAGCGGCCGCCCCTCCCAAGCCCGACGAATACGACGTGCAGGTGCAATCGCTCGTGCGCGGCGACTGGTGCGAGTTCAAGAGTGAGGACGACGGCGAAACGGTGCTGGCGAGGCTCGCCTGGCGCGCACCGCAGCGCCGGCGGCTGCTCTTCAGCCATCGCGACGGCAATACGGCGTTTGTCCACACGCCGGAGAGCCTGGCCGAAGCCTTTCGCAGCGGCCGCGCTTCGCTGGCGATCGAATCGGTCCCGCTGTTCGAGCGCGCGATGACAAGCTTGGTCGCAAGGCGCTCGCAACTCGCCGAGGCCGGGGCCGCGACGGCCGCCTAGATTTGCCCGACGCAAGGCGCAGGCTCAGTCCATGAGCGCCGGCAGCGCGGTCGCCAACTCGGGCATGCGCACGAGCATTGCGATGAGCGCAAGCTGAATCAAAAGGAACGGCAGCGCACCCTTGTAGATGTCGCGGGTCGCGACGCTGCGCGGTGCGATGCTGCGGAGGAAGAAAAGCGCAAAGCCGGATGGCGGCATCAGGAAGCTCGTCTGGACCGTGAGCGCCATGAGCGCGGTGAGCCAGATCGGCTGCGCCCCGAGCGCGAGCAGGGGCGGCACCGCGATCGGCACGACCAGGAGCAGGATCTCGAGCGCGTCGAGGAAGAAGCCAAAGCAGAACGTCACCGCAAATACCGCCGGCACCGCGATCGTCAACCCCCCCGGCACCATGGCCAGCAGCGCGTGCACGCTCGCCACCCCGTTCAGGCCGCGGAAGACAAGCGTGAACGTCGACGCGCCCATCAGGAGCAGGAACATCATGCCGGTCAGGCGCATCACCATCCGCACCGTTTCCGCCCAGCGCAGCCAGTTCAGCTCGCCGCGCACCCAGGCGTAGACCGTCGCGACGATCGCGCCCAGCGCCGCGGCCTCGACTGTATAGACCCGACCCGTCACGATCGATCCGAGCAGCAGCGCGATAAAGGCAAGCGGCCCGAACACGACGACGATGAGCCGCGGCCACGGCAGACGCTTGCGGCGCTCGGGCGGCAGCGGCGGACAGGTCGCGGGCCTGAGCATCGCGATCGCGATTGCGTAAATCAGATAGCATGCGAGCAGGATGCCGACCGGCGCGAGCATCCCGACATAGATGTCCTTGATGATGAGCGCGCCGTGCACGTCCTCGCCGCGCATGATCTGCGCTTCCGCGTTCGCGCCGCGCATGAGATCGGCCAGCACGATGAGGATGATCGAGGGCGGGAGCACGGTGCCGAGCGTGCCGGCGCTGCACACGACGCCGCACGCAAGACTCTTCTCATAGCCGGCATTGAGCATCGCCGGCAGCGCGAGCAGGCCCAGCGTGAGCACCGATGCTCCGACCGCACCGGTCGTAGGCGCCAGCAGCGCGCCCAGGATCACGGTGGAGATCGACAGTCCGCCGGCGTGTTTGCCGAACAGCCCGCTCATCGCCTCCAGCAACTCGGCCGCGAGCGTCGTGCGCTGCATGATCACGCCGAGGTAGACGAACAGCGGGATCGCCTGCAACAGATCGTTTTCCATCAGGCCGAGGAGCCGCTGCGGCAAGGCGGTCAGCAGCATCAGGTCGAACGCGCCGGCGAAGTGCCCGATGAGCGCGAACAGCATTGCCGTGCCCATCAGCGTGAATCCGACCGGAAAGCCGAAGGGCAACAGGAGAAAGACCGCGCCGAACATGATGAGACCCAGCGCGGGAATGACTCCGCTCATCCGGGCGCGCTCGCAGCGGGTGGTGGCCGCGCGTCGGGCCTGTGCTCCGGCTGCGGATCGACCAACTGCGCGATGTCGCGGGCGACGTGTCCCGCGGCCTGCAGCAGCAGCAGCGCCGCGAACGCGAGCAGCAGGACCTTGAACAGCCAGTATCCGGGCGACCAGGTGTCGGAAAATTTCTCGAACACCGCGACCGAGCGCACGGTCGTCGCCCAGCTGAACCAGAGGATCATCAGCGCCCACGGCACGATGACCGCAACCGTGCCCGCGAGATCGACCCATGCCTTTGCCCGCAAGGACATGCGGTGATAGACGACGTCGAGCCGCACGTGCCCGTCCCAGCGCAGCGCGTACGCGACGCCGATCGCGAACACCGTCGCATGTGCGATCTGGCCGAAGTCGTTGGCGAGGATGTGCCCTCCGCCAACGAGCTCGCGCAGAGGCCATTGCCCGAATAGCGCCGCGATGACGAACAGCACCAGCCACGCGAACGTCCGCCCGATCGCGTCGACGACGGCATCCGCGGCGCCGGCGAAGCGACGCAGCGAGCGGAGAAGGCTTGGCATGGCGGAAGGGTCGCTGCGGCAGAATACTCCAGCAAAGCCGCCGCGCGCCAGCGGCGCTACAATCTTCAATTCGCCTGCGCTGCAGCGTCATGTCTCGTCTGCTCATCACGCTCGGCATCATCCTTGTCGCCGTCGGCCTCGTCTGGCCCTTGCTCGCTAAGCTCGGCCTCGGTCACCTGCCGGGAGACATTCGCATCGAGCGCGATGATTTCACCCTCTACATTCCATTGACGTCCGGACTGATCGTGTCGGTGGTCATCAGCCTGATCCTGTGGTTGCTGCATAAGTGAATGCGCCAGGTGCAAAGGAAGGTAGGTGCGACTAATTCGCACGCCTTCGTCAGAGGCACGCGCCGCGGCCGAATGAATTCGGCCCTACAAGGGGTGGTTTGACCGTGCCGCATCGCCTATCATCGGCGTGATGGACGCTTCCACCGCGGCACCCCCGGCGACGGTCAGCACGTCGGAGCTTTTCGTCGGGTTCCTCAAGATCGGCTTGTCCGGATTCGGCGGCGTGATGCCCTTCGCGCGGCGAATGATCGTGGAACAACGGCGCTGGCTCTCCGAGCTCGAGTTCCTCGACGTGCTGTCACTGTCGCAGTTCCTGCCTGGGCCGAACATCGTCAACGTGTCGGTCATCATTGGCCGCCGCTTCCAGGGCGTTGCGGGCGCCGCCGCGGCATTTGCGGGATTGCTGCTGATGCCGCTGGTCGTCGTGCTTGCTCTGGCGAGCGTATACGCGCAATTCGCGCAGTTCGAGGCCGTACGCGGCGCCTGCAGCGGCGTGTCGGCGTCGGCATCCGCACTCATCGCCGCCACCGCGCTCAAGCTCGCGCGGCCGCTCAAGACGTCGGCGTGGCAGGTCGTCATTTGCAGCATCGCCTTCGTCGCGATCGCGCTCCTTCGAGTGCCACTGCTGTGGATGCTCGCCGCGCTCTGCCCGGTGTCGATCGGCATTGCGTGGTGGAAACGCGCATGATCCCGCCGATTCTGATCGAGCTCGCGGCGCAGTTTCTGGTCTTGTCGCTGCTGTCGATCGGGGGCGCCAACGCAGTGATCCCGGAGATCCATCTGCGCGCGGTCGAGACGGAGCACTGGATGACCGACGCCGACTTCGCGCAGCTCTTCGCACTGTCGCAGGCGGCGCCGGGGCCGAACGTGCTCATCGTCAGCCTGATCGGCTGGAAGGTTGCCGGCGTGCTCGGCGGCATCGTCGCCATGCTCGCCATGTCCGGTCCTTCGTCGCTGCTCACCTACGGCGTCGCGCACGCCTGGGAGCGCTGGCGCGACGCGCCCTGGCGCATCGCGATCCAGCGCGGGCTCGCGCCGGTAACGGTCGGCCTGATCCTGGCCTCGGGGTACATCCTCACGCGCACCGCCGATCACACGTGGAGCGCATACGCGATCTCGGGAGCGACACTCCTGCTCTCGCTCTCGACACGGCTGCATCCGCTATTGATGCTCGGCGTCGCCGCGGCCGCGGGCGCATTCGGGTTCGCGTAGCCGAACCGCTGTTGCATGCCGGAACTGCCCGACGTCGTCGTCTATGTCGAAAGTCTCGACAGACGCATCGCGGGCCAGCGGCTCGACCACGTGCGCTTGATCAGCCCCTTCGTGCTGCGCACCGTCGTGCCTGCGCTCGCCGCCGCCGAGGGCCGTCGGGTCGACACGGTGCGCCGCCTGGGCAAGCGCATCGTGATCTGTCTCGAAGCCGAGCTTTTTCTCGTGCTGCATCTGATGATCGCCGGACGGCTGCGCTGGCTTGAGCGTGGCCAAAAGCTGCCGGCGCGCATCACGCTCGCCAGTTTCGAGTTTGCAACGGGTACCGTCGCCTTCACCGAAGCCGGCACCAAGAAGCGCGCCTCGCTGCATGTCGTGCAGGGCGAGGCGGCGCTCGCGGCGTTCGACATGGGAGGGCTCGACGTGGCTGGCACCGGCCTGGCGGCGTTTCGTGAGCGTCTTTTGCGCGAGAACCACACCCTCAAGCGCGCGCTGACCGACCCGCGGCTATTCAGCGGCATCGGCAACGCGTATTCGGACGAAATCCTGCACCGGGCGCGGCTGTCGCCGCTCGCCCTGACGCAGAAGCTCTCGCCCGAAGAGATCGCGAGGCTGCACGGGGCCGCGCGCGAGGTCCTCGCCGAGTGGACCGTTCGCCTGCGCGCCGAAACCGGCGAGGACTTTCCGGCCGGGGTGACCGCGTTCCGTCCGGAGATGGCAGTGCACGGCAAATTCCGGCAGCCTTGCCCGGTCTGCGGCGCGCCCGTGCAACGCATCGTCTACGCGGAAAACGAAACGAACTACTGCGCGCGCTGTCAGACCGGAGGCGCGATCCTCGCCGATCGCGCCCTGTCGCGGCTCTTGAAATCGACCTGGCCGCGATCGATCGACGAGCTCGGCTGAACGCGCGATGTAGGGTATTCTCGGGAATCACCAGGGAGGCACCATGCGCTGGGACGATTTTCGCCGCAGTGACAACGTCGAGGACGCCGGCAGCGGCGGCGGATTCGGAGGGGGATTCAAGATCGGCGGAGGCGCGCTGATCGCCATCGTCGTCATCAGCCTCTTGCTCGGCAAGAATCCGCTCGACGTGCTCACCTTGCTCGAAACCGGCGCGCCGACGACTACGCAGGTGCCGGCGGGCGCGCCGCCCCGCGCGCCGGCGCAGAACGATCCGCAGGTCGATTTCGTGCGCGCGATCCTCGGCGACACCGAAGACTTCTGGAGCGCCGAGCTCGCCGGGCGGGGCGGCCGCTACCAGCCGCCGAAGCTCACCTTGTTCCATGGGCAAGTCCCGTCGGCCTGCGGGTTCGCCAGCGCAGCGATGGGGCCGTTCTACTGCCCGGGCGATCAGCACGTCTACCTCGATCTCCGGTTCTTCCAGGAGCTCACACAGCGCTTCGGCGCGCCCGGTGAATTCGCGCGTGCCTACGTGATCGCACACGAAGTCGGCCACCACGTGCAAAACCAGCTCGGACTCATGCGTGAAGTGCAGCAGAAGGCGGAGAACGCTTCGGACCGCGTGCGCAACGCCCTGTCGGTGCGGCAGGAGCTGCAGGCGGACTGCTTCGCCGGCGTGTGGGGCCACTCGGCGCAACAACGCGGAGCGCTCGACACCCGCGACGTCGAGCAGGGTATCGCCGCCGCATCGGCCGTCGGCGACGACCGGCTGCAGCAGCGTTCGCGCGGCTACGCGGTTCCCGAATCGTTCACGCACGGTTCCTCGGCGCAGCGCGTGAAGTGGTTCCGCGTCGGTCTGACTTCGGGAGACCTGCGGCACTGCAATACGTTCGCGGCGGCGGACCTCTAAGGGAGCGAGGGATGCGCCCCTGCAATCCCGATAGGAGGTCGGCGACGCCGGTGCGGCAGCCGCGCCCCGCTGGCAGTGGCGGTGCCGCGGCCGGTCGTCTTCGCGGGCGAACGGTCTTGCTGACGCCGGTCTTTGCGCCTATAGTCAAAAGGCCGAAAGGAGGAATCCCAATGAAGCTGATCCTTGCTTTGTGTGGCGCGGCGCTCGTTGCCGGTTGCTCGTCGGTGCCGGTACAGCCGGCGCAGAAGGTCGAAAGCAATCTGGCCTGCGACAGGGCTTTGATGGAACGGATAGATCGCACGTGGCAGCCGGCCGTGACCCAGCGCTATTGGCTTCACTGCCCGCTGCTCCGGGAAACCAGCAAGCCGTCCTGATCGCCGGCAGAACGGTGCCGCATCGCGGCGCGGCACCTCCTGAACACCCGGCGATGGTAACCGGGTGAATTGCCCTGGCTGCGGGGCAGGAATGCAGACGCTCGAGTTTGAGCGCCAGCAACCCGGGACGATCGCCCTCGACTTCTGTTTCCCCTGCCAGGTCATCTGGTTCGATACGCTCGAGAGCCTGCAGCTTTCCCCCGGCGGCATCCTCGAGGTCTTCAAGGCTTTGCACGAACAACGGGCGCCGACGCGAAACACGCTATCTGTTCTGCTCGGCTGCCCGCGTTGTCATACGCGCCTGGCTCTGACCCACGATCTGCAGCACACGACGCACTTCACGTATTTCCGCTGCGAGTTCGGCCACGGGCGGCTCACGCCGTTCTTCCAGTTCCTGCTCGAGAAGAATTTTGTCCGCCCGGTGACCGGTGCCGAGCTCGCCGCGCTCAAAGCCAAAGTGAAATTCGTGCAATGCTCCAATTGCGGCGCGCCGCTCGACCTCGCGCACGATTCGGCGTGCCGGTATTGCGGCTCTCCGATCTCCATCCTCGACCCCGACGCGGTCGCCAAGACGGTAGCCCAGCTCGGCCAAGCGCAGGCGCGGCTCAACACCGTCGACGTCGATAAGCTCGCCGACGCGCTCATGACCCCGCCCCCTTCCGACGCGATGTCGCCGTACCGCATCGGCGATCTCGTCATGGGCGGCCTCGCGGTCGTCGCGGCGCTGCTGGTTCGCTAACCTGAACTATCGCTATCTCACCCTCTGTCCGGGAAGCTTCGGCTCACCGTGCGCGCTTTGTCAGGCTTCCCGGGCGCCGCGGGCGGGCTTAGAATCGGCCTCTTTCTCGCCGCCCGAGGCTCGAACGATGAATCCACGTCTGTTTCTGATCGCCCTGATTGCCGCGCTGACCCTCGCCGGATTGCCCGCGCTGGCGCAAGCCCCCGCCACCGCCACCGCCAATGCGATGCCTGCGGTTCCGCCGCACAGTTGCGTCGCGCCTGAATATCCGGGCAAGGACGCGTCGAAAAGCCGGGTCGATAAGTTCAACCAGGACTACAAGACCTACGGCGATTGCATGAAGAAGTATGTGGACGATACCAACAAATGGGTCAAAGCTGCGGCCGAGTCGGCCAACAAGGCGATCGACGAATACAACCGATATACCGAAGACCTCAAGAAGAGGATCGAGGGCGACAAATAGTCCGCCACGCCTCAGTGTTGGCGTAAGGCATCGCGAGCGGGACGTACATCAGCTTTGCCGCAGAGCGTCGCGGCCACGCAGGACGCGCAGCAGCTTTGCGCGAGCGGTCAGCGGACGACGGTGCGGTCGACGCCTTCTACTCTTCCGTTCGCGCAGACGACTCGCGTACGCGTCGGGCTCGCGCTGCCGGCAGGTTCGTAGATGTATTCCGTCACGGGGTCGCTGGCGCTGTCAAGCGGCGGGACCTCGCGCTGACGATCCGGCTTACCGAGCTCGGCAAGCGCCTGCCTGCAGTCCTGGCCCCGTGTGACCGCGCGGGCTGGATCGGCCGGACTGGGACTTGCGGTCGCCGAAGGCGATATCGAGATATCGGGGGCGGGACGCGGCGTTTCCGGCGTCGCGCGCAATGGCTCGGCAGGAGCGCGATCGGGCACTGTCCGCAATGCCTCGGCGGGAACGCGATCGGGCGCGGGCCGTTCCGGTCCCGGTGAGGCGCGCGCTGGCGAACCCACGATCGGCGTCTCGCGAAACCAGAGAACCTGATCGGCGAGAATCCCAACCTGCACGCTCCGATCGGGGAAGTTGTAGAGCCACACGGCCGCGGCACCGGCGGTCGCGGTATCGCGAACCTCCGCCGGCTCGCCGAGCGCGTCGCGCACCCAGCGCTGGGGCATGCCCGTGACGACACGATGCAGGACGGCGTTCCGGCGCCACTCCGCTTCCTTCTCCGCGCGGTCGGCGGTCCAGCTGTTGTCGAAAATGTCGACGTGACCCGCCTTCACGTTCTTGGGACACGGCTCGTTCTGGTAAGTGACGTTGCCCGAGCCATCGGTGCACTTGAGGATCTGTGCCGCAGCCGGAGCGGCGACGAGCGCCACCAGCGCCGCAAATCCGGCGGCATTCCGCAGGATCGACATGAGGGCGCCGCCGGGTTGCCATGCAGAGGCCATGATTCCCCACTTTACGCCCGCGCGGCGACAGCGTCACGTCGCGCGGCTGGCGAGGCTCTAGTAAACTCTCCCAAGCCCCATCCGCGAACATGCCAACGCCAGCCCCTCTGCATTCCGCCACTCGCCCGCGCCCGGTCGACGTGTCCGCCATCCCCGAGCCGGCAGCGATCGCGGAGGCAACGCTCGAGGGTTTCAATCGCCACTACGCGCTGTTTCGCGACTGCGCCCGCGCCGCCAAGAGCCACTTCGAAGCGGGCAACTGGCTGGCGATCGCGCATACCTCGCAGGATCGCATCGACTTCTACGATCGCCGCGTCGCGGAGACCGTCGTGCGGCTGGAGCGCGAGTTCGGCTGCGACAGGATCGATGAAGCGCGCTGGGAGGCGGTCAAACGGCATTACATAGGACTGTTGATCGACCACAAGCAGCCCGAGTGCGCGGAGACATTCTTCAACTCGGTCTCCTGCAAGATCCTGCACCGGACGTATTTCCACAACCGCTGCCTGTTCGTCCGTCCTGCGATGTCGACCGAGCACATCGACGCCGATCCGCCTTCTTACCGGTCGTATTACCCGCGCCAGCACGGCTTGCGCCAGGCGCTCATCGATGTCGTGCTCGATTTCCGGCTGGAGCGCCGTTTCGCGGACTTCCGGCGCGACCTGCGCAATCTGCTGCGGGCGCTCCGGTCGCGCTTTCCGCGGCCGTTCGTGCTCGAGGCCAACCACCAGCTCCAGGTACTCTCGTCGCTCTTCTTCCGCAACCGCACCGCGTATATCGTCGGCCGCGTCATCAACGGCTTTAACGTCCACCCCTTCGTGGTGCCGATCAAGCATGACGCGAGCGGCCGGCTCTATGTCGACGCCCTGCTCATGGATCCGGAGCAGATTGCGCTCCTGTTCTCGGCCAACCGGGCGTATTTCCTGGTCGACATGGAGGTGCCATCGGCGTATGTCACGTTCCTGCGCAGCATGGTGCCGGTGCGCACCGAAGCCGAGCTCTACACGATGGTCGGCCTGCAGAAGCAGGGCAAGACGCTTTTCTTCCGCGACTTCCTCCACCATCTCAAGCACTCGACCGACGACTTCATCGTCGCGCCCGGCATCAAGGGGCTGGTGATGACGGTGTTCACGCTGCCATCGTATCCGTATGTGTTCAAGGTGATCCGCGACAAGATCGCGCCGTCGAAGGAGACGACGCCGGACAAGGTCAAGGGGAAGTATCTGCTGGTGAAGCATCACGACCGCGTCGGCCGCATGGCGGACACGCTCGAGTATTCCGACGTTGCGTTTCCGCGCGCGCGCTTCACGCCTGAGCTGACCGCGGAGCTCAACGCCGTCGCGCCCGGCGCTTTCGAGGAAGACGGCGAGATGATCCTCGTCAAGCACGTCTACATCGAGCGGCGGATGACGCCGCTCAATCTTTTCCTCGAGAAGGCGACGCCGTCACAGCGCGAGCGCGCGATCCGCGACTATGGCGACGCGTTGAAGCAGCTCGCCGCGGTCAACATCTTTGCCGGTGATCTCTTGTTCAAAAACTTCGGCGTGACCCGGTTCGGGCGCGTCGTGTTCTACGACTACGACGAGATCGATTACATCACCGATTGCAATTTCCGCCGCATTCCGCCCGCGCCTCCC
>Ga0075423_10005014_pt1 | contig 12337 bp, 13 predicted proteins | sample SoiMethybrSBSTD2_FD_80114 | JGI IMG/M metagenome (GOLD analysis project Ga0075423, IMG submission 80114) | Bulk soil microbial communities from a Populus tree surrounding site in Tennessee, USA - Soil MetaG P. TD hybrid SBSTD2 | ecosystem: Environmental > Terrestrial > Soil > Tree plantation...
CGAACTCGATCCATGGCCTCTTATTGGTATGGCGGCCGCCTTCCCAGCGGTTTCACCGCAACCAGTTCGCGCGGTTGGCGCGGTGTTCTTTGCGCCGGGACAACTGATCGATCGGGCGCGAAGTTCATGTGCTCTCTGCTGGACCGCCTAAGCACCTCCCGCCCGTTTGTGATTGCTTCCTCGCGACAACACCTTGAAACGAGATGAGCAGCCGAAGGCGACACGGGGAGCGGGTGCAGGATGATCAAGAAAGATCGTCGGCAACGATCAAGTTCGATCATGACCGGGAGGAGGACCGACACGATTGAGGCACAACATTCTCCAGGAACGATGGACTGCCAGAACGGTTCTTGATGCGCCGGGTTTTTCTTGCGTCGCCTGTGGCAGCGCACCTGGTCAATTGGTGACCTAACCCGCCGCACTACGCGGTTGATTGCGAAAGCCAAACCGATGAGCAAGTTGCACGCCGGTCCGACGGACTCTGTTCTTGCAAATCTCGATAACCTGCTCCCAGATCTTGAAGCACTCTACAAAGATGTGCATGCGCATCCCGAGCTATCGATGCAGGAGACAAGGACCGGGGGTTTAGCCGCGGACCGGCTTCGGGCCGCCGGTTACGAGGTGTCGACCGGTATAGGCAAGACCGGGGTGGTTGGCGTGCTGCGCAATGGCAATGGTCCCACAGTCATGCTGCGCGCTGACATGGATGCGCTCCCGATCGCGGAAGCGACTGGGCTGCCCTATGCAAGCAAGGTCAAGGCGAAAGATCGCGATGGGAACACCGTGCTCGTGGGGCATATGTGCGGCCATGATATGCATGTGGCGTGGCTTGTCGGGGCAACCATGCTGTTGGCGCAAGCGCGCGAGGCTTGGCACGGGACGCTAATGGCGGTCTTTCAGCCCGGAGAGGAAACCGCGGAAGGTGCTCAGGCGATGATAGACGACGGTCTGTTCGACCGCTTTCCGAAGCCCGCTGTGGTCCTCGGCCAACACGTCATGGTCGGACCAGCCGGGACCGTGGCCGGGCGCACGGGGGCAATCACCTCCGCAGCCGACAGCCTGCAGATCCGCCTGTTCGGATGCGGAGCACATGGTTCGATGCCACAAGCCAGCATAGATCCCGTCGTGATGGCGGCTGCGACCGTAATGCGGTTGCAAACCGTTGTCTCACGCGAAGTGGCTGCTGCAGAGGCTGCCGTGGTCACGATTGGCTCGCTACAGGCCGGCACCAAGGAAAATGTCATCCCTGACGAGGCGGTCATCAAGCTCAACGTGCGCACATTCGACGCCGGTGTGCGTAAGCGCGTACTCACCGCCATCGAACGAATTGTCAACGCCGAGGCCGCCGCATCCGGTGCGGCTCGGCCTCCCGAGATAACCCCACTTGACCGCTATCCTCTAAATGTGAACGACGTAGAGGCGAGCGCGCGCGTCGTCACCGCGTTCCGCCGATACTTCCCCGCCGATCGGGTACGGCAAACTGGACCAGCGCCAGCAAGCGAGGACTTTGGGTCGTTCGGAACCGAATGGCATGTTCCATCCGTGTTCTGGTTTGTGGGAGGCACGGACGCTGACACTTTCGCAAAGGCCAAGGAAGCAGGCCGCCTCAATGACATTCCGGTGAACCATAGTCCTCGCTTCGCACCGGTCATTCATCCTACTCTTGAGACGGGTGTGGAAACGTTGATCGTTGCCGCACGAGCCTGGCTGGTGGCGGCTTAGGATCAGTTTCGTATTCGGTCGATCCTGCGGCCCGCCGAGTTCGACGGCTGCTGGGGGTTTGTAACGCGATGGACACGTTGCCTTTGGTGCTTGACCTCGTTGGCACGTTTGTATTTGCGCTCAGCGGAGCCAGCGCGGGGGTGAAGCGCCAGCTCGACTTGTTCGGGGTTTTGGTCCTCTCGTTCGTTGCGGGGAACTTTGGAGGGATCACCCGCGACCTCATGATTGGCGCAGTTCCGCCCGCGGCTATCAGCGACTGGCGATACCTAGCTGTTTCCATTCCGGCCGGCGCGGTCACGTTCGGTTGGTTTACTAGTGTGAACCGGTTGCAAAGTGCCGTCCTCCTGTTCGACGCTGCGGGACTGGCGCTGTTCGCCGTTTCCGGCACGCAAAAGGCGCTCGCATTCGGGCTCAATCCCGTAACGGCCGCGCTGCTCGGCATGCTAACGGGGATCGGGGGCGGCATGGTGCGCGATGTGCTCGTAGCGGAGATACCAACCGTGCTACGCGCCGACCTTTACGCGATCGCAGCCCTGGCCGGCGCGGCCGTGGTAGTCGCAGGCAACCTTCTGCACCTGCCATCAGCCCCGGTGACGATTGCTGGAGCGGCGCTATGCTTCGGACTTCGTCTGATAGCGATCCGCCGCGGTTGGCGCCTCCCCGTCGCGCATCCAAGTAATTCCGAAACGGCACAAACAAAGCGTGATGACGATGATCGGGAGCACTGACCTTCAGACAACGGCGCCTATTCGATAATTCTGTGTGCAGCGGCCGGAGATGCACTATGACAGCTGTCTGTTCGAAACTGCTTTGGTGATTCTTTGCGTGATCTCCTGATAGTCATGGAGCAATTGCTGTCCGTCCTCCACGGTCATTTGCATCTGCCGTGCCACACTTTCCCCGTAAGCGTCGACGGCTTCTAGAAGTGAGTGCGGCGCCACCAATTTCGGGGCTAGTTGCGTCCACAACTCGACTTCTGCTTTCACGCGGGAAAGCCAAGCGTGCCCTGCCTTCTCATATGCGTCTAGAAGTTCCCTTTGTAAAGCTACTCCCGCCTCTATTGGCATTCGGACAAAACCAAGAAACGGATCGGAGCCCACTGCCGAAGTCGTAGAGTCTTTGATCGCCATGACACTGCTTCCTCGTGCCGCCGTTGCTCATATCACGTGACGATAGAAACCTCTGGGCACCCCCGACATCAAGGGGCGGCCGCAGCTTCCAGGAGCCATGGTCAGGAGAGGTTATGCGAACATGATAGCCCCGCGTAGAGCGCAGCCGTAAATCCATAAAGTATGCGTTGCTTGGCCCTTCGTATATTCGCGCACACGCGGAGCATTGGCGTTCTTGCGCTGCCGGAAGCTGAATGAGGAGGAAGAAACACCACGCACGCAGGCAATGGGCGTTACGCGCCCCCATCGATCGGCGTTAAGGCCGGCCCCTATATTTCTTACGCAGCCCACCACCTGGCAGTCGCAGAGCCGTTCCATCAGGATCGAGTACTCACCGTGGTGGCAGTCCTCCATCGTGCCTTCGATGGCCCAGCCGGAGGCTGGCACATGATTGCGCGCTCGCTCCGTATACGCATAAAGTGCTAGATTAGATCAATAGAGAATTCGAGGCCGACCATAGCGCGAGACCATCCTACCAAACGGCAGCACGGCATGGCGTGCGCGGATGGCGGGTTAGGCTTGACCGCCTAACTCCTCAACAGATTCAGCGAACACATCAAACTCAGCCGTACCGTCCACCGACATCACTCCATAAGGCTGCTCGGTGCTGATCCGCAGCACCTCCCGCCCCTCGGGATTTCGGCTACGCTCAACCACCTCGCATGCGATCATTCCGGGCTGCGGGTAAGCAGTCAGAGCATGCAACAAACCCGCGCTGACAATCGCGCTCTTCTCAACGAACGACCAAAGGCAACCGTAAGCGTCTACCAGTTGGCACTCGACTATGCCGGGTTGCGGCTCGTCACCAAGGTATCGCGTGATCGTCACTTTGATTCCAAGCACACACACCTCCATGACGAGCTCGAAATTCTACGTCCAGGAGGATACGATGTGGCCGACGCCGATCACACTCCTTCCGACACACCAAGTCATCATTCGCATTTTATTTCTTGGCCTCTTTGCTTGAGCGGCTGCAACCATCAAAGCCACGCCAAATCAACGACTACAGCAAGACGAAAAGCGATCGGCGCAACCCTTACTGCTTCTTGAGCGTCTTGGGAAAGACAAAGTCCCATACGGCCTCCCAACGCGGATACTGCTTTAGCCCCTCGCCGACGTTGTCCAAGCCTCGGACGAGTACGTAGACCGAAGCTGCGACCAGTCCAAACGCTGCAAGGCCGTTCTCCCATGGCACAATCACCGCCTGACCTGATGGAATCTGCCGGTCCAGCAACTGAACCGCGGCCGGTATCGACATCACGATGATGCCGATGCTCGCCGCCACTTCGATGCAGCCGTACAACAGCCGCATCGAGCGACGGATGATGTAAAGCGCCATGGCAAAGCAAACCAGACACAGGGTTGAGCCCGCCACCACCAATCTGTAGGCGCTATCAAACTGTCGGCTCACCACCCCCATATCAATGAGGGCAAACGCGCCGAAAAATAGGAGAAGCCCGAGGCCCGGCAAAAAGAACAAATAATAGGCCTTCCAATTCACATCCTTCATAGCGTAGTCCCGTTTTGTTGAACAATTGCCCACATCTCCATTCTGATTTTCGCAGATTCTACAGCAACTTTGAAAGCCGTTTGAACTCATCCAACGCCGACAAATCTCTAGACTCCTGCTCATTGTAGCGCCGGGTGATTAGCTCGCCCTTCTTGGGTTCACCGGCCGAATAGGTCTGTCCAAGATGGACAATTGTCACGCATAGTTATCCGCTGCAGGGGAGAATGTGCTGCCGCCAAGACAGCATTAGCGATATATTTCTTGGGAAAATTTCATTCCGTGGCTTAAGCCTCAAAAATGTCACCTCTAGCGCAATCACGGTCGCCAGCGCCAAAACCGCGCTGACGATCCCGACTATGACGATATCGAGATAGCTTTCGCGATCGTGGTCCCGCAGACAGCGGGTAACGTCACCACCGCGGCGTTGTGCAGGCAGGCTGTCGAGCGTCGGGAGCCGATCATGGCAACGCGATGCAACAGCACGGGGTCGGTTTCGCGCGCTGCAGCAAGGCGCATATAGGCGGCGCCGAGCGCGTCGAGCGCGATCGTCATTCCGCCCGAAGCCGAGCCGGGCGCCGCGAGCACTACCTGCCTTGACCCGCGCCTACGGTTGCCGGGCCCGCTCGTCTGAATGTCACTTCGGAGGTGCCACTGCCGCCGGACGGAGTGAGAACCGTGTATTTCATTTCATCTCCGGCAATTGTGATGGGTCGCCTCTGCTCTGTTCCGTTCCAGTTCGGGAAAGAGCTGTATTCGATGTGAAGAGTGACGCTGCGATCCGCCTCATTGATGGTGTATCTGCCGACGTGGGCGATCATGCCCTGCATGGCTGCCTTGTTTTCTTCTGCGGTGCCTGCGTCGCGGTTGTTGGAGGCGAATTTGGGCACGCCAGGACGCACCACCAGCGATGCATAGCGCCCATTGCCGTCGAACATCAGGAGACCGCCCGGATTGGGCCCGAACGTATCGACCTTGGTGCCGTCGGCACGGGTATTGACTGCTGAGACAAACGACCAGCTTCCGACGAGTTGATCTTGGAGTGACCTTTGTTGGCAGACAGCGCTGCCGGGTAACAGAGCCAAACCCAACGCCGTCATTGCGGAAATACTGAGAATGCTAGGACGATTCATTTTTTCCTCCTGTAGGGTTGAATGCAGTCAGCGCCGCGACAGAGGGGGATCAGCGAAGCCATCCCAACGACCAATCCGGCCAATCCGCCGTCAACAAGAGCGGCACTACCTTGGCGACACGCCTACCGTTGAGGCATCGACTCGCCTCAAACCAACGCTGATCTTGTCACCATTCAGTGCCATCGTGTCGTACTTCAGCTCGTCCGCCGTAAGCGACGTGATGGTTCGTTTCTGTTCGCCCGCGAGCTGATTCGGGAATGTACTGGCATCGAGCCGAAGGCTGATGATCTTGTTCGCATCGTCGACGGTATACATACCGAAGTATGCAATTGCTCCGGTCATCACAGCTTTTGCTTCCTCCGGGGTCGCGGTCTGCGGATTGTTGGACGCGATTCTCGGAAGATCGGGACGCGCAAACATGACGAACATATGCCCGTTCGCGTCAAACATGACGAGGCCCTTTGGATTCGTGCCATAGGATTGCGCCTTGGTGCCATTCGGCATCGTCCGTTCCCAAGACGCGAGCGTCCAGGTTCCGACAAGTTGATCCTTGAGTGACCTTTGCTGGGCGGATGCAATCGTTGCAGGCATCGCGATTGCGCCGCACAGCAGTGCAGCGGCTATGATCGTCTTGGATGACATCATGGCGATCCTCCGTCGGGATGAGTGAATCGTTTGGGTTGGCGGCTGGTTGAGGTTATCGTGGCGCCGATTGGCAAGAAGAGATTCCGGCGAACAGCCCTCGCCAAAAGGCACAAAAAAACTTAAGTCCATTCCGCGCGGCATTGCATCTCCGAGGCAAGTCGCGCGCCGCTGGCGGAGGGTACTGCATTCCGCTATGATTTGAATTACGATGTGTTGAGGTCCGTATAACTAAACCGTAAGGGTTGCGTTATGCAGGGCGACTGTCGTGCAGACCGACTCAAGCTTCATGAATTGCGCGTTCTGCTCCAAGTCGCCCAGGCTGGAAGCATGGCAAAGGCCGCCGCACAGCTCGCAATTTCCGAGCCCGCCGTCTCGAGAGCCATCTCCGACATGGAGCACACACTTGGAGTGTCCCTCCTCGATCGCAGCTCCAAAGGCGTCGTGCCGACACCGTATGGCCGCGCTCTCATCAAGCGAGGCGTCGTTGTTTTTGATGAACTTCTGCAAGGAATCAAAGAGATCGAGTCGATCGCGGACCCGACCGCAGGAGAGGTGCGCATTGGTGCAACCTCGACGATCGCGGAGGTCGGGATCGTTGTCGCCGTCATCGATCGGATATCTCAACAATACCCGCACATCAGTTTTCATGTCGAGGCGGCTACGCCTGCGATGCTTTTCCATGAGCTGCGCGAGCGCAAGCTCGACTTGATCATCCTGCTGACGTTCGATCATCCTGTTACGAACGATGATATCGTCTCCGAAGCGCTGTACGAAGACCGAATAGTTATCGTGGCAGCGGCCAATCATCCGTTGACGCGGCGCCGCCGGATCGAGCTTGCCGATCTTGTAAACGAGAATTGGACGCTGCCTGACCCAGGACACCCCGTGGCGAAGATCGTGGCCGAAGGCTTCCGCGCAAATGGTTTGCAGGCTCCGCGGGTCACCGTCACGACAGCGCCCTGCCGTCTACGCGATACTCTGCTGACGACCGGACGATTTCTATCCGTGGCGCAGGAATCGGCGCTGCATTTCACGCCGCTCTCCGCGCTCAAGGCCCTGCCCGTGGAACTCCCCGGTGGGCGAGGAACGACGAGGATCATGACGCTGAAAAATCGCGCCCTGAGCCCGGCGGCGCAACTCTTCCTCGAGCACGCCCAGGAGGTCGCCACGCCGTTGGCGAAGAGACAATAGGCGCTCGGCTGTCCGTCATCGCTTCAGAACGACCAGCGCCAACACCGCACCGTTGTTCGGCAGGCTGTCGAGAGGGAGGCCCCGCCGGCCGGAGAGCAGCCGATGGTATCGGAAGTGAAAGAAACAGCCCGGCAACCAGGGGGCTGATCGCCGGGCTCGTGGAGGGGCGCATGGGGATGCGCCCTTCTCCTGTTGGGGACAACAAAAGGGAAAGCATTACCGGTAACACTTCCCCGTCTGGCCAAGTGAACTCGGGATGTCCACTTGACCATGGCACCCTTTGTTTTGTTTGTGGCGCATTGTGGGACGGCATCACCTTTAACTACTAGCCACCGAACACAACGAGCAGATTGAAAGCGGGCGTGTGATATCGGCCACAAAAACAGTACAGAAAGTATCTATTGGCTCGAGATATCTAGCCAGGCCATTCCCGACTTTGCGTCGATCCAACGATTACTCCGACAATCAGCCTCAGAACGACCCGAATGCCGAACCCAAGACAATCACGGTGGCCAACGCCAAAAGCGCGCTGACGATCGCGACCATGACGATGTCGAGATAGCTTTCGCGATGCGTGGTTCCGCACACTGCGAGCAGCGTCACGACCGCGCCGTTGTGCGGCAGACTGTCGAGCGTCCCCGAGCCGATCACGGCAACGCGATGCAGGAGCGCGGGGTTGATTCCCTGCTCTGTAGCAAGGCGCAGATAGGTTTCGCCGAGCGCATCGAGCGCAATCGTCATCCCGCCCGACGCCGATCCGGTCAGCGCGGCGAGGACGTTGGTGGCGAGAGCGAGCGACACCAGCAGACCCCCGCCGACTGACAATACCCATTCGCGAACCATCGCAAACGCCGGCAGCGCCGCGACGACCGCGCCGAACCCCACCAGGCTCGCCACCGTGACAGCCGGCAGCACCGAGGCGTTAGCGCCGGCATCCATGCTCTCGCGCACAGACGGGAGCCGCCGACGATTGAGGACAACGAGCGTCACGATCGCGGCCGCCAATGCCACCGCCACCGACCACACGCCCAACACCGCCGACAGCGTGGTGGCGCCCCAGCGCTCCTCGCCCAGGAACGAGAACTCAAGCCGTGGCAGAACGAAGAGCGACATCAGAAGATTGACGCTCACAACGATCACCAGCGGCAGAGCGGCAAGACCGATCGGCGGCGGGGCGTCGCCATGGCGGCCGCGCCGGATCTCCGCCGGATCGAATTCGCGCGCAGTCGTTGCCCGCTCTCGAATGAGCTCATCCTCGGAGACCGTTCCGGGAGCGATATCGCTGCCGCCTCCGTAACCTTCGCCGGCGCGACGCGCGCTCGCTTCGGCGCGGCCAAGCCACCACAAACCAAATCCCAGCATGACGGCGGTGGCGATAATGCCAAGACCCGGCGCCGCGAACGGCGTGGTGCCGAAGAACGGCATCGGAATGGCATTCTGAATTGCGGGCGTCCCCGGCAGCGCCGACATCGTGAACGTCATCGTTCCCAGCGCAATGGTGGCAGGCATCAGTCGGCGCGGGATGTCGGCAGCACGAAACAGCGCCTGCGCCATCGGGGCGAGCACAAACAAGGCAACGAACAGGCTGACGCCGCCATAGGTGACTATTGCGCCGGCGAGCACGACCGCCAGCACGGCACGGCTTTTCCCCAAACGCTCGGTCATGAAAGTCGCGATCGCTTCCACCGAGCCGCTGTCTTCCATCAGCTTGCCGAACAAGGCGCCGAGGAGAAACAGCGGGAAGAACTGCGCGAGAAACTGCGCCGCGCTGCCCATGAAGGTCTGCGTCCAATGCGCGAGCAGAGGCTCGCGTGCGACCGCAGCGGCAACCAGCGCCGTGGCGGGCGCCAGCAGCAGCACGCTCCAGCCTCGATACGCCAGCCAGATGAGCAGCCCGAGCGCGACGAGAATGCCGAGAAGCCCCATGACTTCATTCCATCACATCATCCGTGACTCAGACACCTTCCAGCAAAACATCGAGATCGAGCGAGGAGCGGCGTCCGAGATCGTCGGTATGGCTTTCCAGAAAGGCCTGCGCTGAGCGGCGGCCCTTGTCGCGCAGCAGGCAGAAGAAATCCCATTCCGCGATCAGCTTGGAGGAGGCGTCCAACACCGTCATGATTTCATTGCTGACGGAATGGACGCGCATCCCGGCCCATTTCTCGCCTTCCTGGTCCTTGGGATTGGCGACCCGCCGCAGCAACGCAATCATGCGCAGCTCCTTCAGCAGAACGGCATTGAACGCCACCTCGTTGAGACGATTGAGAATCTCGCTGGCCACGCGCGGCGTGCCGGTGCGCTCGACGGGATTGATCGGAACAATGATCGTGTCCTGCGATTCACATTCCCGCACCAGAGGCGTAATGGTCGGGTTGCCGGAATAGCCACCGTCCCAGTAGGCTTGTCCGTCGATCTCGATGGCTTGAAACATCGTGGGCAGGCACGCCGAAGCGATGAGGACTTCCGGCGTGAGGTCACCATTTCTGAACACGCGAGCACGACCGGTCGCGACATTAGTCGCGGTGATGAACAGCTTGATCGGCGACCGTGCCACCTGCTCGTAGTCGACCTCCTCGGTGAGGATCTCTCGCAGCGGATTCCAGCCCGCCGGGTTGAGATCGTAAGGCGAGAACAGACGCGACATCATGTCGATCGCGACGTAAGCCGGGGAATTGTCGAGCGTCCAGCGGCCCAGAACGACATCGAGCGGCCCGCGACGGATCGGGCTGAGTTGACCTGCCTGCGAGACGCGGCGCCAGAATGTCTCAAGGGCCACGCGGGCGCCCTCGCTCCCGCCACTCGAATATCCGTAGGCGAGCGCCGCGGCATTCATGGCGCCCGCGGACGTGCCGGAAATGCCGTCGATCCGCAGCCATGGCTCCTCGAGGAGCCGATCCAGCACGCCCCAAGTGAAAGCGCCGTGCGCGCCGCCGCCCTGCAAGGCAAGATCGATCAGAACGGGTTCGCGATCGCGCACGGCTGCGACATCCGAAGAGACTGTTGGCAACGTGGCACGTCGACAAAGTTGGCGGATCGCAACCCACTTCGCCGAAACATGATCTCCTCAGCAGACCCAGACCCGCGCCGAGCCCCAGCTGGTCGGCACCCATCGCCAACAGCTATACGCAACCGGGATCCCTATCCCGACGAGGCCGAGACCTCCCCATCCGCCCCATCCCCATCCTGCACGACGCCAACCCCACCCTGGACCGCGCCACCCCCAGCCGGCGCGGGCGACACGAACGCCTCCCCATCCCCAGCCTTGGCCGCGCCATCCTGAACCACGCCATCCCCATCCACCGACGCGGCCGACACTGCCGAAAGCGAAATGGCCACCGCCCCAGCCGCGACCACCCCAGCGGGCGGATGCCTCGGTGCTGGACAGTGCGACTGCGCCGCCAATCGCCGCCATGGCGGCGATGACGAGGATCATCTTGCGTAACATCGGGGCCTCTCCTTCTCACTTGCGTGTCGCCCCACTCCAATAGTTTCGTCCAAAAAGACGCCGCGCATTCCAAACGGGAGGGACGCGCGGTCTCCTGCGCTACGCTCGTAGTCTCGAGCAGCCCTAACGCCGAGCTCGAACCGCGTTCTGCACAGTCCGCTATTGAACGAGCTTGGCGCGAAGATGCCTGAATTCATCCTCGCTGATCGCACCTGACCTCTTCAGTCCATCGAGCTTCTGGATCTCATCAGCGGCACTGAATCCCACGGCTCGCCGCATCTCGTCGCGCGCTCGTTCCACATACTGCGCATTTCGCTCCGCCATGCCTCTCCCTTGGCTGATCATGTAAACGATCACGCCAATGTAGGGGAACACGATCAGGCCAATGACCCAGAGCGCTTTGCCCCAGCCGGAAATGTCATGACGCCGGAACAAGTCGCTAAAGACTGTAATGAGCAGCCAGAACCATACGACAAACACGAATACCGCGATGACATCGACAAGAAAGTTGGAAAAAGTAAAACCTCCATCGAAGAGCATCGCCGCCTCCTCTTTCACAATCCTCGCGCCAATCGCATATGATCAATTCATACGTCCGGAACATCTTCGGAAATTGCACTTTGGTGCATGGGCGATATCTGAAGGTGTAATATCGCCGGCGCTTTCCTGCGACCTATCCTGGTAAGTCAGACTCCCCCGATTGTCGCCCGGCACCGCGTCCGGGCCAGTTTCATATCTGCGCAACTTCCGGCGGCCGTGTCGACGCTTGTCACTGCGAGATCGTCGGCAGCGATGCGCGAATGCGCTCCGAGAAATCGGGTGCGCCATCGGCCGCCTGCGCAGCCTCGTTGATCTGGGAGCGTCGCCGCAGTTCCTCATACGGCAGCGTCGTGTCGACCCGGCCCGAGTGGTAGAGGTAGCTGTCGATCAGGCCGTTGAGGAGATGGCGGATGTCGAACCGGCCTTCCCGGCCAGCGGCATTCAAGTAGCGTATGATGTTGATCGTGCAGCTGTTGGTCAGCAGGTGATAAAACTCCGGCTGATCGGCGAGCTCGTTGATCCGCGCCAGGTAGACCATGAGCAGCCGGCGCGCATCGTCGGCCGAGGCGTTGAGCCGATAGAGATACACCGTCTCCCGGCGGTGGTTGGTGCGTACGCCCACGATGTCGCGCTCGTCACCCACCACGTAGATCAATTCGAATTGCTTGAAGAGCGAGGCGACGGGGTCGAATCCCTGGCCGACCTCCGGCCGCGTCTCGATCGAGATGCAGAGCGGCGGCGCGTTGTCGAAGATGAAGCTGACGAACGTGTGTCCGACCGGGCCCTCCATGAAGTAGGACACGTAAAATCGAGGCCGGTCAGAGCGATAGCTGCATCTCACACTCCTCATATCGTACCGTGAAATCATTCCGGCTACGGTAGTCGAAGTTGCTGACACCGGTGAGGCGCACGCGGTCGCCGTCGATGAAAGCGCGCGGTATCAACGCTACTTCCGGTCGCCAGTTGCGATCGTGCGAAGGAGAAA
>Ga0075423_10005017_pt1 | contig 12333 bp, 9 predicted proteins | sample SoiMethybrSBSTD2_FD_80114 | JGI IMG/M metagenome (GOLD analysis project Ga0075423, IMG submission 80114) | Bulk soil microbial communities from a Populus tree surrounding site in Tennessee, USA - Soil MetaG P. TD hybrid SBSTD2 | ecosystem: Environmental > Terrestrial > Soil > Tree plantation...
GCGGGCCGGCCCGCAGCGTACGCGAATGGCGCTGGCCGAGGCGCTCTACGCCGTGTTCGTCGCGCGCACGCCCGAGGCGCGTCTACTCCGCCAGGGGCTGCTGCGGTACTGGGAGTCGAGCCCGCGCGGCCGAGCGGCCTCGATGACGCTCCTGTCTACCGAGGAAGGTCGCATGTCGGTCATGGCCCGGGAGTACGCGTGGGTGGTGCGGTACACGCTCGCCGGCCTGCTGACGCGGCCTGAGCCAAGGCCACTCGGTGGGCGGACCCGCGCCGCCTTCGGCCTGTCGCTCGCGACCCTGCGCTATGCCGGCGAGACGCTTCGCGGGCTCCTGGCGTGATCCGCGCGGAGGTCGCGATCATCGGCGCCGGCCCAGCGGGCACCGCCGCCGCGTTGCGCCTGGGCCAGCTCGGCGTTCGTGACGTCGTGCTGGTGGACCGGGCCGACTTCCCGCGCGACAAGACATGCGGCAGCGGTGTATCACCGCGCGGGATTCGCACGCTGCGCGAGCTGGGCGTGTGGGACGGCGTCGCCCCGCACGCTTATCGCGTCGCTGGTCTGCGCCTGGTGACTCCAGGCGACCGCGAGCTGTACCTGTCGGGCGGCGACCGGGCGGCGGCCATCGTCTGCCGGCGCCGCACGCTCGATCACGTCCTGCTCGAGCGCGCGCTAGCCCTCGGCGTCCGGTTCGTGCCCGACTTTCCGGTCGCGGAGCTGCGTCAAGAGGGCGGCCGGGTGGTCGGCTTCATCGGGCGTGACGGGCGCGTGGTGGCGGCGCGCCAGACGATCGTGGCCGACGGCGCCCACTCGCGATTCACGGTCGATCAGCGGCCGCCGCAAACCATGCAGGCGATCATGGGCTGGTGGGAGGACGTGTCGTTCACGGCCCATCACGTCGAGATGGTGTTCGATCGCCTGGTCACGCCGGGCTACGGCTGGATGTTTCCGGAGAGTGATTCGCGGGTGAACATCGGGATCTGCTACGAGGACCCTGAGCTCCGGCTCAACGGCCGCCGCGTCTTCCGGGACTTCCTCGACAAGCATTACTCGCCACGCCTGCGCGGGGCGACCCCGGTTGGCGCCTTCAAGGGCCATCCGATCACATGCACGTTCCGCATCGGGCGGCTCGGCTCGCCGGGCCGTCTCGTCGTGGGCGAGGCGGGACGCATGGTGCATCCGGCGACCGCTGAGGGGATCTCGCAGGGCATGCGCTCGGGAGTGCTCGCGGCCGAGACGCTGGCGCCGGTGCTTGCCGGCCAGTATGACGAGCGCTCGGTGATCGCCACCTACGAGTCGCGCTGCCGCCGGGCATTCGGGCTCTCGTTCAGGTGCGCGCGGCTCTGGCGCGCGGCGGTGAACTCGTCGGCGCTCGATCGGATCGTGGCCGCCGTCGAGCGGCCGGCAGTGAAGACCGCGCTCGGCCGGCTGATGGCGGCGATGTGACGCCGGCTCGGTCAGGCCGCTCGTGATCGCGCGGCCCACCGGGCGAGCGCCCACGCGGGGAAATAGATGGGGTAGAGACGGTAGTCGAGCATCGCCGAGCCGAAGAACACGCCGTTGACGGCGCCCGGCGGCCAGCCGCCGTCCGGGCGTTGACGCGTGACGAGCCACTCGATGCCGCGCCGCACGGGCTCGGCGGTGGGCTCCAGCACCTCGAGCAGCGCCAGCAACGCCCACGCCGTCATCACCGGCTGGCTCTCGGGGTGCTCGACGTAGCGATTGTCGCGGCAGCCGCTGTGATGCTCGCCCCACCCGCCGTCGGCGCGCTGGTGGGCGACGAGCCAAGCCGCCGCGCGCGCCAGCGCGGGATCGGCAGCGGCGACGCCCACGGCGCGCAGCCCCTCGACAAAGTGAAAGGCGCCGTACGTGAAGTTGATCCCCCAGAACCCCGGCACCGAACCGTCGGCTCGTTGAGCACGCCGCAGGAAGCGCGCGCCGCGCTCGATCGCACCCTCGAGCCTCGGCGAGACCAGCGCCCGCTCGGCGGCGCGTAGTCGCGCCAGCGCGCCGATCGCCGAGGCCGTGCACTCAACGTAGGAGCGCTCGGTCATGCACCTCCCGAACATCTCCGAGGGGTTCAGGCGCTCGAGCCAGGCAGAGCCTCGGCGGCGCTCGTAGGTCGCGAAGCCGCCGTCCGCATTCTGCCGGCGAAGGATGAACTCCGCGGCGGCCGCCAGGCGGGCCGGCGCGATTCGCTCGCCGGCCGGTGGCGCCAGCTCGGCGCGTCCATCCACCACCAGGAGCGCACTCACCGCCTCGGCGGTGCAGTCGCTCACCGGCCAGCGGTGGGCACCGTCGCTGAAGCACCAACCGCCGATGATCGGGTCTCGGTCCTCGTTCCACCACCGCGGCAGCTCGCGGGTCATCTGCGCATCGCGGAGGAATGCGTAGGCCCGACGCGCGGCGGCGGCGTCCCGCGCCGCCCGTGCCGGCGCCTCGCCGAAGGCGCGCAGCGCGAACGCCGTGTCCCACGCGCTCGAGCGCGCGCCGGTGAAGCGCACGCCCTGGCCGAGATCCTCCCAGCGCCAGTGCTCGAGCCCGTCGAGGCTCGGCGCGAGGTCGGGATGATTCGGGTCGCGCGACCAGATCGCCAGGCAATTGAGGAGACCGTTCACCGGCGACAGCGCGTGGTAGTCGGTGACCCGCTGTTCGTACAGGATGCGGTCGAAGCACACATCGAGCGCCCGCCGGCGGCCACGGCGCGGGGTCAGCCGCTCGAACCCCCGCAGCCCAGCCGATGCCGCACGGAGCGCGCCGCCGGGGCGGACGTAGAGATCGGACGCCGCCACGTCGTAACGGTGGGCCGCGAAGTCGAGCCCTGGCCACGACGCCCCATACAGCTCGTCGCGCAGCTCGGCGGTGAGCGCACCAAGGGCGACGCGCGCGCGGGCGCCGTAGAGATACGCCGCGGCCAGGTAGATATATCGCGTGTGACAGTAGTAGCGCCAGGGGTGGAACGGTAGCCAGCGTGGCAGCAAGAAGAGCTCGGGCGGGCACGGATTCACGCCCGCCCAGCCGTACAGGCCGAGCAGCGCCAGCCAGAGCTTGCCCCACGACGGAATCGCCAGGACGCCGCTCGGCCGGCTCGCCAGCCAGCGGCGCGCGTCCTTCACGACGGCCTCGTCGCGGCCGAGGCCGAGCAGCCGCAGGGCAACGTAGACGAGCGTGGTAACGAACACGTAGCCGGACGACTCGAGATGGAGCCCCCACGCTCCATCCGGCCCGCGCGCGTGCTGGAAGTAGCGCAGCAGGCCAGCGCGGGTTGCAGCGTCCACCGGCCGCCCGACGGCGTGACGGACGATCACGTACTGCGCCGTGATCATCGGGCACCACACCATCTCACCTTCCCAGTCGCCGCGCGCCGACTGGAGCGTCAGCAGGCGATCGAGCGCCCGCTCATGCGCGGCCGGCGCGTTCGAGGTGCTCCTCCCACTTTCGGATGGTGAGCTGCTGGAACAACCCGACCGCGGGGTTGAGATCGGGGACCGGCTGCGCGTGGTGCGCCTCGTACGCCATCTGCTCAGCCTCCACCGCCCGTCCGTCCTGCCGCAGGAGCGGAGCGATCAGGACACGGTTGGCTGCACGCAGCACGAGGGTCATCAGGTAGCGTGGGATGCGCAGCGGCGTGAACGGGATTCGCAGCGACTCGAAGTAGAAGAGGAAGAACGTGCGGGTGGTGCGCTCGTCGATGGGAAGGAAAAAGCACCAGTGCTTGATCTTGCCGTCGGTGTCGGACCATTGGTACGGGTAGTCGTAGCAGAGGTCCATGGCGTCGGTCTTGACGCGGTGGCGATCGACGAAGAGCCGGGAGATCCTTCCGCGCCCGACCTCGGTCCGGTAGCTCACGTAGACGCCGTCGCCAACCGTCTCGCAGCGGGTGAGCTCCGCACCCGTGAACGGCTGGTACTTGCGATGGAGCCACGCGTGCGTGAAATCGCTGACGTTGTCGACGATCATCGAGTGGTGGGCGCGCCACGTGAAATCGAGCGGCACGCACGCCCAGCGGCCGAGCCCCTCAAGCTCCGGAATGTCGGGGACCCGACGCTCGGCGGCGCGCGCCGGATCACCCGGGAAGATCCAGACCAGGCCGTAGCGGACCTGCACCGGATAGGCAGCGACGCCGACTGACGGCATCGGATGACCGAAGAGGTCGTGCGGGATCGCGGCCAGCTGGCCCGACTCGTCGTAGGACCAGCCGTGATACATGCACGTGAGGCGACAACCCTCGACCGTACCGAGCGAGAGCGCGAGCTGGCGGTGGGCACATCGGTTCTCCAGCGCGCGCAGACGCCCGTCCTCACCGCGAAAGAGCGCGATCGAGCGATTCCAGAACTTGACCTCCATCACCTGTCCAGGCCGGATCGCGCGCTCGTGCTCGACCGCGTACCAGTAGTCGGGATCGAGCCCCGCTGCTCGGACTTTCAGACGGCGCTGCCGCGCTTCGGCGAACAACGGTGGCGCCGGACTCACCGCGGGCTCACAGCCGGCGCTGGCGCCGCAACCGGCCCGCGGGTGCGGCGGCGCCGGTAGCGCACAACGCAGGGCGGACGCGGGCCAGCCACGAAGGTCGAGTAATCCGGTTGGTGGCCGCGCCGGGCCAGGCTCAGCTCGAAGCGCCCGAAGAGCACCGACCAGATGACCTTGATCTGCTGCTGGGCGAACGTCGAGCCGATGCAGCGGTGGTGGCCCCCGCCGAAGCCAATGAGCGCGTGCTTCGCCCTTCGGTCCTCCTGACGCTCGGGCCCGAAGCGGTCGGGGTCGTAGCGGTCGGGATTGGCGAAGACCGCGGGCAGCCGGTGCGCCGCAGCCGGCGAGACCATGGCCAGGCCGCCGGCGGGCGCCACGAAACCACCGTATTCGAAATCGCGCACGATACGCCGCATGAGCATGACTAGAGGCGGGTGCAGGCGCTCGGCCTCCTTGATGCAGCGTTCGAGCACGACGAGCCGCCGCAGCGCCTCCAGCGTAATTTCGCCGCCACCGAGCACCTGCGCCTGCTCGTCGAGCACCGCCGGCAGCCAGCGCGGGTGCTCGAGGAGGAGGATGCCGGTCCACGCGCCCATGACCGAGCTGGTGTGCTGGCCTGCAAAGATGGTCGCGATCAGGAGCCCCACGATCTCCTCCTCGCTCAGCGGGCGCCCGTCGGCATAGCGGGCGGCCATCAACACCTCGAGAAAGTCGTCGCCGGCGGCCGCGCCGGCGCGGCGCTCGGCGATGATGGTGGTGATCAGCTCGGCCATGCACGCCCGCGCTCGGTCGCGCCTGCGGAAGGCGGGCAGCGGCAGATACGGGTTGACCAGCGATATCAGGTTTATTCCGTGCTCGAGGTCCTGGAACAGACGTGCCAGCTCGCGCGACAGGCGCCGCCGGAACTCGGCGCCGACGAGACAGCGGCTGGCGATGAACACGGTCAGCTCGTTGAGCGCGTGGAGGAGATCGACCTCACCCTCGTCGCCCCAGCCATCGACGTACGCTTCCGCCTGCTGCTGCATGACGCGCGCGTACGTCCGGAGCCGGTCGTCGCGCAGCGCCGGGAAGAGGAATCCCATCTGCTCGTCCATCACGGCGGGAGTCGCGTCGTACACCACGCTGCGGCCGAAGACCGGTACCGTGAAGCGGTAAACCTCGCGGGCGCTGAGCACGTCCTCCGGAGCGCCGAAGAACGCGCCCTGCGCCTGGGGCCCGACGAGCGCGGTGACGCGTGTTCCGGCCAGACGCAGCGAGAAGATCTCCCCGAGCTGGGCGTGGCCAAGACGCACGAGCCCGACCGGATCGCGCCGCAGGTCCAGCGCGTGGCCGAGCCACGGAAGCCCGCCGGTCAAGTAGGCCGGCGCGTGATGCGCGAGCGGTTGACTCAACGTCGCGCCAGCACGCCGCGGCGAAGGAAGTCTTCGTACGCCGCGCCGACCGCCGCCTCGACCGACGTCGGCCGGTATCCGAGCTCCGTCCGCACCTTGGTGAGGTCGGCGCGGCGCTGCATGCGCAGCAGTCGGACGGCGCCGGGCGTGAAGCGCGGCTCGGCGTCCGGCGCCACCCTGCGGGCGACCGCGTCGACCGCCCAGGCGATCGCCGTCATCGCCGCCGGCGGCAGCCGCAGCCGCGGCCGGGGCCGGCCCGTGACGCGCTCGTACATCCCCATGAGGTCATCCACGGTGTGGAAGGCCGTCGAGAAGATGTACTTGTGGCCCGGGCGGCCCTTGTCCATGGCGAGGCGATGGCCCTCGACGATGTCACGTGTGGCCACGAACTCGAAGCCACCCGGGATGTACGCGCGGAGCCGGCGGCGGGCGAAGTCGAGCAGCACCTGACCCATCCGAGAAGGCTTGAAGTCGTTCGGACCGATTATCGCGCACGAGGTTGCGACGACGACGTCGAGCCCCTCGACCACCGCCTTCAGGCACTCGTGTTCGACGGCGACCTTGCTGCGCTGGTAAGGCAGCAGGCGCTCGAAGGGATCGACCGGCATCGTCTCGTCGCTGGGCCGCGCGGGGTCGTGACCCACGGCGCTGAACGAGCCGGTCACGACCACGCGCTCCACGCCGGTCTCGAGCGCCGCCCGCAACAGGTGACGCGTGCCGAGCACGTTGCACTCGTAGATCTCCCGATGACGACGGTCGGCGCTCGAGACCTTGGCGGCGCAGTGGTAAACGCGGTCACACCCGCGCACGGCCGCCAGGGTTGAGGAGTAATCGCGCAGGTCCCCCGACACGACCTCGACGTCGAGCGCGGCGAACGTCTCGCGGCCGCTCTCGCGACGCTCGAGCGCGCGCACCGCCTGGCCCTCGTCGAGCAGGCGCCGGACGAGGTTGGCGCCTAAATGACCGCTGCCGCCGGTCACGAGCACTGGCATAAGGACCTTCAGCATGCACCGACGCTCACCCGGACTTCAACGGCGGAGTTGCGGCTGCGTGGGCCAGGGTTGCGGCCAGACGGGCATGCCCGATTCGGCGGCCCGAGCGCTAGAGTCGGAGCGGCCGCGCGCGGCGATCTCCCACACCCCTCCACCTTGTCGGCGCGCATCGCGTAGATCTGGTCGTAGAGATTGATGGTCGGATCGCAGTGGGGCGGGAAGAACTCGATGCGCTCGCCGAACCGTGGCGCGCGTGAGGGATCGGTGACCGTCAGGGGCCCGTGCTCGTCGCCCGCGAATGCGTACTCGACGCGTGAATCCCTGCTACACCGTGTACGCGCTCGGCCGATACATCGGCAGCAAGATGGTGGAAGACATCCGCGCCCGGGGGTGAAGTGCTAGAGTCGAGGGCAATGCCCCTCGCGGCCGCGCTCCTGCTGATGCTGTCGGCATTCGCGGCATCGCCGGCGGTCGCCGCCGAGGAAGCGCTCACCGCCGCCCATGCATTGCTGAGTGCCTGGCACGAGGATCCGGCTCGGATCGATCAGGCGCGGGCGCAGCTCGAGGCGGCGGTGACCACCGATCCCACCCCCGAGACGCTGACCGAGTTGTCGCGCGTGTGGTTCCTCACCGGCGACTTCCGCGCCCGGACCGAAGCCGAACGGGTCACCGCCTACGAGCGCGGCATGGAGACCGGCCGGCGGGCGGTCGCGCTGGCACCGCACAACGATCGGGCGCACCTGTGGCTGGCCATCAACAGCGGCCGCACCGCTGAGATCAGGGGCGTGATGCGCGCCCTGGCTCTGGTCAGCACGATCCGTCAAGAGTCTGACACCGTGCTGAAGCTGAACCCGTCCAACGTGGAGGGACTCGTCCTGGCCGGCGGCCTGGCCGCCGACCTGCCGGCCATGATGGGCGGTGACAAGGCGAAGGCCGAAGGGTTCTTCAAGCGCGCGCTGGAGATCGATCCGCGTTTGACCGGCGGCCGCATCGAGCTTGCGCGGTTGTACATCTCGGCCAAGCGCTGGCCCGACGCCCAGCGCGAGCTTCAGCGCATCGTGGACGAGACGGCGGCTACAGATCTGCCCCGCTGGACGGTGAGAGACCGCCCGCGCGCCAGGGCGATGCTCACCGAGCTCCGCGATCGCGGCCGGATCCCCGCCGCCCCGGAACCGGCGCCAGGACCGTCGCAGTCGCCCTAGGTCACCGCGAGACGGTGGCCGGTGCGTTTGCGAGGCCGCGTACGCACCGGCCGGTCCGGACCGCCTTTTCGCCGAGGGCTAGCCGCGACGACTGAGGGGCATGTGATGAGCGAGGTCGATGTTGGCCCGGGGGACCCGCGGGCTTCTGCACGTAGGTGAGGGTTGCGCGGGTTGGCAGGAGCGTCACACGCTCCGTCGGAGTCAGCCCGCCATCCACCTCGACCAGTTCCGCCGTGCCCACGACCACGTTCTCCAGCACCGCAGTGAAGAAGTCGATCGGAGCGTCTCCGAGCTTGCTGAGGAAGATCGTCGCCGTGGGGATGACCCGGTTCATGACCGCGAGCAACGCCAGTGCGGGGCTGGCCTTGTCGAGCCCCTTCACCACGATCGCCTTGAGACACGCCTTGGTCCCGGCATTCTGCGTACGAGATCAGCTCGATGTCGTCCACGTGTCCCTGGACTTTCGATTCGCCGGGGACCCCGGGAATCCTCAAGAACCTGGCGGTCGGCGGTGATTCCGGGGCGCCCCGAGGCTGAGGAGGAGGCCCCCCGGCGGCGTTGGGATCGCCGCGTGAGAGTGCCTCGCTGTGGGCGGCGCTGCTGCGCCGGGTGTTCGCCCTAGACGTCTTTGCGTGTCCGCGTTGCGGCGGCCGGCGGCGGCTCGTGGGAGTGCACACCGGGGGCGAGCCGCTGCGGGCCCGGCTCGAGCGGCTGGGGCTCAGGAGCGCCTCGCCGTCGGCGGAGCCGTCGCGGCCGCCGCCGCGCGCGACGAAGGGCCTTCCCCGGCCACCGCCGCCTTCGTCAGGGCTTCTCGATGCGTCCCGCGGACAGCGTGCGGGCCACGCGGATTTCCTTCTCGCGCAGTGCACATCGTCCTACTGGAGCGCGAGGCTACCGTGACGCCATGATCCGCTCCGGCACAATCTTTGGGCCCCACCAAACCACGGTATACGCAGGGCCAGGATCAAACCGTTACTCGCGCAGTCCGATCGAACCTGATACGGTTCGCCGCATGCGGGCGTCCCCCGCCGAGTATCTGCGCCTGCACCTTCGTGCCCACGACCTGCTGCGCGAGGTGTCCTTATACGACGTCTCGATCGTGGATCTTCCGGCCGGCGGTGCCGGACGGAGCGTAGCCGATATCCGCGCGCTCGAGTCGGCCGCTGCGCCGAGCCGCGTCGCGAATACTATTTACGGCCTACGACATTTCCTCGGACGCGTGTTCGGCTGGGACCGCATGCAGATGCCGCCCGAAGACTCGCTGCTGTCGCGGCTGTCTGAGCGCGACCGCCGCTCTGAAATTACCCCCGGCACTCCCGCATAGCCGGGTACAGGATGCGTCGAAACGGCTCGATCGCGATCAGATACGGGTCGCGTGAGCCAGGAAACGGGGATCACGTACATCCCCCAGTACAGACGGTACCGCTCGCGGTGCGCGCCAGTGCAGTGCAGACGTACCCGTGTACCGTGGCATTACGTGTCTCGCTCAGCGCCTCGCCGGGAAATTGGTACAGCACAAGGAACGAACCAACGGCTTCGCCGGATTCGGCGCGCGTGGCGCGCCGCTTACGGAACCACGGCCTAGGTGGCGTCGCCCGAACCGACGCTTCGATGAGGCCGGGCCACTCTTGACGACTGGGTGGTCGCACTCAATACTTCTGGGCGGCGAAAACGGGGCCGTCGCTCAGGCCGGAGGAGCGGGACGATGGTGCAAACGCTAATGGGTGACGTGAACACGGGAGCCGCCTCATGACTCTTGTGATGGGAGCGTATTTCTTCCTCATCGCATTCATCCTCGCCCACCTCGAGATCCAAATCGAAGGCCCCCACGGCTGGGCCGAGAAGTTGCCGACTTGGCGCTGGGAAAGCCCCCGCGTCCGCCGCTGGTTCGGGAAGCCAGTCACGGGATACCACCTCTGCCTGGTGACGTGTATTCTCCTCTTTCTACATACGCCCCAGTTCTACGGCGGCTCCTGGGAACGTGAGGCGGACCTGCTCGCGATGTTCTTTTTCCTCACCGTGACCTGGGACTTTCTCTGGTTCGCGTGCAACCGTCATTACGGCGTGGGCCGGTTTCGCAAGGGTCAAATCTGGTGGTTCCCGGCCTGGGCGCTCGGCGTTCCCCAGCCCTACCTCATGCTGATCACGCTGTCCCTCTGCGCCGCGCTCGCGCCCGCCCTGTGGACGGGAGCCTGGGCGGATCGTGCCCAGCGCTGGGGTTTCATCTTCGGCGAGTTGCTCATCCTGACGATCATCGTGACAGCCTTCACGCTTCGCCCGCTGCGACGGGTCTCGCCACTTCCTCGCGGAGTCCCTGGGAAGGTCAAACCCAAGTAGTTGCGACCCTGTCAGGACCGGCTCACGGAAGTGAACCGGTGGGTGCGTCCGGTCTTTGCCAGGAGGCGAGCCAGCGTCGAAGTTTGCGGACTGGACCTCCCCTGTCGGCGCTCGGCCGCTCATCGCCGTCGCTGAAGACGACCCCGTCTCGCCACGGTGCCACTTTTGGCAAGAGCTCGGCCAGTCCCGCCTGCAGGGCCTGAGCGGCGTCACCGATGAGGTCACCCAGGTCGGCAGCAAGTCCGTGCGGCGGAAGCCCACCCCAGTCGACATAGCGGTAGGGATGTACCACGTGCCCCGCGTGCCCAAGGCGACCGCAGTCCTCGCACAGACGGACGCCACACGTGTCGCAGAAGATGACGGCCACGTGGTCCGGGTTGTTCGAGCAACACATGGCGGGCGCTGGAAGGTGACGCTCTATCGATTGCACGGCGAGCTCCACGCCATCGGTCGCTCGCAGCCGGGCCCCGAGCTCACTCGCTCGCACGCGTATCTGCGGGCGTCGGCAGGCGTCGAAGGCCGCCGTGAGCGACTCGATGTTGAGCCGGTGGATCGGAATCGGTTCCGGCCCAGCGCCGGCATCGGCGACGACGCGCCCCCAGAAGAATTGATCGCCGAAGAAGGGCACCACCACCGTCGGCAGCCCGGCGCGCAAGCCCGCGGCCGTTGTCCCAGCCCCGCCGTGATGGCAGACCGCTCGGCAGCGCGGGAACAACCAGTCGTGTGGACAGTCGCCAATCACATAAACGTTCGGCGGGAGGGCGGCACCGCCCAGGTGTGCCCAACCCTCGGACACGATGCCGCGCGCCTCCGCCTTGTGGAGTGACGCGAAGATGGTGCGGGTGAGGGCAGCGGGATCTTCGGCCACGACCGAACCGAAGCCGACGTAAATCGGCGCCTCGCCGGCAGCGAGGAAGTCGAGCAGGGCCTGCGGCGGCTCGTAACTGTCGGCCTGCTCGAACGGGATGAAGTTTGCCAACTCGATGTGCGGGCCCCAGTCCTTTGGCTTGGGTACCAGGCTGTCTGGCCACAAGTAGGTGAAGGGAACCTCGTGGTCATCGAGCAGCGCGGCGCCGTCGGCGAGCGTGATCGGGGGGAGGTTCAGGGTCTTCGTACGGAAGGCGTCCACCAGGTCGACGATGCCGGCCCACACGAGCAGGTCGACGATCCCATAGGAGAAAAAGTTCTCCACCGGGCGATGCGCCCCGGGATCGATGCGGGCGAACGGGTGCGGGAACGCACATGTGGCACTCCACGGCATGGTGAAAATCATGTGCAGCGGAATATGCAGCGCCTCTGCGCAGTGAATGTGACCGTAGCTTGGTGGGTTGGCGACAATGACGTCGGCCCGGAAGGGCTGCGCCCCGGGCCGTTCGGGGTCGGGCTCGATACAGGCCCGCCACGTGGACGCGAGGATCTCGGCGATCATCGCCCGCTTCTTCGGCACATCCTCCCAGATCTGATCGAGACGTGTCGGAATAATGCTGCCACCCGTCTTGACCATGTACTCCATGAGTTCGTGGGGATCGCCCGCGAGCGGATAGAATTCCAGCCCGGCACGCTCGACCATGGGCCGGAACTCGCGATGCGCAGCGATGCGCACGCGGTGCCGCTCCGCCAGCCGGCGACCGATCGGAATTAAGGGTTGGAGGTCCCCGCGCGAGCCGACGACCATGACAACGATGGACAACGACGGCACGTGTGGCGGCTCGGGAGAGGGGACGGGGGCGGCCGCGAGCTCATTGGTGCGTGCGGCCAGCCACGGCGGGACGTGAGCGAAGTAGCTCGCGGCGAGATCGAAGTCCATCTGCAGGCCATCGCCAGCCCCGGCCGAGACGACCTTGAGCCCGCGCACGGCGGCGACGCGCAGACGGCGGCTTTGCAGCCGGCGTCGCAGGAAGGCACTGGCGACCGCGTCCAGGAAGCCTTGTCTCTCGCTGTCAC
>Ga0075423_10005018_pt1 | contig 12332 bp, 9 predicted proteins | sample SoiMethybrSBSTD2_FD_80114 | JGI IMG/M metagenome (GOLD analysis project Ga0075423, IMG submission 80114) | Bulk soil microbial communities from a Populus tree surrounding site in Tennessee, USA - Soil MetaG P. TD hybrid SBSTD2 | ecosystem: Environmental > Terrestrial > Soil > Tree plantation...
CATGAGAGTCGAGGCCACTGCAGACCCGAATCGTAATCCATGGACCTGTGGCAGCGAGATGAGCCGCTTCATGATCACGTCCTCAACGCGGGCACTGCCTGCCCTTCGGGCACGAACTCGAGGGCGAGCCCGTTGTTGCAGTAGCGCTGGCCCGTCGGAGGCGGCCCATCGTCGAAAACGTGCCCCTGATGCCCGCCGCAGCGGGCGCAGTGATATTCGGTACGCGGGAGGATTAGCTTGAAGTCCCTCCGAGTACTCACCCGCCCCGGCATCGCCTGGAAGAAGCTGGGCCAGCCGGTGCCGCTGTCGAACTTGGCATCGGAGCTGAATAACGGCAGGTAGCAGGCGGCGCAGATGAAAACCCCGGCATGCTTCTCTTCGTTGAGCGGGCTGGTGAAAGACCGCTCGGTCGACTCCTCGAACAGGATGGCGTAGCGATCCGCCGGCAGGATCTTCTTCCACTCCGACTTCGGCTTGTTGAGCGGCTCGAACCCATCCATTGCCTTGGCTTTAGTCATGGTCTCCTCCTTCTGCCGGGCGCAGGCGGGAAAAAATGCGAATGCGAGCGCAGCGCCCACGCTGGTTGTCAGGAAATTTCTTCGCTGCATGGAACGGCCTTCCTTTGGTTCGGATACCGGCCGGCGGCCCAGCGGGTTTCGGGAAACGCTGCTGCAGGGCCCGGGTGCCCCGGAAGTCTATCGACGAGGCTCGCCGCCCAAAGCTTCCGGCCTCATTGAGATGCTGGGATTGAGCACGAGGTGCCCGAATTCTTCGTTCCAGACGGGAATCGCCCGGGGGTGCTAGTCCCCGTTCTCCGGCGTTCCCTCCGGCCCCGCATCGGTGGGAATGTCCCCTCCCGCGAGAAAGCGGTCCCGCAGCCCTTCGCTCCGCTCCGGGGGCAAATCCAGGGTGCGGGTAGGAAAGGGCATGATGATGCCTTCCCGGGCATAGCGCAGGTGCAGGCTCTTAATAAGATGATGGCGCAGCCAGACGCTTCCATCATGGTTGCGGGCGCGATTCATCACCACCAGATTGATGCTGGACTCCCCGAACCCTTCGTATCGGACCTTTGGCTCGAATCCCGGGACAGCTTCAGGATGGAGGCGCTGGACTTCCCGGGCCACTTCGAGACTGACATGCTCCACCCTTTCCAGGTCGCTGTCGAAATGGACTCCCACCTCCACCCGTGCATCCACTTCCGGCTCGGGCAGGTTGAAGTTGGTGATGAGGCCTTCGGTCAGTTTTGAATTGGGCACCACGACGGTGCTGTTCCCGGAAGTCAGGATGCGGGTGGTGCGCCAGCTCATGCGCGTGACGGTCCCCTCCAGACCCCCTTCAAGCCGGATGAAGTGACCCGGTTCGATGGACTTGTCCAGGATGATCTGGATACCCGCGAACAGGTTGGCCAGGGAGTCCTTCAGTGCCAGCGCCACCGCCAGGCTGCCGATCCCCAGGGAGGCCAGGATCGGGGTGATGGAAATCCCGATACTGTCCAGAAAGACCAGAAGGCCCATTGCGATGATGATTCCCCGAACGACCCCTTGTACCAGCCCGCGAGCCCCTTGCAGGACCGCGTGCTTATCGGCAAGCCGATCCAGGACACCCCGGCAGGCCAGGTCCACGAAGAGAACCAATGCGAGGGCCATGGCCGCGGCCATGACAATGTCGAAGGCGCGGTCCCACTCGGGTGAGAGGGGAAGTATTCGCTCGAAAACCAGCAGGCCGCTGGCCAGGATGGGCAGCAGCAGGGGACCGGAGAGGGCGCGAATCATCACATCGTCCCAGGTCCAGGCGGTGCGCTTCGACGCGCGCTGCAGCCACCTCAGCACGTAGCGCTTCACCCCCATGAATAGAATGACCCAGAGGATGAAGACGACCGGGCCCAGGATCCATGGGGAATTCAGGTAATCCGCCAGGGGCGAGTCGGCAAAAATGGACGACATGAAAACGGCACCTCCGCAGTTTCACGGCGCGGCACAGTCTAACCAAACTCACCGCCCTGAGCCACCCGGCAATTCAAGAGAGATGGATCTTTCTGAGAACCCGGAGCGGGACATCTCCGTACTTCATGCTGTTGGGTGGGCGAGCGTTATCCGTTGTCATCGAGGGGACGCGCCATGCGATTCCTGCCGGTCCGAAAGCGCCTGGTTCTGATCGTTCTCCCGGCAATCCCTACAGGCGGCGGAGTGGCGGGCTATCTGGCCCGTGCCTCGAGCCTTTCGTTTCTGGCGCGCCGTGTCGCGATGGAAGCGGACCCGCTGTAAGCTTTGGCGGCAGGTGGGTGCGGAGTGATCACCGCACGGAGTGCTCGCCTTCGCTAACTCTTGGACGTCAGTTGCCGTAATCTCCCTTGTGCACTTTGGAGCGACCCCGACCATGTTCTACGCCAAGCGGCCGACCGCGTCGAGACCGAGCCAGCCGAAACCCACGGAGTGGAAGATCTCCCTGCTGGAGCTTCCCTCCCCGCTACCCTCGAAAGTGCGCCGCCTCATTCCTTTCAGACCCGGAAACGTGCGAGTGCCTCGCGACCCCGCAGCCGTGGTAGATTCACACCGCTGCGAGAGCGTGGCCTGCATACCTGGGGAGAAGGGACGACATGAGCGAAAGGTTCCCGGCGGATAGCCTATCTTCGTTTGGCATGGACATCGAGGAATTCCGGCGCGCCGCCCATGCGGCGGTCGATCTGGCCGCCGAGCACCTGAGCGGGATCGAGCTGCGCCCCGTCTTCCGCCCCATGACGGCCCAGGAGCGGGAGGCTCTTCTGTCGCGCCCCTTGCCGCACAAGCCGGTCTCCGCAGACTCCATTCTCGAAGCCATCCGTCGCCATGTCTTGCCGCACCCGATGGGGAACGGCCATCCACGCTTCTTCGGGTGGGTCAATTCGCCGCCGGCGCCGGTGGCGATCATCGCGGAATTCCTCGCCTCGACCCTAAACCCCAGCTGTGCCGGCGGGGACCACGCCGGAATCTACCTGGAGCGCTGCGCGGTGCGCTGGCTGATGGAGCTGGTGGAATTTCCGGTCCAGGACAGTCTGGGACTTCTGGTCAGCGGCGGCTCGGCGGCCTCCCTCACCTGCCTCGCTGCGGCCCGGCACAAGGCGGCCCGGGATCAGGGCTGGGACGTGCGCAAGGAGGGGCTGGCCGGCCACCCGCAGCTGGTCCTCTACGTTTCGGAAGAAGGTCACTCTTGCCTGCAGAAATCCGCCGAGCTGCTGGGGCTGGGGGAGAGAGGAGTGCACGTTGTTCCGGTGGATCGGGAATTTCGCATGGACCCGGGAGCGCTGGAGGTGGCCATCCGGCAGGATCGGTCGGCAGGGAGGGTCCCTTTTTGCGTCGCGGCCTCGGCCGGCACGGTGAATACCGGAGCCATCGATCCCATGGAGAAGCTGGCCGGAATCTGCGAGAAAGAGAGCCTTTGGCTGCACGTGGACGGCGCCTACGGCGCCTTGGGCATTCTTGACGCGGAAGTCCGCACGCTGTTCCGCGGCATGGAGCGCTGCGATTCCCTGGCCCTGGATCCCCACAAATGGCTTTCGGTCCCGCTGGAATGCGGCTGCGCGCTGCTGCGCGACGGCGATCTCCTGCGGGACAGCTTCAGCCTGGTGCCGAGCTACCTGCGCACGGAGGAGGGGAAGGGATTCGGCGGCCTCCCCTGGTACTCGGAATACGGTTTCCAGCAATCCAGGGGATTTCGTGCGCTAAAGCTGTTCTCGGCGATGCTCCACGCAGGCCGCGAAGGAATTGCCGGTCAAATACGGCGTCACAACCAGCTCGCCCGCCATCTCGCGGACCGGATCCAGCGAGAACCGGACCTGGAGCTGTTGTCGAAGCCGGTCCTGTCCATTGTAAATTTCCGCTGTGTCCCGGAGTCGCTGCGCGGCAGGGAGGATGCCGTGAACGACCTGAACAAAAGGATCATGGAATTCCTGCAATCCGACGGAAAGGTCTTCGTCTCCAGCACCCAGATCCGTGGTCGCTTCTCGCTGCGGGCCTGCATCCTGCACTACGCCACGCGAGAGGAAGACCTGGATTTTCTGGTCGAATGCGCCGTCTCAGCCGCCCGCAGCCTCGCGGTCTAGGTTCCCCCGCACCCATCGAACACGCTCAGGCTGAAGTGGGTGGGCTAAAATCCGCAGGTGCCCGCCCGCGTGTGGCCGATCTTGATTGTGAACTGCCAGCTGCCGGGGCCGCAGCCTACGGAGAAGTCAAGGGTTTCGCATTCGGCGAGCTGTTCGGGCAGCACGGCCATATCGCGCCCGGCGAGGCCGGATTCGGGGCACCAGGCATGGCCTTCCACGCAATCCGGACCAAAGAGATTCGTGCGGGGTCCGGTGTCGGGGGCGCTCCAGCTGCCTCCCTCCTGCAGGGTCCAGCGGTTCCACGAACCGGAAGAGGCGGTGCCACCCGCGACCGCAAGGCTCAAATACTGGTCCCGGTAAAAATTCGCGTGCTCGGAGCAGATCGAATAATCGGTGGTTCCGGGGCCCGCCAAGGAGATGAGGATGTAGTCGGTGGACACCACGCTTAGCGACGTGAAGAACGTGGTGAGGCTGCCAGCGGCGATGTCGTCTCCCGCCGTGTCGGTGAAAGTGAAGGTTGCGGCGCCGCAGGAGGCCGATGCGTAGCAGTCGGGGTCGGCGCAATCGGTCAATCCATCTCCTTCGTTGTCCGTGCCATCGCTGCAGCTCGTTTCGGGGTTGGCCAGGCCGGTGCGCTCCTGTCCGCTGGATTGTTGTCCCCAGCTGCCGAGGTGCGGGGTGGTGGGGCGGGCGAGGTAGAAGAAGATGCCGCCCACGGGAGGCAGACCCGGATCGGACCAGTGCGGCAGCGAAGTCAGCACGGTTTGCAGGAAAGAGCTGGCGGATTGAAAGGGGCTTCCCGAGCGCGTCACTTCATAGTTCGTGGCGCCGGATTGGGGCGGCCATGAGACCTCGTTCCGATCGAGCGGATTGGTGAAGCCCAGAAGCCCGGAAATCTCATCCTGGATGCCATAGCCGGAATTCGCGGGACACTGGTTGTCCTTGCCGTCGTTGCTCTCCAGCGCGCCCGAAAAAGTCGCCGGATCGGCGTCATTGCAATCCGATTGGCATTCGCTCTGTGAGTCGCCGTCGTCATCCGCCTCGTTGGTCCCCGCAAGGCCGGGCCAGCCGGCGGCCAGGCAGTTGTTGTTGACTCCGTCGCAGACCTGGGCCCCTCCGGGGCGCACGACCGAGCTGGCATCATTGCAATCACCGGCGCACTCGCTGAATCCATCCAGATCGTCATCCCCCTCGTTGGTCCCCGCCAGGCTGGGCCAGCCAGGGGAGGAGCAGTTGTTGTTCACTCCGTCACAGACCTGGGCCGCGCCCGGGCGTACCGCGGCGTTTGCGTCGTTGCAGTCTCCCTGGCACTCCGTGGAGCCGTCGGAATCGTCATCCGCTTCGTTCGTCCCGGCGAGGGAGGGCCACCCGGGGGCGGAGCAATTGTTGTTGAAGCCATCGCAGATCTGGGGGGCGCCGGGATAGGCGGTTGAAGTCGAATCCAGACAGTCTCCCTGGCATTCCGAGAAACCGTCCCCGTCGTCGTCGGCTTCGTTGGTCCCTGTCAGCGCCGGCCAGGAGGGAGTATTGCAGTCATTGTTGATACCGTCGCACAGCTGGGGCGCCCCGGGATAAATCGCAGGATTGGCATCATTGCAGTCGTTGCAGGCCCGGCGGCCGTCGCCGTCGCCGTCCGACTCGTTGGCGGGCACGGCCGGCCAGCCCGGCGCATTGCAATCATTGTTGATGCCGTCGCACAGCTGCGGCGCACCCGGATAGACGGTGGCCTGGTTGTCGTTGCAATCGCCGCACAGCGGATGGCCGTCGGCGTCGGCGTCCACCTCATTGGCGGGCACGGTTGGCCAGCCGGGCGCGCTGCAGTTGTCGTTCAACCCGTCGCAGATCTGGGGGGCGCCCGGGTAGACGGCGGCATGCGCATCGTCACAATCGGTGGCTGAACCGTGGGGACACTGCGCGGCTCCCGGCTTCCCGTACCCGTCTCCGTCCAGGTCGACGCAGCCGCCCAGAGCGGCCAGGGCGCCTAGGCAATCGATGCGCGGGAAGGTGATGTTGTTCTTGGGATCGGTCACCGGCACTCCGCTCGACTTGAGCGCTGCCTCGATCTGCGCCGGAGAGAGGCCGGAATTCGCCGAAAGGAGGTCCGCCGCACATCCGGCGGCGTGGGGTGTCGCCTGGCTCGTTCCGTAATAAGTGGCGATACCACCGTTCAGATAACAGGATTGAATGGCCGCTCCGGGCGCGAAGATATCGGTCGTGGCATTGCTGTTGGAGAAGCAGGTCACCTTGTTGGTGAAGGTGGTGCTGTCGGAGCAGACACTGTAGCTCACCCCTCCGATGTTGGCGTCGTAGGTGGCTCCCACCGAGACCGCGTTCGTGACGCAGGCGGGAGCGCCCATGAGCGTGCCCGAAGCATCGTTTCCCGCTGCTGCGAAGGTAATGACCCCGAGATTACGGAGATTGTTGATGGCGGTGGCATAACTCGGAAACGAGGCGTCGCAGTTGCCGGTGGCGAAGGCACTGGTTCCGAGGCTCATGTTCACCACCTTCACGTCCGGGCGATTGGCGGCGATCCAGTCCAGACCGGCCACGATGTCGCTCGAGCAACAGGAATGGCCGTTGGCGTCCAGGACGCGGATGGCGACAATCTTGGCGTCCGGGGCCACTCCGATCGAGGAGATGACTCCTTTGGCGCTGACGATACCTGCTACGTTGGTGCCGTGGCCGTTGCTGTCGGCCGCCGAGCCTGGACCCGACTGCCGGCTCGACCCGTTGGGACAGCATCCGCCCGAGCAGAAACACTCCTGGGCCACGAGATCATCGGAAAGATCCGGATGAGTGGTGTCGATACCGGTATCCAGGATGGCGACGGTCACTCCCTGCCCGCGGTATCCCAGGCTCTGCATCTGGCTGGCGCGGATCAGCGGCACGGACTCCGCGAGCTGCGCATCCGCGGGAACGTCGAGATCCACCCGCAGGACGCCCGGCAACCCCGTCAATTTCGCCAGTCCGGGCGCGGAAACCTCCCCCGCCAGGGCAGGGATGGTCTCGAAGCGCCACCGGGTGACGAAATCCTTGTCTGTCAGCGCCGCCAGGACGCGTTGCTGCGCCTGAGCGACGGCTTCCTTCTGGCGGGAGGGGTCGTTCCCCTGCGGTGGTTCCGGGAGATCCAGGAATATGATCACGCGGGGCGACTGCCCCGCGGCCGCGGCTGCCTCCACCTCGGCGGAAATGGGGGACTTTGGTGAATCATCCTCGCCGGCAGCCCCACCGGACGCAGGGATGCACAGGGCAAGAGGCAGGAGGAGCGGGGCCAGCCTGAAGAGTTTGCAGCGGTACCGAGCCAGGCTCGAGCCTGGCTGCTGGGATACGAGGTCAGTCATCTGGTTTTGCGGGAGCCCCGAGCGGCGTCGATTCGAGCCGGCCTATCCGGCCCCGACCGCCCGGCGGGCGGCGCGGGTCAAGCTATTGAGATACAGCGAATTGCCGGAACTTGCAACCGGAATCCATTGCGATTCTAACCTCTTTGGATGCAACTAGATAGTTTTGACAGTGCCGGAAGCGGTATGTCATAATCCGCGCTTCCCGCGACCGGCCCTCCTGCCGGCCGCCCCACCCGGAAGGCTTCCATGCCCAGAAACGCCAGGAGAGCTGCCGAAAAAGTCCGAAAGATTCCTTCCCGCACCGGCCTTTCGTACCGCGATGCCGGAGTGGACATCGACGCCAAGATGTCCGCCATCTCTCGCTTTTCGAGCCTGGCCCGGGAGACCTTCAACCGCTCCGTGCTGAACGAGATCGGCTCGTTCGGGGGGCTGTACGATCTGTCGGCGTTGCGCCTGAAGCGCCCGGTCCTGGTGAGCAGCATCGACGGCGTTGGAACGAAGCTGAAGGTGGCCTTCCTGACCGGTCGGCACGACACGGTGGGAGCGGATCTGGTGAACCATTGCGTCAATGACATCCTGGTCCAGGGAGCCGTCCCGCTTTTCTTCCTGGATTACCTTGCCACCGGGAAGGTGCAGCAGGAAGTCCTCGAGTCCCTGGTGGCTGGAATTGCCCGGGGGTGCCAGGAGAACGGCTGCGCCCTCATCGGCGGCGAAACGGCGGAGATGCCTGGATTCTATGCCGAAGGGGAATATGACATCGCCGGTTGCATCGTCGGGGCGGTGAATCGTCCCGCCATCCTGGATGGCTCCAAGATTCGCCCCGGAGACAAGGTCCTGGGGCTCGCCTCCGCAGGGCTGCACACCAACGGCTTTTCTCTGGCCCGCAAAGTCCTGCTCGAGATGCTGCGCCTCAAGCCTTCGACCCATGTCCCATCGCTGGGGCGCACACTGGGCGAGGAGCTTCTTGCGCCACATCGGTCCTACCTGAAGCTGCTGAAGCCGCTCCTGGGAAAGGGAGCTCTCAAGGGAATGGCGCACATCACCGGCGGGGGATTGACCGACAACCTGCCCCGCATCCTGCCCGAGGGAAGCGCCGTGGAAATCGATCCCGGAGCCTGGCGGATGCCGCCGATCTTCTCGCTCATCCAGGAAGGGGGGCATGTTTCGGACACCGAAATGCGCCGCACCTTCAACCTGGGAATCGGCATGGCCCTGGTCGTTTCGGAAGCGGAGGCTGAAGGGGTGCGCAAGGCCCTGGAGCGTCGAGGTGAAAAAGTGCCGGTCATCGGCGCCATCGTGCCGGGGGACCGCCGCGTCATCTACTCGGGGTCGATGCATTGAAAGCCGATGGACGCGTCGGAATCCTGATTTCGGGGCGCGGCTCCAACATGGAAGCCATCGTCCGGGCCGCTGAAGAACGGCGCATCCCCGGGGTGGTGGCGGTGGTGATCAGCAACGTGCCGGAGGCGGAGGGGTTGAAAAAGGCCCAGGAGCACGGCATCGAGACGCTGGCGCTGGAGCAGCCCTTGGCTTCCAAGTCGGAGGAGCACGATCGGCGCGTCGTGGCGGCGCTGGAAGAGCGGCGCGTGGATCTCGTCTGCCTGGCCGGCTACATGAAGATCCTCTCGCCGGTTTTCCTGAAGGCCTACGGCGGCCGGACCCTGAACATCCACCCATCACTGCTCCCCGCCTTCCCCGGATTGGAAGTCCAGCGCAAGGCCCTGGAGTATGGCGTGCGCTACTCGGGCGCCACCGTCCACTTCGTGGACGCGGGAGTGGATTCCGGCCCCATCGTCCTGCAGGCGGTGGTGCCGGTGGAGAGCGATGACACGCCCGCCACTCTGGCGACGCGGATCCTCGCGGAGGAGCACCGGATTTACCCCAAGGCGGTGCGGCTGTTCCTCGAGGGGCGGCTTCAGATAGAAGGCCGGCGCGTCCGCATCCTTGCCGCGCCGGGGTAGCCCCGGCACCGTCTGCGAGCGGACGGCGGCGCACCGGCGCGTGTCGGAACGTGACAGGTCAGAAAGGCCTTGCGGGGCACAGCCGAGGGCACGGGGATTGCTGGACCTTGCGGAGGGAGAGCCTCCGGAGGTCAGCATGGATCCCACCGATTCGAACCGCCCGCATCTCGTCCCCGTCCGCGGCCCCAGGCTCGCGGATCTGGAACCGGCCATCGCCCGGCCGCGCGAGAAGATGCTCAAGTACGGCGCCCGGGCGCTGACCAGCACGGAGCTGCTGGCCGTGGTCCTGGGGTGCGGCGTGGAAGGGGAAAACGTGCTGCGGGTGGCGGAAGACCTGATGCGGCGCCACGGCGCGGAAGGCCTTCCCCTCCTCACGCTGGAAGGGTGGCGATCCAGCCGCGGCGTGGGAACCGTCAAGGCCTGCCAGTTGACGGCGGTGTTCGAGCTGGCGCGCCGCATTCTGGTGCGCCCCTCCTCGGAGTTCCGGGTGGGCTCGCCGCGTGAGGCCTACGAGCTGGTGCGCGATCTCAAGCGCGCGCGCAAGGAGCACCTGGTGGCGCTCTACCTGGATGCGCAGAACTATCTCATCGAACGGGAGACCATCAGCATCGGCTCCCTCAATACCACACGGACCCATCCCCGGGAAATCCTGCAGCCGGCAATCCTCCATTCCGCCCTCTCCTTCGTGCTGGTGCACAACCATCCCAGCGGTAGCCTGGAGCCGAGCCGGGACGACCTGGACTTCACCCGGAGCATCGCCCGCGCGGCCGAGCTGATGGGAGTGGGTCTTGCGGATCACCTCATCGTGAGTCCCAAGGGGTACGTGAGCCTGAAGGAGCGAGGGGCGTTGTGAGCTTTCTCCCCGTCGACGAGCAGATGGAGATCCTGCGCAAGGGGGCGGTGGAGATCCTGCGCGAGGAGGAGCTCAAGGAGAAGCTGGAGAGATCCCGCAAGGAGGGGAAGCCCCTGGGAGTGAAGGTCGGGTTCGACCCGTCGGCGCCCGACCTCCACCTGGGTCACACGGTCGTGATCAGGAAAATGAAGCACTTCCAGGATCTCGGGCACCAGGTGTTCTTCGTCATCGGGGATTTCACCGGCATGATCGGCGATCCGACGGGAGTCTCGAAAACCAGGCCGGCGTTGAGCCGGGAGCAGATCGAAGCGAATGCGCAGACTTACCGGCAGCAGGTGTTCAAGATTCTGCACCCGGAGAAGACCCGGGTGGAGTTCAACAGCCGGTGGCTGGGGAGCCTGACCTCCTACGACTGGGTGCGCCTCGCCTCCAAGTACACCGTGGCCCGAATCCTGGAGCGGGACGATTTCACCAAGCGGTTCAAGGCGAACCAGCCCATCGGCATCCACGAGTTCCTCTATCCGCTGGCGCAGGCCTACGACTCGGTGGCTCTGAAAGCCGACGTGGAGATGGGGGGCACCGACCAGAAATTCAACCTCCTGGTGGGGCGCGAGATTATGCGGGAATTTTCCCTGGAGCCCCAGGTGGTGCTGACTATGCCGCTGCTGGTGGGGACCGACGGTGTGGAGAAAATGAGCAAGTCGTTGGGGAATTACATCGGTATCGACGAGCCACCCCGGGAGATATTCGGCAAGGTCCTGTCGATCACCGACGATCTCATGTGGCGCTATTACGAGCTGTGCACCGATGTCAGCCTGGACGAGATCGCCCGGATGAAGCAGGCGGTCGCCGAAAATCGGCTGCACCCGAAGAAGGCGAAGGTGGAGCTGGCGAAACGCATCATCACCGATTTTCATTCGGCGGCGAGCGCCGCCGCCGCTGAAGCGGAGTTCGAAAAGGTCTTCGTCTCGAAGGAAACGCCGGACGAAGTGGAGGAGGTCACGCTACCTTGCGAGCCGGCGCCCCTGTGGCTGCCCAAGCTGCTGGTGAAGCTGGCTCTGGCGAAATCGAACGGCGAAGCGACCCGGCTCATCAGCCACGGTGGGGTCACGCTCGACGGCAGCCGCGTGGAGTCGGCGGACCTGGAGCTGAAAGCCGACGTTCCGGCCGAGCACCTGATCAAGGTTGGAAAGCGCCGATTCGTTCGCGTCAGGTTCCGGTAGATCCCGCCGTGACGACTTCCGCCCCGATCCTGCTCGCAGCCTCGTTGTTTCTGGCGGCAAGCCCCCCCGCCGCACCGACGCCCTCCGATCGCCCGCCGCAGCGAGTCCAGGATCTCTTCTCCAAGGACGAGAGAATGCGGGGAGTCTGCTGGGTGGCGGGTCGAGGCATCGACGAATCGGTGTTCCGGCCGCTGGTTGCCGACAACGTGGAATGGATCTCACAGACCCCCTTCGGCTGGATGAAGAGCGCCGACTCCAGCGAGATCCAGATCGCCACCCAGGGCGACATCTACTGGGGAGAAACCGACGAAGGGCTCGCCCGGACGGCGCAGCTGGCCCGCAGTTTCGGAATTCGGACGCTCCTGAAGCCCCATCTGTGGGTGGCGGGATGGCACGACACCGTCTGGACCGGCGAGATCAAGATGAAGAGCGACGACCTCTGGAAGGCCTGGTTCGACTCCTACCGAAGCTTCATCCTGCACTACGCGGCCCTGGCCGAGAAACACGGGATGGAAGCGATGGCGGTGGGAACGGAGCTGCAGGGGGCGACGCTGGGCCATGCGAAGGAGTGGCGTGAGATGATCCGGCAGGTGCGCGAGGTGTATCACGGCAAGCTGACCTACGCCGCCAACTGGGACCACGAGTTCGAGGCCCTGGAGTTCTGGGACGCGCTCGATTTCGCGGGCGTGCAGGCCTACTTCCCATTGTCGGAAAAGAGCGATCCTACCCTGGAGGAGCTGGTGGCGGGCTGGGAGCAGCCGCTGGCGCTCCTGCAGCGGGTGGCGGAGCGGACCAAGCGCCCGGTGGTGTTCACCGAGGTGGGGTACAAGAGCTCCGATCGGGCGTCGGTGCAGCCGTGGCTCTTGGGAACGCAGG
>Ga0075423_10005021_pt1 | contig 12329 bp, 9 predicted proteins | sample SoiMethybrSBSTD2_FD_80114 | JGI IMG/M metagenome (GOLD analysis project Ga0075423, IMG submission 80114) | Bulk soil microbial communities from a Populus tree surrounding site in Tennessee, USA - Soil MetaG P. TD hybrid SBSTD2 | ecosystem: Environmental > Terrestrial > Soil > Tree plantation...
ACGCTGAACGGATCTACGTGGCTCGATCGCACGAACTATTTCGAGACAGTGCCGTCCAACCAACTGGCGCTCGCGTTATGGCTGGAAGCTGACCGAATGGGGCGACTGTTGCCGGCGATGACGCAGCAGAAGCTCGACACACAGCGGGACGTCGTGAAGAACGAACGACGCTGGTCGGTGGATAACCAGCCCTACGGCACCTGGTGGGAGAAGCTTCCTGCACTCGCATTCCCCACGGAACATCCCTTTCATCATTCGCTGATTGGGTCGATGGAGGACTTATCAGCGGCAAGTCTCGATGATATCGCGCAGTTTTTCGCGACGTATTACACCCCCGACAACGCGGTGCTCTCAGTTGCCGGGGACTTCGACTCGAGCGAGGTGCGCCGTCTCGTTGAGGACTACTTCGGCTCAATCCCACGTGGAAAAAGCCGGCCTCCACTTCCCCCGATGGAGGTTCCGCCCATCTTCGGCGACTGGAGACGTGAAGTGGTGATGGACGCTGTGATGCTTCCACGGCTCTATCTGGCTTTTCGATCACCGGTGTTTGGAAGCAGTGACTACTACGCCGCGAGTGTGACCGGCGCGATCCTCGGGCTGGGACGAGGAAGCCGTTTGCATCGCGCCCTCGTGCGTGAGCGCCACATCGCATCCGAGGCAACCGTATTCACGTTCGACTTGCCCAAGGGGAGCGATCTACTCGTCGTCGACATAACAGCCCGGCCCGGGAGCGAAGCCGATGTTCTCGAGCACGAGGTGGCGCGGGAGATCGATGCACTCCAAGCCGAAGGAGTGACAGACGCCGAGGTTGAACGCGCCGTCGCGCTCATCGAGACGGATTTTGTCGCCTCGATGCAATCTGCCGGCGAACGAGCTGACAAGCTTTCGCTCTTCGCGACGTATTTCGGGGATCCGATGCTGTTGAACGAACAGGTCGATCGCTATCGAAGCGTGCGGACCCAAGACGTGAATGCGTTCGTCGCCACACAACTCGGGTCCAACAACCGTGCCAGCCTCCTCTACGTCCCACGTGATGTAGCGATGCAGCCTGAGGAAGCAATGAATCTGGCGACCACTGGCGCATGACGATCGTCGAGGCACACCCGCGACCTACTCCGGGCCCTAGCCGAGCGTACCGGTTTCCGGCATTTCACCGCCTAACGCTGGACAATGGCGTGGCGCTGATCGTTGCACCAGTCTCGAAATTACCGGTCGTGACAGTCGTCGCGCTCATCGACGCTGGTACTGCTGCGGACCCACGCGGACGTGAAGGAGTTGCAACACTCACTGCCCAGGCACTCGCGGAAGGCACAGAGGATAGCAACGGTGCTCAGCTTGCCGAGCGATTCGAGCGTCTGGGTACCGCAGTCGATACAGCCGCTGATTGGGACAGCACGACCGCGCGAATCACGGTCACGTCTGAACGACTCGCCGCCGCGGTGGCATTGCTCGCCGACGTCGTTCGCACGCCAAGCTTTCCAGAGCGAGACGTGGAGCGTCTCAAGCAAGAACGCCTCGCCGAACTGCTTCAACAGCAGGCCGAGCCTCGTGGTCTTGCCGACGACATGTTCAGCCGGTTCGCCTACGCAGCCGATTCTCGTTATGCACTTCCGGACGCCGGGGTCGAGGCTACGGTCGATTCGCTCGACCATCGTGCCGTGCGTGAGTTCTACCGCAGTCGGTATTCACCAGCCAGCACGACCGTGATCGTGGTTGGCGATGCGACACTGGACAGTGCTCGATCAGTGGTAGAACGAGCCTTTGGCACCTGGCGCGGGCCTACTGTTCCACAGGTCACTGTTTCGGATCGTGCTGCCAGCCTAACGCGAGCCATTCATGTCGTTGGAAAACCGGACGCTCCGCAGTCGGAGCTCCGCGTCGGACATGTCGGAGTACCGCGGCTGCATCCCGAGTACTTCCCGATCGTGGTGATGAATGCCGTGCTGGGTGGCCTCTTTTCGTCGCGGATCAATCTCAATCTGCGTGAAGCTCACGCGTACACCTACGGTGCGTTCTCATCGTTCGACTGGCGGCGGAATGCCGGGCCGTTCACCGTCGCGACAGCAGTTCGCAGCGATGTCACAGACGCTGCTGTGCACGAGATCATGCTCGAGATAAACCGACTGCGAGACTCCGGCGTGACTGACGACGAGCTCACCCTCGCGACGAGCTATCTCGACGGCGTTTTTCCGATCCGATTCGAGTCGACCACTGCAATTGCGAACGCACTCGCAAGCCTCGTGTCGTACGGGTTGCCTGACGATTACTTCGATCGGTACCGAGACAGCATTCGGTCGGTAACGGCCGCGAGAGTTCTGGACGCCGCACGGACCTTTGTCCGACCCGACGAGCTGCAGATCGTGGCGGTTGGAGATCCAGCCGTCGTGCGTGCACCGCTCGAGAAGCTCGCGATAGGACCCGTCCTGGCATACGATGCCGAGGGTAGGCCTGCTTCCTGAGTAGGCTCGATTCCAAGAGGAGCTACCCGTGAGCGACAGTCCACGTGTTGCTACGCGCCGGGTGTATTCCGGGCGCGTGCTCAACCTCGACATTGATACAGTTCGCTTTCCCAATGGCACTCAAGGTGAGCTCGAGATAATCCGTCATCCGGGAGCGAGCGCGGTCATTCCATTTCTGAGTGACCCAGGCGGCGACGATCCAGAGGTACTCCTGATTCGCCAGTACCGGTACGCGGCGGAGAAATACGTGTACGAGGTACCCGCTGGTCGCCTCGATCCAAACGAGACCCCTGATCACTGTGCCCGGCGCGAGCTGCGAGAGGAAACGGGATGTGAGGCCGAGCGTGTCGAACATCTGTACACGATGTACACGACACCTGGGTTCACGGACGAGAAGATCCACATCTTCATGGCAACCGGACTCATCCGTGGGCAGGACGCTCGCGAGGTCGATGAGTTCATTGAGATCGAGACGATGGCACTGTCTCGAGCACTCAGGCTCATCGAGCAGGGGGAGATACAGGATGCCAAGACTGCCTTAGCCATCCTGTATGCCGCTGGTTTTCGTGGTGGACGGTAGCGTACTCGGCGCAATCGACCACAGAAGTGTCCTCTTTTGCGTCGCTAGAAGTGGACACTTCTCCGGCGGAGCAGCATAGGCCTACTTCGCTCACAATTTGTTAACGCTTTGTCCTGTAGGATCTTACCCTACTGTCATCGAGATTACCACGTAGGGCACACCCCGTGCTTTACACCACACCGAAAGCAACTGGAGGTGGAACACGAATCCAGTTCTGTCAGAAGCTGTCGTTTCCCGTAGCTACCCACTGGAGTGAGACCCATGACTGACGTCGCAATCAAGCGAGCGCTATCGCTGCCTGGAGCGGCTGTCAGAGAAAGGCTGCGCACGCTGGACGATTCGGCGGTTGTTACTGCGTTTCTCGGCGGCGAGGAGCGAGCATTCCAAGAATTAGTCGAGCGGTACCAGACCCGACTCTTGAATTTCGTCTATCGCACCATTGGCGATCGCGAGAAGGCAGAAGACCTGGTGCAAGAGGTCTTCATCCGTGTGCATCGGCATCTTCATCGATTCGACCGGTCGAAGAAGTTCTCGACGTGGATCTACACCATCGCGTCGAACTTGGCGAAGAACGAGCTCCGCAACCGGTCACGTAACCCGCTCGTGCTGTTTCAGACCATCAAAAAGAACTGGCAGGACGAAGAGCGACCGCTACAGTTCGAGGATAGCAATTCCCGACCTGACGATATGTATCGGAAGCGGCACCTTCGCGAGCTGGTCGAGGAGTCGGTGGAACGGCTCCCGGAGCACCACAAGCAGGTGTTCATTCTTCGGGAGCTCGAGGGGAAATCGTACGAGGAAATCGCCGAGATTACCGCGTGCAATCTCGGTACAGTGAAGTCGCGACTGAATCGGGCGCGGAACTCCTTCGCCGAGATCATCGCACCGGCGCTGGACTAGATCAGGGCGCGTCGACAACTCGTCAGAACCCCGGCCTGTCCGTTGCGGACCTAGCAGGCCGGGGTTGTCTCATCGCGGCGGGACAGCCCCTTCCGTGACACGGCGCACATTCGTATCCTGGAACCCCGCCCTCGGGTGCGGGTACCGTTACGCGAATCGTCTCGTGGGGATCTTGTCGCCGATGGACTGTCGCGGTTTTCGAAGCAAGCACGTCGCTTTCGTCGATGATGTTCTTTCCGGCGATGAAGTCGTCGCCATGCAGCGGCATCTGCTCGAGTGTGAGCGATGCGCAAGGCACGATGCCAAGATCCGACGTGCGTTGCTTGTCTTTCGCAATCTTCCTGTTGTCGAGCCGTCGTCCGATTTCTATTCGCGCCTGGTCGCACGAATTGAATCGGAGCGCGCCGCTCATGCGCGACCGATCGTCGGCGCTCGCGGCCCAGGGATTGGTACTTTCGTAAGCGTTGCTGCTGGTCTCGTCACGATAGGCTATCTCGCTGCGTCGTCGCTCAACTGGACGGCTCCCAGCGGCGAGGTCGCGCTTGCACCGGTTGTCGCGACCGAGCCCGCGATGTTGCCACCGTCAGTCGAGAGCCAGGCGTTGGTGGCATCGGTCTCGGCGGGCATGCCAGTGTGGCCAATGGTCTACTTCGCCGAGCAAGCGCCAGTGAGATTTGCTCAGGTGCAATTCACGCAGGCGAGCTGGGGACGCTAATACCGGACGCATACCATACCAGGGCAACGCGAACCCTTCCCCGCGATGCTTCTCGATAGAGAGAAACATCGCGGGGATTTCTGCGTCCACAGTGGGACTCGCGTCTCTCTATATTAGGCCGTATGGCCACTGGAAATGCCACTCACCGGGAACTGCGCAGCGCGTTGCAGCGCCGTTCGTTCGAACGGGCGTACTATTTCTACGGTGACGACGAATACCGAAAGGACGAAATGATTCGGCACCTCGTCGATGCAGCCGTCGATCCTGCCACGCGCGATTTCAATCTGGACATGAGGCGCGGTCCTGACATCGATGGCGAGTCACTCCTGACGTTATTGTCGACGCCACCAATGATGGCCGATCGACGCGTCGTCGTCCTGAAAGACGTGCACGTATTGAAGAAGGACGCACGTGCAGCGCTCGATCGGTACCTCCGTGCGCCAACGCCGGATGTCGTGGCATTACTGGTTACGCCGAGTGGTGTGAAGGCTGACGCGTCATTGTCGGCCATGACTACGACGCTCGCGTTCGACCTCCTACGTGGTGATCAGGTGCCGGCTTGGGTGACGCATCATGTCACTACTCTGCTCAAGGTGACCATTACGCCGGCAGCGGTCGACTTGCTCATTAGCGCCGTGGGCAACGACCTTCCGCAACTTTCAGCGGAGCTCGACAAACTCGCCAGCTATGCAAATGGTGCCGAGATCGACGAAGATGCGGTAAGTGCTGTCGTCGGCATTCGCCGAGGCGAGACGTTAGGCGATCTGCTCGACCGAGTGCTCGCCCGCGATGCAGTTGGTGCGCTGGCGATGGTCGATCACGTGCTTGCCCAGCCCAAGGTCAACGCAGTAACGATCGTGATGGCGCTGGCGACACAAATGCTGGCCCTCCTTTGGGCCAGAAGTGCTCGAGATCGTGGCGCCGCGGTGGGAATGGAGCGTGATGGGCTGTTCGGCTTGCTGAAAGAAAGCGGTCCCTACACCGGGCGACCGTGGAATGAGGCATTGAACGCATGGACCCGCGCCGTGCCGAAGTGGACGTCGGCAGAACTCGAGGTGGCGATCGATGCACTCCTCGCCACGGACTATGCGCTCAAGGAGTCGAGAGTCTCGTCCGACGAGCAGTTGATTGCCTCGCTGATCCTCACAATCTGTGGTGCGCCAAAGCGCGCAGCGGCATAGTCTCCTCGGGCTCCATGGCATGATCCGACCGATGTCGTCGTACAGTTCCGTCATGTGGTCGACAGTCATATTAATGGCGGTCGCGTCGTCCGCTGCTGGCCAGAACACTCAAGTGAACGCACCGAAGGTTGAACCAGTCTTCATACGTGCGCAACAAATGGTCACTGCCGGCCAGGATGCGGCCGGTCGAGCCGTAATCGATTCAGTGCTTGCGGTGACTACAGAAGGCACACCGCGTTATGCAGAAGCGTTGTTCTGGCGTGCCACGCTCAGCACAACCGCCGCGGGAGCGGAGCGCGACTATCGACGCATCGCTGTCGAATATCCGCTTTCGCCCCGGGCACAGGATGCGCTGTTTCGGCTCGCGCAACTCGAAATGACTCGCGGAGATCGAGCGAGCGCTCGGACTCATCTCGAGCGAATCCAGCGTGAGCATCCTTCTGGTCCTTTGAGTGCGCGTGCGAGCGCAAAGCTGGCGGAGCTCGCGTTCGTCGATGGCGATATCACTGCTGGGTGTGCCGCCGTGGCAGCTGCACGCGAGAGTTTGACTGCAACCGACGTCGAGCTACGGAATCAGCTCGACTACTTCGGGCCGCGCTGTGCGAACGTTGCTGCGCTCAGCGCAGCACGTGACAGCAGCCGTGCGATGGCTGTGTCGAGTGCCAGCGCATCACCGACAACAGCGGTGAAGAGCCAAGAGTACAGTGTCCAAGTAGCGGCATATGGCACACGCGCGGGTGCAGATACATTGGCGAAGCGGCTGTCCAGTCGCGGCTATGCCGCGCGCGTCGTTGACGGTCAACCGTACCGTGTTCGTGTAGGCCGATATCCAACGCGAGAGCGGGCTGCGGATGCCGTTCGCCAGATGGCTCGTCTCAACGTTCACGGCGTCGTTGTAGAAGCGGAGCCTCGGTGAGTCGCGAAGCCACGCCACTGATGCAACAGTACCGGGAGATCAAGTCCCGGCACCAAGACGCCATCCTGCTGTTCCGCATGGGCGACTTCTACGAGATGTTCTACGACGATGCTGAAGTCGCATCGCGACACCTCGGGTTAACGCTCACCGCACGAAACAATGGCGGAGCGGCCGAAGTCCCACTCGCTGGTGTTCCAGTAAAAGCGGTTGGTGAATATCTCCGCCGACTCGTGCAGCAAGGCTTTCGCGTCGCGATCTGCGAGCAGGTGGGGGATCCAAAGCTCGCAAAGGGAATCGTTCGGCGTGAAGTGGTGGAAACTGTCACTCCCGGTGCTGCATTCTCCGACGATCTACTCGACGGCGCGCGCAACAATTTCCTCTGTGCCGTTCACACGGATGACCGTGGTGTCGGTATCGCAGCAGCTGACGTCTCCACTGGCGAGTTTCGCCTAACGCTGGCCAATGCCGCCGATGCGCCGGCGATACTTGCGCGGTTCGCGCCACGCGAGATTCTCGTTCCTCGTGGCGACCTCGATCGATCGCTGTCGGGATCGCAACACACTGAGGGCGCGCTCGTCACGGAGCGTGAGCCATGGGAATTCGACCCGGCACTCGCAGCCGATGAACTCGCTCGGCATTTCGGTGTCATGTCGATCAGCGGGCTGGGCATCAACGACGATGCCAGCAGCGCGATAGGCGCGGCCGGAGCTCTGTTCCGCTACTTGCGTGAGCTTCAGCCTAACGGCGTGCCGCACCTTGCTCGCCCTGTTCTGGAACGCAGTGGTGGTACGATGCCGCTCGACGACATGACTCGGCGAAACCTCGAGCTCGTCGAGTCACTGCGGGGCGGGGATGGATCCGGCAGCACCCGTGGCGCCGATCTCTCAGGAACGCTTCTGGGGGTATTCGACCGTACCCTCACCCCGATGGGTGCACGGCTGCTTCGGCAATGGCTTCTCGCCCCACTCCTGGAGCGAACAGCCATTGACCAACGACTCGATGCCGTAGGGGTATTGGTAGCCGATCCCATCGTTCGCGCGTCCGTGCGAGGTGCCCTCGACGGGGTACGGGATCTCGAACGTCTGGCCAGCAAGACAGCTGCGGGCCGCTCTACACCGCGTGAGCTCCGTGCACTGGGAGATTCGCTCGCCCGCATGCCAACCGTCGAGCACGCGATGAAGGCGTTAGGCACAGCGGGAGCGCTCATGGGCATCACGGCACGATGGGATGCCTGCACTGACATCGCCGACGGCATTCTCGGCACGTTGGTCGAACACCCGCCCAACGCCATCGGCGAAGAAGACGCAGTACGCCCCGGCGTGGATGCCGATCTGGATGCACTCCGAGCTCTGCGAAGTGGGAGCAAGGATGCCATCGCGCAGATTCAAGCCGTAGAGCGCGAGCGAACGGGCATCGCGTCACTCAAGGTTGGCTACAATCGCGTGTTCGGGTACTACATCGAGATCTCGAATGCGAATCGGCACCTAATTCCGAACGACTATCAGCGCCGGCAGACGTTAACCGGCGCCGAGCGGTACGTTACTCCCGCGCTCAAGGAGTACGAAGAGCGCGTGTTGACCGCGACTGAGCGGATCGAGACGCGCGAACGTGAACTCATCGATCAGTTGCGCACACGGGTCGGCAGCGAAATCCGGCGCCTCCAACAAGCAGCCACGGTGGTTGCCGAACTCGATGTGCTAGCGACATTCGCAGAAGTCGCGGAACGCGAAGGGTACTCGAGACCCGAGATGACCAACGATTTCGCGCTCGAGATCGTCGGCGGTCGCCATCCGGTTGTCGAGCGGATGATGCCGCGTGAGCAGTTCATTCCTAACGACACACAGCTCACCGACAACGCGCGGCTAATTATTCTGACTGGTCCGAACATGGCCGGGAAGTCGACCGTCCTGCGCCAGATCGGGCTGATCGTGCTCATCGCGCAGGTGGGTAGCTTCGTACCCGCGGCCCATGCGCGTATCGGCATCGTGGACCGCGTATTCACACGCGTGGGTGCAAGCGACAATCTGGTCCGAGGACAATCGACATTCATGGTGGAGATGGCGGAGACGAGCGCCATTCTCCACACCGCTAGCAGGCGTAGCCTCGTGCTACTCGACGAGATCGGACGAGGGACATCGACCTACGATGGTGTTTCGATCGCATGGGCGGTGAGCGAGCACCTGCATGATCGACTCGGGTGCAAGACCGTGTTCGCTACGCATTATCACGAGTTGACGCAGCTAGCCGATGAATTAGAAGCAGTTCGAAACTATAACGTCGCCGTTCGCGAGGTCGCCGGCCCGCATGGTGGCGCACCACAGGTTCTGTTTCTCCATCGGCTACAACCAGGCGGTGCGGATCGCTCGTACGGGATCGAGGTTGGCCGTCTCGCCGGGCTACCGGGACAGGTGCTTGCCCGTGCTCGCGAAGTGCTCGCCCTGCTGGAAGGCGAAGGGGCCCACATGGCGTCGGCACTTGGACGGCGAGTCGAGCCACCCATTGCAAGCCCGAGCGTTGCACGGGCAGCCGTACGCTCAACCAGCCGTGCTGAAACGAGTCCCGCATCCCAGCAATTGGCGCTCTTTGGGTTGCCGCATCCCGTGGTCGAGCGATTGCGCGAGCTAGACATCAACACGATGACACCGCTGCAGGCGCTCGCGCTGCTCGCACAGCTGGTGGAAGAGGCACGAGAAGGTCAGCGTGAAGGGTGACGGATGTGTGCGTCGCGCGTGGACAGACAGGCGGCGTTTCCATAGAGAGGTAGTCGCCCTAACGTCGATCGTCCTCGTGTTCGGGACGTCGGGGTGCGTTGACAAAAACGATGCGAAGCGGATGATCGAAGCGCTTCAGTCGAGTCTCGTACCCGATTCACTGCCCGTGATGCAGAACGCGGAGCTGCCGTTCAAATACCCGCCAGAACTGTATGCACGCAGGATTCAAGGGAACGTGACGCTGCGGATTCACATCGATGCGACAGGTGCAGTGCATCCGGAATCGACAACGGTAGTGGAGAGCTCGGGCTTCCCTGCGCTCGACTCGGCTGCAGTGAGTGGTGCCGGGGTCCTGCACTTCAGGCCGGCATTCGCGAAAGGATCTCCACTGGCGATCTCGGTACTATTCCCAGTCTATTTTCGGCACCCCGATGCGCCGCCCCTGCCGGGAGACACTGTGCTCAAACCGAGAAACTAGGCCTCGATAATGTCGCACAGTCCTTCGGTTGTGTCGTCAACTGTGGAGCGAAACCGCATTCCGTACGACACCGTGCTCGACACGGTAGGGTGGACGCCGCTCATCCGCCTGAACAAGGTGACACGTGGCATGCGCACGCCGGTCTACGCGAAGGCGGAGATCTTCAATCCTGGCGGGTCCGTGAAGGACCGCATTAGCCTCCCCATCATCGAACGGGCCGAACGGGAAGGTCGGCTCAAACCGGGCGGCACGATCGTCGAGGGTACCAGCGGCAACACGGGCGTCGCATTAGCGATTGCCGCGGCCATTCGAGGATACCGCTGCATCTTCACGATGCCGGACAAGATGTCACAGGAAAAGGTGCGCCTGCTGAAGGCGTTCGGGGCAGAAGTCATCATCACGCCAACCGCGGTTCCACCGGATCACCCGGACAGCTACGTGATGATGGCGAAGCGCATCGCCGAGGAGACGCCTAACGCCATTCTCGCGAACCAGTTCTATAACGACGCCAATCCCGACGCCCACTATGCGACCACCGGGCCCGAGTTGTGGGAGCAGACCGAAGGTCGCATCACGCATTTCGTCGCCGGAGCGGGCACGGGTGGCACAGTGACCGGCGTGGGCCGCTACCTCAAGGAGCGAAACCCGAAGATCCAGATCGTCGTTGGGGATCCACAGGGGTCCATTCTCGCGGAATACTGGCGCAGCCAGGGTGCGAACAAAGTGGAGGGAACGCCCTACAAGGTGGAGGGAATCGGGCAGGACAAGATTCCGAGCACGCTCGATATGCGCGTCGTGGATGAGTTCCAGACGGTGAGTGATAAGGAAGCCTTCGCAATGGCTCGGCGCCTCACGCGCGAGGAAGGGCTATTCGCTGGCGGGTCGTCAGGGCTCATCACACACGTCGCGCTCAACGTCGCGCGGCGCGTAAACGATCCGGACGCGCTGATCGTGACGGTACTTTGCGACACCGGCGAACGGTATCTCTCGAAGCTCTATAGCGACGAGTGGATGCGTGAAAACCAGTTACTGGATGCCGACCGAGCTATCGTTGCTCACGTGCTCGGCACGAAAGAAGGAAATGCACCGGTCATTGTGAGCGTCGCTCCGGGTGCGACAGTTCGCCAGGCGCTCCGTCTCATGAACCTTCATGACGTGTCGCAGTTGCCTGTGATGGACGGGACGACGTGCGTTGGATCCGTAAGTGACTGGTCACTGTCCGCGAAGAGTCTCGAGAACCAGAAGCTACTCGACCAGACGGTGAGTGATGTGATGGACGCGCCGTTCCCCGTAGTGGACGCGGGCCACGCGGTGGATTCAATCGTGAAGCTGCTCTCCAAATCAAATCCAGCCGTGCTGGTGCAGGATCACGGAAGGATTCAGGGCATCGTGACACGCTCGGACATGCTTTCCTTCATGATGGCGCGCTAGCGTCACGCTGCCTTCGACATCCGGCCTTGAAGATCACCGTTCTCATGGGCGGAACATCCGCCGAACGCGATGTCTCGCTCGCCTCGGGCGTGCGTGTCGCCGAAGCACTCCGATCGCGGGGTCACGACGTGCTTTCGGTCGACACTGCGCACGGGATTCTCTCCGCGCCTGACGAGCAGGCGTTACTCGGCGGGAAGATCGTGAAGACGATTCCTCCTGATGTGCAGGCGCTGGTGCGACTGAACGCACAGCTGCCGGCAAGGCTTCGATCTCTGCCGAACACGGAAGTCGTATTTCTCGCACTGCACGGTGGGCAGGGCGAGGATGGTACACTGCAAGCGCTGCTCGATCTCACGGGTGTGCCGTACACGGGGAGCGGTCATCTCGCGAGCGCGCTGGCGATGGACAAGGATCTGTCGAAGCATCTCTTTCGGGCAGCCGGCGTTCCTACGGCGGACTGGCGCATGGCGCCAGTCTCGGGAATCGGGAATCGGGAAGCGGGAGACGGCGACTTCGCTGCGGAAGTCGAGCGAGCGCTCGGACTGCCCATTGTCGTCAAGCCGAGTAAGCAGGGGTCGACGGTTGGGCTTACGGTCGTGCGTGACATGGAGCAGCTCTGGCCGGCCATAGAAGAAGCGGCGAAATACGACGATGAGGTCATGGTCGAGCAGTTCATCCCGGGACGTGAGCTTACGGTTGGAATTCTCGGAGACGAGGCATTGCCGGTTGGCGAAATCATCCCGGTGCACGAGATTTACGACTACGAATGCAAGTACACAGCGGGGATGGCGCGAGAGGTTTTTCCTGCTGATCTGACTCCAGAAGAAACGCGTACGATTCAGGAGCTCGCTCGACGGGCATTTCGCGCGCTCAAGTTGCGAGGCTACGCACGCATCGATTTTCGCATGGCCCCTGACGGGGTGTTTTATTGCCTGGAGGCGAACACCCTTCCGGGAAT
>Ga0075423_10005022_pt1 | contig 12329 bp, 9 predicted proteins | sample SoiMethybrSBSTD2_FD_80114 | JGI IMG/M metagenome (GOLD analysis project Ga0075423, IMG submission 80114) | Bulk soil microbial communities from a Populus tree surrounding site in Tennessee, USA - Soil MetaG P. TD hybrid SBSTD2 | ecosystem: Environmental > Terrestrial > Soil > Tree plantation...
ACGAGGAGCGCGAGCCCGATGACGCTGCCGGCGAGGTGCGAGATCTCGAGGATCGACAGCGGCAGGACCTGTTCGAGGACCGCGAGGCGCTCGTGCACGGCGGGCGTCGCTCCGGAGAAGAGGAGGGCGGTGCCTGCGACGAAGGTCAGCGTCGCGACGACCTGCGGGACGACCGGTGCGATGAAAGCGGACGTCAGCCGGTGTGCGCGGACCAGCACGCTCCCGCGAGCCAGGATCTCGTTGAGTAGGAACAGGAACGCCGCGACGACGAGCGGCACCAGGTAGTAGATCGCGCGGTAGGCGAGCAGCGACCCGAGCAGGCTCTGCATCGGCGCGGCCGGAAACGTCAGCACCAGGAGCGCCTCGAAGACGCCGAGTCCGCCGGGGACCTGGCTCAGGAGCCCCGCCGTCATGGCAACCGCGTAGATGCCGGCGAACGGCAGGAAGTCGATGTGGACTTCGGCCGGCAGCAGCACCCACAACACGGCCGCCGCCAGGCTGATGTCGGTGGCGCCGAGGATGAGTTGGGACAAGGTGATCGAAAGGCCGGGCGGCCGGAGGGCCCAGCCGCGGATCTCGATCATGTTCCGGGTGCGCGAAGCCCAGGCGACATAGCCGGCGACACCCGCGAAGAGCAGCGAACCGGCGACCGTTGCGCCTGTCGCACTGAAATGGAAGGCGCTCGCCGTTTGCTGCGGCTCGAGCAGGAGGGCAACCGCGCTCAGGATCGTGAGGCCAAGCACCATCGTCAGGCTGCAGAAGCCGGAGACGGTCGCCACCTCGACCGCCGTGAGGCCGCTCGCCGTGTAGAGCCGGAGGCGCACCGCCGCGCCGGTGAATGCGGCGAGGCTAAGGTTGTTCCCGAGCGCGAAGGCGATGAAGGACGTGAAGAGCGTCCGTGCGTAGCTGATCGCCTTGACGGCGTAGCGCAGCCCCAGGAGGTCATAGAAACCGAGCACCCAGTAGCTGATCGCCGTGAGGCCAAGCGCGACCAGGAGGCTTGCGCGCGGGATCGCGTGCAGCTCCTCGAGGATCTCACGGAGGTGCAGCCGGCCGAGACTCTGGTGCAGCAGCCAGCCAGCAAGCGTCAGCAGTGCGAGGACGGCGAGAGGCCGCAGCCAGCGCAGGGACACGATGGCCGATGGCGACTCGTCTTGCGGGATGGTCGGGTTGGGCGGCAAGCTCGGGGCGAGGCGACCGTTGGATTGCGCAGCGTTCAGACTACTGAAGCGCGCGTGAAGTTGCATATATAGGATAGCTCATGGCGCGATTGGCACTGCGAACTCCCCTCGTCGCGCTCGCGTGCGCCCTGATGGCTGGCCTTGCCCCCGTCTCCGCGCGGTCGGACGACGCCGCGCGGATCAATTTCCTAGAGTCGGAGATCCAGCGCCTTCGAAACCAACTCGACGAGCAGAACCGACGCATCGAGCGGCTCGAGGCGGCGCTCGCGCAGCGTGGTGCGGCCGTCCCGGGTCGGCCATCGGACCGGCGCCTGGACGCGACCGCGGCATCGCCGAAGGCGACGGGACCGCAGCCCTGGCACTCGCTCGAAAACTGGGATCGCGTGACCAAGGGGATGACCCAGGAAGAAGTCGTCAAGGTCCTGGGCGAGCCGACGACGGTGCAATCAGTCGACAACTACAAGACGCTTTTCTACAGCGGCGTCACCCGGGACGGGCGGACGCTGAACGGCCTCGTCAACATGCGCGACGAGCGCGTCGTCGCGGTCAAGAATCCCACCTGATCGGCAACAATTGAGCCGTATCGGCGGCTGGGGTCTAATGCGCCACCACCCTGGGGGATCCATGACGCACGTGACCCGACGTAATTTCCTTGGCATGACGGCCGCAGGCGCCGCGCTCGCGGCCGGCATTCCGACGACATTCGCCCGCGCGGCCGCCGCGCCGGCGCCAACCGCCGCCAAGGCGGCGCCGATCACGGCCGCCGAGCACGCCGCGCGCATCGCGAAGCTCCAGTCGTTCATGCAGCGCGACAAGGTGGCCGCGATGCTCATCGAGGCGGGCTCCAGCCTCGAGTACTTCACCGGTATCCGCTGGTGGCGCTCCGAGCGCACGACGGCTGCGCTCATTCCGGCCTCGGGACAGACCGTCGTCGTCACGCCGTTCTTCGAGCAGCCGTCGATCCGCGAGTCGCTCCAGGTCGATGCCGACGTCCGGCCGTGGCACGAGGACCAGAGCCCGTTTGCGCTCATTGCCGACGCGGTGCGCGGCAGCCAGGCGGGCTCGCTCGCGATCGAGTGGAGCACCCGCTACTTCATCATCGACCACGTGCGCGGCGCGCCGGGCTTCAGCCGCGACATCGTCTCGGGCGAGGCGCTCGTCAACGCCTGCCGCATGATCAAGTCGCCGGCCGAGCTTGCGCTGCTGCAGGGCTCGAACGACATCACGCTCGCGGCGATTCGCCACGTGCACGACACGGTAAAGTCCGGCATGACCGCCCCCGAGATCAAGGTCATCCTCGAAGGCAAGATCGGCGAGCTGGGCGGCGCCGAGCCGTTCTCGCTCGTGCTGCTGAACGAGGCGAGCGCCTATCCGCACGGCAGCGAGCATCCGCAGTCCGTGCACGACGGCTCGGTGATCCTGATCGACACCGGCTGCAAGCTGCACGGCTATTCCTCCGACATTTCGCGCAGCTGGGTCTTCGGCACGCCGAGCAAGCGGCAGCGCGAGGTCTGGGACACCGTGAAGCGCGGCCAGCAGATCGCGCTCGAGACCGCGAAGGTCGGCGTCCCGGTCGGCGACGTCGACGTCGCGGTGCGCAAGTACTACGAGGGGCTCGGCTGGGCCAAGGACTACGGACTCCCTGGCACCTCGCATCGCACGGGACATGGCATCGGCATGGACGGTCACGAGCCGCCGAACCTGATGCGCGCGGACCGCACCCCGTTCCAGGTCGGCATGTGCTTTTCCGACGAGCCCGGCATCTACATCCCCGGCGAGTTCGGCATCCGCATGGAGGACTGCTGGACCCTGACGGACCAGGGGCCGAAGCTCTTCACGGGTCTCGCGAAGTCGATCGACGACCCGATCTGATCAGTTGTTGGCAGCGAGCACGCCGCTGGCTTCCCTGAGGATGCCCGCCGCGCGATCGAAGGCCGCGACGATCTCCGCCTCGTGCGCGGGGATCGCGGCGCGGTCGTTGCGGTCGATGTCGTCCCAGATGCGCGGCAGGTAGGCGCTTCGATAGCTCGGCTGCGGTGCGACGAGCAGGTGCCGGATGAACGGCCGCCCGCGCATGCCGGTCGGCTCCGTGAGCACCCGCTCGACTTCCATCAGGCGATCGTTGATGGCGCGCGCCTTCGCGGGCGAGGGGTCGGCATCCTCGAGGCGTTCCTCGAGCTCAATGGCCGCGGTCTCCCAGCGGCGGGCCGCTGCGCGCGCCGCCGCCAGCTGCAGCGGCGGGTTCAAGCCCGCGTGCTTCTCGACCGCTTCGACGTACCCTATGGCCGCGCGCGCGTAGTCGGAGTAGTGCATCGGCAGCACGGATACATCGGCCAGGCGCCAGGCAAGGACTCCCCACAGCTTCGACAGGCCCGTTCCGACGGCAAATCCCGGATCGACGATCGTGCTCTGGCGGAAGTAGTCGTCGTACATCGAGTGATAGACGCCGTACGGTCCGTCAAAGTACATGTCGATGCAGGAGACGCCGAGGTATTCCTGGAAGGCCGTGTAATCGGTCGCGCCGACGATCGTCTCGACGTCCGGCACGCCGCTCCCGAACCGCGACGCCCAGGCATCGTGGAGCGCATCGCCGGACACGGGGTCGGGAATGTCCTTCGTCACCTCGCGCAGGAAGTCCGCGAGCGCGGGCGTCGCACCGCCGGTGAAGGCACCGCCTTGCACGGCCGTGTCGACGTTCACATAGGTGACGGCGTTCTTCCGCAGGTTGTCCGCATTGTCGAGCGCCCACTGCGTCGAGCCGCCGAGCAAGGGCTCTTCGCCGTCCCAGACCGCAAAGACGATCGTACGCCGTGGCCGGTGACCCTGCTTCACGGCGGCGCCGAGTGCGCGTGCGGTTTCGAGCAGGGCGGCGGTGCCGCTCGATGGATCGACGGCGCCGTAGATCCAGGCGTCGAGATGATTGCCGAGGATGACGAGCTTCTCCGGCTGCTCGCGCCCGCGGATGACGCCGATGACGCTGCGGAGCGTGCCGACGTGCTCGTCGTTCTGCACGTCCATGTCGAGCGTGACCGGGCCGGGGCCGATGCGGTAGGTGATCGGCATGCCGCCCTGCCAGTCCTTCGGCGCTTCCGGGCCGCCCATCTGCTTCAGGATCGCTGCGGCGTTCCGCTCGTTGAGCGGCATCGACGGAATCTTCGGCAGTTGCTTGTCGCGCTGCGGCCCTTCGACCCATTTGCCGTCCGCCTGCTTTTTCCAGTGGAAGGTGAATGGTTCCCCCTGGCCCAGCCAGTCGTAGAGGATCGCGCCCCACTGGATGTGCGAATCCGGTCCCCACGGTCCGTCGGGATACACGGGCCCGAGGCGGCTGCCGTCCTCGGCGGGATCGGAATAGATCAACGTGCCCGCGGCGCCGCGCCGCTCGGCCTCGTACACCTTGTAGCCGCGGTACGAGTAGGGATTCGAGTAGCGCATCAGCACGATCTTTCCCTTGAGATCGATGCCCATGCGGTCGAGGAGCTGGAAGTCCTCGGGGCTGCCGCCGTTCGCATACACGACCTCGGCGTGTACCTTGCCGGATGCTGCATATCCGTGGAATGCGACGTTCGAACGGTCGTCATAGAGCCGCGAATCCTTGTCGGGCGGATACGCATCCTCGCGCAGGTCCAGCGTCTTCCTGGACGGAGCGGCGATCGCGAGCGACGCGGACTTGCCGTAACTTACGAGCGCCGGGAACTCGTGCAGCGTCACCTCGTCCAACCCGTACTCGCGGAACCGGTCCCGCACATAGTCGGCGAGTTGGTGGTTGCGGTCCGTGCCCGCCATGTGAGGCTCTTCGGTCAGGTACAAAAGGTGCTTGCCGTAAGAGTCCGGGCTCGGCACCGCGGTCAGGATGCGCTCGACGTCCTGGGCCGCGGGGGAGTCGTCGGTCAACGCCACAGGCGTCACGATGAATGACGCGATGGCTGCGACGGCGAACTGATGCGCGCGGACCATGGGCGCAGCATCATATCGAATCGGCGTCAGGGGGAGTGGCCGCAGCGGCCAGACTGCAAACATGAAGAATCTGCTGATCATCCTGTTGCTGTCGATTGCGGCCACCACGGCAACCGCGGCCAGCGACCCGCATTCCTATGCGCAGCCCGACAAGTTCCTGGTCAGGCACGTATCGCTCGACCTGACGGCGTTTTTCGAGCTGCACCGGCTCAAGGGGACAGCGGAGCTCACGGTCGAGCAGAAGGACCCCACCGCGAACGTGCTGACGCTCGATACGCGCGACCTGGAGATCGAGAGCGTGCGGCTCACCGAGGCGAGCGGGCGCGAGAAAGTGCTGGCGTTCAAGCTCGACGACCCCGACCCGATACTCGGCAGCCGGCTTTCGATCTTCTTCCCCGAGTGCTGCGCGGCGCCCCCGCAGATGCGAATCCGGATTGCCTACCGCACGTCGAACGAGGCGAACGCGCTCCAGTGGCTCGAGCCGGCCCAGACCTTCGGCAGCAAGCCATTCGTCTACAGCCAGGGCGAGGCGATCCGCACGCGCAGCTGGATTCCGCTGCAGGATTCGCCGGCGGTTCGCGTGACCTACAGTGCCAGGCTCCAGGTGCCGGCCGACCTCGTCGCCGTGATGAGCGCCGCGCGCGTCGCGATGGCCGGCGACGGGCCCGGGGTGTTCCGTTTCGAGATGCGCCAGCCGATCCCTTCCTACCTGATCGCGTTCGCGATCGGCGACCTCAAGTTCCACGCTTTCAGCGATCGCACGGGTACCTGGACGGAATCGAGCCGCCTCGAGGCCGCGACTTATGAGTTCGAAGACCTGCCACGCATGCTCGAGGCGGGCGAGAAGATGGCAGGTCCCTATCGCTGGGATCGCTATGACGTCCTGATCATGCCGCGGAGCTTCCCGTACGGCGGCATGGAGAATCCGCGCCTCTCGTTCATCTCGCCGTCCGTCGTCGCGGGCGACCGCAGCCTCGTCTCGACGGTGGTGCACGAGCTCGCGCATTCGTGGTCCGGAAACCTCGTGACGATGTCCTCCTGGAACGACTTCTGGCTCAACGAGGGATTCACGACCTACCTCGAACGCCGCCTGTCCGAGGAGATCTACGGAAAGCGCTTCGCGGACATGGAGGACGCGATCTCGCGGGGCGAGCTCGTCCAGGCGATCGAGGATCTGAAAGCGGCGGGACACGAGAAGGACAGCGACCTGAAGCTCGACCTCGCCGGCCGCGATCCGGACGAAGGCTCGGGCGACGCCGCCTACGAGAAAGGACGCTGGTTTCTCGGCTTCCTCGAGGGGCGCTACGGCCGGCCGGCGTTCGATGCCTTCCTGCGCGGCTGGTTCAATGCGCATGCCTTCCAGAGCGTCGACACCGAGACGTTCCGCGCCTGGCTCCTCAAGGACCTCGCGCGTCCTGGCGCGCCGAAGATCAGCGCCGAGGAGATCGATGCATGGATTTACGGCCCCGGCTTGCCCGCGACGACGCCGGCGCTGCCGACCGGCGTCTTCGATGCGCTCGACCGCGCAGCGAAGGACTGGCGCGAGGGCAGACTCGCGACCGCGAGCCTCGCCGCGGACGACTGGGTGCCGATGGAATGGGTCCGCTTTCTCGACGAACAGCCGGCGGACCTGCCGGATGCCAGGCTCGCGGAGCTGCGCGCCGCGTATCACTTCGGCGCCGCCGGCAACGCGGAGATCGCGCTCGCCTGGCTGCAGCTCGTGATTCGCACGGCGTATGCGCCCGCCTATCCGGACCTCGAGCGCTACCTCACGCAGACCGGCCGCTGGCGGCTCGTCTCGACGCTCTTCACGGACCTCGCGCGGACGCCTGACGGTCTCGCGCTCGGCCGGCAGATCTATGCCAAGGCGAAGCCGGGCTACCACCCGAGCATCCGGGACGAGGTGGAGCGCGTGCTGAAGCTGAAGGCGCCGGCCGACTCCGCTCAGTAGTCCGTCGCGTAACCCGCGAGCCTCAGCACCGCGGCGAGCCAGAGCAGCACGCCGAATGCGGCGACGAGCAGGAGGCTCGCTAGCCATGATGCGAAACGCCGCCCGGGCCAGCCGCGCCGCACGTCCCAGAGTGCCGCAGCCAGGCCTCCCACGCAGGAGACCGTCGTCGCGACCTTCAGGAGCGCGATCCACGGATCGAGCGCGGGCGAGAACACAAAGAGGTTGCCCTCGAGCTGCGCGATGAGTGCCGACCAGGCGACGAGCGATGCGAGGACACCGGCCGAGGCGATGCGCGTCCACCGATAAGGCCAGGCTTGGCGGCCCGCGTTCGCCGGCCAAAGCTGGTAATGCCGGCGTACCAGCGCCGTGACCGGCCAGGCGACGAGCGCCGTCGCGATCGCAGCCAACGCGGCAACGAGGAGCGGCCCGAACACGGCGGCCGACTTCCACCAGGCCACGGGCTGCATCACGAGAAATGGTGAAACCGAGTCGATTGCCCAGAGCTCGACGCGACCGTCATGCACGCGTGCCGCGAGTCGCTCCTTGCCGCCTACCTGATGCCAGACGTAGGGGCGAATCTCGCGCCAGCGCATCGGCTCGCCGTTCGGGTCGAGGAGGGCGGGCACGAGGAGGCCTCCGTGCTCGTCGAGCGTCACCTTGACCTGCGACAGGAAAGTGAGCGCGCCCATGAAGTTCGACTCCTGCCGGCGCGAGCTCATGTAGCTGCCCGCCATCTGGCGGGCGTGCAGCGCGGCATCGGCGGCGCTCACCGAGCTCGAGATACCGGCTGCCGGGAAATAGCGATCGGCAAACGCGGCGATGAATCCGGTGATCACCGAGCTCGCGGCGCCATCGCGCCCCGTGCTGTTGACGACAAGGTAGACGCCGACGGCTTCATCGGGGAACAGGTTCAGCGTGCTGTGGAAGTACTGCGAATCGCCGCGGTGGCCGACGATGCGCCTTCCGTTCAGGTTCTCCTCGAAGAAGCCGAGCAGCATGCTGTTGAGCGGCGGCACCACCGGCAGCTTCGTCTCGAGCGCCTGCCGGACGGTTTCCGGCCGGAGGATCCGCGCGGCGTCCAGCCCGCCGCCCTGGAGCCAGGTGATCATGAAGCGACCCATGTCGGCGGCGGTCGTCGATGCCGCGCCGGCCGGAGACACGCCGAATAGCTCGAACGGGTGCGCCGGGCCGGATCCTCGCAGATAGCCCCTCGACATCTGGCCGCTGAGTCCGGCTGGCAGGGGCTGGCGCGTCGTCGAATGCGTCATGCCGAGCGGCGCGAATACATGGCGGTCGATGTAATCGTCATAGGTCTCGCCGCTCACCCGCTCGAGGATGTAGCCCGCGAGCGTGACGCCATAGTTGCTGTAAGCCGGCACTTCGCCCGGTGGAAAAATCCGGCCTGGAACCCAGGCCTTCACGTACTGCCCGGGCGACTGGAGCCGCTCCGGCCGGTCCGTCACCAGGCGCTTCACCGGCTCCTCGAAGCCCGGCGTGTGCGTCATCAAATTGCGCAGCGTGACCGGCGCCCCGTCGCGCGCCGGGATCTGGAAGTCGAGGTATTCGTTGACGTCGCGGTCGAGCGCGAGGCGGCCGGCCTCGACCTGCTGCATGACCGCCGTCCAGGTGAAGAGCTTCCCGACCGAGCCGGTGCGAAAGAGAGTCCGCGCCGGATCGACGGGGATGTGCTTTTCGACGTCGGCGTCGCCATACCCGCGGAGCGCGAGTATTTCGCCATCCTTCACGATCACGACAGCCGCGCCGGCGATGTCGCCATCGGCGAGCGCGTAGGGAAGGAAGCCCTCGAGCAAGGCCTCGACGTCCGGGCGCGTCAGCTCATGCGCGGCCGGCTCGCTGCGGGCGGGCCCGGAGAAAGCAATGGTGGGGATCAGGAACACGGCGACGGCGAAGCGCATGGCGGGGCCTCTGGACCTACACTGTAGGTCGTAGTAACCTACAGTGTAGGTATCGCGCCGTCAAGGAGCGCCCCGTGATCAGCCCGCGCCTTTCGCTCGAGAACATCGTGGCCGTCGCCATCGAGATGGCGGATGAGGAGGGGCTCGCGTCGGTCACGCTGCGCGGCATCGCGGAGCGCCTCGCCGTGCACGTGACGTCGCTGTACAACTACGTGCCCACCAAGGATGCGGTCCTCGACGAGATGATCCTGGCGCTACTCGCGGAGGCGAAGCTCCCGACGGCACGCATGGGTTGGCAGGACTGGGTCCGGCAGTTCGCCGCGGGAATGCGCGATCTCGGCCGCAGGCATCCGGGCGCATTCGAGGCATTCCACCATGGGCCCGCGAAAGGTGAGCGCGCCGCGGAGCCGTTCGAGTCGGGCTTTGCCGCATTTCGGTCGGCCGGATTCGATGCGGCATCCACGTACAGCGCCGTGAAGGCGACGGTCGTCGCCGTGCTCGGGCACGTGCTCGAGGACACGGTGCCCGCCCGCAACCGCGCGGCCGCGCGCACGAATGTCGGCGAGCTGCCGATTGAGCGATTCCCGCAGGTGCACGCCATCAACCGCGTGGCGGGCAAGACCGATACGTTCGGTTACCTCGTCGAGGCGCTCATTGCCGGATTCGCCGCGCAGAAGCGGACGAAAGCGGTGCCGACAAAGAGACGGGCGGGCGTCGCGTAACGACGGGGACGCCGGTCAGTCGTTGATCGCCTGGATGGCGAGGACCGCGCCGATCACGCCGGCGGCGATCCACCATTCATTGTTGTCGTCGCCGCCCGAGCCGTACTTGCGGCGGCCGTAGTAGCCGTCTTCGTAGCCGCGGTCGAAACCCTCGCGGAAGTAGTAGTTGTACTCGTCTTGGGCGACGTAGCGGCCGTCGTAGCCGAAGTTGGCATCCTGATAGGCAAAGGACGAGCGCGGATCGTAGCGCCATCGGTCCTCGTGATCCGCGCGGCCGGCGCGATAGCCTTCCTTGTAACCCTGGTTGAGCGCCTGTTTCAGCGTACCGATGCCGATCTCGTTCGTCGTGTAGTACTGCGCACCGCGCCGGTAGCGGTAGCTCGATCCGGTGTAATAGAACGGGTCGTTGTAGTAGTCGTAACGCGCATTCATGAGCGCCGTCCGCTGCTGGAGCAGACGCTGCCGGTAAGACTCTTGGAAACGCAGGTGGGCGATGCGCTTCTGCTGCCGCAGGATCTGCTCGTCGCGCTCGGCGACTTCTTCGCGCAGCGCGATGTTCTGCTTGTAGAGTTGCATGTTCGCCTGCTGCTTCCTGATGCGCGCGTCCTGCTCCTCCTTGGAAACGCGCTTCGAAGGCTTCTTCTTGTTGTTGCCTTGGTCGTCCTTGTCCTGACTCTGGTTGCCCTGATTGTTCGGATTGCCGCTCGCGTGCGGCGACGGCTGGTCCATGACCGGCCGTGCGTGCGCCGACAGCGGCAGGCTGCTCCCGATGAGCGACACGCTCACCAGGATTGAAATTGTCCCTCTTTGGATTTGCATGAGATTCATGTGGGTACGCCCGGTTTCTTCGATGGCCGATCAATCGCCTGAGCGCCGTCTGCGCGGCAGCGGGCCATTGCCCGACAACACGTCGGAGGGCGCCGACGGGGCCACGCAGGGCGCGCGATGTCGTAGGATCGGATTCCAATCGCCGGTCTTCTTGGAGCACTCGATGAAGCTCACCGTGAAGCTGATTGTTCTCATGCTCCTGTCAACTGCGGGCGGCCTGTCGCGCGCCGCGGTGGCCGCGCCCGATGCCGCAGAATTGACGCGCCTGTTGAACGAGTTCCTCGCCGGCGCCTCGCGCGATGACATCAAGGCCCATGAGCGCTTCTGGGCGGACGACCTCATCTACACGCGTTCGGCGGGCGTGCGCACCAACAAGCAGGAGATCCTCGAGAGCGTGCGCGCGGGCCCCGAATCGCCCGGCGAGCCGGCCGTGACGTACAGCGCGGAGGACGTCCGCATCCACCAGTACGGCGATACGGCGATCGTCGCCTTCCGGCTCGTCGGAAAGTCGGCAGGCGAGAAGCCCGCGACGCAGGACTATCTCAACACGGGCACTTTCCTGAAGCGTCACGGCGAATGGCGCGCGGTGGCCTGGCAGGCGACGAAGGTGCCCGAAGGGGTGCCGGAGCGCCCGGTACCGGCCCGGGAAGCCGAGGTGAACCTGACGCCCGGTGCGGTAGCGCGGCCGGGACTCACCGACGAGATTCGTGCTGCGGATGCCGAATTCTTCAAGGCGTCCTTCGACACCTGCGACATCGAGACCGTGCGACGCTACGTGACCGACGACTTCGAGATGTTCCACGACAAGGGCGGCCACGTGGCGAAGTCGGGCGCAGACTACGTGCAGCAGGCCGCGGACACCTGCAAGCGCCAGGCCGAGGGCATCGACTTCCTGTCGACACGCAAGCTCGTTCCCGGCTCGCTGAAGGTCTACCCCATCAACAATTACGGCGCGATCGAGACGGGCGTGCACGAGTTCTTCGCGGTCAAGAAGGGCGAACCCGATCGCCTCACCGAGACGGGCCAGTTCACGATCGTCTGGAAAGAGGAGAACGGGCAGTGGCGCGCTGCGCGCGCGCTTTCCTACGATCACGTGTTGGCCCAGTAGATGGCGTCGATGGACGGCAAGCGGCCGCTGATTCCTGCTCCTCCGCACCGGGGCGGCTGCCTCTGCGGCGCCGTGCGCTACCGATTCGATGCGGCGCCACTCGCGACGGTGGCCTGCTATTGCCGCGACTGCCAGAAGCTGACGGGTGCGACTAACCTCCTCACGATCTACGCCGAAAGCGCGTCGTTCCATCACGAGCAGGGTGAGCTGTCGAGCTACCGCAAGCGAGGCGACAGCGGGCGCGAAGCGGACTACTTCCGTTGCGCGGCCTGCGGCACGCGCCTGTGGCACCAGCCGCTCGCCAACCGGCAATGGACCATGGTCGCCGCGGGAACGCTCGATGATCCCACTTGGGTCTTGCCGGCCGCACACATCTGGGTTTCGCGCGCGGCGCCGTCCGCCTGCATTCCCGAGGGCGTCGCGCGCTGGGATCAGGGACCTTCGGACCGCGCGGAGCTGATCGCGGCCTTCGACGCCGCCTACCGGGATGGCTGACATGTCCAACGACAAGATCAACCTCGCCGAAAAGCTCTCGACCTTCACCGAGCACTATCGCCCGCGCACCGTCGGCACCTTCAACGGCCACGACCTGATGGTCGTGAAGCTGAAGGGGCCCTTCACCTGGCACAAGCACGACGACACGGATGACTTCTTCATGGTCCTGAAAGG
>Ga0075423_10005023_pt1 | contig 12328 bp, 11 predicted proteins | sample SoiMethybrSBSTD2_FD_80114 | JGI IMG/M metagenome (GOLD analysis project Ga0075423, IMG submission 80114) | Bulk soil microbial communities from a Populus tree surrounding site in Tennessee, USA - Soil MetaG P. TD hybrid SBSTD2 | ecosystem: Environmental > Terrestrial > Soil > Tree plantation...
GGCCGCATCGTGCGCGGCCGCGCCGAGGGCGGCGTGCTCCGCCTGCGGAATCTCTCGGTGACGCTGGACGATGGCAGCGCGGTGGTGAACGAGGCGGACATCGAGATCGGCCGGGGCGAGCGGGTGCTCGTCGTGGGCGAATCCGGCACGGGCAAGAGCACGCTGGTGCGGGCGATCGCCGGGCTGTGGCCGTGGGGCACCGGCGAGATCCTGATCGCATCCGACGGCGTGTTCCTCATGCCGCAGGCGCCGTACGTGCCGCTCGGCACGCTGCGCCGGGCCGTGACCTATCCGCAGTCGCCCGAAGGGCTCGACGACGCCGTGGTCCGCAAGACGGTCGAGGACGTGGGCCTGGGTCATTTCCTCGACCGGCTCGACGAGGACGCGAAGTGGGAGCACGTGCTCTCGGGCGGCGAGAAGCAGCGGCTGGCGTTCGCCCGCGCGCTCCTCCAGCGCCCGGACACGATCGTCATGGACGAGGCGACCGCGGCGCTCGACCTCTTGAGCCAGGAGCGGCTCATGCGGCTCTTGCTGGAGCGGCTGCCCGACGCCACCGTCATCAGTGTCGGCCATCGCCCCGAGCTCGAGGCCTTTCACACGCGCAAGCTCGTGCTCGAGTATCGCGCGGATGGCGCGCGCCTGGTCAGCGACGAATCCCTTCGACGCACGGTCGGCCGCTCCGCGCGCCTGCTGTCGAAGCTGAGCCGGGACAAGTCGCGCCGGGCCCCCGCTCAGTCCTGAAAGCCGATCAAGCGCCAGGCGGCACCCTGCCGCCGCGCCACCTCCGGCTCCCGCTGCCACGAGAGCACGGTGACCCAGCCGACGATCGGCAAGCGGCCGCTGACCTCACCGGTCGTGTAGACCCACGCATCACCGTCCACGAGCTGGACCTGATCGACTTGGATGCGGGCCCGCACCGCATCGTAGAGCGAGTACAGCGCGAGCAGCTGCTCGCGAAGCGCGGGCTTCGTCACGCCGGCGCTGCGATAGTCTTCCGCGACGTGCGCGAGCACCCCGGCCGCGTCCCGCGCCACGAAGCGTGCGCGCGCCTGCTCGACCAGCGCGCCCAGCTCCCCGACGGTCGCCGGCGGCGCCGGGGTCGCGACACGCGGCGTGGCCTGCGCATGGACCCGCGCATTCACCCAGGGGACGAGCAGCAGGACCGTGACCGCACCGATCAGCCACCACCCCGCGGCGCTAATTCTCATGCCGCCATTCTACTGGGCACGCCTCGAGGAACTCGACACTCCGGTGACCAGTGAGACCGATCGGTGCCGAAGATGGATCATGGAACGGATTCGCCCGGCCCGCGTTGTGGCGGTTGAGGACACGAGCGTCACCCCGTCGAGGCGCCGAAGCCGGGAGGACCCACCCATGGCGACGAGTCGGTTCAGAAGCGGCATCGTGATCGTGCTGGTCATCCTCGCCCTGACCCTCTTGGCGGCGATCATGGCCTATCGAAGCGGCGTGGTCAGCTTCCCGGACGGCGTGAACGTGCTTGCCGACGGGAGCTTCGAGGACGGCACGGAACCCGGCGGCGTGTTCAAGCCGAACGCGGACGGGGTCATGTCGTTCCCCGCCGCGGATGGGGCGACCATCCCCGGCTGGACGGTGCTCATTAACACGAGCCTGGGCCAGGACGTGGCATGGGTGCAGAACGCGAACCGGTTCGTTCCCAACGCGGCCACGGACGGGACCCATTTCCTGGATCTCACGGGACTGCACGACCGCCCCCTCCCCGATGGAGCCTTCGGCGCGATCAGCCAGACGTTCGCGACCGGGGTCAACAAGCCGTATCACCTCTCCTTCGACATCATGGTGGCCAATACGTCGTTCCCCGGTCCCATCACCGTCGACGCGCTGATCAGCCGGGCCCCGAACGAGGCCGCGTGCGCCCGGACGACATGCGGGCCGTTCAATCCGCCCGGCCCGGGGAATCAAAAGACGACCTGCGGCCTGGACTTTCGGGCCGCCACGGCGAGCACCACGCTCACGATCGCGGGCACCGCGGCCGCGCATCAGTACATCGGCCTCGACAAGGTCTCAGTCGAGTGTGTCGCGCCCCTGGGCCGGCCCGGTTTCTGCTCGTAGCGCGGAGAGGGAGCTCAACGCCGAGCTGACCGGAGGGCGAGCCTGCTATAGTGGCGTCTCCCATGACGCCCTACGAGCAGCTCCTCGCCGACCTCGCTGCCGAGCAGGCGGCGCTCGACACGGTGCTCGCGCGGATGACCGAGGCGCAGTGGGATCTGGCAAGCCCGTCGCCCGGCTGGCTCGTGCGCGATCAGGTCACGCACCTCGCCCACTTCGACGAGGCGGCGGCGCTCGCTATTACCGCTGCCGACGCCTTCCGCGCGGATGCCGTGGCCGCGCGCGCGAGCGTCGACCGCGGCACCTACGAGGCGCGGTATCTCGGCCGCGGCCGCGCGATGAAGCCTTCGGAGCTGCGCGCCTGGTGGCGCGGCGCCGGCGAGCGGCTCCTGGCCGCCGCGCGCCCGATCGATCCGAAGGCGCGCCTGCCCTGGTACGGGCCGGAGATGGGCGCGGCGATGTTCGTCACGGCGCGCCTCATGGAGACGTGGTCGCACGGCCTCGACGTCGTCGACGCCGTCGGCATCCCGCGACCGGACACCGACCGGCTGCGACATGTCGTCTTCCTCGGAATACGGACGCGGGAGTTCTCGTACGACACGCGCGGCCTCGCCCCGGACACGACACCGGTCTATGTCGAGCTCACCGCGCCGTCTGGGGCCACGTGGGCCTATGGTGACACGACGGCCGCCAATCGCATCGCGGGGAGCGCGAGTGATTTCTGCCGTGTGGTCACGCAACGCCGGAACGTCGCCGACACGGATCTCCGGATCACGGGCGCCGCGGCGCAGGACTGGATGCGGGTCGCCCAGGCCTTTGCGGGGCCGCCCGGCGAAGGGCGGCGGCCCGGGCAATTCCCGAGGGATCACGCGCTTTCTTGCTGAGGCGCACGCCTTGGCGTAGCCTGGCGCCGATCATCGCGCGGTCAAGGAGGGGCGATGCGTCGGCCTGGGAAGTCCGCGAAGGCCAAGACGCATGATCTCGAGCCAGGATCAGAGTTGATCTGGGATCTCAGCCTCGACGAGCTTCGCCAGAAGCGCGAGCGATTCTTGCCACCCCAGATAGCACGCGTCGGGTGGAATGACATCCGGCAGCCCCTCTTGCACGATGTTCAACTCGGTTCCGCTGGACACCTTCTTCAAGGTGATCGTCGTCTTCATCTCGCCGGGTAGGTTCGGATCGTCGAATTTATCCGTGTACTGAATCCGTTCATGCGGCACCAGCTCGAGGTAGCGTCCGCCGAACGAGTGGCTGCGGCCGGTCGAGAAATTCGTGAACGACATCCTGTACCTGGCCTCCAGCTGGTGAACCTTGCCCGTGAATCCGTTCGGGGGCAGCCACTTGGCCATGGCGTCCGCATCGAGGAACGCCCGATAGATCCTCTCCGGCGTGGCACGCAACACGAGATCCCATCGCCTCGCCCGTAGTCCGCCGGGGCTACACCACTAGCTTTCGCATCGCGACATCTCCTTCACGGCGCCGCCTCCAAGAGGTGAGCGCCTGTCGGGGCGGCGCTTCCCGGCGCCGACTCTTCCGTGATCACGATCGAGCGAACATCCTCGAACGAGGCGGGGACGGCCACCTTCGCCCAGGCGCGGCCATATCCGTCGACCCGGAAGCTGGCGCCGCTCACCGCGGGCGCCCCGCTCCGCACGAACCACAGCTGATACGTGCGGCCCGGCGGCAGCGATCCGAGACCGCTCACCGCCAGATGCCCGCCGCCATCCACCGCGACGAAGATGCGCCCGCTCGCCCCCGGCTGCCCGGTTCCCTGCAGGATGACGATCCGGCCAGGGCGGCGGGACAACGCCTCGACCTCAGGTCCCGGCGCCGGCCCGGGGGCTCGGCGCGTGAGCTCACGCTGAAGCGTCACGTTCCAGACGAGCAGGAAGGCAACCAGCGCCGCCGCGGCAGGCCACCTGGCTACGCGGACCCAATCCCACATGGTCGCGATGGGCGCCCACGGCACGGGCCGCCGATCCCGCGCTGCCGCGCGGATGGCCCTCCAGGCGGCAGGCGGCGGCGGCGCGGGCTCGAGGCCCGCCGGTATCATGCCGAGAACGGCGCGGTATTCCGCGACGAGCCGCGCGCACTCGGGACACGCTTCGACGTGGGTCTCGATGGGACGGCGCTCCTCGGCGTCGAGCGACCCGAGGACATAGGCCGCGAGATCTTCGACGATCCGCGTGTGCTCCACCATCACAGTGTCGCGCCCTCCTCGTCAGATTCGATGAGCGGTCGAAGAACCCGGCGCAGGCGATCCATGGCTTCACGCGTTCGGCTCTTCACGGTGCCGAGCGGCTGTCCCAGCTCTTGCGCGATCTCCGCCTGCGTGAGACCGGCGTAGTAGGCCAGCTCGACGGCCTCCCGCTGCACGGGCGAGAGACTGCGGAGCGCATCGCCGACCGCGCGCCGAACGAGAAGCAGTTCCTGCGCGTCGGGGCCGCTCGGTTCGCGTCCTTTCTCTCGGATGGGGCCCTGCTCCCGCAGGCGCGCGTGATGAGACCGGCTACGCAGGAGGTCGATGGCCCGGTTGCGCGCCACGCCTATGAGCCACCACGCGACCCGCCCGCGCTTGGGATCGTACGTCTCGCGCCCGTCCCACGAGCGGAGGAAGGTGTCTTGCAGGACCTCGCGAGCAAGCTCGCGATCCCCCACGATCCGGAGCGCCAGGGTGTACACGAGGCCCCCGTAGCGCGCATAGAGCGCTTCCAGCGCCCGCTCATCCCCATCCCGCATTCGCTCGAGAAGCTCGGCATCCGTCGGCCCCGCCGCGCCTACACCAGCTCCCACAATGGTCCTCGCCCCCACGTAGGTGCCTACGGAGTATTCGGGGTCCTTGGATCAGTCATCCTGAACGGGGGACGGCTCCGTAGGCACGGCCAGAAAAGGAGGAAATCAGCCATGACCATGCCAAGGTCCGCCCGCATGCTCGTCACGCCCTGCGCGGTAGTCGCGCTCCTGCTCGCCTTCGGCGCCGTGGCCCCGGCCCAGGTCCGGACCGGAGGAGGGCTCATCACGGCCGTCGACCTCGCCACGAACACTTTGACAGTTGAGACGCGCGCCGGATCGCAACAGGTCCGCGTGGCGCCAACTGCGACCATTCTGGGCGATCGCGATGACATGCTCTCGATTCGCGACCTCAGGCCCGGTGACGCGGTCTCCTATGAAACGGCCGCGGACAGCGCGATGACGCTTCGAGTCGCCCGCCAGTTTTGGGCGGTTCCCCGCGGATGGTGACTCATCCGACGGCGCATCACTCGCCCCGGTTGCGTCGATCGTAGGAGATGCTATAGGCGGCCGAGCGGGCCAGCAGGATCGGGTCGGCCGAGAGATCGATGCCGTCCGTCCTGTTGGTCGGGTCGAAGATCAGGCGCCTCTCGTCGGCCGCGCTCGTCGGGGAAATGCCGGTAACTTCCAGGCGCCCGAGCTCGACCAGGGGCCGACCCTCGGGCCAGAGGGCGGTGACGTCGTCTGTCGGGTCCCCGGCCTCGGCCAATTGCAGGAGGAGCCGAAAGCCCGCGGGCCCCGTCCGCAGCCGCCCTTCCAGCTCCTCGCGCAGGAAGCTCGGGCTGCGCTTGCCGGCATCGTCCGGGGAGAGAAACGCCTCGCCTGCCTGCGGCACCAGGCGATAGCGGCCGAAGCGGCTCGTGCCATCCGCGGCGGTGAAGCGAAAGGCGTGCTCGGCATGGTAGGTCGCCTGCGCATAGCTGGCCGGCACCGGCTTCTTCATCAAGCGCCCGATGAACGCACCGGCGGCAGGATGCCCGGCGAGAAAGCGCGGCACCGCCTCGGGATCCGGCCGGCCGCTGGCCGGGTCGGGGAGCTGAGCCCGAAGAAACTCGAGCAGCTCCTCGGGCGTCCGCGCGACGAAGCCTTCGATCGAGTTGGCGAGGATGTCGGCGCTCTTCCCATCGGGGAGCTGAAACTTGACGGCCATCGAGCGCACGTTGGGGGCACCGTCGTGCACCTCGGGATTCCCGTTGGAATTGGCGAACCGGACGGTGACCGGCACCGATGGACCGGCGAAATGCGGCGCCCGCGTGACGCGGGCGGCTTCCGCCGACCCGCGAAAGACTCCCGCGCAGACGAGCCCCTTGGCGTGAACGGGACGGTGGCCGGGGTGGGGCCCCGCCAGCGCCCTCATGGCGTCGACGATCTGGCGGATGACGGGTTCCGGTGTGGCCGATGTGGGCATGTGCGTGTCTCCTTTTGCCGGGGATGCGAGCCATCCACGCCCTGCACAGTGGTATCGCGTATCGTAGCCGAGTTCTTGACGCTCAGGTGTCCCCGCGCTAGGGTCGGCCCACCCGGATCGTGACCCGCCTAGCGTCCCGGAGGTGCTCAACGTGGAGACCGCCCCGACCCGACTCTCCCGACGCGCCCTGCTCGGCGCCGGCGCCACCAGCCTCGCCGCCGCCGCCCTGCCCGCGCGACTGACGTCCCCGACTCCCGCATCCGCCCAGACGCCCGCACCCCAGACCCCGAAGCGCGGCGGCACGCTCAACATCCGCGCGTGGGACCCGCCCCATTTCGACCACATCCTGGCGCACGCCTATCGCACGCACGTGGTCGTGAGCTTCACGCACAGCCGGCTGCTGCGGCACAAGGCGGGGCCCGGCGTCCGCCCCGGCGCTTTCCCCATCGAGGGCGATCTGGCCGAGTCGTGGCGACAGGTCAACGACACGACCTACGAGTTCAAGCTCCGCCGCGGCGTGAAATTCCACCCCAAGCCCCCGGTGAACGGCCGCGAGCTGACGGCGGAGGACGTGCGCTACACCTTCGAGTACATCCTGGCGGATAAGGGCAGCAACGTGTCGATGTACCGCTCCATCGCCAAGATCGAGGCCACGGACAAATACACCGCGCGCTTCACCTTGAAGGAGCCCTTCGCCTGGTTCCTCGACATGATCGCCAGCCCCATGGCGGGCGCCATCATCGCGCGCGAGTGCGTGGAGAAGTTCGGCGATCTGAAGAAGGCCGAGGCGGTCGTCGGCACGGGCCCGTGGATGCTCGACAGCTACCGGCCCAACGTGGGGCTCACCCTCGTGCGCCACCCGCAGTACTACGCCGCCGGACTCCCCTACATCGACCGCGTCGAGCTCCTCGTGGACGAGGACAACGCCTCGCGCACCGCCGCCTTCCTCGGCGGCAAGTACGATCTCGGCTGGGAGTTCCCCGGCACCATCAACCGCAGCGACTGGGTGCAGATCGCCGAGCCGCTCAAGAAGCGCCGGCCCGGCCTCCAGGTGGCGGAGTATCCGTCGAACGTCGTCAACGACATCTCGGTGCGCGCCGACAAGGCGCCGTGTTCCGACGTGCGCGTGCGCCAGGCCATCTGCCTCGCCCTCGACCGCAAGACCATCATCGACTCCACGCTGGAAGGCGTCGGCGCCGTCAACGGCCCGCTGCCGGCGGCGCTGGATGACTGGGCGTTGCCCATCGCGCAACTCGGCGACGGCGCGAAGTACTACCGCCACGACCCGGCCGAGGCCAAGCGTCTCCTCGCCGCCGCCGGCCATCCCAACGGCTTCCCCGCCAGCGTCTGCTTCGCGACCTACGGCTCCACCGTGCTCGTGGACACGGTGCAGCTCGTCCTCAAGCAGCTCAAGGACGTGGGCATCAACGCCACGCTCTACCAGAAGGAGTACGGCGCCTACCAGGCCTCGTGCCGCCTCGGCAAGTTCGACTCGATGGGCTTCGGGCCCCTCACGCCCTTCCTCGAGCCCGACAGCTTCCTCTTCGGCCAGTACTACACCGGCGAGCCGCGCAACCGGAGCCACGTCAACGACCCCGTGCTCGACGACCTCCTCGTGCGCCAGCGCCGCACCGCCGACCTCAAGCAGCGGCGCGACCTCATCCACCAGATCCAGCGCCACCTGGCGCGGCAGCAGTACTACATCCACGCGCCGTCGTCGACCTACATCGCGGTGTGGGATCCCGCGCTCAAGGGGTATGGGCCGAACCTGGGGTATGACTATGGCGGGAGACTGACCGCGGCGTGGCTGGAGCGGTGAGAGGACCAGTGCCGATCGTGTCGAGGCCCTGACCATGCCTCCGATCGCCGATCTCCTTCGGCAGTACGGGGTGGGCCTGCTCTTCGTCTGGGCCTTTGCGGTGCAGGCGGGGATGCCGGCGCCGGCGATTCCCGTCCTGCTCGCCGGCGGCGCCCTGTCCGGGTCCGGCCCGGGTCTCGCCGTGACCATCGGTGCGGCAGTGGCCGCCACCCTCGGCGCCGACATCCTGTGGTACTGGCTCGGCCGCACCCATGGACCTCGGGTGCTGGCGATCCTGGTCCGGATATCTCTGCGGGCGGACTCGCTCGTCCGCGCGGCCAAGGAGCAGTTCGCCGCACACGGGGCGCGATATCTGATCCTGGCGAAGTTTCTCCCGGGGATAAATCCTCTGGCCTCCGGTATTGCCGGCGCGTTCCGGATGCGCCCAGAAAAGTTCATTCTCTATGCGGCGACCGGCGCAGTGGCCTGGGCGGGAGCCTGGATCACGCTCGGCTATCTTTGCAAGGGCCTCATCGAGACGATCCTCGCGGCGGCCTCCCAGATGGGAGCGCCGCTGGTCATCGCCATCGTCGGCGTGCTGGTCCTGCTCGCGGGGGTGAAGTACACACGGCGGCGGCTCTTCATGCGTCACCTGCGACGGGCCCGCATCGACCCTATTGACCTCAAGCAGCGACTGGACCGCGGCGACCAAGTCCTCATCGTCGATCTGCGGACCACCCTGGACATCCAGGCCTCTCCCCTTGGAATCGCGGGAGCGCGCTGGATTCCACCGGAAAAGCTGGATGGCAAGCGTCAGCCGATCCCGCCCGGCAAGTTCGTGGTCTTCTACTGCGCGGAGCCCAGAGAAGCGACCAGTGCGCGGATCGCCGGCATCCTGAGCCACCACGGCTACAAAAACGTCCATCCTCTGCGTGGAGGGCTCGAGGCATGGCGTCAAGCCGGTTTCCCGGTCGAGCCGATCCGCTCCGATCTAACCGGACCTGTGGCTGGAGCGGTGACCGCCGCAGAAGATCGCGCACCCAGCAAGCGAGGTTCGTGAGACACACGCGCGTCGTCGTCAGGGCGAAGTGCGGGTCACCCTGCGTCGTTCATGCGCGCGCCGCGCGCGCTTCCTGCTCCATCTTCTTGCGCAGCAGGCGGATTGCCTGCATCTGCCCGGCGTCTGCTCGTACATTCACGCGCCGCGCATTGGGCGCCAGATCGATTGAACGCTGTTGCGTCTCGAAGACTTCCCAGTCCTGGTCGAAGGTCGCGCTGATCTGCTCGAACAGCATGTCTGTAACCGCCGGCTCGTCCAACCGGAAGTTGTGTGCCTGCGCCCAGAAATAATGTGTCGTCCTATCCGTTTCAGGAGTGATGGCGTTTAGATTGCGCATCTCGATGCCCCCGCCCAGCTCACCCTCTCCCGCGAATGCCCCCGTTTTCCGCCCTCGCACTTCTTGGCCTGTCTCCACGCCACCGATATCCAACCGCACGAAAGCCGGCGGCATAAAGTTGATGAACTGCCAGCGGTCGATGTTGGACGTAAAGTCGCCCATCTTCGCGTAGGTTGGCGGCGGTGGGCTATCCATCATCCACCGTGCCACGGTCACGTCATCCTCGGTAGCATGGGTCGTCACCTCGGCCTGCTCGGCCGTCGCGTAGTTGCCGATCGTGGCCTGGTGCACGTAGGCGAGGTGCGTAAGATCGAGCAGGTTTTCGATGATCAGCTCATAGCTGCACTTCACGTAGAGGACTGTGCCTTTGGCGCGCCAGAGTGGGTCTTCCAGCCAGTGGAAATCGACGATCTTTGACTCGTCGGCGAGGGCCGGATCGCCCATCCAGACCCAAACGAAACGATGGCGCTGGACCGCAGGATAGCTCCTGACGCGCGCCGAGTCCGGCACATGCGATTGCCCGGGGATGCGGACACACGTGCCCAGGCTATCGTACGTGAATCCATGGTAATGGCACTGGATACAGTCGTTGACCAGCTTGCCCTTGTGCAGCGGATAGTGTCGGTGGCAGCAACGATCCTCCAGCGCCACCACGCGCCCGGCGCCGCATCTATAGAGGACGAGAGGTACATTGAGCACAATCCGGCTGAATAGCTTGTCACTGGACACTTCGTGGTCCCAGGCGGCCACATACCAGGCATTGCGCAAAAACATCAGTGCCTCCCTTCTACCGGTCGAGCACTGGTCCCAAACGAGCTACGCCCGCGCGAACAAGCGCTCGCGCACGCGGTCCTCGGCCATGTCCCTCGGCGAGATGCATCATCGGGGCAAGGGACTTCTCGGAAAACCGCGCGGGCGATCGATCGCGTGCGGGCGCCCAAACAACTCATGCCGCGCCTCCAGTGGGTCGGGCCGGCCTAAGGGCAGATCGACAATAGATCCACGTGGAGACGGCGTCAACGGGGCACCTCCTGGCTTCGGTGAGGAGCGATCGCCTCTAGCGCTGGCTGAAATACGCTGAGCGGCGCCGGTCAGCGGACTGCGTCGCTTGCGCGCTTCGCCTCGACCGCCTCCCCGATCGTCGCGAAGAACCGCTCCGCTCCGAAACGCGAGAAGAGTCCGAAGCGTTTCAGCTTGTCCTTGACCGGATCCTTCATCTCCGCGAAGCACAGCTCGGTCCCTGCGGCGTGCAGCGTGTCGTCGAGCTCTGCGACGAGGTCGGCCGCGGTTACGTCGACGCTCGTCACCGGCTCCGCCGCCACCACGCAGCATCGCACCGGGCCGGGCGCGGCGGCGATCGCGGCCTGGACCCGCTCGCGGAAGAGCTCGGCGTTTGCGAAGAAGAGCGGCGCGTCCCAGCGGAACAGCACCAGGCCCGGGATCAGGCGGGCGTCCGGATACCGGGTGATGTCGTGATAGCCCTCCACGCCGTCGACGTGCCCGAGCACGGCCGAGTGCGGGCGCCACCCGTCCCACAGGAACTCGATCACCGCGATCACGATCGCGAGCGCGATGCCCGGGATCGCCCCCAGCGTCGCGACCCCCGCGAAGCAGACCATCGACAGCCAGAACTCCCAGCGCTGGATCCGATAGATGCGCCGCAGATCCGCCACCTCGAACAACCCGATCGCCGCCGCGATCACCACCGCGGCCAGCGCGGCGTTCGGCAGGTTCCGTAACAGGGCGGGGGCGAACAGCAGCAGCACCCCGATGGCGAGGGCGCCGACCACGCCGGTCAGCTGGGTCCGCGACCCCGCCGCCTCCGCGACCGGGGTGCGCGAGGAGCTGGCGCTGATCGGGAAGCCCTGGAAGAAGCCGGCGGCGAGATTGGCCGCGCCGAGGCCGACCATCTCCTGGTTGGGATCCACCGGCGCGCGTAGCCGCGCCGCGTAGGTCCGCGAGAGCACGCTGGTGTCGGCGAACGAGACGAGCGCGACCGCGATGCCGCCGGTCACCACCGGGACGAGGTCGTCGACCCCGATGAGGGGCAGGGTGGGCATCGGCAGGCCGTAGGGCATCGTGCCGAGCACCTTGATCGCGCCGCGCGAGCCGAGGTCGAGCAACGCGACGGCGAGCGTCGCCCCGACCACCGCGAGCAGGATGCCCGGCACCCGCGGAAAGCGCTTGAGCGCCAGGATCGCGACGAGGGTGGCCCCTCCGACGGCGAGCGACACCAGGTTGGTCTTGCCGTCGACGATCGCCCGTGCGATCGCCCACATGTCGCGCAGCGGCCCGGTGGACTCGATCGAGAAGCCCAGCAGCTTCGGGGTCTGGCTCAGCAGCACGGTGAGCGCGATGCCGTTCATGTAGCCGTAGCGAATCGGCTTCGAGAGCAGCTCGGTGACGAAGCCGAGACGCGCGAGCCCCGCGATGATGCACACGGCCCCCGAGACCAACGCCATCGCCCCGGCGAGCGCGACGGCGCGTCGGGCATCGCCCCCCGACAGCGGCGCCACGGTGGCGAGGATCACCGCAGCGAGCGCGGAGTCCGGTCCCAGCACCAGGATGCGGCTGGGGCCGAAGACCGCGTAGGCGAGCAGCGGCACGATCGTCGCGTAGAGCCCGTAGATGCCCGGCACGCCCGAGGCCTCGGCGTAGGCGATGCCGACCGGCACGAGCATCGTCGTCATCACGAGGCCCGCGACGAGGTCGTGGCGCAGCCAGACCCGCTGGTAGCTCCGCACGACGCGGAGACCGGGCAGCCAGCGAGTCCAGCCCGTGTCAGCGGGCGGCACGGTCATCGTCGCAGTGCGAGATCCGGTCACCGTCGGGTTCATGCCCGCCAGA
>Ga0075423_10005025_pt1 | contig 12325 bp, 9 predicted proteins | sample SoiMethybrSBSTD2_FD_80114 | JGI IMG/M metagenome (GOLD analysis project Ga0075423, IMG submission 80114) | Bulk soil microbial communities from a Populus tree surrounding site in Tennessee, USA - Soil MetaG P. TD hybrid SBSTD2 | ecosystem: Environmental > Terrestrial > Soil > Tree plantation...
ATCCCGGGCCCGGCTACGGCGGCTCGTGCTTCCCGAAGGACGTGAAGGCGATCATCCGGACGGCGCAATCGCTCGGGCTCTCGCTGGACGTGCTCAAGTCGGTCGAGGAGGAGAACGAGGCCCAGAAGCGGGTGGTGCTCCACAAGGCACTCAAGTATCTCGGACCGGACCTGAAGGGGAAGATCGTGGGCATCTGGGGCCTGGCATTCAAAGCCGAGACCGACGACATGCGCGAGAGCCCGACCATCCCGCTCATCGAGGGCCTGCTCGAGGCCGGGGCCCGGATCCAGACCCACGATCCCAAGGCCACCGACTCGGCGCGGGCCATCTTCGGCGACCGGGTCATGTACGCGGCCGACCCGTACAGCGCCGCGCACGGCGCCGATGCGCTGCTGATCATGACCGAGTGGCTGATGTACCGGAATCCCGATTTCGAGCGGGTGCGGAAGCTGCTCCGCCGTCCGCTGCTCATTGACGGCCGCAACCTCTACGATCCGAGCCGGATGACCGAGCTCGGGTTCGAGTATCACGGGATCGGTCGGGGACGGCGGTGACCCGGGTCCTCGTCACCGGGGCCGCCGGGTTCATCGGGTCCCATCTGGTCGAGGCGCTGGCGCGTCGCGGCGACGAGGTCGTCGGGATCGACAACTTCGACGGCTTGTATCCGCGCGCCACCAAGGAGCGCAACCTCCGGGAGATGGGCCGGCTGCCCGGGTTCCAGTTCTACGAGCAGGACATGCTGGATGTGGCCGCCCTGTGCGCGCGGCTCACGCCGGAGACGGTGATCGTGCATCTGGCCGCCAAGGCGGGCGTCCGTCCGTCGTTCGCGGATCCGGTGGGCTACGCGCACGCGAACGTGACCGGCACGGCCGCGGTCCTCGAGGCGGCGCGCCGGGCCCGCGTGTCGCGGATCGTGTTCGGCTCGTCCTCCTCGGTCTACGGCGACAGCACGCCCGCGCCGTTCCGGGAGGACGCGCCCGCCGCGGAGCCGGTGTCCGTGTATGCGGCCACCAAGCGCGCCGCCGAGCTGCTGCTTCAGGCCGTGGCCCCGATCTACGGGTTTCGCAGCGCGGCGCTCCGCTTCTTCACGGTCTACGGCCCGCGGCAGCGGCCCGACCTCGCGATCCACGCGTTCGCCCGTCGGATGGTTGAAAGCGAGCCGATCACGCTGTTCGGGGATGGCACGCAGGCGCGCGACTACACCTATTGCGACGACATCGTCGCTGGGGTCAACGCCGCCGTCGATTGGACCGCCAAGGCGCCGATCGGCGTGGAAGCGTTCAACCTGGGCGGCAACCGCTCCGTCCGGACGGGTGACATGGTAGCCGAGATCTCGCGGGCACTCGGAGTGGAGCCGAAGCTGCAGTGGGGCCCCATGCAGCCGGGCGACGTGCAGCAGACCGCGGCTGACCTGACCAAATCCGGCGCGGTGCTGGGATACGCGCCGGTGACGCCGTTTCCCGAGGGCATCCGGAAGTTCGCCGCGTGGTTCCGGGGGGCCTATGGCCAGTCAGACTGAGCGCCTGCTGGCGCGGGCGCGTGACCGGTTCACGGTGCAGGACTACTATGGCGCGATCTATCTGCTGGAAGAGATCGTCGCCACGGGGCGAGCCTTCGCCGACGTGCACCACCTGATCGGCGTGAGCCTCTCACTGCTCGGACGCTCGGAAGAAGCGCTGGTGGAGTTCGCGCGCGCGCTCGAGCTCAACCCGCGCTACCTGGAGGCGCTCATCCATCAGGGGCTGGTCCTGAGCGAGTTGGGGCGGGTGCGCGAATCGGAAGAGTCGTTCCGGCGGGCCGCGGAAAGCGTCGCGCCGCCGTCCGCGGGACTCCCGGCGCCGGTGGCGGCCCGCCTCGCTAACCAGCACGCCGAGCTGGCCGACGCGTACGCCGAAGCCGGAGCGCTGGGCCGGGCCATCGAGCAATACGAGCAAGCACTGGCCCTGGGTCCCGGCTTCCAGGATCTCCGCTATCGCATGGCGCGGGTGATGCTCGAGGCGGGCCGCGCACTCGAAGCCCGCGAGGCGCTCGAGGAAGTGCTGCGCGCGCGGCCCAACTTCGTGGATGCGGAGGCGGCGCTGGGCCTGGCGCACTTCCTCTCAGGCGATGGCGTCGGCGCGCGCGAGGTCTGGAAGGCGTGCCTCTCGCGCCGCCCGGAGAACGCGAGGGTGGAGGCCTACCTGGCGATGCTGGGACGCAGCGGGGCGTGACTCCCGGGCTCCTCCGGCCCGGCGCGCCGCTCATCCCGCGGCTTGCGGGCCTTGCGGTGGCCGCCGGGATGGCCGCCGCCTGCGGCGGCCGCACCGATCATGAGCGCCTGGGCGACCGGGCCTATGGCCAGGCGCGGTACACGGAGGCGGTAGCGGAGTACCGGGAAGCCGTCGGCACACGGCCCAACGCCACGCGGTGGGCCAAGCTCGGTGCGGCGGCGCTGCACGCCGGCGAGCTCCGGCAGAGCGCCGAGGCGTACGTCCGTCTGGCCGGGGACGATCCGACCCGCCGCGCGGAGGCCGCCGAGGGGCTCGACGGAGTCGCCCGCCTGGCGGATCGGCAGGGAAACGTGGACGTGCTTCAGGAGGTCGTGACCGGCCTGCAGGCCATCGCGCCGGAGCGGGGCACGGGGCAATATGCGCTCGCGCTGGTCCAGGGTGCGCATCCCGACACGGCCGATCTGGTGGCCCTGCTGCCCTCGGCGCTCGCCACGGCCGGCGAGCCGGAGACCGTCGACTCCCTGCTCACGCTGTACGGCCGGGCCCTCCAGGCGACCGCCGGCTGCGGGCAGGCATTGCTGGTGTTCCGGGCGGTGCTCCGGCGGAGCCAGGACAGCGGCACGCGTGCGCCCGCGCGGCAGGGCGCCGCCGACTGCGCCTACGCCCTGGGCGCGCGAGCCGACTCGGCGGGACGGCTGCCGGACGCGGTGCTCTGGTTCGCGGAGGCCGCCCGCGTCGATTCCACCACTCCCACGGGCCGGCGGGCGCTGTTGCGCTACGGAGCCGCGCGCCTGATCCAGGGCGACACGCTGGCCGCCGCACTGGCGTTCCAGACCGTAGTGTCCGGGGGTACCACCGATTCGACGGGCGAAGCGGCCGCGGGCCGGCTCGCCGCGCTGGGTATGCGACCGCCGGCGGGCGATTCCGCGGGCACGGGAGAACGATGATTCCACGGAGTGGGTGGGTGCTGCTGGCTGGGCTCGGCGCATGCGGCGGCTCGACGCCGGCGCCGCATGCTGCGCCCACGCCGGTCTCTCGAGTTGCCGAAACCGCCAGCGCCGCGGAGGTCGACAAAGTCTGGGAGCAGGCGACGAAGGCCGTCCGGCGCGGCAAGTGGGGCGATGTCATCAAGCATCTGGACCGGGCGCTGCTGGAGTTTCCCCCCGGCGACCCGCGGGTGACGCAGGCGCACATGTGGGAGGGCGAGGCACAGTTCGCGCTGGGGAACAACCTCCAGGCCGCCCGCGAGTTCCGGAAGGCGTCGGACGACACGCCCAACGACCCGCTCGCGCCCGAGGCGCTGCTGCGCGTCGCCGACGCGTACGCCGACCTCTGGCGGCGCCCGGAGCTGGATCCCTCCTACGGCCAGACGGCGCTCGCCACCTACCAGGAGCTGCTCAACCGCTACCCGGGCACCACCGCCGCCAAACGGGCCCAGATGCGGATCGACGATCTGCAGGAGCGCTTCGCGTACAAGGAGTACAAGGCGGCGCTCTACTACATGCGCCTCAAGGCCTACGACTCGGCGATCCTGTACCTCAAGGATCTCGTGGCCACCTACCCGCGGAGCGCCGTGGCCCCGGACGCGTTGATTCGCCTGGTGCAGGCGTACCGCACACTGGGCTACAAAGAGGACGTGCAGGAGACCTGCGGGTACATCCGGCGGTTCCATTCGACCGCACCCGGGGTGGGGAAGGCCTGTCCGAAGGGGGCGGAGACGTCGTGAGCGGCCGGGTATCAGCGGCACCTCCATGCCCTCCATAGGCCTCTTCGGCGGCTCATTCGATCCCATCCACCACGGTCACCTCATCGTCGCCCGGGTGGCGGCCGAATCGCTCGGGCTCGACGAGGTGCGCTTCATGCCGGCCCGCGAGCAGCCGTTCAAGCGCGGCCGCCATGCCGCACCGGCCGCGGACCGCGCGGTCATGCTCGAGCTCGCGATCGCGGGAAGCCCGGGCTTCGCCGTCGAGCGCGCCGAGCTCGAGCGACCGGGTCCATCGTATACCGTGGATACGCTCGAGAGCCTGCGCGCGCGTGAGCCCCGCGCGGCGTTCACCCTGCTGCTCGGGGCCGACGCGGCCGCCGAGCTCGGCGCCTGGCACCGGGCCGGAGAGCTCCCAAGCCTGGCCCGGATCGTCGTTCTCGCCCGCCCGGGCACGCCGGTGCCGTCCTCGCCCTTGATCGCCGCCTCCCTCGAGGTGCCGGCGGTGGACATCTCAGCCACTGAGATCCGCCGCCGGGCTCGCGCCGGCCTGCCGGTCCGGTACTGGGTGCCCGACGCCGTGGCCGAGTACATGGCCCGGCACCGCTTATATTTGGACCCAGAATGATCAAGAATCTGATGACCGCGGTCTTCGGAACGCGGTTCGACCGCGAACGGCGCCGAATCCAGCCTGTCGTCGACGCCATCCACGCCGAAGAAGAGCGGCTCAAGGACCTGAGCGAGGACGAGCTCAAGGCCCAGACCGCGCGTTTCCGCGAGCGCCTCGGCGAGCAGACGGCCGCGCTCAAGACCGAGCTCGACGAGGTCCGGACCGCCAAGCACTCCTGCGCGGACCCCGAGGAGCGCCAAGGCCTCGAGCAGCGCGCCCACGAGCTGGAGCTGAGCTACAAGAAGGCCCTGGCGGCCGCGCTCCACGAGCTCCTGCCCGAGGCGTACGCCACGGTGCGGGAGGCCTGCCGCCGGCTGCTGGGCACCACGGTCCTGGTGACCGGACACGAGCTCGTCTGGGACATGGTGCCGTACGACGTACAGCTCATCGGCGGTGTCGTGCTGCACCAGGGCAAGATCGCCGAGATGGCCACGGGCGAAGGCAAGACCCTGGTGGCCACCCTGCCGCTCTACCTGAACGCGCTGACGGGGCGCGGCGCCCACCTGGTCACCGTCAACAACTACCTGGCCCGCCGCGACTCGCAGTGGATGGGGCACGTCTTCAAGTACCTGGGCCTCACGGTCGCGTGTCTGGACGACACCGAGCCCTCCTCCCCCGAGCGGCGCGCGGCCTACCTGGCCGACATCACCTACGGCACGAACAACGAGTTCGGCTTCGACTACCTCCGCGACAACATGGTCTTCTCGCTGGAGCAGCGGGTCCAGCGGGAGCACGCGTTCGCCATCATCGACGAGGTAGACTCGATTCTCATCGACGAGGCGCGGACGCCGCTGATCATCTCGGGGCCGGTGGGCAACGAGGCGGACGACAAGTACGCGCAGTTCAACCGGCAGGTGGCCGAGCTGGTGCGCAAGCAGACCGGCGTCGTCAACACGCTGCTGGCCGAAGCCGAGAGACTGCTCGCCGACGACAAGACGCGGCAGGAGGCGGCGCTCAAGCTCTACCAGGGCCAGCTCGGCATGCCGAAGAACAAGCGGCTGCTCAAGATGCTCAACGAGACGGGCATCAAGCAGCTGGTCCAGCGGATGGAGCTCGACGCCATCGCCGACCGCAAGCTGCCGATCAAGCAGCAGCGCATGCGGGATCTCGAGGACACGCTCTACTTCGTCCTCGACGAGAAGGGCCACTCGGTGCACCTGACCGACCGGGGCGCGGAGGCCATGTCGCCCAACGATCCGGAGCTGTTCCTGGTGCCCGACATCTCCGAGGCGATTCACCGGATCGACCACGACCCGGAGCTCTCGTCGCACGACCGGCTCGAGCAGCGCCGCGCGGTCGAAGGGGAGTACGCGCTCAAGAGCGAGAAGCTTCACATCATTCACAAGCTGCTCCAGGCGCACGCGCTGTACGAGAAGGAAGTGGACTACCTGGTGCAGGACGGCCAGGTGCTGATCGTGGACGAGTTCACCGGCCGCATCATGGCGGGGCGCCGCTGGGCCGACGGGCTGCACCAGGCGGTCGAGGCCAAGGAGCAGGTGCAGGTCAAGGGCGAGACCCAGACCTTCGCCACGATCACGATCCAGAACTACTTCCGGATGTACGACAAGCTGGCGGGCATGACCGGCACCGCCGAGACCGAGGAGACCGAGTTCTACTCCATCTACGGTCTCGAGGTCAGCGTCATCCCGACCAACCGACCCATTCGCCGTTCTGACCAGGCCGACCGGATCTACAAGACCCGGAAGGAGAAGCACGACGCCATCATCGCCGAGGTCGAGCGGCTGCACGCGCTCGAATGGCCGATCCTGATCGGCACCGTGAACGTGGACGTGTCGGAAACGCTCTCGCGCCAGCTCAAGCGCCGAGGGCTCAAGCATGAGGTGCTGAACGCGAAGTACCACCAGCGCGAGGCCGAGATCGTGGCCGGGGCAGGGCAGAAGGGGGCGATCACGATCGCCACCAACATGGCCGGCCGCGGCACCGACATCAAACTCGACAAGGCGCTCGACCTGACGCAGCCCGAGGCGGGACTGCAGATCGTCGGCACCGAGCGGCACGAATCGCGGCGCATCGACCGCCAGCTGCGCGGCCGCTCCGGCCGTCAGGGCGATCCCGGCCAGAGCATCTTCTTCCTCTCGCTCGAGGACGACCTGATGCGGCTGTTCGGGTCGGATCGGATCGCGCGGTGGATGGACAAGAGCGGGGCGGAAGAGGGCGAGGTCATCACCGGCGGCCTGGTCACCCGGGCCATCGAGCAGGCGCAGAAGCGGGTCGAGCTGCAGAACTTCCAGAGCCGGAAGCGGCTGCTCGAGTACGACGACGTGATGAACCAGCAGCGGGAGGTGATCTACTCGCTGCGGCTGTTCGCGCTCGAGCGGGGTGAGGAGCTCAAGGCCGAGGCGCGCCGGATGATCGAGGCGGCGCTGGAGCGGGCCGTCACCCAGTTCCTGGTGACGGCGGAGCACCCGGAGGAGTGGGACCGGGGCGGCCTGCGCGAGGCGCTGATGCTCCAGTATCTCGTGACGGTGGACGCCCTGACCGATGCCGAGGCGACGCCCAGCATCGAGAAGATGCTGGAGCGGACCAAGGCCGAAGGCGAGGAGACCTTCCGCCGGAAGATCGACTACCTGGCGGACTTCGGCCGGACCATCGGCATTCCGGACGTGGATCTGCAGGTGCTGTCGCAGGTGATGCTGACGGTCCTGGACGAGCGCTGGAAGGACCACCTGTACGATCTCGATCAGCTCCGGAATGCCATCCAGTACCGGGCGTGGGGCCAGAAGGATCCGCTGGTGGAGTACAAGCGCGAGGCCTTCGAGATGTTCGAGGACCTGATGCACGACATCCAGTCCACGTTCACCGAGCGGTTCCTCAAGATCCAGGTGAGCGCGGAGCGGCCGGAGCCGCCTCGGGTCGCGCCGCCACCCCCGCCGCCGTCGGCGGCCATTCACCAGCCCGCGCCGACCAGCGGCGCCGACGACCTGTTCATGGGGCCGCCGCCTCGGGTGCCGCCGCCTGGGCCCGCGCCGACGCGGTCCCCGGGCGCGGGCGTCAACAGCTCGCTCGGCCCGGTCGGGCGGGCGACTGCGGCGGTGCCGGAGGTGGGGCGGAACGATCCCTGTCCCTGCGGGTCGGGGAAGAAGTACAAGAAGTGCCACGGGGTGGGGCGGTAGCGGTCATCCGCGCCTGAGCTCCGATCCATGCGGCCCTCCGTTGACAGTGTCGGCGGAGGGCCGCGCTGCGTCGAGAGCTGAGAGCGGTTCACTGTCCTCAACTTCGCCGAGTAGCACGGCTCCCTGGCACCGCCCAGGACCCGGGACCGAAGAGGGCGGCCGGAATGTCGCTCCAACCGCCTCTCACGACGACAATGGGTGCTCAGGGCTTGGGGCAACTCCCACTCGGACCTTCGCCGCCCGGTATCGCCGTGCCCGCCACGGCGAAGTCTGGGCATGTCGGCTGCTGCTTCTGGGCGTGCACGACACTCACCTGGCTGGTCCCGCGCGTATCCCGCCAAGTCGCCGCGATCTGCGTCGTGCCCTCGCGGATGCCGCTCACCAGGCCTCCCACGCCGACGTTGGCGATGCCGGGATCCGAGCTGGTCCAGGCTAGATCCGACGGATGGATGGTCTTCCCGTCCACGTCGATCACGCTCGCCCTGAGGAGGACACTCGCGCCTCCTTGGATGGTCGCCGCGCTTGGCGCCAGGATCAGGATATACTGCTTGCCGGCCTCACTGACGCCGGTCGGCGAGGAACTGCATGCGACGAGCAGAGCGATGCTCGCGCCGGCGACGCCTCGGATCCAAAGCTGAGCACGCATTTTGAGCCTCCTGGTGGTGGGTCGGGCGGGGGAGGGCATCGTTCGAACCCTGGTGGCTTGCCTGCTCGCCCACGCGCGACCTACAATAGGCCGTAGGCATCACGGCATTCTCACACCCTCCTCACGTGAGGCTCATGTTCCGGCTCCAGACCTTGGGCGGGCTCCTGCTCGTGGATGCGACCGGGGCCCCGGTGGTCACCCAGCGTCGTCGGCTGGCGCTGCTCGCGCTGCTCGCCGCGGCGGGCGAGCGCGGGATGAGCCGCGACAAGCTGGTCGCCTTCTTGTGGCCCGAGAGTCCGGCTGACAAGGCGCGCCATGCCCTGGAGCAGGTGGTCTACTCCCTGCGTCGCCAGTTTCTTCCCCAGGAGCCGATTCTCGGCAGCGATCCCATCCGGCTCGACCGCGGCCTCATCGAGAGCGATCTGGACGAGTTTCATCAGGCCATTGCGCGCGGCGCCTTGACCGAAGCCGTGACCCTGTATCGGGGGCCATTCCTGGATGGGTTCTTCCTCAGCGATGCCGTGGCCTTCGAGCAATGGACCGGGTCCGAACGCAGCCGTCTCGAGGCCGAGCACGAGCGGGTGCTCTACCGGCTCGCCAAGGAGGCTGGCGAGGAGGGACGACACACGATGGAGGTCGACTACTGGCAGCGACTCTTCGCCGTCGATCCGCTCAGTGAGCGGACGGCGCTCGGACTCGCGCGCGCCTTGGCCCTCGCAGGGGACTGGGCCGGCGCGCTCCGCCAGGCACAGGGTTTCGATGCGCTGGTTCGGCGTGAGCTGGCCCTACCACCGGGACCCCGGGTGGCGGCCTTCGTCGAATGGATCCGGACCGAGCGCATCCGTGGGCCAGACCAGCAGGCAGGAACCGCTGGGCCATCCTCCACGGGCGGGGAACGTTACCGCATCGAGCGGGAAGTAGGCCGGGGGTCAGTGGCTACCGTGTATCAAGCCCGGGACCTCAAGTACGACCGGCTGGTCGCCCTCAAGCTGCTGCGCCCGCAGCTGGTGACATCGATCGAAGCGAGACGGTTCCTCCGGGAGATCGAGATACTCGCCCGCCTCCACCATCCCCACGTGCTGCCGCTCTATGATTCGGGCGTGATGGAGGCTGGTGGGCGGGGCCAGGTCCCCTACTACGCCATGCCGTTTGTGCAGGGCGAGTCGCTACGAGAGCGCCTGGTGAGAGTGCCGCAGCTTTCGCTGGAGATGGCACTCCGCATCGCGCGCGAGGTTGGACTCGCGCTGGCGTACGCCCATGAACAGGGGGTCGTACACCGGGACGTGAAGCCGGGGAACATCCTGCTCGAGGGTGAGCACGCCTGGGTGGCCGACTTCGGCATCGCACGGGCGCTGGACGTCGCGGGCAGCGCAGCGCTGTCGCGCTCCGGTGTCGTGCTCGGCACGCCGGCGTACATGAGTCCCGAGCAGGCATCCGGCGACGAGGCGGACGGGCGCAGCGACCAGTATAGCCTGGGCTGCGTGCTCTACGAGATGCTCGCGGGTGAGCCGCCATTCGTCGGGCGCACGTCGCAGATCGTGGTGGCCCGGCATGCTGCCGATCCGGTACCACCGATTCGGACACTGTGTCCAGGGGTACCGTCGGCTGTCGAGCAGGCGATCGGCCGAGCCCTCGCCAAGACACCCCGCAACCGCTTCCCGACCATCCTCGAGTTCCTCCAAGCGCTCCAGGAGCCGGCTGATCGCGCACCTTAGTGCACGGGCCTCCGTTGACAGTGTCGGCGGAGGGCCGCATCGTGTCTGGTACCTGGCACGCATGAACGCGAACGGAGGTCCCTATGGCTCACGTTTCGCTCGTCGGAGCGTCGGCGGTTATGATCGCGGCGCTCGTTGGTGCTTGCGGTGGGAAATCCCAATCCGAGGAGACGGCCAAGGCGGCAGACTCCGCCAAGTCGCTGGCCGCGAAGCCGGCCCAGCGCCGGGTGTCGATGGTGATGATCGGCAAGCGGGTCGGATCCGGGAATCGGGTGACCGAGCCCACCTTCCAGTTTGCTCCACAGGATACGGTGTACCTCTCGGTGGCCACCGAAGGATCGGTGGGACCCGACCGGCTGACCGCGGCCTGGCGCTCGCAAAACGGGGAGGTCCTGCAGCAGTCGTCCGAGCCGGTCCGGCCCGCGGGCGAGAACGCGGCCTTCAGCCTGACACAGCCCAAGGGACTGAAGCCGGGGGTCTACAAGGTGATCCTGTTCCTCGGCGACGACTCGGTGGATGCGAAGGTGTTCGCGGTCAAGAAATAGTCGGTCGCCTTTTGGTGTCGCTGGGGATATGATGGAAGCATCCTGATCGAGGTGTCGGCGGGTTGTCCGACCTTCTGCCCCGCGTTCAAGCCGCGCTCAATGACCGCTACCATATTGAGCGGACCATCGGGCACGGGGGCATGGGCACTGTTTTCGCCGCCGAGGACCTGAAACATCACCGTCGCGTCGCCATCAAAGTCCTTCGCCCGGATCTCGCCAGCGCCCTCGGCCCCGAACGGTTCCTGCGTGAGATCAGCCTCGCCGCCTCGTTCAGCCACCCGCACATCGTTCCCCTGCACGACTCCGGCGCCGCCGACGGCCTGCTGTTCTACGTCATGCCACTGCTCGAGGGCGAATCGCTGCGCGAGCGTCTGGCTCGCGAGACCCAGCTTGGGATCTCCGACGCCGTGGCCATTGCGCGCGAGGTTGCCGATGCCCTCGCCTATGCGCATGCCCGTGGCGTGGTGCATCGCGATGTAAAGCCGGAGAACATCCTGCTCGGGTCCCCCGCCACCGATCGAGGTTCCGAGAGCCTCGGCCACGCGGCCGTGACGGACTTCGGCATCGCCCACGCCATCTCCAGCGTGAGCGGACCGCCGCTGACAGAGCCTGGCCTCGCCATCGGCACCCCGGCCTACATGAGCCCGGAGCAGGTCGGCGGCGCGTCGCTGGACGGCCGGAGCGACCTCTACGCGCTCGCCTGCGTCCTGTATGAGATGCTGGCGGGTGTCCCACCGTTTACCGGCCGGACTCCGCAGTCCATCATGGCGCGCCACCTCGCCGACATGCCGCCGGGGCTACGGATCGTGCGGCCAGGAGTGCCGCTCGCGCTCGATGCCGCCATTCGGAAGGCGCTCGCCAAAGTGCCGGCGGACCGCTTCCCTTCGGTCGCGGCGTTTGCGGCTGCGCTGAGCGACGCCACGAAAGACGCCCCCGCTCCCCCGCCCGCTTCGCGCCGACAGGCAAGGCTCGCCGCCACCGCCCTTGCCGTCGTCATGGTCGGCTACTTCGGGCTCCGGCTCCTGGGCGGCCAGCGCGCTCCGACGCCGCGGCCCGACGTCCCTCCGCCCTCAAGCATCGCGGTGCTCTACTTCGAAGACCGAACTGAAGGTGGTGGGCTCGAACACCTTGCGGCTGGGCTCACCGAAGATCTGATCGACCAGCTGGCCGGAGTCAGTGCGCTGCGGGTGATCTCGCCTGACGGCGTGCGTCCATTTCGGGGCAAAGCCGTCGCGCCCGACAGCCTCTCGCGGCTTTTCGGGGTGGGCACCCTCGTGACCGGCAGTATCAGCCAGGTCGCGGATCGCCTGCGGGTGTCGGTGCGAGTGACGGACGCGCCCAGCGGCGTCCAGATCGCGAGTCAAAGCGTCGAGCAGCCGGTTGATGGCATTCTCGTCCTGCGCGACCGGCTGACGGAGGCAGTGGCGCGGCAACTACGCCTGCGGCTGGGCGAGACGATCCGGTTGCACGAGCGGCGGCGAGCCGCGTCGGTGCCGCAGGCGTGGGCGCTCCTGCTCAGGGCGGAGGGAATCCGCCGGCAGACGGACCGGTTGCTGTTGCGCGACTCCGTGACCGCGCATGGTCTATTTCTCGGGGCGGACTCGCTGCTGCAGCGCGCGCAGCAACTCGACCCGAAGTGGTCCGAGCCCATCGTGCTGCGCGGCTGGCTGGCCTATGAGCAAGCGGGATGGGGATTCGGACCG
>Ga0075423_10005026_pt1 | contig 12323 bp, 9 predicted proteins | sample SoiMethybrSBSTD2_FD_80114 | JGI IMG/M metagenome (GOLD analysis project Ga0075423, IMG submission 80114) | Bulk soil microbial communities from a Populus tree surrounding site in Tennessee, USA - Soil MetaG P. TD hybrid SBSTD2 | ecosystem: Environmental > Terrestrial > Soil > Tree plantation...
CGCGAGGGGCGATCGGATCGGGATGCGAACAACCCGCAGCGTTCTCCCGGGTTGTTCGCATCCCGATCCGATCGCCCCTCGCGTCGGCCGGCTGCGCCGGCCGACCATCGAACCGCCTCCGTTCCTCCGTGTCTCCGTTGCTCCCAGGCTGAAACCGTTCCTCCGTCCAGCTCCGTCAACTCGGCTACAAGCCGGCCAATCGCGTCTCCGCGTCACCGAACCGTTCGAGCCTCACGCCCATGCGGTCCATGATTGACAGATACAGGCTGCACAGCTTCCGGTTGTCGTCGCCGGCGTAGAGGTACTCCAGCGCGCGGCCGGTGGCGAGCGTCCCTCCCAGACCGCCGGCGAGCACGACGGGCAGCTTCATGTTGTCGTGCTTCCATCCGGACCACATGTTCGAGAGCCACAGCAGACACGAGTGGTCGAGCACGGTGCCGTCGCCTTCCGGCATCGCGTCGAGCCGGCTCGCGAGATATGCGAGCTGACTCACGTGGAATCGCGAGATCCGCTCGTACTCGTCGGACAAGTCGTCGTGCGACGCGGCATGATGATCGCCGCGCACGTCGAGGAACGGATAGTGCAGCGACGACAGATCGCGCGCGAGCACCAGCGATGCCACGCGCGTCGTGTCGGCTTGAAACGCGAGCGCGACGATGTCGCACATCAGCCGCGCATGCTCGCGGACATCTTCGGGCAGCCCGCCCGCCCCGTTGTTCGCCTCTCGCGTGCGGTCGATCCGGCATTCCAGATCGCGCACGCTCGTCAGGTACTCGTCGAGCCTCGCTTTCTCGGTGGCGCCGGCCGCTCGCGTGAAGCATTTCGCGCGATCGTTCACGCGATCCAGGATGCTCGAGTCGCGCAGGGCCCTTCGACCGCGCTCAGGGCAGGCGCCGCGAGTCTCGAAGAGGCTGTCGAACGCAACCGATGGATCCACTTCGTTCGGCGCCGGCGAGTCCGCGCGCCGCCACGAGATGTGCGAGCTGTACGCGAGTGAGAAATCCGTCTCGTGGCAACCCGTCATCGGCGGTTCGCACGCGAGCACGAGGCTCGCCTGCGGCGTCTCGCGGCCCACGCGATTCGCGATGACCTGATCCACCGTGATGCCGGCGCGGACGATCGGTCCTGTCTGAATCGGCACGCCCGAGAGGAGATTGCCCGTCTGTCCCGGATGGATCCCCATCCCGACCGCGGGCTTGTTGACCAGGCCGTTGACGACGGTGATCTTGTGCTTCAGCGGCGCGAGCGGCGCGAGCGAGCGGCCCAGCGTCATCGCCGCGCCCGAACCTTTGGCCCACCAGTGATTCCCGTTGATGCCGTTGCCCATGAACAGGACGGCAAACCGCTTCGGAAACGATCGCGCAGGATTGCCCCACGCCGGCAGCGATTCCATCCACGGCAGCGCCATCGTGACGCCGAGGCCGCGAAGCACGGTCCGCCTGGAAATGCCGCTCATATCGCTACCTTATTCACCGGCCATTGGTCGCCCCTGGCTCCTGCCGGAACAGCAGCGGCGCGATCTCGTTCAGATAGCGCCGCCACACCATCCAGGTGTGCGCGCCGCGGCTTTCGTGGAACGTGTGGTCGATCGTGTGCGCGTTGAGAAACTCCGAGAAGCTTTTCGACGCCGCGAACAGGCTGTCCTCTTTGCCGCAGCCGACCCAGAGCAAGCGAAGTTTCCTGTTTGCGTTCTTCGGATCGGCGATCAGGCTCGCGTACGTCTTCGGAAAGTCGGCGGTCTGTCCAATCGCCGCGCTGAAGCCCGCGACGTAGCTGAAGAGATCGAGGTGATTCAACCCGATGCTCAGCGCCTGCCCGCCGCCCATCGACAGCCCGGCGATCGCGCGATGCTCGCGGTCGGCGATCGTCCGGTAACGCGACTGGATGAAGGGAATGACATCCTCGATCAGATCCCGGCTGAACTTCTCGGTGTTCTCGCCGGGCTTCGCCGGCGCGCCCGGCGTCACGCCGTACCCGAACGGCATGACGACGATGAAGGGTCTGGCGCGGTTGGTGTGACGGAGGTTGTCGAGAATCAGATTGACGCGGCCGAGACGGTGCCACGCGTTCTCGTCGGCATTGGCGCCGTGAAACAGATACACGACCGGATAGCGCGTCTGCGCGTCGCGATCGTACTCGGGCGGCGTGTACACGGTCAGCCGCCGCGTGCCGTTCAGCGACTTCGATGGATACCAGTGCGTGCGGATTTCGCCGTGCGCGACCGGCTGCGGATCGTAGAACGCCGGGCGATCGCCGCGAACCTCGAGGATGCTGGAGATGGTGCTCGGCGTCGATCCGGTCTTCACGCCGGGATTGGAGGGATCGATCGTGCGCACGCCGTCGATCGTGAAGTTGTAGTGGTAGATCTCCGGCTCGAGCGGACCGACCGTGACGCTCCACAGGCCGTTCGCGTCCTTCTCAAAGGTCTTGTTTCCCTCGATGAACTCGCCGGTGAGCACCACCTCGCGCGCCTGCGGCGCGAGCAGCCGGAACGTGACGCGATGATCGGACGCGATTTCCGGCGACACGACGCGCGCGGGTGGCGGTTGCTGGGCGCCCGCGATCGCGGCACACGCGACGAGAATGGCGGCGACGAAGGCACGCATCATCATCACCTCGCTGGTGGAAGGAACCGGATGCACACGGGCGACGGAACGGACGCGAGCACGCCCGATGGTTTCAGCCGGCCGTTGCCGGCATCGATACGGCACATCAGCACCGTGTCCGAATCCTGATTGCCGATCGCCATGTACGTGGCGGATGGATCCATTCCGAAATGGCGCGGCTTGGATCCGCCGGCGCCCTGCTCCTCGACCCACGTCAGCGTCCCCTTGGCGGGATCGGACGCGAAGAGCGCGACGCTGTTGTGTCCGCGGTTCGAGACGTAGACCCACTTTCCCGACGGATGCACGTCGATCTCGGCCACGGAGTTCTCGCGTCCGAAATGCTCGGGCAGCGTCGACACCGTGTGGACCTCTTTCAACACGCCGGCGTTCGGGTCGTACGCGAATACCGTGATCGTCGAGGTCATCTCGTTGCCGACGTATGCGAAGCGGCCGTCGGGACGAAACACCATGTGGCGCGGACCGGATCCCGGTTTGACCGACGCGAACGGCGGCGTGTGCGGCGTCAGCTTGCCGCGGGCCGCGTCGAACCGGTAGATCATGATCTTGTCCAGCCCGAGGTCGCACACGAACGCGAAGCGATTCGCGCGATCGAGCGTCACGCAGTGCGCGTGCGGACCTTTCTGCCGCTCCGGATTGACGCTGCTGCCGGTGTGCTGCACGACGTCGCTCGCCGCGCCGAGCGCGCCATCGGCGCCGATCGGAAGTACGGCGACGCTGCCACTGCTGTAGTTCGCGACGAGCACGTGGCGCTGTTCCCGGTCGGCCACGATGTGGCACGGGCCGGCGCCCATCGAGGAGCGCTGGTTGATCAGTTTCAGCGTTCCGGTTTTCGCGTCGATCGAGAACGCGCTGACGCCGCCCCCCGGTTTCCCATCGAACTGCGACAGTTCGTTCACGGCGAAGAGCCGCCGGCGCTTCGGGTCGAGCTCGAGGAACGAGGGGCTCGGCGTTTCGGCCGCGAGTCCCAGCGGGACCAGCGTGATGTTCTGCGACGCCGCGGGGTTCTCGGTCTGCAGTCTGAAGAGGTAGATCCCTTTGCTCTTCGGGCCCGTGTAGGTGCCGATGTACACGAGTGTCGCGTTCGAGACGTCGGCCTGGGCGGGCGATACGGCAAAAGAATCCAGCATGGCTCGAAGCCTGGCGCCGACATACTACAACTGTGCTAGGCTCTCCGCGAATCGGGAATTGCAGCCATGCGCTCGAATGAGACGCGTGGCGCAACCTGGAAATGCAACCACGAAACCACGAAACCACGAAAGGGTTTTGGGAAAACAGGTTTCGTGTTTTCGTGGTTGCATTTTGACAAGGTGAAGTCGGTGAATGGATTGAATGAGCTGGTGATTTATGAACATGAAACGTCGCGAGTTCATCGGCACCGCATCGGCGTTCGTCGCGGGCATGGCGGCGTCACGTGGAGGGTACGCGCAGGAAGCCGGCAGCAAACCGCCCGCGATTCCGACGCGCGCCGCAAAAGTCGAGCGGCTGTTCAAGGCGCCGGACATCCATCCGAACGCGCTCGAAGCGGCGCCCGACGGTCTCTGGATTGGCGATCAGGTTTCAGAGAAGGTGTTCAAGGTCGACTGGAACACGGGTAAGGTCCTGCAGGAACTGCAGACCGAGTCGCACAACACGAGCGGCGTGGCCGTCGGCGGCGGCTATCTGTGGCTCGGCGCGAACGGCGGCGTCAGCGGACGGCGGCCTCCTCGTCCGCAGGACAAGCCGTACGGCGAAGTCATCCAGGCCGATCTGAAGACGGGGAAGACCATCAAGATTCATCCGCTGATCTGGGGCGGGGGCGTGCACGGGATTACGTACGTTCCGCAGACGCAAAAGCTCTGGGTGACGGCGCTGAGCATCCAGGCGGTCGCGGAAGTCGACCCGAAAGATTTTCGACCGCTCCGCCTTCGACCGTGTACCGGCGATCGCCCGCACGGGCTCGATTGGGACAACGGCGCGCTCTGGGTTCTCATTGCGGGCGACCACGTCGTGAAGAAGATCGATCCGGACTCGGGAAAGGTGCTCGAAATCGTGACGATCTCGCGGACCAGCGATCCCGATCCGCACGGCATGTGCATCCACAACGGCTACATGTATTACTGCGACGCGGGCCTGACCGCGCCCGGGCCCGGCAGCGAGCCGGCGCAGGTGTGCCGGTTCAAGATGACGACTCCCTCGTCGACGGCGGGACAGTGAAGAAGCTTGTCGGACTGGGAGCGCTGGTACTGATCGTCGCCCTCGCGTGGGCGCATTCGGCCTCGTCGCAGACCGACGATCTCGACGTGCTGAAAGTGATCCCCGAGAACTACAAATTGATGATCGACAATCCGTTCGTGCGCGTGCTCGAAGCGCGCATTCCGCCGGGCACGGAAGAAAAACCTCACCGCCATTTGAAAGGCGTGAGCGTGTGCCTGACCGAATACACGCTCGAATCGCGCACGCTGCCGGACGGTCAATGGGTGCGGAACGAGCGGAAGGTGGGCACGACGTACTGGAGCGACGCCAGCCTTCACCAGGTGCGCAACGTCGGAAAGACGCAGAGCCACACGATCCGAATCGAACTGAAGCACTGAACCCATGGTCGCGATTTTCCTGCTGGCAGCGGTCGCGGCCTTCGGTCAACACACGTCAGACGACCGGATTGCCGCCGAGCGCGTCATCCGCCTCGGCGGCGCCGTGATCCTCGAGGGACAGCGCGTCCCGATTCACGATCTCGACGACCTGCCCGACACCGATTTCCGCGTGCGAACGCTCGATCTCGTCGGCGTCTCGATGGGCGCGTGGGGTCTGAAGGACGAACTGTCGCGTCTTCCACCGCTGCCGCATCTCAAGGAGCTCTACATCAACGGACGGCTCTGGTACAACCAGCCGATGTCGCTCGTCGCCGACACGATCGGGTTGTTCTCCTCGTCTATCGATCTCGAGAAACTGGTCCTGAGCAAGCCGGTTCAAACCTACATTCCGCTCGAAGATCCGGTGCTCGATCGCCTGGCGGCGCTGCCCGGCCTGACCGAGCTGCGCCTGCATCAGACGAAGCTTCCCGGCGCGGCGCTCGCGCCGTTCACGAAGCTCAAATACCTCGACTTGAGCCACAACCGGTTCTTCGACGATCGCGGCCTGCGCCACGTCGGCCGGATGACCGCCCTGAACAAGCTCTATCTGACCGGCACGTCGATCACCGACGAAGGTGTTCGCGGCCTCGCGGGTCTGACCGAGCTGACCGATCTCGCGCTCGACGGAACGGGCATCTCGGATGCGGGGCTCGCACATCTCGCGGGACTGACGAACCTGCGGCGGCTCAATCTGCTCGGATCGAGCGTCACGGACGCCGGGCTGGTCCACCTGCAGCACATGACCGCGCTCGAGGAGCTGAATCTGTATCGCACCAAAGTGTCGAACGCCGGCCTGGCTCGCCTTGCGCCGTTGCGCCGGCTGCGGGCGCTCGACGTCAGGTACAGCCGCGTGACGGCATCAGGCGTCAAGGATCTCGCGGCGCGGCTTCCGGGCGTGCACGTGCTGGCGGACGAAGCGTCGAGCCGCACCGCGAAGCGATCCGTCGATGCCGCCACGCTTGCCGGGCGAGGTCCCGGGAACGAAGAGGCGATCGGCGCGTGGCTGCGATCCATCGGCGCGCAGATCGGACGACGCGACGCGCACATCGTCTCGGTGTCGCTCGCCTCGTCGTCGATCACCGACCGCGAGACCGCCGTCCTCCGCGATCTGCCGATGCTCGAGGAGCTCAGCCTGCGAGACACGGAGATCAGCGATCTCGGCGTCGCCCAGCTGTCGACCCTCCGCACGCTTCGCGCGCTCGATGTCAGCCACACGCTGCTCGCCGACTCGGCGCTCGACGCGCTCGCGCCGCTGACGAATCTTCAACGTCTCGACCTCAGTCACACGCTCGTCGAGGGCACGGGCCTCGGCGTGCTGGCGCGCCTCGGCGCGCTGCGCGAGCTTGCGATTGCCAACACGCCGCTTCGCGACGAAGGTCTCGCGCATCTCGGAACGCTCGCGGCGCTCGAGAAGCTGTCGCTGCAGTACACCGACATCACCGACGAAGGCGTGGCGCACCTGGGGACGCTCAGCAGGCTGATGTATCTGGATCTCTCGTCAACCGACGTGGGCGACGCCGGGCTCGCGGCGATTGGCAAGCTGTCGCAGCTCGAGGAGCTGCACTTGAATTTCAGCCGGTTCACCAGCGCCGGCCTGAAATCGATCGCGGGCCTGGGGCGGCTGAAGCGGCTCGGGCTGGCACGCACCGCGATCACGAATGCGGGCATGGACACGATCGGGAAGCTGACGAGCCTCGAATCGCTCGAGCTCGATTTCACGAAGATCGGCGACGCCGGTCTCGCGAAGCTGGCCGGCCTGACGAAGCTGGCCGAACTCGCGCTCGACAGCGTCGATCTGACGGATGCCGGCGTCGCGAATCTTGCGGGACTGCGGAGCCTCCGCCAGCTCGATCTCTATCACACGCTCGTCACCGACAAAGGGTTCGAGCAGCTCAAGAAAGCGCTGCCTGACTGTCACATCCACTACGAGCGCGATTCCGCGAAACGGGAGCGGAGAAGTTGAAGCTCGTTCCGGTCGTTCTGGCGCTCGTGTGCGCGACGGCCGTTCGTGCCGCGGCGCAGGACGATGCCGCGCTGGCCGCATCGATTGAGGCGCAGGGCGGCGACGTCACCCGCGATCGCAGCGGGCGCATCGCCGGCATCTCGCTCGCGCGCACGTGGGCGACCGATGCGGACCTCGAGCGGATCGCCGCAGTCAAAACGCTGAAGCGCCTCGATCTGTCGCTGACGTACGTGTCGGACCAGGGCGTCGAGCGGCTGAAAGCGCTCGATCAGCTGGAAGACCTGAACATGTCGGCCGCCGAGTTCATCACCGACGCGGCGATCGCGTTTCTCCGCGGCCACCGTCAGTTGAAGACGTTGAACCTGCGAGGCACCGACGTCACCGACACGAGCCTGTCGTATGTCGCCGCATTGCCCCAGCTGAAATCGCTCGACATCAGCTTCACCCAGATCAGCGACGTCGGCCTCGAGCATCTCGCCTCGCTCGCGGAGCTCGAAGAGCTGCACCTTGGCGGCAACAAGATCAGCGGCGTGGGTCTTCACGTCCTGAAGCTGCTCCCGAAATTGAAGACGCTGAGTTTCTACGGCATCCAGCGGCGAAACGCCGGATGGTGCTGGGCGCCGGTCGTCACCGATCTCGAGCTCGACACCATCTCGCTCGTCGGCGGACTCGAGGCATTGAATATCGGCCTCGGCGTGGCGCTCGGCACGGGGCGTCCCGCCGATCTCGGCCCGGCCGACGGCGAAGCGGAGTGCCGGATTGCCGGCGGCACGCGCATCACCGATCTCGGCCTCGCGAAGCTGGCCTCGCTGAAGAAGCTGCGCCGGCTCGACGTGAGCGGCGCGACCATCACGGCGAACGGCGTCAAGGCGCTCGCCGCATTCCGCGAGCTGCGGCGCCTCAGTCTCTGGAACGTGAAGGGCGTCGACGATGGCGCGGTGGCGCCGCTGGAGTCGCTGGCGAACCTGACGAGCCTCGATCTCTCGAACACGCCGGTCGGCGACGAGACGCTGCGCCGCCTGGCGAAGCTTCCCAACCTGCGGCGGCTGTATGTCAGCGAGACGAACGTCACGCCTGGCGCCGTCGCCGCATTCAGAGCCGAGCATCCGGCCATCATGGTGTCGTCGGACGCCCGTCCCGCGCGACGCGTGCCGCTCAGCCCGGGAACGAAGCGTGAACGCTAAATATTTCTTTGCGGTCTGTGCGCCCGTTGCGTTGCTCGCGGCGGCGCGCGGCCTCTCGGCGCAGCAGGGCGCGACGGCGATCTCGTTCGGCAGGACGCTGTATCCGATCTTCGAGGCGGCGCAGTGCCGCGGCTGCCATGCCGATGACGGCGTCGCGTCGGCGACGCGGCTGCATTTTCCGGAACCGAACGCGAGCCCTGACGACATCGAGGCGTTCGGCATCACGCTGGCGGCGCTCGTGGATCGCGCCGATCCTTCGCGATCGCTGCTGCTCAACAAGCCGACGAACCGCGAGCGGCACACGGGAGGCGTCCGCATCACGCCGGGTTCGTTCGAGGACGAGGCGCTCGCCGCGTGGGTGCGTCATCTGGCGGCGCTGCCGGAAGAGACGGTGACGGCCGCACGCGCGCGGCTCGCCGCGGCGACCGCCGCGCCGCCGCGCGATCAGTTGCTGCGGCGGCTGACGCACAGCGAGTACAACAACACCGTCCGCGATCTGCTCGGCGACTACAGCCGTCCCGCCGATCGCTTTCCGCCCGAGGACTTCGTCAACGGATTCCGAAACCAGCTGCGCACGCAGGGCATGCCGCCGCTCCTGACGGAGGCGTACGGCGCCGCCGCCGAGAAGCTCGCGCTCAACGCGTTCCGCGCGGGCGACGTCAATGGCCTCGTGCCGTGCAAGCCCTCGTCGGCTCGAGACGTCACGTGCCGCGATCAGTTCGTCCGGAGTTTCGGCCTGCGCGCATTTCGCCGCCCGCTCGACGACGGCGAATTCGCGCGCTATGTGACGCTGTTCGACTCGCAGGCGGGCCTCGGAAAGACGTCGGGACGCTTTCTCGACGGCGCGCGCGTCGTCGTCGAGGCGATGCTGCAGTCGCCGAAGTTCCTGTTTCATGTCGAGGGTGGAGCGGGGGGCCGCTTCAGCGAGTACGAGATCGCGAGCCGGCTCTCGTACTTCCTCTGGGAGACGATGCCCGACCGGCAGCTCTTCGACGCCGCGGCGAAAGGCGAGCTGCGGAGCGCCGACGGTCTCGATCGCGTGGCGCGGCGAATGCTGCAGCATCCGCTCGCGCGGCAGGCGGTCGACGAGTTCTTCGCCGAATGGCTGCGCTTCGATCGCACGCTCGGTTCGGTGAAGGACCGCCGCCGCTATCCGGAGTTCACGCCGGAGCTGGCCGCGATGATGGTGCAGGAGACGCGTCTGCTGCTCGGCAACCTCGTGTGGAACGACGGCAACTTCATGGAGGCCTTCACGGCCGACTACAGCTTCCTCAATTCGGATCTCGCCGCCGTGTACGGCGTGCCGCCACCGGCCGGTGAATTCGAGCGCATGAAATTCCCTGCGGCATCGCGCCGCGCGGGGCTGCTCGGCCAGGCGTCGTTCCTGACGTCGAACGCGGGGCCGGTCGAGACGTCGCCGACCGCGCGCGGCATCTTCATCAGAGAACAGCTGCTGTGCCAGCACATTCCGAATCCGCCGCCGGGCGTGAACACGCAGGTGCCGGAGCCGAGCGCCGAGCGGCCGCTGCTGCGCCGGCAGCGCATGCAGGCGCACGTGGAGAACCCGACGTGCGCGAGCTGTCATCGTCTGATGGATCCGATCGGTTTCGGTCTGGAGAACTACGACGCGATCGGGCGTTGGCGCGACAGCGAAGTGATCGAGTTCGAGAGCGCCCGGCGCGGCAGTCCCCCGAAGACGGTCGAGTTGCCAATCGACGCGAAGGGCGAGATTGCCGGCTTGACCAACGCCGCGTTCGCCGAGCCGAAGCAGATCGGCCGGCTGCTCGCCGACAGCCGCGCGTGCCAGGAATGCGTCGTCAAGCAGGCCTTTCGCTACGCGTTCGGCCGGCTCGAAACACCGGCGGATCGTGAGACCATACGGAAGGCGTTCGACGTGTTCCGCGATTCGGGATTCAAGTTCAAGGAGCTGCTCGTCGCGCTGGTGCGCTCGCCGCAGTTCCTCGACGGATTACCGACCGCTCAACGATGATCGAGACGGTGTAGGAGAGAGACCATGGCGCTCAGCAGACGACGGTTCCTGCGAAACATGAGCATGACGGGTGCGGCGATTCGAGTCGGCCTGCCGCCGCTTGCCGCCATGTTCAACGCGAACGGAACCGCGTACGCCGCGGCAGCCGCCGAGCGGACGATTCAGCCGCGGTTCGTCTTCTGGTTCAACGGCAACGGCATTCCCGAGCGCTACTGGATTCCGCGAGAGGTCGGCGCCGGCTACGAGATGACGCCGTGTCTCGCGCCGCTCGAATCGCTGCGGAGCGACATTCACGTCATCAGCGGCATCGACAATCCGAACGCGAGAGTGACGGCGCCGGGCAACACGCATCACAAGTCGATGAGCGCGCTCGTCTCCGGCACGCCGTACACCGGACGCGGCGCCGGCGGCGCGTCGATCGATCAGGTGATTGCCGGCGCGATGCGCGGCGAGTCGAGATTCCGTTCGCTGCAGGTCGGCGTCTGCCAGGAGTCGCACGGCGAGAACATCCATCGCAATCTGAGCTGGGCCGGATCGGATCGCGCGCTGCCGCCCGAGATGATTCCGCACAACCTCTTCGATCGCCTCTTCGGCGTGCGCGATCAGAGCTGGGTCGGCCGGAAGAAGAGCGTGCTCGATGCCGTCCGCGACGATCTCGCGGACCTGCAGCCGTCGCTCGGCCAGCCGGACCGCCACCGGCTCGACGAGCACCTGACGTCGGTGCGCGAGATCGAGCGGGCGATCGCGAGTCTGCCGTCCGACTACGGGAAGAACATCAAGGAACCGGACGACGTCGCGGACCTGACGGACTATCCGCGCATCGCCAAGATTCAATCGGATCTCGTCGCGCACGCGCTCGCGTCAGGGCAGACGCGCGTCGCGTCGTACATGCTGACGAAGTGCCAGAGCCTCGTGCGCCTGCCGTGGCTCGGCTACACGCGCCTGCGGCATCACGACTACACGCACACGAACGCCGATTCGCCCGAGGGTCAGCGGACGATGCGCGACATCTGCCGCTGGCACGTGGAGGAGTTCGCGTACTTCCTCGGCCGCCTGAAGGCGATTCCCGAAGGCGACGGCACGCTCCTCGATCGCACCTGCGTCGTGTTCGCGCACGAGCACGCCGAAGCGAATCCGCACAAGGACAACGGTCTCGCGCTGATCCTCGCCGGCCATGCCGGCGGCATGAAGACCGGCCTGCACTCGAAGATGCGGAACACGATCGGCGATCTGTATCTGACGGTCGCGGAAGAAGTCTTCAAGCTCCCGCTCGACAAAGGCTTCCCGACGGCGGAGAAGAAGATCAGCGGCATCGTCTGAGCCGGGATCTGTCGCTGTGGCTCCACGCGGCGCGACGCGGCCTCATGCGAGGGCAACGCTCGCGTTGGTTCTGTGCGGCGTCGTCCTTTCGAGCAGTGGCTGCGTCCGTCGATCCACGTTTCCGGCCGCGTTGAGCGATCGGGAGTTCTGGAGCCTGATCGAGGCGCTGTCCGAGCCAGCCGGGGCATTCAACGTCTCGGACAACCTCGTGTCCAACGAGCAACACTTTGCCGAGAACGTCAGGCGGCTCGGTCCGGTCGGCGGCGTGTACATCGGCGTCGGCCCCGAGCAGAACTTCAGCTACATCGCACGCCTGCGGCCGGTCATGGCCTTCATCATCGACATACGGCGCGAGAATCTGAACCTGCACCTCTGGTACAAAGCGCTGTTCGAGCTGTCGGCCGATCGGGCCGATTTCGTCTCGCGGCTGTTCTCGCGTCCGCGTCCGCTCGGTCTGAGATCGACTGCGAGCGCCGACGAGATCTTCAAGCAGTTCGATGCCGTGCGGCCTTCCTCGGAGCATTACGGCAGGAATACGACGCTCGTCCGCGAGCGGCTCCTCGCAACACGCGGCCTTCCCCTGTCACAGATCGATCTCGATTGGATTGACCACGTGTCCGGGGCTTTCTA
>Ga0075423_10005027_pt1 | contig 12322 bp, 8 predicted proteins | sample SoiMethybrSBSTD2_FD_80114 | JGI IMG/M metagenome (GOLD analysis project Ga0075423, IMG submission 80114) | Bulk soil microbial communities from a Populus tree surrounding site in Tennessee, USA - Soil MetaG P. TD hybrid SBSTD2 | ecosystem: Environmental > Terrestrial > Soil > Tree plantation...
AACTCACGCCGCTGATGGATATGCTGATGAGTGAGCTCTCGGCGGGCCGGCTCACTCCAATCGTCGCCCGCACGTTCCCGCTCGAACGCGCCGCCGACGCGCATCGATTTATCCAGAGTCGCGCGAATATCGGAAAGGTGGTCCTGACGACGTGATTGCCGATTGCTGGCGATCGCGAGCGGCGATCGTGGTTGTAGGGCGCGGTCTTTAGACCGCGCCACTCACTGCGTCGTCATCCTTCGATCGGGCCCGAGAAATTTCTTGAAGAACGTCTCCATGCGTCCCAGCGTGTACATCCAGCGGCTGTGCAGCATCGATTCGTGCGTGTCGTCGGGAAACACGATCAGCTCAAAGTAGACGTCGCGCTGCCGCAGAAGCTGCACCAGGCCGGTCGTCTGCTGAAACGCGACGTTCCGATCGTCGTCGCCGTGCACGAGAAGGACGGGAGACTTCCAGCCATCGATCGCGCCGATGGTTGACGACTTGAACGACACCGCATCAGGATCGAGCGAGCTGCCCCAGAGATGCACGCCCGCAAGATCGACGCCGGCCTTGAAGATGTCGGAGTTGCGCGCGAGGGCCTGCGACGTCAGCACTCCACCGTAGGACAGACCCCAGATGCCGATCCGAGCCGGATCGACGTCGGCTCGTGTCTGCAGATATTTGCCGGCCGCGAGAACGTCCTGATACTCCGCGTTACCGCTGCCGCCGGTATTCGGCGCGGTTCGGAACGAGCGGCCGTACCCAATGCCGCTGCGATAGTTCACCGACAGCACGACGTAGCCCTGGCTGGCAAGCCATTGGTTGATGCCGTACGCCCAGTGATAGAACTGCATGTAGTGGTAGCCGAGCAGCATTTGGCGCACCGGCCCACCATGCACGAAGACGATCGCGGGACGACGTTCCCCGGGTCCGAGATTCTTCGGGAGAAAAAGCTGATTGTGGATTTCGAGTCCATCCGGCGCTTTCGTCAGAATGAGTTGGGGTTCAACGTGGGCGTCGATCGGAAATGTCTTTCGCGAAGTCGGAAAAGCAATGCGCTGCGCCTCGGGAACTGGCGATTTCAGCGACCACAATCCAAGCGATTGCGGCATCTTCCAGTCCGCACTGAGCGTCGCGAGCGTTTTTTCCGACGCGAGCGGCGTCGGTGCGGTCTCGATGCCTCGGCCCGTCGTCACCTGCCGTGGGCTGCCGCCTGAGACCGGGACAGCCCAGATGTGCCGGCGCTCGATGTCGGACGCATTCGTGCAGTAGTAAAGCGTCTTGTTGTCGCTGGACAGCGCGACCGACGTCTGGTCCTCAATGAGCCCGTTGGTCGTCGTCAGCAGGACCGGACGCGCGTCCCGGCTGGTGATATTCAGCGAGTAGTATCGATCCCATTCGTCGACGGGACCCTCAGACGCGGCCGGTTGATCACCGGGTGCGACACCGCGTGCCCCACGTCCTCCTCGTCCACCTGCGGCAAGATTCGGGAACAGGAGATAGTCGCCGGCGAGCCGAACGTTCGTGAAATTGCCTGCGATTCGATCGTTCGGCTGATTGTGCCAGACCTCCTCCGCTTCACCGGTGGCAACATCCGCCTTCATGACCGAGATGGTGTAGCCACCTCTGAAGGTCGCTCTCTGCAAGCCGGGCACGTCGGCAATCCGGGGCTCGGCACCTCGAGCACCCTCGGCACTCGTAGCGCTCTCGGCACTCGTGGCACCCCTGGCACTCGTGGTGCCCCTCGCCCCCGTGGCACCCCTACCACCCGTGGCACCCGTGGCACCCCTGGCACCCTGACTCGCCTGAAACGCCGGCCCATTTGGCAAACCGATCGCACCGGTTCCCTGCTGCGCCTGCAGCGCAAATGGGAGACCAGGACGTCGCACGAAGATGACGCTCGTGCCGTCGCCGGTCCACATCGGACTGGTGTCGAAGTCGACGCTTGGCGCCATGTATTTCACCGTTCGCGTGGCGGTGTCGTACACGGCAACGAAGCTGTGGTCGGTACGGGTCGTTACAAACGCCACCCTTTTTCCATCCGGCGACCACTGGGGTGCACTCTGTACTCCCCATTCCTTGACGAATGGTCTTTCGCCTCGATCCATCTCGGACACAGTCTTCACGGCTGTTACTTTCGCGCGATGGATTTGTCCGTCCTTGATGAAAAGAATCGAACTCCCATCGGGAGCGAGTTCGGGATTCGAAGCCTCCGCGACGCGGAACGCAGGCCCGCCAGCGGTTCGCGCGGCCCACACGGCTCTCTCCGCACCTTCGGGGTTGGCGCTCGGATTGGCGATCCACCCGTCCCGGTTGGGAGTCGTACCGCGCACGAACACCACCGTCGATCCGTCGTCAGATATGCGAACGCCGGACAAATCGACGCCATCGTCTTTCATGAAACTGGTGAGGCGGACGGGCGTGAACGTGGGGGCAACAGCGGTGTAGACGTTGCGGCGCCCCTCCTCGAACGCGGTCCAGGCAAGGCGATCGACCTTTCGCGCCGAAACTACTTCAAGCGGTGACGCTGGACTCAAGAACTGCTGATACGACGGAACACCGGAGCCCGCGGTCTGAACGCGACCAGGAAGGACTGCGATCAGCGCGAAGAAGCTAAACAGCATGAACCGAGCAATCCGCATGCACTCCTCCGGTCGAACGCGATATGGCGCGCCGAGTTTATCATCGAGCCGCCACGAAGAAAGTCCAAACCATGGCGATGCATTCGGTGTCTAAGACAGGAATGATTCGGACGCGTTGCGCCGTCCCGTTCGTGCTCTGCGTGCTCCTGAGCGTCGGGACTGCCGCCCAGGAACAGGCACCATCGGCTCCAAGGACAACCCCCATCCGAATCTTCCTGGATTGCGGTTTCTTCTGCGACGAAGACTTTCTGAAACGTGAAATCACGTTCGTCGATTACATGCGCGATCGACGCGACGCGGACGTTCACGTCCTGGTGACGACGCAGGAAACGGGCGGCGGCGGAACCGAATACACCTTGAAGTTCATCGGGCTTGGTTCGTTTGCGGGAATCGAGCAGACGCTCCGGTACTCGGCGCCCCAGACCTCCACGGCCGACGAAAGACGCAAAGGCATTGCGGAAGTCATCAAACAGGGCCTTGTGAGGTATGTATCGGAATCGCCACAAGGGCAGCGGCTCAAGATTACGTTCTCCCCGGAAGAAGGCGCAGCAAAGCCCAGTGCTCAGAAGGACCCGTGGAACCTGTGGGTGTTTCGGACGAACGTCGGCGGGAGCTTCAACGGCGAACAGTCGAACACAAATCGCTCGATTCGCGGGTCCGCGTCGGCCAATCGCACGACGGACGACTGGCGGTTGAGTTTCGCCGCGAATGCGAACTATCGGTCGGAAAAATTCCAGTTGAGCGACACGGAGACATTCGTAACCGTCTCACGCAATTCGGGAGGCGACGCAACGATCGTCAAGAGCCTCTCGCAACACTGGTCCGCCGGACTTCTTGGCAACGCGCAGTCTTCGACGTTTCTCAACTACGACTTGCGACTGCGCATTGCGTCTGGACTCGAGTACGACATCTTTCCGTATTCGCAATCGACCCGGCGGATGTTGACGTTCCAGTACACCGTCGGGTTCGACTCGCACAACTATCGCGAGGAGACGATCTATGAAAAGACGGGAGAGAAGCTAGCCGATCACAAGCTGACGACCTCTTTGAGCCTTCGCCAGCCGTGGGGAACCGCCTCGGGGTCGGTGGACTTTTCGCAGTACCTCACCGATCCGGGCAAGTACAGCATCTCCGCGTTTGGCGGGACCAACATCCGCCTGTTCAAGGGGTTTTCATTCAACATTTTCACGGAGCTGCAGCGAACCCGCGACCAGATCTACTTGCCGAAGGGAGAAGCCACGACCGAGGAGATCCTCGTGCGGCAGCGGCAGCTTGCGACGGGATACCAGTACTTTTTGAACTTCGGGATTTCTTACTCGTTCGGATCGATCTTCAACAACATCGTCAATCCGCGGTTCGGAGGCGGAGGCGGGAATTTCTTTTTCTTTGATTGATCACACTTCCGCCGGCAGCCGACCGGCGGAAGCGTGCGAACTCATCGCGCTGGAGCGCGCGGGAGGATCAACCAAAAATCATGTGGCTTCCGCCTTTCGGCGGAAGCACTTCAAGCGGAAGCACTACTTCAAGTGCTTGCTTACGAGCTTGGTCATCTCGAACATGTTGACCTGGGACTTGCCACCGAAGACAGGCTTCAATGTGGCGTCGGACTTGATCATCCGCTTGTTCTTGCTGTCCTGCAGCCCGTTCTTCTTGATGTAGGCCCACAGCTTCTTGGTGACCTCGGTCCGCGGCACCGGCTTCGAGCCGATGACCTCCGCCAACGCGGGGCTGGGTGTCACGGGCTTCATGAATGCGGCGTTTGGCTTCCGGGTGCTCTTCTTCGCGGTCGCGGTTTTCTTTTTCGCTGTCTTGGCCATCTACTCTCCTCTTGAAGACGCTCGAGGCGTCAGCGCGTAGTATCGCGCAAATTTGCGCACGACAGAGAAGAAAAGTGCAATTTCGCACCCCTTCCGCCTGCTCGCCTTCCGGGCTAGCTCGGTGACACACTCCGCAGCACGACCATTGCCCAGGACTGCACCTGTATCTTGTCGCCAGCTCCGAACTCGGGCCCGGTATCCTGTTCCGACAGGAGATCCTTCTCTTCCGCCGTATTCAGAAGCATGTTCCATCTCTCCGCCCACTTGGCGTCTGCGAGGGTGAACTCGAGCGGTTCGTGGTTCGCGTTGATCATCAGGTAGAAACTGTCGTCGACGACCGGTTCGCCGCGCTCGTTTGTACTTGGGATCGCGCGGCCATTCAGGAAAACGCCGAGTGACTTGGCAAAGCCGGCGCGCCAGTCTTCGTCAGACATCTCCGTTCCGCCCGGAGTGAACCATCCGATATCGCTCACCTCGGTCCCGTGAATCATGCGGCCTTGAAACCACCGGCGCCGCCAGAAGACGGGATGACGGTTTCGAAACGCAATCAGCCGCCGCACGAACTGCAGGAGATCCTTGTCGACGTGCTCCCAGTCATACCAGGAAATTTCGTTGTCCTGGCAGTACGCATTGTTGTTTCCCTTCTGGGTCCGGCCCATCTCGTCGCCGCCGAGCAGCATCGGGACTCCCTGCGACAGGAGCAGCGTCGTCAAGAAGTTGCGCGACTGCCGGCGACGAAGTGCGAGCACGTCAGTATTGTCGGTCGGACCCTCTGCGCCGCAGTTCCAGGAGCGGTTATGGCTTTCGCCGTCGCGGTTCTCCTCGCCGTTTGCCTCGTTGTGCTTGTCGTTGTATGACACCAGATCGCAAAGCGTAAAGCCGTCGTGCGCGGTGATGAAGTTGATGCTTGCGTAAGGACGACGGCCTGTTCCCTGGTACAAATCGGAACTGCCGGTGAAGCGCCAGCCAAACTCGGCGAGCGTTTGATCGGTGCCGCGCCAGAAATCACGAACTGTGTCGCGGTACTTCCCGTTCCATTCCGACCACAGAGGCGGGAAGTTTCCGACCTGGTATCCGCCTTCGCCGATGTCCCAGGGTTCGGCGATGAGCTTCACCTGGCTGACAATCGGATCCTGTTGAATCAGATCGAAGAACGACGACAGACGATCGACGTCGTGCAGTTCGCGCGCCAGTGTTGCGGCGAGGTCGAAGCGAAAGCCGTCGACGTGCATCTCGAGAACCCAGTAACGCAGGCTGTCCATGATCAGCTGCAGCACATGCGGGTGACGCATGTTCAGGGTATTGCCTGTGCCAGTGTAGTCCATGTAGTAGCGTCGCTTGTCCGCCACGAGCCGGTAGTACGCGGCATTATCGATCCCTTTGAACGACAGCATCGGCCCGAGATGATTGCCCTCGGCCGTATGGTTGTAGACGACGTCGAGGATCACTTCGATGCCGGCGGCGTGCATCGTCTTGACGAGATGCTTGAATTCGAGCACCTGCTCGCCGCATTGCCCGCCGGCTGAATACTCGTTATGCGGGGCAAGATATCCGATCGAGTTGTAGCCCCAATAGTTGCGAAGTCCTTTGTCCAGTAGCGTCGAGTCCTGCACGAACTGATGAACCGGGAGCAGTTCGACCGCGGTGATCCCGAGATTCTTCAGGTACTCGACCGACGATGGATGTGCGAGACCGGCATAGGTGCCGCGCAGGTCGTCGGGTATTGCGGAATTGGTCCGGCTGAAGCCTTTGACGTGCGTTTCGTAGACGACCGTGCGATGCCACGGCGTGTTCGGCAGTCGATCGTTCCCCCAGTCGAAGAACGGGTTGACGACGACACTCTTGGCGACGAAGGGGGCGCTATCGAGCTCGTTCTTGGAGTTCTCGGCGTCAGCGAAGTGGTAGGGAAAAACCGCTTCGCTCCAGTCCCACAAGCCGTCCACGGCTTTCGCGTAGGGATCGAGCAGCACCTTGGACGGGTTGCACCAGTGGCCGTTCTCTGGCTCCCACTTGCCGTGAACGCGGTACCCATAACGCTGGCCTGGGCGGACGTTTGGGAGATACCCATGCCAACAGAGCGCAGTGCTCTCCGGCAAATCGATGCGTGTTTCCCGTTCGTGATCGTCGAACAAACAGAGTTCGACGCGCTCGGCGATCTCTGAAAACAAGGAAAAGTTCGTACCTGACCCATCGTAGATTGCGCCCAGTGGATAGGGCTTTCCAGGCCAGATCTGCATGCGGCGCTCCGAATAAAAAGCCAATACGGCGTGCAGCGATTCCGGCCGCCGCTGTCCGTCTTTCAAGCCTCGCCTGCGCGATTGCGACGGCCAGTTTCAATTCTCGTGCCGCGCGTGGTCATTGTAAGCTTCCGGGAATGGAGCAACATGGTTGAGGTTCTGATGCGTCTTTATTCGCCAATCGTCGCGGCTCTCTTTCTCGTTACCGTTTCCCCCACTCCTCGGACCAACGACCTGGGCATCGAGGCCAAGGATGGCGTCGTGGTCTGCACATCGGCAACCGCCTGCGACGCGGGAGCGTCGATACTGGCGCGCGGGGGCAATGCCGTCGATGCGGCGGTCGCGACCGCCTTTGCGCTGGCGGTTACACATCCGAGCGCCGGCAATATCGGCGGCGGCGGATTCATGATCGTTCGCACACCCGATGGTCGCGTTACCGCATTCGACTATCGGGAGCGCGCGCCGTTGCGATCGACTCGCGAGATGTATATGGGCAGCGACGGTCAGGTTGTGCGGGAACTCACCAACACCGGATATCTCGCCCCAGGCGTCCCAGGAACCGTCCGCGGTCTCGAGCTTGCGCACAAACGCTTCGGGAAATTGCCGTGGAAAGATGTCGTCATGCCTGCGGTCGTGCTCGCGGAGCGCGGGTTTCTTCTGCCCGCAGGACTCGCCCGCGATCTGAACGCACAACTTGCCGGCGCGATGAAGCCATTTCCGGCGTCGGTCGCTGCGTATGGCAAACCGGGCGGCGGGGATTGGGCCGAAGGCGACCGTATCGTGCTCGCAGATCTTGGCAAGTCCCTTCGCGCGATCGCGACAGATGGTGCCGACGTGTTCTACAAGGGCTGGATCGCCGATCGCATCGCCGACGACATGAAGTCGCATGGCGGCCTGATTACGAAGCAGGATCTCGCCGCCTATAAGGCAAAAAGCCGGAAGCCGGTCACAGGAACGTATCGCGACTATGAAATCATCTCGATGCCGCCGCCGAGTTCGGGAGGGGTCGCGCTCATCGAGATGCTCAACATCCTCGAACCGTACGATCTGAAATCGAAGGGGCTACTGACGCCGCCGGCGATCCATCTTCAGATCGAAGCGATGCGTCGAGCGTATCTCGATCGCGCGCGCAGCCTCGGCGATCCCGACTTCGTGAAAGTGCCGGTCGGCGAGCTGACGTCGAAGCGGCATGCGCGCACGGTTTCGGCGACGATCGATCCCGGAAAAGCGTCCCGCAGCGTGGAGCTCGGTCACGACATTGTCTCGGCGATACCGTCGCCGGAACCTGACGAGACCACTCATTTCTCGGTGCTCGATCGCAACGGTATGGCGGTCTCGAGCACGTACACACTGGAGGGTGGCTTCGGCTCGCACGTGGTCGTCAGCGGCGCCGGATTCATCCTCAATAACGAGATGGGAGACTTCAACAAGAAGCCGGGCGAGACAAACACACGCGGAGACATCGGCACTCCGGCAAACGTAATCGATCCGGGAAAGCGCATGCTGAGTTCGATGACGCCGGCGATGGTCACGAAGAACGGCAAGCTGGTGCTGATCACCGGTTCACCCGGGGGCCGCACCATCATCAACACGGTCTTCACCATTGTGCTCGGCGTCGTCGAGTACAGCCTTACAGGCCGCGAGGCGGTCGACCTGCCGCGACTTCATCACCAATGGCTGCCCGACACGGTCTCGATTGAACGGAACGGCGCGCCGACCGAGACGGTCTTGCGTTCGCTCACGGAGATGGGACATTCAATCCAGCAAGGCAATCGACAGGGAGATGCCGAATCGATCTGGATTGCGCCGGATGGTACGGTCTACGGCGTCAACGACACCCGCGTCGACAATTCAAAAGCGTCGACACCGGCAAATTTGACAGCGCCGGACGCGGGACGATAGTCTGTAGAACGATGTTCCGCGCGCAGCACGTCCACCGGCACCATCATCATTCCTGCTCCAGCGGGCCGGCCGGGCTGCACACACACTGACGACATTTCGACATACGCATCGCAGCTAACCAGGCCCCGCTGGAAACACTCAGCGGGGCTTTTTTTATCCGAGCCGGCGAACGAGCGCGCGAGTGAGCCCACGCGCGCCACCTCCGCCGCGGAGCGGCTACGGCGGCCAAGGCGGAGCGGGCATTTGATCAGTCTGCCGCGGCCGGAACGGCGCTGGCGACGAAGCGCCAGCGTAGTGAAGGCCGCCAGGCGGGGTGCAGGGGACCCCGCCGATTTAAGAGAAGTGTTGGGGAGTCCGAGGGGCGAAGCCCCTCGGAGTGATTATGGACTATTCGAAATTGAACGGACTCGTTCCAGCAGTCATTCAGGACGCGTCAACGCGGGACGTGCTGATGGTCGGCTTCATGAACCAGGAAGCGCTCGATCGCACGGTCTCAACCGGCTTCGCCACGTTCTTCAGCCGCACCCGCAACAAGTTGTGGACGAAGGGAGAAACCTCCGGCAACCGGCTGAAAGTCGATCGCATACTCGTCGACTGTGATGACGACACGCTTCTCCTGTTCGTCACCAGGCTCGGCGACGGCAATGTGTGTCACACGGGCGAACGGACCTGTTTTTTTAGAGAGCTTCCAGGCACCTAGCGCAGCGCTCGAGCCTCTCCTCAGGATATATATGGCGACACTAAAGCTCGGCATTCCCAAAGGTTCGCTGCAAGACGCGACGATTCAGCTCTTCGCGCGGGCGGGCTTCAACATCTACGCGAGCGCGCGGTCGTACTTTCCAGCGATCGACGATCCCGAGATCGACTGCATGCTGATTCGCGCGCAGGAGATGGCGCGATATGTCGCCGACGGGGTGCTCGACGCGGGCCTGACCGGGCAGGACTGGATCGCGGAACATACCGCAGCCAACGGCGGCGCCGGTGGCGTGACGCCACTGGCGGATCTCATCTATGCGAAGCAAAGCTTTGGCAAGGTCCGTTGGGTGCTCGCGGTTCCGGAAGAATCGCGATATCAGAGCGCCCGCGATCTCGAAGGCGCCACGATTGCCACCGAACTGGTGCGCGCCACGCAGGCGTATTTTGCGCGGCAGGGAATAACCGTCAACGTCGAATTTTCCTGGGGCGCCACCGAAGTCAAAGCGCCGCGACTGGCCGATGCAATCGTCGAGGTCACCGAGACAGGATCGTCGCTGCGGGCGAATCGACTTCGCATCATCGACACGGTGCTCGAATCAAACACGCAACTCATCGGCAATCCGGCGGCGCTTTTGGATCCCTGGAAACGCACCAAACTCGAAAACATTGCGCTGCTCCTGAAAGCCGCGATTGAAGCGCAGGGACGCGTCGGCATCATGCTCAACGCACGGCGTGCTGATCTGGAAGCCGTGCTTGCGTTGCTGCCGGCACTGCAGAGGCCGACGATCTCTCCGCTCAGCGACAACGAATGGGTCGCGATCAACACGACCATCGAGGAACGCACGGTTCGTTATCTCATCCCCCGTCTCAAGGCCGCTCGCGCGCAGGGGATCGTCGAGTACCCGCTCAACAAGATCGTGATGTGATGGCTTTCCAGGTTCGCATGATCGATTCGGACGACGAGCGCCAGGTCCGCCGCCTGCTGGAACGGCGCACGCGGGACAACTCCTCAACCCAGCGTCGGGTTGCGCGCATCATCGACAATGTCAGGCGCCGCGGCGACACCGCCGTTCTCGACTACGCGAGACGCTTCGACAAGTTGACGCAACCCATCGAAGTCACAACCGGCGAAATGCTCGATGCGGGGAAACAGTTGACACGTGAAGTACGCCGCGCAATCGCCGTTGCCGCCGCCAACATTCGCCGCGTCGCGAGCCGTCAGCTGCCGGCGCCCTGGTCGGTTCGACCGTCCGGCGGCATTCGAATCTCACAGCGGGTTCTTCCCCTGGACCGGGTCGGGTGCTACGTGCCGGGCGGCAGATATCCGCTGCCCTCATCGCTCCTCATGACCGCCACACCCGCCAGAGTCGCCGGCGTGAAGGAAGTGATTGCCGTGTGTCCGCGCCCGGACGCGACGATCATGCACGCGGCTCGCGTTGCGGGCGTCTCGCGGCTCTTCCGCCTGGGCGGCGCGCATGCGATCGCGGCGCTCGCGTATGGCACCAGGCGAATTCCTGCGGTCGACAAGATCGTCGGTCCAGGCAATGCGTACGTTGCCGCCGCAAAATCACTCGTCTCGGCCGACTGCGCGATCGACTTCCATGCAGGCCCGAGCGAGATCGTGGTCGTCTCGTCGATCGGCCGGCCGTCATGGATTGCGGCAGATCTGATCGCGCAGGCCGAACACGATCCGGATGCGAGAGCAATCCTGTTGACGCCGTCGCGCCGGCTTGCCAATGCCGTCGCACGGGAGCTCAGCACCCAGATGCCTGCGGACGGACCGGCCGCGCGCGCCATGAGGAGCAACGGCGGCGTCATCGTCACCCGGACGCTCACCGAGTCAATCGAGCTCTGTAACCGCATGGCCCCCGAGCATGTGGTGTGCGACACGAACGAGGTCGCGTTGCGGATCACACGCGCGGGGACGATTTTCGTCGGAGAGTACAGCGCGCAGGCCTCTGGTGACTACGCGACCGGCTCGAATCATGTGCTGCCAACGAATGGGGCGGCCCGCGCACGGGGCGGACTGAGCGTCACCGATTTCGTTCGTGTCGCAACCGTGCAGCACGTCACAGCTCGAGGATTACGGAACATCGGCCCGGCGGTCGTCACGCTCGCGAACGCTGAAGGGCTCCTGGCACACGCGGCATCGGTCTCGATTCGACTCGACACCGGGACTTCGTCGAACCGCAGTCGTGGAGCGAAGCGATGAGTTACGAATACGAGCGGGTGGCAACCCCGGCGAACGGACTGCGCCTGCATTTGAACGAGAACACTGCCGGGTGCTCGCCGGCGGTGATCGAGGCGATCCGGGCGCTGACGCGCGAGCAGATTGCCGAGTATCCCGATTATGACGCGGTGAACGAGGCGACCGCTGCGCGATTGAGTATCGCCGTGGATTCGCTGCTCCTCACCAACGGCCTGGACGAAGGGATCCTCGTCGCTGCAATGGTCGCGCTGCGTGCCACGGGCGGCGATGCGGAAGGAATCGTCATCGTGCCCGCCTTCGATATGTACGCGGCGTGTACCGATGCGCTTGGCGGGCGGGTCATTCAGGTTCCACTCGGCAACGACTTCGCCTTTCCCATTGAGGGCGTGATCGACGCGATCACGCCGCGGACACGAATCGTCTGGTTGACCAATCCAAACAACCCGACCGGGCAAAGCATTCCGCGCGAGGCCATCGCCCGCGTCGCGACAGCGGCGAGCCGTGCGATGGTGTTTGTCGACGAAGCGTATGCGGACTTCGGCGGCCGGACGCTCATCGGCGACGCCCTGCTCCGTCAACAGCCGAACATCATTGTCGGCCGGACGTTTGCGAAGGCCTATGGCCTCGCCGGCATTCGCGCGGGGGCAGTGATCGGCAATTCCGCCACCATCGCGTCATTACGGCGGGTGATCCCTCCATATGGCCTCAATGTGTGCGCCGCGTCGGCGCTGCCACCGGCGTTTCGCGATCGGGCCTATTACGACTGGTATGTCGATCAGGTCGCGCAATCCAGAGAAACGCTTTATGCCGGATTCGAGCGGCTGGGGGTTCGCTACT
>Ga0075423_10005028_pt1 | contig 12322 bp, 25 predicted proteins | sample SoiMethybrSBSTD2_FD_80114 | JGI IMG/M metagenome (GOLD analysis project Ga0075423, IMG submission 80114) | Bulk soil microbial communities from a Populus tree surrounding site in Tennessee, USA - Soil MetaG P. TD hybrid SBSTD2 | ecosystem: Environmental > Terrestrial > Soil > Tree plantation...
AATCACGAGGCCCGTCGCCGGGGGGGTCCTCGCGTGGAGATCGAGCCACTCCCAAGATCACCGCGTGACCCTCCGCCCGCTGGGCTTTGGCACCGATGGCCAATCGGCGGGTCGCCGGGCGACCTTTGAGATGTCGGCGCCTCACTACTGAAAGCACCCGTCGGTGGGGTTCTCAGAACCCTCTGACCATACGGAATCGGCATCTTTTTCGCGGAGTACTCACAGGTGGTCTTCCTGTCGCCACATAGCCGCCGCCGTCAGTGGGTAGGCAACCCACGAAGTCGAGTAAGGGAGCCGAGGAAGGAGGGGCTATGCGGCTACGTATCGCGATAGCGACGCTCGCGGTGATGACGGCGGCGCTGCTCGGGCCGATGGGGTCGACCCCGGCCACAGCCATATCGTGCACGATCATCGGAAGCAAGCATCTCGACAACATCAACGGCAGCTCGGGGCGCGACATCATCTGTTCTCTGCGCGGGAACGACAGGGTGTCGGCCCGGGGCGGCAACGACGTCGTCAGCGGGGCCCGAGGCGATGATCTCATCTACGGGCAGGCGGGAGCGGATCTTCTGAAGGGTGATCGTGGCGGTGACATATTGATCGGTGGGACGGCGCATGACGATCTGCGCGGAGGGTCCGGGAACGACGTAATCGATGCCCTTGACAACTCTGGCGGCGACGTCGTTCGTGGCGGCCCCGGCCGTGACGTCTGTTACGTCGACTCCGCCGACATCTTCGCGGGATGCGAGCGGCGGGTGGTCGTATGAGGAGGGATGGCCCAACTGGCTACGATGCCGTACATAGCGAAGACCAAGCCCGTCGATGTCGCGAAGTTCGTGTACGCCGATCGTGGGGCCCCGGTCCTGACTTCGTCCCTTTGAATCTAGGAGGAGGCGTAGTGTCGGTGCCAATCCTTCGAGCGCTAGCACGAGACGCTCAAGGCCCGGATGATTCCAACTGGGAGCGCTTCGATACGGCGCTGGTACGTGTCCAGGAAGCCGCGCAAGAGCTTAGGAGTGCCTCCTCCAAGCGAAGATCGTTCTGGGACGAGTTCCGCCCAGTTCGCTCGCCTGGACACTGACGCGCGGCATCACACGAACGTCGGCGGAGGGCCCGGGGTGAGAGGAATCCAAAGACTCCCCGACCTCTCGCCGTCTTCACCGCCGTCCGTTTGTGCCGGACGTCCGTGGCGGTGGGTCTTCGAACAGCTCGCGATGCTTCCTCTCGGCGGGATCCGTCGAGGCGACCGCGTCGCCCGGCTGGGCTGCCCCGCATCCGGATACTTCGTCAGCAGGTCGATGACGTCATCGCAGTAGCGCATCGCAAAGGTCTCTTGCTCACTCAGGCCAATCATCCGGCCAAAGTAGGGTCTCCGCCGTGTTGGCTATGCCAATGTTGTAACCCTCTCCCTGTAGGCGAGTGATGACGCGGACCAACAAGGGCGGTTGATTCTTCGCTGTCCTCAGCAGGTCTGCATCATCCATGTCTCCGGCGTTCGCCGAGAACCTAACGGCCTCGATCAGGTCCTCTACCCTCTTCTGCTCTTCCGGATGGAAGAGGTCAGCTTCTACGGACTCGCCTCTTTCGGAGAAATGGATCCACCTAAGTTGCTCCTCGCCACGTAACAGTGCCAGAGGGCTCTCAACCGTAACGGGACTCACTGCTCACCACCCGTTGCATCAACCTCACCCAGCAACCTCGCCACGCGCCGCCGAGCATCTGGCCACATCGTCAGTAAGTCGATGATGTCCGCCCAGCCCTGCCCGCTCTGGTCGCGGTAACGCATCAGCGTTGAGGCAATCGCGGTTGTCTTCGGCGAAGCCCTGAGACCCCTTTCACCTTGCCGTTCTGGCGCTACAGGATCCGCGCCTCGTCTACATCGCGGATGCGGCTGTAACGGGGCGCGCTTCGCGTGCCACTGGTTACAGGCGGACGGGATGAAGGGAGGCCGATGAGGCAGAACAATCTTGGCGATGCGCATGCGTATCTCTCGAATGAGCGGTGCCTCTTCCGTCTCGGTACGGACATCGGTAGCTTGGATGGAGAGGCCACGGTGCACCTCGCCTCGACGGCGGGAGGGGCTCGACCGTCGAAACGCCGCGCTGAACGCGGCCTATGGGCTGTATGCCCAGGGAGGAGGTAGCGCGTGTCTCGACTATTAGGGGCCGTCGTCGTCCTGACGACATTGTTCGGGCTAGGACTCGCCACGCCCGCGAGCCAGGCTGCCGGCAGCATGATCACGCTCAACTGCCCGCCGGTTGATTCCTCGCTCAGCATCCCGAACCGGATCGAAAGCGCGATCCGTCTCAACAGGCGCGACCATACGGTGACGCTCCCGCTGTACCGCGGTGTCTCGAGGGGCGCTCGCGTCTGGTACGTGCTCACGGACACGTCTGACCTCCGCGAAGCGGCTCGCCTCGGCATCAACTGGTCGCCGAAGCTCGCGAACGCGCTCGGCACCGCAGCCGTCCAGGACGCGACGCTCGTGGAAGGCTCGCGTGTCAGCCGCTCGAGCACGGTGTCGTTCCCCGGCACCGTGGATTTCTCGGGCCAGCGCGTCGTGATCCCTGGCCCGCACCTGTTCCCCGTCGATCCTGCCACGCACGCAGGCCCGATCGGTGATGCGAACTACAGCCCGCTGTTCACAGTCGGGAACGGGATCGTCTACAACGGCGAGCAGATCGCGAACCCGACGGGGATCCACCCGAAGGTCGTGCGGCTGAACGTGGAGGACCGGCGGGCGAAGCTGCATCTGACGGAGGGCCGCTACCTAGGTCGCAAGGTGCTCTACCTCTCGACCGAATCATCGGACACGATCGTGGCGGCGCTCGAGAACGCGACGTTCGCGCCGAACCTCGCCGCCGCACCTGCGCCGGGCAACGACAGCTGTGCCGACTCGGCACGGGAAGCGATCATCCCGATCGTGAACGGGCCGCGGGGCCTGAACAACCCGGAGCGACAGGGTCTCCGATCGGCGGTCGCCGGCGAAGGTGATCCACTCAACATCATCCGCGAGGAGCCCGAGTGCTCGGACCCGAGCGACCCGGCCGCATGCTCAGCATTGCAGTACAGCCCCCTGTGGGACGTGACACCCGTGAGGTGGACTCGCGATGCGATCGAGGACGGTCTGCGTCGGCGGATCGGGAGCCACGAGGTCGTGAAGCGACTGTTCGATCGAGGGCTTATCCGGAACTTCGCTCCATCTGGGTTCCGCCAGATGGATCCGGAGATCGAGGGACTTCGGGCCATCAACGTCGTGGTGGATTGTCCACCGATGTTCGTAGCGCCCTAAGAGCCGACCGAGACAATCGCTCGACGCGTGGGGGGGTCGCCAGCACATGTTGGCGACCTCTCCACACGAAAGACTCCGGGATCTCTGCTTACTTCAGCGAAGCTCCGAGGCCCACTCGAATACATCGACCATCCTCGTCCACAGCCGTACGAGGGGTACTCCTCGCCATCCTCCAGCTCGCGGTAGCGGCGCACCGATACGCCGACGAGCCACGACGCACGAGCCACAGACAGGCCGAGTCGGATCCGCGCAGCGTCGCCCGAAAGGCCGACGGCCTAGCGCGACAGTACCGGGAACGGGCGACGGGCGAACTCCCTACCGCGCGATTCGAACGTCGACTATCCGATAGACATCCGCAAGCCGCGGGTCAACGATGGGCTGCATCGCTCCCTCCGATCCCCAAAGGGGTGGTTGCCGATGCGATTTCTTCGTCCACGACCGGCCATCACGCTGCGTCCATGTGGTGCTCGTACAGCTCCACCGCAGTCTCACGTGAAGCGTGCGCTCGCGATCGCCCTCGCTGGCGTACTCGTGTTCGCTGCACCAGCGGCGGCGCTCCACCGGCCAGAGCGGAAGCTCGCGGCGATGACCAACACCGCACGGAACCGGCATGACATGCGGAGGCTCATCGAGGGCCCACGTTTGAGGGTGGCGGCTGAGCGGCACTCGGTCCGGATGGCGGAGCGCGGACGGCTCTTCCACGGCTCCCTCGCGTGGACTTCGGGGCGCCGCTGCTGGGGGCAAAACGTCGGTGTGGGGCCCACCACCCGCGCTGTCTACCGGGCGTTCATGCGGTCGGCGGAGCATCGAGCCAACATGCTCGACCGCTGCTATCGGCGAGCAGGGTACGGAGTCGTCAAAGTCCACGGGGCCGTGTGGGTCACGGTCAACTTCGCCGGCTGACCGCGAATCGGTGAGGAAAGTGTTTATCAGGCCCAAGAAACCGCCGCTCCACTCGCCGCTTCGGTCGAGGCGACACTTGGGAGGCTCTTATGGATGTCCTGATCTCCTTGACCGCTCTCATCATCGTCGTTGCCCTGGTCCTGTCGCTGTACGACAGAGGCTGGCGAGCGGGGTTCGATGTGGGCCGTGACCTGGGTAGGCACGAAATCCTTCGGAGATCGTCCTTCAGAAACGAGTGCGCGGGAATCCCAGAGCATCCGTGACTCTTAAGAAGCAATGAGGCGATCGCGTCACGGTCGTCGTGGTCGCGGATCAGGACGTCGCGTAGGTGCTCACGCGCCGACGGCCATAGGCTCATCAGCAACATCGGCGTCTGATCCTGCGTCACAACGGTGAAGCCCCTGTTCCCCCCCAGCTTCCGTTCAGCCGCCTGACATGGTCGCGTCGATCCACCAACCAAACGAGCGCAGCGCGTCACGCAGTCGCTTCTTGAGACTTCGTCGAGCGCCTACACATCGCGGCCAGTTGCAGGGCAGAAGAGGACCATTCCGATCGCAGTTCAGATGAGGTGTCTTCCTGAGCCGCCACGGCAGCTCCTCGAATCGCTCGAGCCGGCGACCGCAGAGGCGGCACGTGTACGCCGAGTCAGCGATGCTTGGATCGTCTCGAGCGGTGCGCCATTCGTGCGCGCAATCGCAGACCGATGACATTGACCCGACGGTATGGGCATCAGTACGTGTCCGCAAGCCGAGCGACAGTCTCGAACCTTCTATGTGTGCCGCTTTCATCCGAAGCTCCGCGGCCACTCGAACACGTCGACCATCCTCGTCCACTCGACGTATGACGGGTAGGCGTCGCCCAGCGGAGACGCGACGAATGTCTCGGCCACCCGTACAGCTCGGAGATCCGCCGGTACGTCTCCAGGCTCGGCATGCGGTCGCCGGCCACGGTCTCTCGATACTCGCGGACGCTGGACCCCGATCAACCAGGCCGCACCGCAGACCCTGAGACCCTCGCGCTTCCGATCGCGCTCCATCATCGTCGCTTACCGCGCACTGAACGGTGTGCCTGGCGGCGCATTTGCTGCTGATACGTGAGCGAACCCCGTCTGAATCAAGCGCTTTGGTCGTTGAACAGGTCCATCGGGTTCACGGTGGCCTTTGTGGTCGTCGAGGACGGACTCTCCGCCGTGATTTCGAGTGCCCTTCCAACTGAAGTGGACGCCTCGATGAAAAGCAGCCGGTGACCGTTCCCAAGCGAGCGGTTCCGAGCCTGCCGGAGGGCATCAAGGCCCCTGTCGTCCAAGGACATGACGTTGCGAAGATCCAGCACGATGGTGGACGCAGGTTCCTGCTCGCACGCCTTGATGACCTGCTCGAACCCTGGGACGGTCGCCATATCGAGGTCGGCTCGCGGCGTGATCCGGATGGTGTCGTTGACGTCGTCAACGGTTACGGAGAAGAGTGTGTGCCGCCCCATGGAGCCTCCCGATGCGCCTGGACTCGGATTCCCGGAAATGATCAGCGACCAGGAGACTGGGGCCGGATTTCGCGAGCCAGGGGCTGGGGCCCGACCCGGTCAGCCTAGTGCGGGTGCCAGCTGACCGCAAGCCTCGATGGCCCGGCGTTGATCTACGTCTTCCCTTCTTCGGCCAGGGCCGGTCGGTGATCCTTGTAGACGTACTCATCGACCGACGTCCGATGCTGCCAAGGATCTCTCCCGTGGCGAGCGATGACGCCGCCACATTTGCTACATGTCGACCGTTGTTCCCGTGGGATGTGGTTACTCGCCATCATGTTTCTCCCGTTCCGTTGTAGTTGCGCGCCGGGCTCTCGCCGTCCCGCCGCCGAACCTTGCGACCCCAGAGCTATCGCGGTAGAGGTTCGGTCGAGAATGGAGGTCGGGCTAGCCGAAGTCCCTTGATAGGGAGGCAGCTAACCTCCGACCACCCGACCCGATGAAGGGTACTCGGCGCGGCCGAGACTGTCGCTTGATGGTCCATGAGAGGTTCGCGACGGCGCGCGTCCGGTGACGCGATCCAGTCGCGATCGGCTTGATCGCGGATCAGGACGCCGCGGAGGTCGACGCGGCTCTTGGGGTCGAGGGTCTGGAGCAGGGTCCTCAAGTCGGCGTCCACCATGCGAGCGGACACTATGGACAAGCTCCGGTGATGACGAGCCGCCCAGGGACTCGCGGTGTTTCGGATGTTCGAACGGGTTGCATCAACCCTTCCGCGCCGTCAGGTAGGCGAACGCGGAGCGAACGATTCCGCTCCCGCATCCACCAACGGGCGCAGGTGCTTCTCGAGTCTCGCCGCCTCCTCAGGCGACCGCGCCCCACGGATGTCTTCGCCGACCGTACGAGCATTGGGGTTTGGGGACGTCGTGAGTAGCCGGTCGTAGTCAACGACCCAGGTTCCTTGCTCGACGTCCACCACCCGGAGGACCTCCCGGACAGGGTCGCTAACGGATGCAGGGCGACGGCTCCTGTTCATCGAGAGGAATCGAACGACCTGGTCAAGCCTTGGTGACGAACATCTGCGGCCACCCGTATAGCTCAGTGATCCGCCGGTACGTCTCCAGCCTCGGCACCCGGTCGCCAGCCTCCATCTCCCGGTACTCACGAACGCTCGTGCCGACCAACCACGCGGCGCGACAGACACTAGACCCTCGCGCTTCCGATCGCGCTGGATCATCGCCGCGTACGCCGCCAGCGTGGCCACGCCCGGAGCCTAGTCAGCGCATCGGACGGGTGGAAGGAGGTCCGTTGTTCCTTCGGTCCCCGTGTCCGTAGAGATGGACCTCCGGATGGGCTTCGTAGGAGTGCTGAGTGCGAGCAGCCTCAACGGCTTCCCGGCGAGTACGGAACCACTGGTGGCTCTTCGAGTCGCACTCTCTACAGACCCATCGCCATAGGCCCGCCGCGCCGATCTCCGAGCGTAGGTGCGTCATGTTGCCCTTAAGGAGTAACGCGGACCGTAGGTCAAGTCAAACTGACCCAGCACACTTGCAGCCACCCGCCGACTCTTCCGAACCTCAGCGGCCACCCATACAGCTTGCAGATCCGGTCCCAATGGAAGTGCTAGCTTCGTGACCATGGTGCATCATCCACTTTCGTCGCGGTTCGTACAGGCGCTGATCCTCGTCACGTGCTTCTCGCCATCTTCACGAAGGTGCAGGAACCACGCGGCGCATACACCTGCGGGTGCGACGAAGATTGCTGGTGCAAGCGGCGCGGGCTAAGCCTTTTCCGGTGGGTCCTCCCGCGATGGCACAAGAACCAGGCGATAGCCGCGTGGAAGGCGTCGCAGGTCTAGCGCCACCCTTGCGACCACCCGTACAGCTGGAGTCCGCTGGTAGGTCTCGAGCCTCGGCATACGGTCGCCGGCTTCGATCTCCCGATAACCGCTACCAGTCCCTGACGAACTTCCTGATCTCGTTCTCGACCGTCCGTCGAGAGGTCGTGGCCTTCGCCGGGTCGCCGACGTGGCGGATCGCAATGACGGCACCCTCTCGCACCACCACGAGCTCGTGTCCGATGTCCCACTCGAAGTCCAGTTCTTCGTCGGCCCGCGAGAACTTCCAGGTGACGACGGCCGAGCCGAGCGTGCCGCCCGCGATCTCCTCAGGCAAACCGTGGTCCATGAACGCCATCACTCCTCCTGATGCGTGAACCGACCTCGAACGTCTGCGGCCTCCCGAACAGCTTGCACATCCGGTCACAAATCTCGAAGTCGGGGCATCCCTCGATCGCGGGGCTCTCGTCGGCTGGGGCTATCGATCTTCGCCCGAGATGTTGGAGGAGTTCTTTGGGAAGGATGACGACGCGCTCGCTACTGCGCTTGCGTCGCTCGGCATGAATCGGGTCATCTGGCTGTAAGACGTGTGGCAGAGCCCCGGGGGCATCGATCGCGCAGATAAGGCATGTCCGCCGAAGAACCAAGCGATCCGCTCGGGGGAGCGCCATCTTCCATGGCTCGCCGTCGGCCCTCCGGATACATCGTCAATATGCGCTTGCTGGCGAGTGCGGCGGGCTGCTCGTCGTGCTGGGAAGGAGGTTATCCCTGTCCCCCTTCGGACTCGGCCGGTTCGAAGTGTGTGATCTCAACGTCATCGAGCGGATACTGTCCGATGACCGTCCTCGACCGAACATGCTCCTTCTCCTCCTCCGCCGTCCATGCGTCCGGTCGCTCAACGGTGTAGTGCAGGACCGCTACAACGTAGAAGCGTGCCATGCTGCCTCCTCTGTTAGCGGATCAGCTGCGCGGCGATCGCGTCGCGGTCTGCATGGTCGCGGATCAGGACGCGGCGGACGTGCGCCCGAGCCCATCGGCTGAGAGTCGCGATCAAGGAGCCGACGATTCCTCACGACGAGAGGAACACCAACAGGATCGCGGTGTAGAGGCATCCGGCCGCGCCGATCGTCGCGGCGTGCCAGACCTCGTGGTAGCCGAACGTCCGGGGCCACGGGTTCGGCCGATGCAGAGCCAACACGAGCGCGCCAGCCGAGTAGAACAACCCTCCGATGACCAGCAGTACCAGCTCCGTCGTCGACAGGTCGCGTACCAGCGCAGGGAAGACGACCACGGCTACCCAGCCGAGTCCCAGATAGAGGAACCCGGAGAGCACGTGAAGATCGGTGCGGTAGACCTTCATCGCGATCCCGACCGCTGCGCCGGCCCAAACGATCGCGAGCACCACGACGCCTTGCATCCCGTGGAGCACCAACAGGCAGAAGGGCGTGTAGGTACCCGCGATCAGGACGAAGATCGTCGCGTGATCGAGGGTCCGCATCCGAGCGCGCCCCCGCTCCCCCCGGTATCCGAGGTGGTAGGCCGCGCTGACGCCGAACTGCGTCAGTAGGGCTGCCCAGTAGATGATCGCGCCGATCACCCCCTTGGGACCCGGGGCGAGGAAGACCAGCACCAGGCCTGCCGGGATCGCCGCGAAGAACGCAACCTGGTGCAAGCGCCCACGAAGTAAGGGTTTCGGCAGTTCGGTCGGCGACATCGTCAACCCGGTGCTCATCCGCCAAGGCTAAGAGAAACGCAAGCAACGGGTTATCCGACGAGGAGGGGTCGGGTCCTGCCCTTGAGGAGAAGACAGATAAGGGGGGAGGGCGCCGGACTAGCCGTGACACGGGTGCCGAGGGGTTATTCGCCCGGATTGACTCAGTCTTGCTTTTGAGGAGTATCTGGACAACGTCGCGTCGTCCGATTCGATCCCGCCACGGCGACAGCGCTCCGGCGATGGAAAGCCGATCAAGCCGAAGAGGGTTTGGCGTTCGGTGCCGCGTACCGGAAGGCCGGAGGACTACACATCGAGGCCCCGTGGATGGTGACGGAGCCGGACGGGTTCGTGGTGCATCCCGACACCCTGTTGCGGCGTTGGAAGGCGCTGGTGAAGACCGCAGTGACGCCAATCACGCTGCACGGCGCTCGACACTCCTACGCCGAACTCGCCCTCGGTGCCGGCGTTCGGTTGGACGTGGTCAGCCGCCAGCTCGGCCATGCGTCGGTCAGCACCACGGCGAGCAACTACCTGCACCACAACGACGAAGCCGCAGCCGACGCAGCGGCCAAGGTCGCGGCGACATTGGAAAGGGGACGGTGATGGTGCAGACACATGAGTATCTGGTGGCTCCACTCGTCGCGGGGAGGCCCGACGTCTGGCAAGAGGAACTCAATCGCTTGGCCCAGGAGGGGTGGGAGCTGATCGACTGCCTCGCCGTGACGGCTGCCATGTCCACCCCCGAGCACAGGTCACCTTTCGAGGCAGTGGCCTTCCTGAAGCGCCCTATGGCCGCGTAGACGGTTCGGTCACGCTCCACGCGGCGACCGCGCCGTAGTTGGTGGGGAAATCTTGGGGAAATGACGAGGCCCCGGGCGGATCGCACTGCTCGGGGCCTTCTGCGTTTCCGCTGGTAGTTGAGTGTCGGAGGGGGGATTTGAACCCCCACGCCCCGTAAGGGGCACTAGGCCCTCAACCTAGCGCGTCTACCAAGTTCCGCCACTCCGACGCGGGCGGTGATTCTACGGGTTCCACTTCCAGGACAGCCAGAAGACCGTGAGTCCCCAGACGATCGCCGTGATGACCGTGATCCGGTCCAGGGTTCGCTCGAGCGAAGTCCCGCCGGCGAGCGTGTTGGTACCCCCGAACAGGTCCGAGAGCCCGGCCCCGCGTCCCGAGTGCATCAGGATCGTGATGATCAGGAACAGCGACGACAGGACGAGCAGGACGATCGCAACGGTGTTCAGCACGGCTGATCAAGGCTCCTTGGCGGTGGTTTCGCCAGGGATGATACGGGTGGTCAGCGGGAAGTGGCAGGCGGCCAGGTGGTGCTCTCCCTGTGACGTCAGGAGGGGCTCCTCGTCGTGGCACAGGGGGACGTACCGGATCGGGTTGCCGTACTGGTCCTTCAGATCCTGCGCCTTCGCGAGTGCCTGGGTCTGCGGGCACCTCGGGTGGAACCGGCACCCCGGCGGGGGGTCGATGGGCGACGGGACGTCGCCCTCCAGGATGATCCGGCGCTTCTTCTTCGCCAGGTTCGGATCCGGGACCGGGACGGCCGACATCAGCGCGCCCGTGTAGGGGTGTCGAGGCTCCGCGTACAGCCCGTCCCGGTCGGAGAGCTCCACGATCTTCCCCAGGTACATGACCGCCACTCGGTCCGCGACGTGCTTCACGACCGACAGGTCGTGGGCGATGAACAGGTAGGTGAGGTGGAACTCGGCCTGCAGGTCCTCGAGGAGGTTGAGGATCTGAGCTTGGATCGACACGTCCAGCGCCGAGACCGGCTCGTCGCAGACGATCAGCTTCGGTCGCAGCGCGAGCGAGCGAGCGACGCCGATGCGCTGCCGCTGCCCGCCCGAGAACTCGTGCGGGTACCGGTTGTAGTGCTCGGGGTTGAGGCCCACGAGCTCCATCAGCTCCTGGACCTCGGGCTTCACCCGGTTCTTCGGCACCGTCCCATGGAGGCGGAACGGGGCGCCGATGATCGACCCGACCGTCTTCCGCGGATTCAGCGACGCGTACGGATCCTGGAACACCATCTGCATGTCGCGCCGCAGCTCGCGGAGGTTCTTGCCGCGGAGGTTGGTCACATCGCGGCCGTCGAACCAGATCGTGCCCTCGGTCACCCCGTACAGGCGCATCAGGACGCGGGCCAACGTCGACTTGCCACACCCCGTCTCGCCGACGAGCCCGACGGTCTCTCCCGGATAGATCTCGAGGTCGACGCCGTCGACGGCGTGCACCGCGCCGATCTTGTGCTGGAAGATGATCCCGCGGGTGATCGGGAAGTGTTTCTTGATCCCGGTCAGCCGAACCAGCGGCTCGGCGCTGGGCGTCGTCGGCGGCTGCGAGGGGACGGTCTCGGTCGTGCTCACGCCCGCTCCAAGATCTCCTCGGCCACGATGCGCTGTCGGTCTTCGACCGAGAGGTGGCACGCCGCGGCGTGATGACCGTCGACCGGGATGAGCAGGGGCGTCTCCTCGCGGCATCGGTCGAACACGTAGGGACACCGGGGGTTGAACGGGCAGCCCTTCGGCAGCGTGATCAACGACGGCGGGAGGCCCTTGATCGGATGGAGCCGCTCCTCCTGCGTGGTGAGGAGCGGGATCGACTTCAGCAGGCCCCACGTGTAGGGCATCATCGGCTGGTAGTAGATGTCGTCGGCGGTCCCCGTCTCCACGAGGCGTCCCGCGTACATCACCTGGATGTCGTCGCAGTGCTCGGCGACGACCCCCAGATCGTGCGTGATGATCGCGACGGCCGTGTTGAACTCGGATTGGAGCCGGTCGATCAGGTCGAGGATCTGCGCCTGCACCGTCACGTCGAGCGCCGTGGTGGGCTCGTCCGCGATCAGGAGATCCGGGTTGAGGGACAGCGCCATCGCGATCATGGCTCGCTGACGCATGCCGCCCGAGAACTCGTGCGGGTACTGGCGCGCACGCTCCTGCGGCCGCGGGATCCCGACCCGGTTCAGCATGTCGACGGCGCGAGCGGCCGCCTCCTTCTTGGAGATGTCCTCGTGCGCGAGGATCGCCTCCGAGATCTGGTCGCCCACCCGGTAGAACGGATGGAGCGAGGTCATCGGGTCCTGGAAGATCATCCCGATCTTGTTGCC
>Ga0075423_10005032_pt1 | contig 12316 bp, 13 predicted proteins | sample SoiMethybrSBSTD2_FD_80114 | JGI IMG/M metagenome (GOLD analysis project Ga0075423, IMG submission 80114) | Bulk soil microbial communities from a Populus tree surrounding site in Tennessee, USA - Soil MetaG P. TD hybrid SBSTD2 | ecosystem: Environmental > Terrestrial > Soil > Tree plantation...
GTCACCACCATCTTCGAGCCGAACCCGAGGCGGGTGAGGATCATCTTCATCTGCTCGGGGCTCGTGTTCTGGGCCTCGTCGAGGATGATGAAGCTGTCGTTCAGCGTGCGGCCGCGCATGAAGGCCAGCGGGGCGATTTCGATGACGCCGCGCTCGAGGTGCTGGGCGACCCGCTCGGGCTCGAGCATGTCGTGCAGGGCGTCGAAGAGCGGCCGCAGGTAGGGATCGACCTTGGCCATCATGTCGCCGGGCAGGAAGCCGAGCCGCTCGCCCGCCTCGACCGCCGGGCGGGTGAGGATGATGCGGTTGACCTGGCGCTTGGACAGGGCCAGCGCCGCCATCGCCACGGCCAGGAACGTCTTCCCCGTGCCCGCTGGCCCGATGCCGAAGGTGATCGTGTTGTGGCGGATCGAGTCGACGTACCGTTTCTGGTTGAGCGTCTTCGGAGCGACGCGCTGGTTACGGTGGCGCCAGACGACGTCCTCGAGGATCCGGGACGGCTCCTCGTGCTGGTCGAGCGCACTTGTGACCGCCGCGATCGTGCCCGGCGCGATCTCGTGCCCCTGCGCGACCAGGTCGGCGAGCTCGCGCACGACCTGCTCGCCCGCCCGCACCGCCTCCTCGGGCCCGTCGAGCGTGAGCACGTTGCCGCGCAGGTAGACGCTGCAGTCGAGGTGGCCCTCGAGGGCGCGCAGGACGGCGTCCTCGGACCCCGCCAGCTCGAGCGCCGCGTCGTTGGCGAGTTCGAGCTGCTTACGCACCGAGCTTCTCCCGCACCAGGGCCGAGACCCGCTTGCCGTCGGCGCGGCCGCCGACCGCGGGCATCACGGCGCCCATGACCTTGCCCATGTCCTTCGGCGACTCGGCGCCGGTTTGCTCGACCTTCTCCGCGACGAGTGCGGCGAGCTCGTCGTCGGAGAGCTCCGCCGGGAGGTAGGCCGCGATGAGCTCGGCCTCGGACTCCTCCTTGGCGGCGAGCTCGCCGCGGCCGCCGTCGCGGAACTGCTCGGCGGCGTCGAGCCGGCGCTTGCGCTCGCGCCGCAGCACGGCAACCTCGTCGTCGTCACCCTCCTTGGCCGCCTTCTGCAGCTCGGAGAGCACCAGGCGAAGCGCCCCCACGCGCTCGCGCTCGCCGGCCTTCATGGCCGTGGTCAAGTCGCTTTTCACCCGGTCGGCAGCCGTCACTTCGCTGCGATCGATGATAGGCGCCGAATCGGTTACTCCCCGGCCGCGGCCTCGGCGGCGCTCCCGCCCGCGCTGTGCGCGTCGAGCTCCCCCTCCAATGATGGCGGGTGCCCCAGCTGGGCGAGCTCGGAGGCGTCGCGCGGGAAGAAGAGGTCGACCGTCCAGTCGGTGAGGAGCCGCACCTGGCGCCGGAACCCGGGCATCGCGGCCAAGTGGTAGCTGCGCGCCAGCCACCACGCGGGAAAGCCGCGCCACCTGATGCCCAGCGTGCTCGCGACGGCCTGGAACCGGCCCAGGTCGACGAACACCCCGAGCGTCTTGTACGTGAACGGCCGCACCTGGCCCCTGCCGATCGACGCGGCGACGTTCTGTGCCGCCCGCCTGCCCTGACGCAGGGCGTGCTGGGCGGTCGGCGGCGTCGGGACCCTGCCGGCCTGCGCGGGGTCGGGAACGGCGGCGGCGTCCCCGATGGCCCACACGCCCTCGACGCCCCGGACCTTCAGGGTCTCGTCCACCACGATCCGGCCCTGCTCGAGCGGCAGGCCCAGCCGCCCGACGACGGGGTGCGGCTTGACGCCCGCGGTCCAGACCACCGTTCGCGTGGGGAGCTCCTCGCCGTCGGCGAGGCGCACGGCGTCGGCGGTGATCGCCTTCAGCGTGGTGCCGACGCGGAACTCGATGCCGCGCCCCTGCAGCTCGCGCATGGTGAAGTCGGCGAGGTCGGGGGGGATCTCGCGCATGATCCGGTCGCTGGCCTCGACCAGGAGCCACCGCATTCCCTGCACGCGGCAGCGGGGGTAGCGGTCGATGACGTCGGCGGCGAAGTCCTGCAGCTCGGCCAGGCCCTCGACGCCGGCGTAGCCGCCGCCCACGAAGACATAGGTCAGGTACTTCTGCCGTTCGCTCGGGTGCTCGACCGACTCCGCCATCTCCAGCGTGCGCAGGACGTGGTTGCGCAGCGCGATCGCCTCGGCCAGCGTCTTGAACCCGATCGCGTGCTCGGTGAGGCCGGGGATGGGCAACGTGCGCGACACCGCGCCCAGCGCCACGATCAGGTGGTCGTAGTCGAGACGCTCGTCGTGGCCCTCGAGCGTGTCGACGTGGACGCACCTCGCGACGGGATCGGCCGACGTGACCTGGCCGAGCCGCAGGTCGGTGCGGTGGAGCTCCTGGCGCAGCGGCACGACCACATGGCGCGGCTCGAGCGTCCCCGCCGCGGCGCCGGGCAGCAGGGGCGTGTAGAGCATGAAGTTCACGTCGTTGACGAGCGTGATGTGCGCCGCCTGCGCCGGCAGGATCTTCTCCAGCTCGCGGGCGGCGTACAGCCCCCCGAAGCCACCGCCGGCGATGACGATCCTCCAGGCCACTCGTGGCCAGGCTACCCGGGGTTTCTGTCTTCGAGCACCGCGGCCGCGGCCAGGTACCCGGGCGCGCCGGTGACGGCCCCGCCGGGGTGCGCGCCCGAGCCCGCGAGATAGAGGCCCTCGACGCCGCCGAACCGCCTTGGCCCGGGCCGGTCCTCGAGCAGCTGCCCCGGGAGCATCTCGCCGTGGAAGATGTGCCCGCCGGTCAGGCCGAAGCGGGCTTCGAGCTGGCGCGGGCCGAGGGCGAGGCGGTCGACGATCCGGCTCGGGAACTCGGGGCAGGCCTCCGCGAAGCGCGCGATCGCGAGGTCCGCGGCACGGTCGGGGTCGGCATCGGGCGGGAAGGCCTGGCAGAACAGCGAGACGACGTGGCGCCCCGGCGGCGCCAGGGTCGGGTCGGCGGCGGTCTGGCACGCGGCCTCGATGAACGGCCGCTCGGCGAGGCGGCCGGCGCGCGCGTGGGCGGCGGCGGTCGAGAGGTCCCCGAGCGTGAAACCGATGTCGATGGCGCCGCGCCAGGGCTCGTCGGTGCCGGGCCAGCTCGGGAACTCCGGCAGCCCGTCCAGCAGCACCATGACCTTGACCACCGGGCCGGCCTGGCGCCACCCCACGGGCGGGTCGACGCCCGCGAGCGCGGCCGTGCGCGACGGGTCGGCATTGGACAGCACCGCGCGGGCCCGAACTTCCCCGTTCCCCGTTGCCACGCCCACCGCCTGGCCATCCTGCACCAGGACGCGCTCCACCTCGGCCTCGGTGCGCACCGTTGCCCCGGATGCCTCGGCCGCGGAGCGCAAGGCCCCGGTCACCGCGCCCATCCCGCCGCGGGCATAGCCCCATGCGCCGGGCGCCCCGGCCGCGGTGCCGAGCTCGTGGTAGAAGCCGACGAAGGCGGTGCCCGGATCCTCCGGTCCGGCAAGTGTCCCGATCAGGCTCTGGATCGCGAACGGCACCCGGACGGGCTCGGACGGGATTGCGGCAAGGTCGTCGGCGATGGCGCCGTCGAGGATCTCGGGGCCGACCGCATCGAGCCAGCGGTCACGGTCGGGCGGCGCCAGCACGAGCGGGCGGGCGCGGTCGGCGGCGGCGTCCCAGCGCTGCGCCCACGCGGCGTACGCGTCGGCGTCGGCCCGCGACCAGTCGGCCGACAACTGGGCGTGCGTGCGCCCCCGGCTCGACCACGTCACCACCCGCCGCCCGTCCGGGAACGGGGCGAACAGGTACGGCTCGTGGACGGTGACGGCGAGGCCGTGAGCGGCGAGATCCAGGTCGCGCACGATCTCCGGGCGCAGCAAGGAAAGCGTGTACGCGGCCGGCGACGCGCGCACCCCGGGCCACAGCTCCTCGGTCACGCAGGCGCCGCCGACGAGCTCGCGGCGTTCGAGCACCTCGACGTCCAGACCGGCGCGTGCCAGGTAGGCGGCGGCGACCAGGCCGTTGTGGCCTGCGCCGATGATGACTGCGTCGCGCATGTCCATCAGGCTATGCGGCTTGGACGACTTCGCGCGTGCTGAGAAGACGAGCCGCTTCAGGAAGACCTGAGCCGCAGCGCCGCCCACTCGCCCTCGGCGCGGCGGGCGTCCTCGCGCAGCCCGTGGGCGGCGAACGCGTCGACGATCTGTTCGCACTCGGTGGCGAGCAGGCCGGAGGCGATGAGGACGCCGGGCGGCGGGTCGGGCAGGCGGCTGGCGGCAACGAGCAGCAGCGGGCGCAGCAGGTTGGCCGTGATCGTGGGCGCGGTCGGCAGTGGGTCGGTGCGCAGGTCCGCGCGCCAGGCCTCGACCCCGACCCCGTTGGCGGCGGCATTGGCCTTCGTGGCCTGCACCGCAAGCGGGTCGTTGTCGATCCCCTCGACCGGCTTGAACCCGAGCTTGCGCGCCGCGATCGCGAGCACGCCCGAGCCGCAGCCCCAATCGGCGAGCCGTGTCGGCACGCAGTCGACGAGCAGCTCCAGCGCGAGCTTCGTGGACGCGTGGGCGCCGGTCCCGAACGCCCTCCCGGGGTCGATGACGACGTCGATCAGCCCCGGGCCGGCAGCCGGCTCCCACGGCGGGCGCACGTACACGCGGCCGGCGACGGTCAGGGGGCGGTGAAACTCGCGCCAGCGGTCGGCCCAGTCATCGGCGACCTCGCTCGTGCTCACGTCGACCAGCGCGCCGCCCGCGGCCGCCTGCAGGTCGGGCAGCGAGGGCAGCTCGCCGGGCGTGCCGTAGACGGCGTACTCGACCTCGTCGCCCTTGTCGACCTCCTCGACACCGGCCGGGAACAGGTCGAGCAGCTCGGCCAGCACCCGCTCTGCGTCGGGGCGCCGGACCCGGAGCGCGAGCCGGATCAGATCCAGTGCGCGCCGCGCGGGCGGCGGCCGCGCGCGACCCTGAACACGACGAAGCCCAGGATCCACACCGCCCAGATGTGGCCCACGCCCGCGGCCAGGACGACGGCGGCGACGAGTAGCGCGACGCCGACGAGCAGGCTGAGGTGGCGCACGCCCTCACCGCGGGGCGGCGCCGGCACGGCGCGCTTGCGCGGCAGGTCGGCCAGGAGCGCGTCCAGGTCGGCGCCGGTGCGCGCCGACAGCGCCTTCTCGACCCGCTCGTCGAGCTCGTCCGGAGTGAGCCGCCCCTCGGCCGCCGCGTCCCGCAGCAGCGTTGCGACCTCATCGCGCTCTGCATCGGAGACTCGCAGCGACCGGTCCTGCTGATGGGCGATCGGGTGGTACTGCTCCTGGTGGTAGTGCCGATACCCGCACATGGGCCGTGCCTCCTGCGATGGTCTACTTTGGACGATTGTACATCACACCGAGAGCAACCTCTTGAGCTTGCTCATGACTCCCTCAGGTGCCCGCAGGTTCTCCTCCGAGAGCGAGCCAGCGAGCCGCTCGAGCAGGTCGCGCTGCTCGCCGCTGAGCCGCCGCGGGACGACGACGTTGACGACGACGCGGAGGTCGCCGCGCGAGCCGCGGCGCAACGACGGCAGCCCCTCGTGGCGCACGCGAAGGGTCTCGCCCGGCTGCGTTCCGGCATCGATCTCCACCTCGGTCTCGCCCTCGAGCGTCGGAACCGTCACCTTCGCCCCCAGCGCGGCGAGGGGCGCCGGCACATCGACCACGGTGACGATGTCCTGGTTGTCCCGGACGAACCGCTCGTCGGCGCCGACATGGACGAGCACGTACAGGTCGCCGGGCGGCCCGCCGCGCTCGCCCTCGTGGCCACGGCCGGTCACCCGGATGCGCTGGCCGTCGGCGATCCCGGCCGGAATCTCGACCGCCAGCGTGCGCTGCGTGGCCATCCGGCCGTCCCCGCCGCACACCGAGCAGGGCTGCTCGGGGATCTTGCCGTCGCCGCCGCATTGGTCGCAGACCGCGGTGCGCACGACCTGGCCGAACGGGGTGCGGCTGACCGCCTGCAGCTGGCCCGTCCCGCCGCAACGCGGGCACGTGCTGATCGGCGTCCCGGGCTCGGCGCCGTTGCCGTGGCAGTGCTCGCAGCGCGCAACGACGCGGTAGGCGACGTCGACCGAGGTCCCGTGCACGACGTCGACCAGGTCGATCTCGGTCGCCACAGCGACGTCGCCGCCCGCCATCGGGCCGTTGGCCGCCGCGCCGAAGCCGGCGCCGAAGAACGCGTCGAAGATGTCCGCGAACGAGCCGAACCCCTCGAAGCTCGGCGCCCAGCCCCCCGAGCGCAGGCCGTCGTGGCCGTAGCGGTCGTAGGTGCGGCGGCGCTCGGGGTCGGACAGCACCTCGTAGGCCTCGGCCGCCTCCTTGAAGCGCTCCTCGGCCTGGGGGTCGTGCCGGTTGACGTCGGGGTGGAGCTCGCGCGCGAGGCGCCGAAAGGCCTTCTTGACCTCGCTGTCGCTGGCCGACCGATCGACGCCCAGCACCTCGTAGTAGTCCCGTGGCATGGTCCGCTCAGGCATCCTCGTAGACGTCCTCGACGAAGCGCGACAGCGCCTGTGCGGCCGAGCGCACGGAGGCGATCGCGCGTGGGTAGTCCATCCGCGTCGGCCCGATCACCGAGACGGCGCCGAGCGAGCGCTGCGGGAGCCCGTAGGACGCGGCCACCAGGGCCAGCGAGCGTAGCGCTGGGGCCTCGTTCTCGCGCCCGATGCGGACGAAGACGTCGCGCGAGGAGAGCGCCTCGCGCAGCACCGCGAGCAGGGTGACGCGGCGCTCGAGCATGTCGAGCAGGACGTTGAGCTCCGAAAGATCCTCCCACCGGTGCTCGTCGACGAGCCGCGCGGCGCCGTCCACGTACAGGGTCTGCTCCGCCGTCTCGGCGAGCTTGCCGAAGGCCGGCGCCAGCACCTCGAGGAAGTCGCGCTCGGTGCCGGGGAGGCTCGGGTCGTGCAGGCGGGCGTGGAGCATGCGCGCACCCAGCCCGAGGCCCACCAGGCGCTCGTTCAGGTACGACGCCGCCCATTCGGCCAGCCCGGGGTCGACCGGCGAGTCGAACGTGAAGATGCGCTTGGAGACGCCTCCGGTCGAGGTGATGATCACCACCATCAGCACCTGCGGCTGGAGCACGAGCACCTCGACGTGCCGGATCGTTGCGGTGTGCACCGGCGGCGCGGTGACGATGGCCACGAGGTCGGTGACCTGCGAGAGCGTCTCGGTCGTGGTGCGCATGGCCTCGTCGACCTCGCGGCGCATGAGCTGGAGCGACAGCGGGCGGTCGGCGTCGGGCTCCTCGCGCAGGAGCTGATCCACGAAATAGCGGTAGCCCGCGTCGGTGGGCACGCGGCCCGCCGACGTGTGCGGATGCGAGAGCAGGCCCCGCTCTTCGAGCAGCGCCAGCTCGTTGCGGATCGTGCTCGAGCCGACGCCGAGGTCGGCGTCCACCGCAAGGAGCTTGGAGCCGACCGGGGCGCCGGTCGCCATGTATCCCTCCACGACCTTGCGGAGGATGAGCTGCTGTCGGGCGGAGGGCATCGCCATCGCCCGGTCGATTCTAGGCGCGGTCGATGCGGATCTCGGCCTCGGCGTTGCGAATGATCTTCTTTCCCGACTGCTCGGCCGTTGTGTCGATCTTGGCCACGCCGTCGGCGACCTCGCGGACGGTCGAGCGGATGATCAGCTCCCGTTCGGGGAAGCCCATGCCCCGGAACTGGACCGAGAGGCGCCGCAGCGACTCGGGACCGCCGCCGGCCTCGGTCTGGGCGCGCGCGACCTGGGCCATCGTCCACAGGCCGTGGAGGATCTTGCCCGGAAGCCCGACCGACTTGGCGAACTCCTCGTCGATGTGGATCGGGTTGAAGTCCCCCGAGGCGCCCGCGTAGCGGACGGTCAGGTACTTGTCTGGCGTCACCCGAAGCTCGGGCAGGTCGTCGCCGGGTTGCATCACACCCCTCGCACGATGTTGGTCCAGGTCGCGGTGCAGACGGTCTCGCCACGCTGGTTGTCCGAGACCGACTCGAAGACGTAGAAGCCCATACCGCCGCGCTCGGAGATGTCCTTGACCGTGGCCGTGGTGGTGATCTCGTCGCCGGCCACCACGGGCGGGCCCCAGACGAAGTCCTGACCGCCGTGGACCAGGGCCGCGAAGTTGATCGCCACGTCCGGGTCGAGGATCGCCGGGCCCATGGCCGGAGCCGAGTACACGACGGCGAACATCGGCGGCGCGACGACATCGGCGTAACCGGCCACCCGTGCGGACGCGGGGTCCAGGCAAACCGGGTTGGTCTCTCCCGTCGCGTTCGCGTACTCGCGGATCTTCTCGCGCCCCACCGCGTAGACCACGGGCGGATACGTCTTGCCGACGGCTTCCGTCTTGACCGGCATGGCGGGCGCGGGAGTCTATGTATTCAGGCTGACTTCAGGGACCGTCGGTAACCATCCGGCCGTGCCCCGGCACGCGTCAGGCGACGCGCGTATGGGCGGCGAAGAACCGCCAGGCTTCGCGGGTCGCGGAGATCGGAGCCGGGGGGCCGGGATCGGGGGGCGTGGCACCCGGCCAGGCGTGCGCGCCGCCGTCGATCCGCAGGTGCTCGACCTCCGTGCCGCCCGTGCAGGGCGCCCAGTCGAAGCGCTCGACGCCGGGGGCAACCTGCGCGAGCGCGGGCTCGGCGGCGCAGCGGTCGCGCTGCGCCCAGCCGGTCAGGAAGTCGCTGACGCTGTCGTACGCAACGGTCGTGTCGGCGGTGCCGTGGATCTCGAGGATCGAGACCGGGCGCTGTGGTGCGCAGGCGGTGACGCTGTCGTAGCTGCCGGCGACCGACACGATGGCCGCGAAGCGGTTCGCAAGGCGGCAGGCCAGGTGGGCGGCGAGCCCGCCACCGTTGGACACCCCCGCGGCGTAGACGCGATCCCGGTCGACGCAGACGCGTTGCTCCACGGCGTTGAGCAGGTCGCGGATGAACAGGACGTCGTTCGGCGCGGCGGGATTGTCGTCGTTGAGGGTCCAGCGGGGATGCGGCGCGACGGCGCTCGGATAGACGACCGCGAACCCCTTCGCGTCGGCGAGCGCCGAGAAGCCCGAGTACCGCTGCATGAACGGGCCACTGCCGCCCGCCCCGTGCAGAGCGACGACGAGCGGGATGCCGCGGCCGGTGGCGATGTGGGGCGGCAGATGGAGGATCGCGGTCCGGGTCAGGCCGCCGCTCGCGACCTGCAGGCGCGTGCCGCCGGCGACGACAGGGCGCGCGCACGGGCGCGCGCCGCTCGGCAGCGACGCCGGCGCAGGCGGGCGCGTCCCGCCCTCGGTGCCGCCGAAGGCGGCGAGGCTGCCCGCAAGCAGTCCGCTCGCGAGCAGCGCGACGGCGAGCACCACGACCCTGAGCCGGACGGACACGAAGGGCCACGGTAGCGATGGACGAGCCACCCTCCGCCGTCCTCGACATCCTCGTCGTCGACGACGAGTCCGAGCTGCGAGAGATCCTGCGCCGCGCCTTCGTCCGCGACGGGCATCGCGTCGTGGCGGTGGCCGACGGGCGCACCGCGATCGACCGCGCCAGCACCCAGCCGTTCGACGTGGTGCTGCTCGACGTCGCGCTCGGCGGGCCCCCCGACGGCTACGAGGTGTGCCGGACGCTGCGCCAGCGCCAGAACGTCGTGCCGGTGATCATGCTCACGGCGAGGGACTCCGAGGCCGACGCCGTGCTCGGCCTCGAGTCCGGCGCCGACGACTACATCACGAAGCCGTTCGGACAGGCCGAGCTCCGAAGCCGCATCCGCGCCGTGCTGCGGCGGACCGGGACGCTGGCGTTCGAGCGCGAGGTCGTGCGCACGGCCGAGGTCGTGCTCGACCGCCGCACGCGCGGCGTGACCGTCCGCGGCGAGCCCGTGCACCTGACGTTCTCCGAGTTCGAGCTCCTGCACCGCCTCATGCGCGACCCCGGACGGCTCTCCAACCGCCAGGAGCTCCTGCGCGAGATCTGGGGCGACAGTGCCTACCGCGATCCGCGGGCGATCGACGTCCATATCCGTCACCTGCGCCAGAAGATCGAGCTGGAACCCGAGAGGCCGCGCCTCCTGCTCACCGTTCGCGGCATGGGCTACCGGTTCCGCCAGGAGTGATGCGCCCGCGGCGCCCTCGCTTCGGCCTCCGCATCAAGCTCGTCGGCGCGCTCGTCGCGACCGCGGCGGTGACGCTGATCGTGGCCGCGCTCGCGCTGCTCTCGCCGCTCGAGCAGCGCCTGCGGACCGAGGAGCTCAAGAGCCTCACCGCGACGGCGGTCGCGGGGCGCGGATCGTTCGCCGACCTCGAGCGCGATCAGCTCGTGCCGGGCAACCATGCTGTCGCACGCCTCGCCCGCGGCCTCCAGCGGCGCTCGGGGGCGCGGGTGGCCGTCGTCGCGCGCAACGGCACGGTGCTCTACGACAGCGACCCCGATGAGTCGCTGAACGGCCTCGTTCCGGTCCGGCGCAGGGCCGGCCCGCCGCTGGCCCGCCTGCGCGAAGTCGGCGGCGAACGTCAGGCGACCGTCGTGATGCCCACCGGCCGCAATCCGACGTCGGTCGTCGTCGTGGCGGCCAAGTCGCTCGGCGACGTGGCCACCGCCGTCGCGGTCGTGCAGCGCGCGATTCTCGTCGCCGCGCTCGCCGGCCTCGCGACCGCGCTGCTCGTCGGCATCGCGCTCGCTAGCACCCTGGCGCGGCGCCTGCGACGGCTGCGGCGCGCCGCCATGGAGCTCGACCCGCACGCGGCGGAGTCCACGGTCCCCCACGACGGTGCCCGCGACGAGGTGGGCGACCTCAGCCGGTCGCTTTCGGCGATGAGCGACCGGCTGCGGCGCGAGGAGAAGGCACGCGAGACCTTCGTCTCCACCGCCAGCCACGAGCTGCGCACGCCGCTGGCCTCGCTCGACGGGATGATCGAGCTGCTCGGCGACGACCTGCGCACGGAGCCGCCCGACCTCGACCACGCGCTGGCGCAGGTCGGCCGCCTGCGCGAGCACTCGCGCAGGCTGGGAGCGCTCGCCGCCGAGCTGCTCGACCTCAGCCGGCTCGACGCCGGCGTGGAGCTGCGCCACGAGCTGATCGACGCCGGGGAGGTCGCGCGCGCCGTGGTGGCGGAGTTCTCGGTCCGCGCCGCCGAGCGGGGCACGGAGCTGGCGCTGAACCTGCCGGCGGCCTCGTGCTGGGTGATCGCCGATCCCGGCGCCGTGGCCCGGATCCTCCGCATCCTCGTCGACAACGCCCTCCGCCACAGCCCCCCGGGTGGGCGCGTGGGCGTGTCGGTTGCCGGCGGCCAGCGCGTACGGATCGTCGTCACCGACGACGGCCCCGGCGTGCCCGAGGCCGAGCGCGGCGTCATCTTCGAGCGGTTCCGCCGGGGCGCCCACGCGGAAGCCGGGTTCGGTCTGGGACTGGCGCTCGGACGCGAGCTCTCGGAGCGGATGGGAGGGCAACTCGACCTCGCCCGTTCGGACCGGGGAGCGCGGTTCGTGGCCGAGCTTCAGGGCGCTCCCGACCCGGGCCTGCCCGTCCAGGAGCCAGCGTCGGGATAGGCCGCCGGCAGACGCACAGCAGCGACAGGCCGGCCGGGAGGCGCATTCCGCGCGCGAGCAGCGCCGCCTCGAGCCGGAGGGGGGCCTCGAGCACGCGGTGAAGGCGGGCGGGTGTCATCTCCAGGTCCGAGCGACCGCGAGAAGGAAGCCGCCGAGTGGCAACCCGCGCAAGCGCCGCCGGCGGCAGCAGCACGGAGTTGAAGTAGGTGTCGTCGACGACGCGCCAGCCGGCCTCCACCAGCGCCATGCGCAGCGATCCGGCGACGTAGCGCCGCCGGTGGTCGTTGACCTCGTCGTGGCGCGACCAGAGGCGCTCGAAGGCCGGGACCGTGACGAGCAGCGCTCCGCCCGGAACCGTCACCCGGAGCAGCTCGCGCAGGGCGCCGACGTCGTCGTCGAGGTGCTCGATCACGTCGAGGCAGGTGACGAGATCGAAGGTGGCGCGGCGCCACGGGAGGCGCTCGACGCTCGCCAGCCGGACCCGCGGCCCCGCCTCGGCCCGCGCGCACCGCACCGCGGTCGGGTCGTTGTCGACGCCCCAGACGGTGCCCAGCTCCGCCAGGTCGCGCATGGTGCGACCGGAGCCGCAGCCCGCATCGAGGATCGAGCAGTCCGCCGGCAGTCCGAGACACTGGGCGAACCCGAGCACGATCCGGCGGCGCCCCCGGTACCACCAGTGGGTCTCGGCGTTCGAGAGCATCGCGTCGCGCTCGGCGGCCAGCATGGCGCCACTGTCGCGAGGCACCGGTTAGGCCCGGCGGCGGTCCCGTTGGCGTTCGGTTAGCGCGGAACGCCCGCTAACGGACTTCCAATATCGCGGCAAC
>Ga0075423_10005033_pt1 | contig 12315 bp, 9 predicted proteins | sample SoiMethybrSBSTD2_FD_80114 | JGI IMG/M metagenome (GOLD analysis project Ga0075423, IMG submission 80114) | Bulk soil microbial communities from a Populus tree surrounding site in Tennessee, USA - Soil MetaG P. TD hybrid SBSTD2 | ecosystem: Environmental > Terrestrial > Soil > Tree plantation...
GGTCGTCACCGAAGTCGCCGTGGTGAGGCCGGGCAGGAAGATAAGGTCCACGATGTCGCGCTCGCCGAGCCGGGCGATCGTCTCCGCCGTCACGAAGCCGCCGCGGCGCGCCGCCTCGCTGACTGCCTCGAGGTCGATGCCCCGGCCGTCGTCGGCCACCTCGATGTAGATCGACCCGCCCTTGTGCGCCGCGCCGAGATGAAGAGTGGCCTGTGGCGGCTTGGCGAGCCGGCGCCGGGTCTCCTCCGGCTCGATGCCGTGGGCGATCGCGTTCCGCACCAGATGAACCAGCGGGTCGGCCATCAGCTCGACGATCGTGGTGTCCATCTCGACCGTCTCGCCTCGGATCTCGAGACTCACGGACTTGCCGGCCGCGCGCGACGCCTCGCGAACCATGCGCACGAACGGCGCGAAGAGCCGGCCGACCGGCACCATTCGCGCGCGCGTGATCTGACTGCGCAGCTCTCCGCTGAGGCGCTGGACGCCGCCGGCGTCCTCGCGCACGATGCGGACCAGGCCGCTCAGCTGGCTCTGAATCTCAGTGATGTCACTCGAGATCTCTCCGACCCGGCGGGCCAGCAGATTGAAGTCATCGTAGCGATCGAACTCGAGCTCGTCGAAGACGTCTCCCAGAGGCACCTTCGATATCGAGTCCCGGATCGACGGGTCCGGCTCGGCGGCCGGCAGCGGACGATGCGCGTATTTCGACTCGAACTCGGCGACGGTCTGGGTCATGCGCGACTGCGTGAACGACAGGAGCTCGCCGGCCTGCTCGAGCTGCGTCAGGTGGCGATCGAGACGGCTCCGGGTGACGACGAGCTCGCCGACGAGGTTCATGAGCGCGTCGAGACGATCGAGGCTGACCCGGATGCTCGGCCTTACGCGCCGGGCCGCCTCGCGCGCCGAACGGGCCGGGGCGGAGGCGCGCGCCGATGCTACCGGCTCGGGCGCGGCGGCCAACGTCTCGAGGCGCTCTGGAACGGCCGCCGTCGTCAGCTCGGGCACCGTCGAGGCCTCGCTCGGCTCGACGGCGACCGCCGACTCGAGCGTCGGCGGGGCGGCGAGCATCGCCATCGCCCGTTCGTAGGCGACGGCCCGCCCGTCGGGCACGCCTTCGCCGCTGCGTACGAAAAGCCTGAGGGCATCGAGCCCGGCAAAGACCGTCTCGATCGCGACGCGGTCGAGCGGCCGCTGGCTGTCGCGAATCGCGCCCAGCATGTCCTCGATGCGATGGGCGAGGTGGCCGATCGGCTCGCAGCCGACGGTGTACGCGGCGCCCTTGAGAGTGTGGACCGCCCGGAACAGGCTCGCGATCTCGTCGGCAGTGGCGCCGCCACCCTCCAGCACGACCAGCGACTGAGCCATCGACTCGAGATGCTCGACGGCCTCCGGCACGAAGTACTCGAGCACGTCGGACTGGCTGGCGAAGAAGCGGTCGAGCTCCTCCAGGCGCCGGGCCGTCTCCGTCCCGGGCTCCGGCGGAGCCGCCGGCACGATGCGATCGAGCGCCCCGGCGATCGCCTCGCCGTCCTCGGCACCGGTCGCGCCGATCACGTCCAGCGCCGTCTTGAGGGCGAGCACCATGTCGGACAGCGCCGCAAGCGCGCGCCCGTCGTGGGTCGGCGCCGCCGTCGCGCGGTCCACCGTCTCCTCCATCGCGGCCGCGAGCGCCGACACCTGGGGAAACCCGCTGAGCGCCGCCGAGCCCCGTAGCCGGTGGGTCACGACGGCAAGGCTCTCGAGCGTCGTCGCCTCGCCGGGCGCGCGCCCCAGCACGGCGAGGCCGTCCTCGACGGCGGCGAGGGTGTCCCACGCCTCCATCAAGAACACGCTCAGCAGGAACTGCCGGTCGCCGTCCGCCACGGTCTCTCCCCTCGAGGACGTCCGTTTCAGGTAGCCAGCTTGAACCGCGCAAGGCTCGACGTGAGCGCCTGGGCGACGCGAACAACCTGGTCCATCGTCTTGCGCGTCTCGAGCGCCGCCTTCTCCGTCTCGACGGCCACCCCGGCGATCGACTGGACGGCGACGGCACCGCCCTCGACGTCGCGGACCTGTTCCTGAGCCGCCTGCGAGATATCGCGGGCCAACGCGGCCGCCTTCTGCGAGATCTCGCCGATCCGACGCAGGCGCTCGCCGGCCTCGACGGTGACCTGGTAGCCCTGCTCGACCTCTCGCGTCCCCTCCTCCATGGCCACCACCGCCTGCTGCGTCTCGGTCTGAACCGCTTTGATCAGCACGACGATGTCCTTGGCGGCCTTGCCCGAGCGCTCGGCGAGCTTGCGGACCTCCTCGGCTACGACCGCGAAGCGCAGTCCTGCCTCGCCGGCGCCGGCGGCCTCGATCGCCGCGTTGAGCGCCAGGAGGTTCGTCTGCGACGAGATGTCCTCGATGGTGTTGACGATCTCGGAGATCTCCAGCGAGCGGTCCGCGAGGCTCTTCACCTTCTTCGAGATTCCCTGAACCTCGCCGCGGATGCGCTGCATGCCGGAGAGGCTCGCCCGCACCGCGTGCTCGCCCTTCTCAGCCGACTCGAGGGCGAGGTCGGCCGAGGCGGCCGACGCCTCGGCGTTTTCCGCCACCTGGCGCATCGCACGCGTCAGCGCCTCCATCGTGTCGCTCACCGCCACCGCCTCGCGTGACTGCGTCTGGGCGCCGACCGCGGTCGCCTCCATGGTGCCCATCATCTCGGTCGAGCTCCCGAGGACCTGATGCGCCGCCTCGCGCACGCCCTCGATCAGGTTGGCCAGCTCCTCGACCATCACGTTGATCGCGTCGACGACACTGCCCAGGACGTCCGAGGTCACCTGGCCACGCCGGGTCAGGTCGCCGCGCGCGATCTCGGTGGCGGTGTCGAGGAATCGCATGATGTTGCGCTGGAGCTCCTCGCGCCGGTGTCGTTCCTCGTCGCGCTCGGATTCGGTCTGCACCAGCGAGCGCAGGCGGACGACGGCGTCGTTGAAGGTGGCCGCGAGCTGTCCGATCTCGTCGCGTGACGACACCGTGACCAACCGCGAGAGGTCTCCGTGCCCCACGCGCTCGGCGACCCGGACGACCTGGGTGATCGGCTTGGTGATGTGATGAGCGAAGAGCACGCCGGCCAGCACCGCCAGCATCGCCACGCCGACGAAGACGAGAAGCAGATACTGACCGGAGCGGGCCGCCGCCGCCGCGATGATCGAGCGGTCCATGCCGACGCGGACCGTTCCCAGCTGGCCCGCCAGCACCGGCACGCCGATGTCGATGATGTGCTGAGTCGCTCGGCTGACCGGGTCGGGGTACGTGATTTCCCGGATCTGCTGGGCCGCGTCGCCCGGGACCAAATTGCGGTCGATGATGCCGGGCGGGACGAGCGGCGCGAAGGTGTGGGCGACGAGCGTCTTCTTCGAGTCGTACACCATGACGTACTTCACGCCGTTGATGGCGCCGACCTGATCGACGAGCCCCTGGACCGTCGACGCGTCACGGGTGAGCAGGAGATCGACGGCGGAGCCCGCCAGGCTTCGCGCGATCGCCGTGCCCTTGGACGTGAACTCGTCCGTCAGGTTCGTGGTGAGCGCCCGCACTGAGATCCACCAGGTGATCGCCGCCAGCGGCACCAGCGTCAGGGTCAGGAACAGGATGAGCTTCGAGAGCAGACCGAGCTTCAGCTTGGGTGGCTTCTTCATACTTTCACCGCGGCCGCCCAGTCGGAGACGGGGGCCCATCGACCATTCACCACACTGGTGAAATACACGCTGTCCAGTCCCTGGTGGCGCTCCGGCCCGAAGCTGAGCGGCGCGCCGATGCCGAGATCGAAGTTTTTCAGCGCTTCCAGCGCCTGCCGGAAGCCCGCGCGGGTCGGGTTCAGCCCGCTCCGGCGCAGCGCCTCGACAATCACCTTGGCGTTGACGAAGCCCTCGAGGCTGCGGAAGCTGAGCAGCTCCGCCGTGTGCTGAGGGTCGCGCAGCCCCGGCGGCAGTTGCGGATTGTGCTTGTCCATCAGGGTTCGGTACTCCACCACCGCCGGCAGGCTCAGGTCGTCGTAGCTCGGAACCACCTGGGAATTGATCAACCCACGCGTGTAATCGCGCCCGGTAGCCTTGCCGTGAGTCAGGAGCAGGCTCAGCATCGCCTCGGAGCCGACGAACGAGACGTTCGAGATGGGCACGGTCCAGCCCAAGTCGCGCGCGGCGCGGACGAACGCGCCGCAGCCCTGATAGGCGCCGGTGCACAGGACCGCCTCGACGCCGGCCTGGCGGAGCGCCTTGACAGCCGGACTCATGTCGGACGCGAACGTGGCGTGGCGCACGTACGTAGCTTCAGCCGCAATGGTCGCGCCGTGGTGCGCGAGGCCGCGGGCCACGCCGTCGGTGCCGCTGCGGCCGTAGGCGTCGATCTGGTAGAAGACGCCGAACCGTCGCGCGCCGGCCTGCCAGAAGCGCTCGACCAAGGCCATCATCTCCTGCCGATACGAGGCCCGGATGTTGAAGACCTGGTCGACGTACGGCTCCTCGCGCTGCGGCTGCGCGCCGGTGAAGTTTCCGACGAGGATCACCTGGCGATCGGCGTAGCGCTTGATCACGGGCAGCGCGCGGGTGAGCGTCGGCGTGCCAACGTAGTTGGAGAGGAAGAACACCTGCTCCTTCTCGACGAGCTCAATCGTGTTCTTGATGCACGGCGTCGGCTCGTAGCCATCGTCGAGCGCCACCACCGAAATCGTGCGGCCGTGCACGCCGCCCCGCAGGTTGATCTCGGCATAGTAGGCCTGGGCGCCGCGGTAGAGCTCGGTGCCGAGGCCCGCGGACGGTCCACGGAAGGCGGCACTCATGCCGATCTTGATGTCCCCGGGGACCGCGCCGAGCGGCGCGGCGCCCCGCGAGTCGACGCCGCCTTTGGCCGGCGCCTGGGCCCATGCCGTACGCCGGCCGAGGACGCTGCCGATAGCAACCCCGGAAAGGACTTTCAAAATTGCCCGCCGCTGCATCGTCATCCCTCCTTGTCGCGCCCCTCGCGGAGCGCGCGCAGAAGTCTGGCGGGATCGAGCAACGGAATGAGCCGCTCGGCGTCGGGCAAGAACCCGAGTGCCCACTCGACGCGCGGCTCGGGACTCGACTCGTCGAGGCCCGTGATCCCGCCGAAGGCCTCGAGGCTCACTTCGCCGTCGATGACCAGGGCGACCTCGCATCCCTCTGCTTCGACGATCAGAGTCCAGAGCTTGCGTCCGCTCCGGCGCGCGGCCAGCTTGAGCACGCTGCGCGCGTCGGCGATCGGGACGACATCGCCGCGCAGGTTCGCCACACCCACGACGTGCGGGGAGGCCAGCGGGACCGTCGTCCACTCCTGGAAGATGGCCACCTCGCGCACCTGGGTGACGTCGATCGCAAACGCCTCGCCGGCCAGCGTGAAGACGCAGGCCCGGACCGCCGCGGAGCTGTCGAGAAGGCTCGTCGTCACTTGAGAAACCTCCGGACCATCGTGACGAGCTGCTCCGGCGTGAACGGCTTCGGCAGATACTCGTCCGCGCCCTGCCGCATGCCCCAGACTCGATCGCTCTGCTGGTTCTTCGAGCTGACGACGACCACGCGCGTCTCGCGGGTGCGCTCGTCCTTGCGCAGGCTGCGGAGCACCTCGAACCCGTTCCGCCGCGGCATCACGATGTCCAGCAGGACGACATCGGGGCGCTCCTTGACGATCTTCTCCTCGAGCTGGTCACCGTCGAGGTAGGTCAGCACGTCGTGACCCGCCGATCGGAGAATCGTTTCCATCACCTGCAGCTCCGTGTACGCGTCGTCCACCACCATCACCTTGGCCATCGAGCACAGGCCTCCCCGCAAGCGGCGTGGGTCTTCACCATATATATGTGTCTCTGTGCAACCCATCTGCCAGGGTCGCGCCGGGCGGGGCATCGCTTTGGCGAGAACAAACACATAGTTACGAGGATTTGATGTGACGACCGGCCGGTCATCGTGACAACCGGTCCGTGCCCGTGGCAAGTCATGGCATCGGCGATGCACCTTCGCGGAGCCGGCACATGGACGGGATAATCGTTCGCAATACTTCTTGCTGTTTTCGGGGGGTCCTGGGAGTACTCTTTACCCTCACCAAGGAGAACCCGGCATGAAAGACAGCGAGCGCTCCCTCCTCATCGTGGTCCCGAGAACCGGCCAGGACGCGGGTCGGTCGCTGCTTCAGGTCTTCGGGGAAGATCCAGCGGTGCAGGTCATCGTCGACCGCCGGTTCAACGACCGGCGAGTTCGATCCGGCGCCCATGGACCGGATCGCCGGCACGGCGAGCGGCGGCATCGGCTCGACGCGGACTCAGAGCTCCGCGGCGACCGATGGATCGCGATTCCCCGCGCCACCAGCCAGGTGGATTTTCGGGATCTCGACGCGAAGGCGATCCTGTTCCTCTGCTGTAGCCAGCACGCCGTGCCCTGTCAGAAGTGCCAGAACACGTATCGGATCGGCTGGATCTCGCGCTCGGACTCCGCGCCGTCTCCGTGCCCGCTGTGCGGCAGCGATCTGACCGCGGTGATCGCGGCCCACGTGCAGACCTGCGCGTACTGGACGAGTCGTGTCGCGGGCGCGAGGCCGGAGAGCCAGGTTGGGGTCGGCGAGTCGTCGGCCGCGGCGGGCTAGCGCGCGGAAGCGCCTAGCTTACGTTCGCGAGAGGCCGGCGAGGAGGCCGTCGGGCTCGTAGACGGCACCGCGCGCGATCACACGCTCGATCCGCCGGATATTTCGGATATCAGCGAGCGGATCGGCGGTGAGCACGAGGAGATCGGCGGCGCGGCCGGGCGCGATGGTTCCGAAGACGTCCTGCTTCCCCAGCCGCTCGGACGGGCGGCGCGTCGCCGCCACGATAGTCTCCATCGGCGAGAGCCCCGCCCGCACCAGGAGCTCGAGCTCGCGGTGTAGTGAGAAGCCGGAGACGATCGCGACGTTGGGACAGTCGGTCCCGGCGAGCACGATTCCGCCCGCCCGCTGAAATCCGCCGACGAGGGCGAGGATGTTGTCCCACGCGCGGCGCATTCGATGCTTTGCCGGCTCGGAGGCGCTCGCCGCCGCTCGCCGGCGCTCGTCCCACCGCTCGACGAGCTCCTTCGCCACCGGCGCGGGCAGCCGCGAGATGAGCCGCGTGCGCTCCGGATCGTCCATCGCTGTGTCCCCCACGTCGTCGCCGATGGCGCCCGGGCGCGCGGCGTAGAGGACCAGGGTCGGATCGAGCGCGGTGCCGGCCTCGATCAGGCCGTCGTAGAGACGGCGCACCGCATCCGATCGGGGATCGAGCGCGTCGAGCCAGCGCCAGAGCCATCCGCCGTACTCGAACGGGTTCAGCTTCGCCGGCTCCGCCAGATGAAATCCTGCCGGGGCCAGCTGCCCGAAGACGTTCATGTGCTCGACCGAGTCGACGCCGGCGAGCGCAGCCTCGACGCCGGACGTCGCGTGCTGGTGCATGAAGACGGGCAGCCCGCGCGCGTGCGCCCGCGTGCACGCGCGGCGGGCTGTGTCGGGGCGCACCGTGATGTAGAGCTTGATGCCGTCCACCCCCGCGTCAGCCAGGCCGTCGACCTCGGCCTCCGTACGCTCCGTGTCGAACCGCCGGCAGAAACCGGCGAAGCCCGGATATGGATCACGCTCCTCCAACATCGGCCCGGTGAAGAGGATCCGGGGACCGGACCGGGCTCCCGATTCGATCGCCCGACGATATGCCACGACGTCGTGGAGCTGGCCGCCTAGATCGAGCACGGTGGTGACCCCGGCGGCGAGGAACAGCTCGGGATGCCACTTGTCCGGGGTGTAGACGTGCACGTGCATGTCGATGAGACCGGGGGTCAGGAACCGATTCCGAGCGTCAATCACCGCTGCGCCTGGCGGGACGGGCGTCAGGCCGCTGGGGCCGACGGTCACCACCCGATCACCGTCGATCACGACGGTTACTGGCTCTCCCGGGTATCGACCCGTCCCGTCGATCAGAGTGCCGCCGACAATCGCGATCATGGGCTCCGTAATACTTCGAATAGGGAATTGTTTTCAGTATCTTGAATCACGGCTTCGGGCTTTTACCAACAGGGTTATCCACAGCAGTGCATAACCCGGAAGGCCGAGGATAGGCGCTCTCGAAACCGCCCATCTCAGCGAGCCGAGGCGACCTTGCCGACCACCCGAAGGACCGCCTGGGAATCGACCGGCTTCCCGGGCGCGATCCGGGGTAGGCGAACCACGAACTCGCTCCCCCGACCGGGCCCTTCGCTGAAGACCTCGACCCGCCCGCCGTGGAGCTCGACCAGCCGGCGCACGAGCGTGAGCCCCACACCGAGCCCGGCCTGCGCGCGAGAGAGCCGACGATCGCCCGGGGCGGGCAGGTCGAACACGTGCGGGAGCATGTTCGGCGGAATCCCGATTCCCGTGTCGGCGACGCCGACGATCGCCTGTTTCCCTTCCCCGCCGACACGGACGCGAATCGTTCCGCCGGGCGAGGTGTACTTGATCGCGTTGGTTAATAGATTGGCAACGATCTGGTTCAGGCGTGTCGGATCGGCGTTCGCCCAGACCGGCTCGGCGCGAACGTCGATGACGTGGCGCTCGAGGCGTCCTGTGCTCGCCAGGTTGTTCACCGAGCGCTGAACGCTGCTCGCCAGATTCAGGGGCTCGCACGCCAGGACGATGTCGCTGCCGGTGACGCGCGAGATGTCGAGCAGATCGTCGACGAGCCGGCCCAGATGGGAGATCTGGTGGCGGATCGCGCCGCGTGCCCGCACTGCCACCTCGTCCGGCTGTCCGATCCGATCGAGCACACTGACCGCGCTGATGATCGCCGCCAGCGGGTTGCGCAGCTCGTGGCCCAGCATCGCCAGGAACTCGTCCTTCGCCCGGTTGGCGGCCTCAGCCTCCGTTTGCGCGACCTGCGCCCGCATCAGGAGATGCTCGCGCTCGCGCTCCACGCGCCGGCGCTCCTCCACGAGAGCACCGGCCGAGATGACCATGACCGACACCGTGCCCATGAAGAGCTGGAGCAGCAGGAGCGCTTCGTTCGCGGTGGCGCCGGCGAACGGTCCGAAGCCGCGCAGGGTCTCCCAGATCGCGATGCCGGACAGGACCGTCACCAGCATCGCCGCTTCGAGCTGGCGGAAGCGCACCGCGGCCCACACGAGCGGCGGCGTGCACAGGAACGTGAGCGGCAGCGTCATGAGGCCGAAGCGCGTGAGGCCCTCGCCGAACACGGTCAGGCCGATCAACGTCGTGGTGAGCCACAGCGCGGCGGCTTCGAGCACGCGTCCCCGCGACGGGCCCCGCCGCCAGTCGCGGAGCCAGAGAACCACGAGCGGGGCGAAGATCAGCGCCCCGCTCGCGTCGCCCAGCCACCACGTGAGGAAGATCTCGTCGGCGTCTTCCCACGCCGCATACCCGCCGAGAGCCAGGCTGCCAACGCCGATCGCGGCGCTGACGATCGTGCTCAGCAGCGCCGCGAAGCCGGCGAACTTGAACACGTCCTGGCTGTGGTTGAACGCCCGCGCGCCGTTGGCGTACCGGTTGACGAGATAGGCGCCGAGCAGCCCCTCCAGCGTGTTGCCGGTCGCGATCCCAAACGACGTTGCCACAGAGCCCATCGTGGTGGCGTTCACGACAAACGCGCCCGCGAAGATCGCGGGCCACACACGGTAGCCGAGCGTCAGGAGCGCGCCAAGCGCGATGCCGGTCGGAGGCCAGACCGCCGACGCGCTCGCGTGAACGAACGCCAGCGACAGGCCGAGCTTGCCAGCAACGACGTACAGGCCGAAGAGCCCGGCCAGGATGAACGGATATCTTCGATCGACGAGCATAGAAACGCTGCGTGCCCTCGTCGCGGCTGGGTCTGTTCAGGAGACTCCCGACCCCGTGAGCATCAGGGCGCTACTCTGGCCCCGCTCCGCAATGAACGCAAGCCAAATCCTGCGGGCGTCGGCGTCGGCGGTCCCGCCCGAGCCGGCCCCTTGACGACGCCGCGACGCCGGACCACTCTTGCCCGCATGAAGGCGAGCCGCCATCGCATTCTCACGAGCCACGCCGGGAGTTTGCCACGTCCCGACGATCTGATCGAAGCCAATCGAGCGCGCGAGGCAGAAGGCGTCGGCGACGACGCAGGCTTCCCGGCGCGGCTTCGCGCGGCGGTGGCCGACGTCGTGCGGCACCAGACGGATCTCGGCATCAGCATTCCCGGCGACGGCGAGTTCGGCAAATCGATGGGGCATCGGGTGAACTATCGAGCGTGGTGGAGCTATTCGTTTCAGCGTCTGGACGGGCTCGAGCTGGGCACCACCGGCCTCTACGACATGCCGGCGCGCCGCTCGCGACCCGGTGAGGTCGTGCTCTCGAGCTTCGCCGACCGCCGTGATCGTCTGAAATTCGCGGCTGCCTATGCGGACGCCGACTCGGGTATCACCACCGGACCGCGCCCCGCGCGGTGGCCGGTGTGCGTCGGCCCCCTGACTTATACCGGCCACGACGCGATCTGGTGCGACATCGCCAACTTCAAGGCGGCGCTCGCCGCCGCGGGCGTCGAGGAAGGCTTCATGACCTCCATCGCGCCGGGCAGCGCCTCGCGGATCGCCAACCGCTATTACACGACCGAGGAGGAATTCCTCTTCGCCTGCGCCGACGCCATGCGGGAAGAGTACCGGGCCATCGTCGACGCCGGGCTCGTCCTGCAGCTCGACGATCCGGCTATCGCCGAGAACTGGGACATGGTCAATCCCGAGCCGAGTGTCGCCGACTACCGGAAGTTCTCGATGGTGCGCGTGGAGGCGCTCAACCACGCGATCCGCGGACTGCCGGAGGACCGAATCAGGTTCCACCTCTGCTGGGGCAGCTGGCACGGTCCCCACACGACCGACATTCCCATGCGTGACATCGTCGAGGTCATGCTGGCCGTCAAGTGCCGCGCGTACTCGTTCGAAGCCGGCAACGGCCGTCACGAGCACGAATGGAAGGTGTGGCGCGACGTCAAGCTACCCGACGGAAAGCTGATCCTGCCGGGCGTCGTCAGCCACGCCACCAACGTGGTCGAGCATCCGGAGCTCGTGGCCGAGCGCATTGTGCGGTTCGCCGACCAGGTGGGCCGGGAGCGCGTGATCGCCTCCACCGACTGCGGCCTCGGGGGCCGCGTACATCCTCAGATCGCGTGGGCAAAGCTGGAAGCGCTCGCGCAGGGCGCCGAACTGGCGACGCAGCAGCTCTGGCGCTAGCCGGGCCCGGGCGGCACTTGACGGTGCCGCCTCCTCAGGAGCACACTTCGTCCCGAAGGAAAAGTGATGGTCGGCAAGAAGCTTCCGGCGGTCGTCGCCACCAGCGCGCTCCTCGTGGGCGTCCTGCTCGCGCCGAGCGTCGCCCAGGCCCAGCGCGGGGGCGGCGGCGCGGCGATGGGTCGGGGTGGTGGTGGCGGCGGAAACGGCGCGGCGATGGGTCGGGGCGCCGCCAACGGCCGCCCGGCGATGGTCCAGCAGTCGCCCGGTCGTCAGTGGTCGGGGAATCAGTGGTCCGGTCAACAGTGGTCCCACAACCACAACCACTTTGTCGGCCGTCCGTTCTTCAGGCCCTTCGTTCGGCCCTTCTTTCCATTCGCGGTCGCACCGGCCGTCGTATACACGGCGCCGTATTACTACCCGCCGTACTACGACTACCCGCCGCCCGCGTACTACGATCCGCCGCAGACGTCCTACGCTCCGCCAGCGCCGACGTACTACGCCCCGGCGCCCACGACGTATTACAGCCCACCGCCGCCGAGCGGGACAGTCTCGGTCGCGCCGGCGCCCTCCGATAACGTCATCCAGTACCCGCATGGCCGCTACGAGCTTCGCGGTGACGGAGTGTCGACACCGTACCGGTGGGTGTGGATCCCGAATCCTCCGCCGCCACCTCCGGCCGCGCCAGCGCCGCCCGGCGACCCGTCGTCAGTCGCGCCGGCGCCGGGAGACTCGTCGTTCGGGAGTCCTCCGGTAGCGCCGCGCCAGAGCCAGCTCTATCGCTGGACCGACACGACGGGCGTCGTGCACTGGACGGATCGGATCGACATGGTTCCCGAGAAGTACCGCGCGGGAGCGCGACAGTACCCACCCTCGTGAGCTGAAGGCCGGCAAGGCCGGCCCGTCCCTCACTGTCCCAGGAACTCCCGGACCACGCCCGCGACCGTCGTCGGTTGCTCGAGCTGCGGTGCGTGGCCGACGTCCTCGATGATCTGCACGCGGGCGGCCCGCAGGCGCCTGGCGAACTCCTCGGCGTAGACCGGCGGGACCAGACGGTCTTCCCGGCCCCAGACGAGCAGCGTGGGCGCCCCGACGCGGTGGATGCGCTTCTTCA
>Ga0075423_10005035_pt1 | contig 12315 bp, 7 predicted proteins | sample SoiMethybrSBSTD2_FD_80114 | JGI IMG/M metagenome (GOLD analysis project Ga0075423, IMG submission 80114) | Bulk soil microbial communities from a Populus tree surrounding site in Tennessee, USA - Soil MetaG P. TD hybrid SBSTD2 | ecosystem: Environmental > Terrestrial > Soil > Tree plantation...
CCGTGGATGCGTGCCCCGCTCGAGCAGCACGACCGCGTGGCCCAACACGGTGAGCACCCGCGCCAGGAGCGATCCGGCGAAGCCACTGCCGACGATGGCGACGCTGCACCGTTTCATTGTCGTGCCTGGTCGGCGCACGCCGGACAGTCCACGGGCGGCTCGGGCCGGCCGGTGAGGTTCACGCGTCGCAGCCGCTCGATCCGGCGCGAGCGGCACTGGGTGCACGCCGCCAAACGGTCGACGTCCCACAGGTCGGCTTCCACGACGACGGGCTGCAGGTCGAGGCAGCGATCGAGCGCCGCTTCGAGCTGGGCCAACCGCGGCGGGACGAAGTGGCCCAGGGCCTCGAGCCGTTCCATTTCGCCGTTGCCGGCGCGCACGGGGATCAACGCGATGCGTGTCGCGCCACGCCGGGCGGCGTATTCGACCGTACGGACTGTCCAGTCGACCGACTCGCGGGGGGCGACGTACGGGGCGCCCAAGAGCACGAACACCCGGAGATCCAGGCCGTGGTCGGCGAGCAGTCCGGCGGCACGATCGAACCGGGCCAGCTCGAGGCGCTTGTTCAAGTGTCGGGCGGCTTCCGGGTGGATGGTCTCCAGACCGACGGCGACCTCGAGCCGGCCCGCGATGAGTCGCGCGAACTCGAGGGTCTTCGGTCCGATGGTATTGGCGTGCGATTCGACCGTGACGCCCTGAAACGGACTGGTCAGCTCCGCCAGCGCCGGCAGGTCACCGGCCGGGACTGCCCGGCGGTCGAAGAAGTTGCTCGCGTTGTACAGCTTGAGGCGCTCGGGCAGCGGTGGCTCGAGCCGCTCGAGCGCGCGCCGCAGCTGCGCCGGTAGCGCCCCGGGTGGCGTCGGGCCATCGAGCGTCCAGCGCCACAGATCGCAAAACGAGCAGGTGAAGGGACACTCCGCGCCCGTGAGGAAGACCGTCAGGGCACGCTCGAGCGCGCCGCCGGGACACCGCTCAACCTCCTGGATCGAGCCGTGCGCCACCCACGGGTCGTGCGCGGGCTTGTGAGCGCGGAGCCCGCGAATGCGACGGTCCTCGGCCGACTGCCTCACACGGTTGTGGCGTGCAGCGCCTCGAATTGCCGCCGATAGTGCGCCTCGTCGCCCGCGAACAGTCGGGCGACCAGGCCCTGTGCCACCGATCCGGCTTGAAACCGCCGCTTCCCGTACACCGGCATGTCGATGCCCAGCACCGCGCGGACACCGCGGCGGACCACTTCGCCCTTGAGGGCGTAGAGGCGCTCGTGCGACCCGGCGGCCAGCTCGGCGAACGGAATCGCCTCGGCCACGGCGACGACCGAGGGTCGAGTGTACGGACTGAACGAGACGAAGCCGTGGGAACGCGCGCAGGCGTAGCCGCGCACGCAGGCCCGGCTGTACCCGCCCGAGTAGGTGAGCGAGTGCTTGATCGACTCGACGCCCCACCCTTCCTGGTACAGCATCCGGTTCGAGACCACGCTGCGGATCGTCAGCTCGCTGTTCGCTTCGATGGGATAGTCCTTGAGATTCTCGTCTCCACCGTCGCCGTCGACGAGGAGCACCCAGTCGGGATACCGCGCGCGGATCCTCGCGAGCAAGGCGAGGTTCACGGTCGCGGATTCGACGTCGAGCGGTTTGTAGTCCTCGATCACGGCGATCGCCCGCAGCGGATCGAGCTCGGCGGACGCGACGTCTACCGTCTCGCCCAGGAGCTCGAGGTCGGTGCGACGGAGGAACTCGCGGGCTTGCCGGCCATCATCGCCGCCGCCATCCACCGACAGCGTGAACGCCTTCAGCCGCGCGGGGGATTGGCCTTCGTCCAGGAGCAGGCGATACAGGCACAGCAGCACCGCGCCGCTGTCGATGCCGCCCGAGAACGGGACGCCGATCGGCGCGGCCGGGTCCTGGGCCGCGAGCCAGCGACGCAGCTCCTCGTAGACGGCTTCGATGTAGCGCCGGCCGATGACGTCGGGATCCGCGGGGAGCGTGCCGCGCGGCGGATCGAAGAAGCGCCGGTGCACGGGATTTGGATCGGGACACCCGATCAGGCGGAGCGTGGTCACATGATGCGCGGGCACCATGCGCGTATACGAAGGGTGGAACTGACCGGCCCATCCGCGGCGCTCGAGCTCGCGGGCGATCTCGTCGATGCGCTCCGCCACGATGAGCACCGGTCCGTCGACCGCCTTGGCGAGGAAGTAGCGCAGCGGACGGTCGAGACTGCGCGCCAGCACCACGCGCTCTCCTTCCTGGGCCATCAGCGCGAACGAGCCCTGGATCTCCAGCACCGGGCTCACGTCCGCGGCCAGGAGCCGGCGCCGGGCGTCCGCCACGTCGCCGGACCAGAGTCGTTGTGACCCGGCCGGAATCAGATCGATGACGCGAGAGATGGGGAGTGGATGAGTCATTCGCTGGGACCTGAGCCCGCGCGCTATAATACGTCGTGCGTTGGTCTCCCGCCATTCGGCGCGGCATTATCGCCGTTCCGTTTTTCGCCACCATCGGGCTTGCGATCCGGCTGAACGAGGGGCCGGTTCGGCCCCCCGCGGACGTGGCGCGCCCCGGCTTCGCGTTCCGCGACGAGACGGCCGCGGCCGGCATTCACTTCGTGCACCAGCGGGCGACGTTCGACCGCAAGATCGCCAACGTGGAGCCGCACGTCGCGGCGGTAGGGGCGTCGGTCGCCGTGACCGACGTGGACGGAGACGGATGGCCGGATCTGTATTTCACGAGCAGCCGGTTCGGAGCAGCGAACGCGCTGTACCGGAACCGCCGCGATGGGACGTTCGAGGACGTGGCCGCGAGCGCGAGCCTCGCCGACTTGAACCGTCCGGGTGACGGCGTGTGCATGGGGAGCGTCTGGGGCGATTTCGACAACGATGGTCGTGAGGACGTGCTCGTCTACCGGTACGGATACCTGGCGCTGTACCGGAATGTCGACGGCCGGCACTTCGCCGACGTCACCGCCAGCGCCGGACTGCACCGCTGGGTCAACAGCAACGGCGCGATCTGGCTCGACTACGACCGTGATGGCCTGCTCGATCTCTACGTCACGGCCTACTTCCGGGATGACGTCGATCTCTGGCGCCTGGCGACGACCCGGATCATGCACAACAGTTTCGAGTTCGCGACCAACGGCGGCAAGAACCTCCTGTTTCACAATCTCGGCGGCGGGCGGTTCGAGGACGTGACCGACCAGATGGGCGTCGGCAGCACGCGCTGGACGCTGGCGGCCGCTTCGGCCGACTTCAACGACGACGGCTGGCCGGACATTTACCTCGCGAACGACTACGGCCCCGAAGAGCTGTATCTGAACGATCACGGGCGGCGCTTCACCCTGACCACGGCCGGGCTCGAAAGCGAATCGAAAAGCGGCATGTCGGTCACGCTCGGTGACGCGTTCGACCGCGGACGCCTCGACGTGTTCGTGACCAACATCTCGGAGCGCGGCTATCTGTTTCAGAACAACAACCTGCGCCTGAACCAGATGGTCGAAGCCAGCCGCTTCCGGAACGTGGCCGACGCGACCGTGGCCGATGCCGGGTGGGCCTGGGGGGCCCAGTTCGGAGATTTCAATAACGACGGATCGAGCGAGCTGTTCGTCGCCAACGGCTTCATCTCCGCCGATCCGCACCGCAGTTACTGGTACGCCATGTCCAAGATCGCGGGGGCGCACAGCCGCCTGTTCGAGGACGCCGCCACCTGGCCCGCGTTCGGGAACGCGAGCCTGTCCGGCTACGAGCCGTCGCGCGTATTCCTGAACCGCGGGGTGGGCGGCTGGGTGGACGTGGCAGACCAGGTCGGGGTGCGCGATCGCTACGACGGCCGCGCCGTCGCCACGGCGGACCTTTCGAACGGCGGCGCCGTGGACGTGGTCGTCGCCAATCAGAACCAGCCGGCGCTCCTGTACCGCGACTACCCGGACAGCACTAACCACTGGATCGCGTTCCGGCTCGTAGCGACGCGCAGCAACCGCAGCGCGATCGGCGCCGAGCTGGTGCTCGAGTCGGCGGGTGGGGGGGGGCGCGGGGGGGGGCGCAAGCAGCGCCGCATCGTCGACGGCGGGATGGGATTCGCCAGTCAGAACGACCGGCGACCCGATTTCGGGCTCGGCGTGGCCGAGTGGGCCGACCGGGTCGTGATCCACTGGCCGAGCGGCGTGCAGCAGGTGCTCACCCACCTCGCGGCGAATCAGTTCTACACGGTCCGGGAGCCCGAGCGATGAATCCGGCCTCGTCGGCCGGCGTCCTGCCGACGGCGTCATCCTGGTGGTCTCGCCCCCGGCTCGACCCTCGTTATCTGATCGCGTTCCTCATCACGCTCGTGCTGGTGGCCGCGCAGTTCCGCTATCACATGGTGGGCGGCTACGACCGGCTGGCGGTGGCGCTGGGCACGTGTCTCGTGACCGAGGCGTTGCTCTCCTGGTTCGTGCGCGGGCGCGTGGTCAACCTCCTGAGCGCCTACATCAGCGGGCTGAGCCTGACGCTGCTCATCAAGCCGCAGGGCGGCGTGCTGTGGCCGTTCGTGCTCGGCGGCGTGCTGGCCATCAGCTCCAAGTACGTGCTGCAGTACCGCAACAACCACCTCTGGAATCCGACCAACTTCGCGATCACGACCTTGCTCCTCGCGGCGCCCAATCGGATCTCGGTACTGAGTCACCAGTGGGGCAACGACCTGGCGACCAACCTGGTGATCTGGGGTTTCGGCCTGGTGATCACGGCCCGGGTCAGGGTCCTTCATATTACGCTTGCCTACGTCGCCTCCTTCCTGGTGCTGACCGGGCTGCGAAGCGGGCTCCTGGGACAGCCGCTCTGGCCCGAATTCGCCCCGATCACCGGCCCCATGTACCAGCTGTTCGTGTTCTTCATGATCACCGATCCTCGGACTGTGGTGAGCCTGCGACGCTGGCAGATCGTCGTGGTCGTCATCATCGCCCTGGTGGAGACCCTGATCCGGGTCGCGTCGGACCAGGCGTGGTACCTGCCGACGGCGTTCAGCGCCGCCCCCCCGCTCGTCGCCCTGGCGCTGGTCGGCCCGGTTGCAAAGTGGATCGACCTGCGCCGGTCCGCCCCCCGGACCTAGCCCGGGTAGGTCCCTGGCCTGGCAGGGTCTTGCGCAGTTCCCGGCCGAGGCGTATTTCCACCGTGCAGGTATCGTAGTACTTCCTTGCTGGAGGGGCAGGCATGGTGAGCCGTCACCGTGTTGCCGCGCGTCTTGTTCGTGTGTTAGGCGCGGTGCCTATGCTGCTGGCCAACGTTCCGCTTGTCGCTGCCGGGCAGGCGGCCTCGAACGTTGGTGCCTCGACCTCCGGTCCGGCGACCCTGATCATTCGCACCGACGACGTCGGGATGAGTCACAGCGTCAACATGGCGGTGAAGCGCCTCATCGACTCCGGACTGCCGTTGTCCGTATCGGTGATGTTCGCCTGTCCCTGGTACCAGGAATCGGTCGAGATCCTGAAAGCGCATCCCGCGGTCTCGGTCGGGATTCACCTGACGCTCAATTCGGAGTGGAAGTTTTATCGGTGGGGCCCCGTCGCGGGCCGTGAGGCGGTGCCGACCCTGGTCGACTCCAACGGCTACTTCTTTCAGTCGGGCGAGGCGCTGCATCAGAATCACCCCGATGTGCGCGAGATCGAGAAGGAGCTGCGGTCGCAGATCGACCGCGCGCTCCGGTCGGGCGTCAAGATCGATTACGTCGACTATCACATGGGGACGGCGGTCGATTACCCCGAGTTCCGCGAAGTCGTCGAGCGGCTCGCACAGGAATACTCGCTCGGCATGATGGGGTATTTCGGCGACTCCAGCGACGCGCCGCAGTATTTTGCGGCGCCGACCCGCAAGGCGGACAGCCTGGTGGCATTCGTCGATCGCCTGCAGCCGGGGGTGATGGTCCTGGTCACCCACGTGGGGATCGACGACGCCGAGCTGGGCGCTTTGCTGGACATGAACACCGCCGATCCATTGCCGGAGATGAGCAAGAATCGTCAAGGAGAGTTGGACGCACTCACGTCGACGCGGTTCACCAGGGCCCTCCGGGCCCGCAACATCCGTTTGATGACGTTTCGCGAGCTGATCCAATCGCAGGGCCTCAAGGCGATGCACCGACCCGTAGGCTGACGAACGCCGGAGGAGTGACAATGGAACGCATGAATCGAGGTAAGGGTGTGTTTCGAGCGCTAGGAATGAGCGTGTTGCTCGCGTTGATCGTGCACGGCGCGGCCGTAGGACAGGCCGGACAGGTCACCGTCGCCGGCACCGTCTCCTCGGCGACCGGTCAGCACCTGCAAGGGGTGACCGTGGTGATCCGCGGAACCACGACCAGCACGGTGACCGACGCGGATGGGAAGTATTCCATCACGGTTCCCTCCGATGCCGTGTTGATCTTTCGGCGCATCGGGTATCGGGAAATCGGCCAGGTCGTCGGCGCGCGGACCACGATCGATGTCGCGTTGGAGAGCGCCATCGCCGTGCTGCCCGAAGTGATCGTCACCGGGTACACGACGCAGCGCCGCGCCGACGTCACCGGTGCCGTCGGCAGTGTCGACGTGGCGAGCGCCACGCGGCAGACCGGGGCCAGCACGCTGCAGCGGCTGGATGGCCGCGTGCCGGGCGTAACGGTCGATAACAGCGGCTCCCCCGGGTCGCGGACCACCGTGCGCATCCGAGGGGTCAGCTCGTTCCAGAACAACGATCCGCTGATCATTCTCGACGGTACGCCGATGCAGGATACGTATCTGAACTTCCTCAACCCGAACGACATCGGGTCGATGCAGGTGCTGAAAGACGCATCGGCAGCCTCGATTTACGGCTCGCGCGCGAGCAACGGCGTCATCATCATCGAGACGAAGCGGGGCCGGCCGGGTCGGCGCACCGTCAATTTGGATGTCCGAACCGGGATCGCGAGCCCGGTCAAGGGCTACGACAGTTTCCTCATCACGAACTCGCTCGATTATTTCCAGGTGGTTAAGGCCGCCTATCAGAACGCCGGACTGGCCGTCCCCACGAACATCTACGGGGATCCCAACAACCCATCCGTCCCCGCCTACATCTATCCGAACGACGGCGTGCACCAGACGACGGATACGCTCGACGTGAGCACGTATGCCCTCACGACCGACGGCAAGCGGTTGATCATGCCGGGGAGCGCCGGGACGAACTGGTGGAAGGCGGTGTTCGGAACCGGCCAGATGCGGGATGCCAACCTGTCGGTCTCGGGAGGCGGAGAGGACAACTCGTACCTCGTGTCCTTCAATTTCCTGGATCAGGAAGGCACCGCGGCATTCAATCGGTACAACCGGGGCGGGATCCGCGTCAACACCGCCTTCAACGTGAACCGCGTGAGCGTCGGGGAGAACATCGCGGTCTCGCGCGACCGCAGCTACGGCGGGTTGGACGACGCCGGGATCGGTGAGAACAACATCATCGGCAAGAACATCATGCAGCAGCCGGTGGTGCCGGTGTATGACATCAACGGGTACTTCGCATCCGGGAAGGCGAACGGCCTCTCCAACCTGACCAATCCGTTGAAGATTGCCGATGCCGCCCAGCACGACATCAATACCAACGACCGGATCTTCGGCAACGTGTTTGGCGGACTTGATGCCGGCCGGGGCATCTCCCTCAAGACGCGGTTCGGGTTCAACGTGGGCCAGGGCTCGTTCCACGGGTTCGGCCCCGCCACCCCCGAGAACTCGGAGGTGACCTCGGTCACCAGCATCACCGAGAATTACAACCTCTTCACGGAGTGGACGTGGAGCAATACGCTGAACTACGTGAAGACCGTCGATCGCCATAACGTGACGGTGCTGCTGGGGCAGGAAGCGACCAAGGGCACCAATCGGTTCGAGCAAGGAACCTGCTCGAACCTGCTCACGACGGACGTCAACTCACGGTACATCCAGGATGCGCTCTGCGACCCCAGCACCAAGAACGTCTTCTCGAACGGCGGGGTCTCGACGCTGTTGTCCTTCTTCGGCAAGGCCGACTACAACTTCGCGGACCGCTACTACCTCAGCGTGACGGTGCGGCGGGACGGCTCCTCGCGGTTGGGACCGGACCATCGGTGGGGCACGTTCCCCGCAATCGGGGCCGGATGGCGCCTGTCGCATGAGTCGTTCCTGCAGAACAGCCGGATGTTCTCGAACGTGATGCTGCGGTTCGGGTATGGGGTGACCGGCAACCAGCAGATCCCCTCGGGACGGATCGTCAGCCAATTGGGCGGTGACCGGGGTGATACGTTCTACGACATCGGGGGCACGAACACGTCCGTGCGCCCGGGATACAAGATTACCGCTATCGGGAATGCGGACCTGAAGTGGGAAGAGAACCGGTCCGTGAACGTGGGCCTCGACCTCGAGTTCCTCGAGGGTCGCGGCTCGTTCAGCGCCGATCTGTACCAGCGCAATACCAACAACCTGCTGTTCGACCCGCGGTTGCCGGCCACGGCCGGCAGCGCGAATCCCCCGATCGTGAATATCGGGAAGATGCGCAACAACGGCATCGACTTCAGCCTCGGCTTCCGGGGCACCCTCGGTGAGGCCACGCTCTGGAACGTGTCCTTCAACGGCAGCCACTACAAGAACAAGATCGTCGAAATCGACGGCGTCTCACAAAGCTTCATCGGGCCGTTTGCGCTGCGCGAGCAGAATCCCACGATCAACCAGGTGGGCTCCCCGATCGGGGCGTTCTATGGCCTGCAGGCGGATGGCTACTACCAGGGCGATGATACCGTCGGCTTCTATGACGATGGGGCGCGGGTGGGCCGGATCAAGTTCAAGGACCTGAACGGGGACGGCAACATCACCGCGGCTGATCGGACCATCATCGGCAGTCCCCACCCGAGCTTCACGGGCGGAGTGGATCTCGGACTGCGGCGCGGGAACTGGGACCTGAGCGCGACGTTCTTCGGCACGTTCGGGAACAAGATCTTCAACGCGCAGAAGTACTGGTACGTGTTCCGCTACTTCGATACCAACGTCCGCAAGGACCTGCTGACCGACTCCTGGACGCCGACGAACACGAACCCGAAGTATCCACGGCTCGATGCGACCGATGTGTTCAGCCGGCAATTCTCGAGCTACTGGATCGAGGACGGGTCCTACGTCCGGCTGCGCAACCTCCAGCTCGGGTACAACCTGCCGCCGGCCGTGATCCGGTGGATACCGGCGGCGCGCGTCTACGTGCAGGCGGAAAACCTGTTCACGATCACCGGGTACACGGGGATCGATCCCGCCCTGCCGGCCGGGAGCGCGTTCGGCGCCGCCGGCGACATCCGGGACCAGGTCCGGGGCATCGATCAGGGCGCGTACCCCAGCAACCGAACGATCACCATCGGAATCACGACCACGTTCTAAGCGACTCCGTCATCTTCAAGGAACGAACGACGATGAACACGCGAAAGCGGAATCAGCTGATGATCGGGATGGCGGTGGTGATGGCGGTTGCCAGCATCACCTACGCCTGCAAGGATTTCCTCAACACGACGTCCCAGGGGACCCTGGACGAGACTTCGCTGGCGAACCGGACCGGCGTCGAGGGCCTCTTGATCGCCACGTATCGGTCGCTGGACTGCAGCAGCAGCTCCGCCGGCTCCTGGGGCTGCGCGGCCAGCAATTGGGTGTGGGGCAGCGTCACCAGCGGCGATGCCTACAAGGGGTCGAACCTGGGCGACCAACAGCCCATCAACGACATCGAGACCTACCTGTGGTCCGTTGGAGAAGCCGACGATTACATCAACCAGAAGTGGGCCCAGGTGTTCGAGGGCGTGTCGCGGGCCAACGCGACGCTGCGGCTGCTGGACAAGGTCGTAGCCGAAAAGCCGTCGGAGATCCCCACCGCGGACGCGAACAGCATCCGCGGCGAAGCGACGTTTCTCCGGGCGCACTACGAATTCGAGGCGTATCGGATGTGGGGGAACGTTCCCTACTACCATGAAACCGACACCGATTTCCGCCTGTCCAATGTCGGCGTCGACGTCATCGGCAATATTTTGAGCGATCTCGATGCGGCCATCGGGCTGCTGCCGGCGACAGCGCGGGACAAGGGACGCGCGTCCTCCTGGACCGCCAAGGCGTACAAGGGCCGGGTTCAGGTCTACGCCGGCCAATATGCCGCAGCGTTGACCACCTTGCGGGAAGTCCAGGCGACGGGGCCGTATGCGCTGGAGACGAGCTTCGATCATGTCTGGACCGCGAATCCAGCATATGAGAACGGTCCGGAGACGATCCTCGCATTCCAGGCCTCCGTCAAAGACGGGGAACCCGCCGGGTGGAATTCCAACTGGGGCGAGCGACTGAACTTCCCCCACGAGGGCAGCCACTTCGGCTGCTGCGGCTTCCATCAGCCGTCGCAGAACCTCGTCAATTTCTTCGCCGTCGATGCCAACGGCTTGCCGCTCGCCTTGACGGACCCCAACTGGAACGCGAATACCCCGGCGTATCGTGACACGAACTTCGTCGGCGGCATCACCGCGCAGGCGGTCGATCCGCGGCTCGACTTTACGGTGGGCCGGGACCGCACGCCGTACAAAAACTGGGGACTGCACAACCGGACCTGGATCCGGGACGCGTCGTACAGCGGCCCGTACAGTCCGAAGAAGAACGTCCAGGAGGACGGGGTCGACGGTGAGAACAACGTCGGCTGGCAGGCGACCCAGACGAACGATGTCAACATCCACATCTTCCGCTATGCGGACATGCTGTTGCTGCTGGCCGAGGCGGAAGTGGAAGCGGGCGTGCTCGAGAACGCGCGCACCATCGTCAATCAGATCCGCGCGCGGGCCGGGCAGACCGCTCAGGGATGCGGCCATGCAGCCTCCGCGGTCGCGGAATCGCTCCTGGTGGTGGCGTATCCCAGTTGCGCCGTCGACGATCGGACGTGGTATCCGATGGACCAGAGCGCCACGCTGGATTCGCTGAACACGCCCTGGGCCACGTACAAAATCGGTCAGTACCCCGGACCGTGGACCGATCAGGCCGCCGCCCGGACGGCGGTGCGCTACGAGCGCCGGCTCGAGCTGGCGATGGAAGGCCAGCGGTTCTTCGATCTGCGGCGCTGGGGGGCGGCGGATACCACGATTAACAACTACCTGTCGAGCGAAACGACGCGGCGCGGGTATCTCTCGCTCGCGGCCGCGTACGCCGCGCGTCACAACCTCTATCCCATCCCGTCCGTCCAGATTCAATTGAGCAAGGTCGGGACAGAGGAAAGGCTGGTGCAGAACCCCGGGTGGTAGCCGGGTGATCTGTCATTCCGAGCGGTGCGAGGAATCCGCTCCGCTCGGAATGACACGGCTGTACCGTCACTGAACGTAAGCGCCTGCAGGGAATCGCCGAGGCTCACTACGAGCACGGGGTTTCCTGCAGGCTTCTTTTTCGCCTTCAATAAGATGACCTCACGAAATCGCAATCGGCTGCTCTCGGGGATCGCGTGGGTGATGCTGGTGGCCGGCGTCCCCCAGGCCTGCAAAGGTTTTCTGGATACCCACGCCCAGGGAATCTCGGACGAGGATGCGCTGGCGACTCGGGAGGGCGTCGAAGGGGCCCTCGTCGCCGCCTACCGATCCCTGGATTGCAGCTCCAGCTCGGCGGGCTCCTGGGGATGCGCCGCCAGCAACTGGGCCTGGGCCAGCGTCACAAGCGACGACGCCTACTATGGGTCCAACGTCGGCGATTACAGCCCGGTCCTCCTCATCGAGACCTACCTGTGGGGCGGCTACGCGATCGACGACTACCTGAACCAGAAGTGGAGTCAGGTCTACGAGGGCGTTTCGCGCGCCAATGCCACACTCCGTCTCCTGGCGAAAGTCCGCGCAGAGAAACCCGGCGAGATTTCCGACGCCGACGCCGCCGGCATCCGGGGAGAGGCATTGTTCCTCCGTGCGCACTACCACTTCGAAGCGTACCGAATGTGGGCCCAGATTCCCTACTACGTCGAGACCGACACCGATTTCCGGAAGGCCAACGATCTCAGCCCCGATGCGATCGTCCGGCTGATCATCACGGATCTCGACACGGCCATCGTCCTGCTCCCGACGACGCCCCGAGGCGGCGACCGGGGCCGCGCGACCTCGTGGGCCGCCCGGGCCTACAAGGGCCGGGTGGAAGTGTATGGCGCCGCCACCACCCCTGCCCTCTGGGACTCAGGCCTCGTGACGTTGCGCGCGGTGCAGGCGAACGGACCGTACGCCCTTGAGACCAGCTTCGATCATGTCTGGACCGGCTTCACGCAGTATGAGAACGGTCCCGAAACGATCCTGGCGTATGAGGCCTCGGTGAACGACGGCGAGCCGAGCGGGTGGAACTCGAACTGGGGTGAAC
>Ga0075423_10005036_pt1 | contig 12314 bp, 10 predicted proteins | sample SoiMethybrSBSTD2_FD_80114 | JGI IMG/M metagenome (GOLD analysis project Ga0075423, IMG submission 80114) | Bulk soil microbial communities from a Populus tree surrounding site in Tennessee, USA - Soil MetaG P. TD hybrid SBSTD2 | ecosystem: Environmental > Terrestrial > Soil > Tree plantation...
CATGCCCTATGGTGTGCTCGACCCGCAACGGCTTTCCCAGGCGTCGCGGATATCCTTGGAACGTGCTCTGGACTGGTGGCAAAAATCGATGCACACCTCTAAGCACAAGACTTATTTTGTCCTGGCTGGCTACGACGTCGACCAGGGGCAAGAGATCAAATTGCGGCGCGGTATCATCGACGGTTCACTACAGGAGCCGGAACTATTGAGCAACATCATCGAGGTCAGTGCGAGAAACGAAATCAGTCTAGCGCAAAAGATCGCCCGTGTCCGGCCGTTGCTGCCGGTCGAAACCATCACAGTCTTCGTCGAGTCCCGCAACGCCGTGAGCGTCAAAGCGATTTTCAAAAGGAAATTCGGCAAGACGCTGCAAATTAGAAGGATCAAAGCCAATTTCGAGTTCAATCACCAATGGATTACCACGTCAACGCCGTTCGCGTGGTTCTCGCGCAACTGGTTTCTACGGATCTGGTTTGAGCTGAAGCGGCGTATGGGGCGGGGACTAAGAAAGAAAATTCGCTACTGGTTCAGGTCTTAAGAACTGGAGTATTGGAGTGATGGAGTAGTGGGTTTTTAGGAACCCCCATCGCTTCAGTACTCCAACACTCCATTACTCCATTCTTGATCTCACGCGACTTTCGACACCTTCTCCCGTGTTGGTTCTACTGAGAATTCCTTTTCGAGCCACCAATGCGCCACCTCGCTTCCGGTGGCGAACCATACACCCTTGTGCGACTTCATATAGCCGATCATATCGGACAATATTTTCGCTCTACCCGGCCGGCTCGAAATATAAGGATGGAATTGGAACGGACAAAATGTCGGCGCGATGGACGATTCTTCGTAGAACTGATCGAACATCCCCTTCCAGATCACTAGCGTATCACTAGGATTGCCTGAGTCGCGGTGGCCGTAGGTTCTACCGTCACCGAACGGTTGACGCGGCAACTCGACGAGCTTCTTTTTACCACTCTGCCAAACAAATGGCAGGTCGTGGGAAAAGGAGTTGCTGTTCCAGAGATAACCTTGCTCCAAGAGCAAGTCCAAGCTGTTCGGGCTTTGCGTGCAGGATCGCCAGCCGAACGGTCGCTTCTTGGCCCGGTTCAAAATCATTTCCGTCGTCCGCTTGATGACGTCGCGTTCTTCGTCTTTGGTCAGGTCCCGCGCAACTTCATGATGGTAGCCATGACCGGCGATCTCGTGACCCTGGGCGATGATCGCTGTCACTTGGTCCGGATAGCGCTCGGCAATGCCGCCGCAGGTAAGAAAAGTGGCCTTCACTTCGTGGGACGCGAGAATGCGGAGAATTCTCCAAATACCAGTTTTGGGGCCGTACTCTGCCTGGGTATATTCTTCATGATTCATCTTGCCGTTTTTGTCCGGCTTAACGTCTTCGCCGCCTTGAAAATCGAAGCTGAGCAGGACTGCAATGCGAGCATCGCCCGGCCAGTGAATTTTGCCATTGGAATGAAGTTCTTCGAGCGCCATTATGAACCTCCTAAGTTGCCCACTCTAGATATTTTTGATCCATCCTCAACCTGCCGATCGATCATCCAGAATATTGATAAACCAGCAATTGAACACTTGCAAGTTAATTCGCAGAATCGCGTTGTGAGTCCGGTGAAAAGATTGTATAGAGGGGCCGAACCACTCTTCGGAGGTGCTTCATGACGGGAGTCAATGGAAAATTCAACGTCGGCGGCGTGCTCTTAAACCAGCCCTTTAAGATTCGGCGGCTCGGCCACTTCGGGTTTAACCTGAATAATATGGAAGAGGGATTACGTTTTTATGTCGATCTTCTCGGCTTTCGGATTTCCGACACCATGGACTATTCGCGGCGCGCCAAAGATCCGGCGCAAATTGCCGGTCTTGGCAATCCCAACGGCTATTTCACCCGCTACGGCAACGATCATCACGCTATGGTGCTTTTTCCTATGCGCGTGCGTGACGCACTTGGCCGGCATGAAAAGCCGGGCGTCACTGTCAATCAGATTACCTGGCAAGTCGGCAGCTTGAGAGAGGTCGGCAACGCAATTGAATGGTTCAACGAAAGAGACATCAAGCAGCAGCGATCGGGTCGCGATATGCCGGGATCGAACTGGCACACCTATCTCTACGATCCCGACGGCCACAGTAATGAGCTTTACTACGGCATCGAGCAGATCGGTTGGAACGGCCACAGCAAACCGCGCGCGATGTACGATCGCGGCTTCGACAAACCGCCCGAGTTGCCGCAAGTCGCGGAATTCGACGAGGTGCAGCAAGCCCAAGCCAAGGGCGTCGATATTTTTTCCGGGTATCGCTACGTCGACAAACTACCTGCGATCTACGACGTAGACGGCGTGCTTCTGCCGCGCCCCTTCAAAATCGTCCGGCTCGGACCGGTCTATCTCTTCGTTGAAAACCTTGAATCCGCGGCTGCGTTCTATCGCGATACTCTAGGCTTTACGCTGACCGAAGAAGTAACCTGGCGCGACGAGCGCTGCTTGTTTTTACGCTGCAACACCGAGCATCATTCCGTTGCTCTCCTTCCGCTCACGTTGCGCGAGTCCCTCGGCTTGAATCCGCATTCCAAATGCGCCGCTTTCGGACTTCAACTGGCTAACTATCGACAACTCAAAGACGCCGTCAAATTTTTCCACGACAACGGTGTCCAAGTGACCGAATCCATTCCATCGGAACTTCACCCCGGCATTGAATATTCCGCAACCGTCCGCGATCCGGACGGCCACACGATCCAACTTTACTACGCGATGGAACAGATCGGCTGGGAGGGAAACGCGCGACCGAAAGAATTGCGAAACCCACGCCGGCTCAGCGACTGGCCGGAAACATTGGATGAAGATAGCAGTGCCTATCTCGGCGAACCGTTCTTGGGCCCGTGGGGATGAGAGGGTGAGACAATTCCCAGTACATAGTATCAAATCCGTTTCGTCCGATTCCCTGCGAAATCCGATTCTCTCCCCCGAGACGGGGGAGAGTTAGAGAGGGGGTGCATTCGCACACCTATCGTAATGGTAGCAACACCCCCATCCTGACGTTCCCCCGTCGAGGGGGAAGGAACTCAGAGAGTGACAGGAGTAGAATTGCACAACTCCTCAATGTAACCGTTATCGCTACATTTCTACTCAGCGGCATCGTTCACGCCAACCCCTACCTATCCAAGCCAGGCGAGCCACCGGTTGAGGCCCGCGTCGGTACGTGTTCGATCACCGGCGGCTTCATTCACTTTTACAGCGCGCTGTACAACGGTCTCTTCGACAAGTACGGCATCAAGATCGAACATGTGACACTGCGCGGCGGCGTGGTCAGCCTGGCCGCGTTGTCCGCCGACGAGATCCAATTCATCTACTGCTCCGCCGATCCGATGATCCCGCGCATGGCTGCCGGTGCCGACGCCAAATTAATTGGCTCAACCATCGTGGGCCTGCCGTGGGTGCTGATGGGCCGTAAGGAGATCAAACGGCCTCAGGATCTCAAAGGCAAGACCATCGCCGTGGCGCGGCCCGGCGGTCTCACCGACCAACTCGCAAAGTCTGTGTTGAAAAAATTCAACTTGACAACACAGGACGTCAAGCTGCTTCACATCGGCGGAACGGGCCAGCTCGAGCCTTACAACGCCATGCTGCAGGGACTGACTCAGGCCACTTTTCTCACGCCGCCCCTGGATGTTCGCGCCAAGCGAGATGGTTTCGCCCTGATCTACAATCTGAACGAATTAGACGTGCCGGCTGTTTATAGTTCCATGTTCACTAACCTAAAGAGCCTTAAAGAACGACCGGCGCTCGTTCAGAAGTTTGTCGCGGCCATGGCCGAAGCGATCTTTTTTTTGGAGAAAAATCCTGACAAGGGAAAAGCGGCACTATCGAAACTTCTCAGCGTTAACGATCACGAGGTTCTGCAGTCGGCCTATGACGCCTATGCCAAGGGAATGGTCAATCGCCGGCTGATCGTGCCATCCAACGCCGTGACGCAGGCTGTGGAAATGGCGCGCGAGGAAGGCACACTCATCAGAAAGAAACCCGCGGAGATTATCGATAATAGTTTCGCCGAACACTTGGACAAAAGCGGTTTTCTAAAAGAGCTCTGGGGCACCGAACTGCAGCAGGGGAGGGAAAAGAGAAACTAAAGCGGATCATCCGAAATCTAGCAGAGAAAATGATATCCGGACAAATGTTGATGAAGGCCGTCATTCCCGTGAAAACGGGAATCCAGGTTATCCTAACTGCTGGACTCCCGCTTCCGCGGGAGTGACGAAATTTTCTTTAACCAGAGACCAAGAAGCCTTAGTATTCCCTAGCAAGAAACCGAGGAGGCCTCGACCATGGAACAAAAGATCACTTTTCAATCCGATGGACTTAAACTGGCAGGCATCGTCGATACTCCGCCGGACCTAAAGCCCGGTGGGCGTCGACCGGCATTCGTTGTCCTACATGGTTTCGGCGGCAACAAAGACGGACAAGGCCAGATCGTCGTCGCCAGGCAATTTAACCAATGGGGCTATGTGACCTTACGCATTGACTTTCGCGGCTGCGGCGAAAGCGAAGGCGAGCACGGGCGCATTATCTGCCTGGATCAAGTCGCGGATACCCGCAATGCGATCTCCTACATGGCGGCGCGCTCTGAAGTAGATCCGCAGCGAATCGCTCTGGTAGGGAGCAGTTTCGGCGCGGCTGTGGCCGTATTCACCGGCGGCGCCGACCAACGGGTGGCGGCGGTCATTTCTTGCGGCGGCTGGGGCGATGGCGAGCGAAAATTCCGCGGCCAGCATCCGACGCCGGACGCGTGGGCCAAGTTCACCAACATGCTCGAAGAAGGAAAACGCCATCGAGAACGCACCGGAAAATCACTCATGGTGCCGCGCTATGACATCGTGCCGATCCCGGAAAAGTTGCGTCGCAACATGAGCGCGGGATCGATCATGGAGTTTCCCGCCGAGACGGCGCAGAGCATGAACGATTTCCGCGCCGATGATCAGGTCGGTAACATATCGCCTCGCCCGCTGCTATTGCTCCACAGCGCCAATGATTCGGTGACACCAACATACGAATCGATCGAGATGTTCAAGCGCGCCAAACAACCTGCCGAATTGCATTTGTTATCGGATGTCGACCATTTCACGTTTAGCGAGGAAAATCCGCGCCTGACGCGTATCGTCGCAGATTGGCTTGAACGCTATTTTCCGGTTAATAAGAAGTAGGAGAATTTGGTGGCGGAAGAATAAATGACCAAATTCCGTTCGCGCTGAGCTTTGTCGAAGGGCGTGTAACGAGCTAGGAATCTCCGTGCCGAAAATTGACCACACCAAGCTGCTCGATTTTTGCAAACAGCTTCTCGCCGGAGGCGGTATCCCGCAACCGGATGCCGATCTCGTCGCCGAGCTGCTCGTCAAAGCGGAGCTGCGCGGTTACGCCGGCCACGGCGTGGCGCGAGTTTCCCAGTATCTGGCGTTTATCAGGAACAATACCTACGACCTGAGCTCAAGGCCGCAAATCGAACGTCAGGGCAAGATGACTGCGGTTATCGACGGCAAGCACTATATCGGCCAGGTTGCCGCGCACATGGCAATGACACTCGCGATAAAGAAAGCCAAAGAGCACGGCGTAGGCATTGTAACTCTGCGCCGGTCCGGCCACACCGGACGGCTTGCGGATTACATGGAGATGGCGACAGAACAAGGACTGATTGGTCTGGGCGCAGCCAGCGTCGGGTCGGCGACGACTACCCTTTACGGCGGTATGAAACCAATCACCGGCACCAATCCGATGGCCTTCGGCATACCGACCCGAAACGGCGGACCCATTATTCTCGACTTCGCCACCGCTTCGATGAGCATGGGCGAGATCCAAAAACGAGTCGCCAAAGGAGAAAGAATTCCTGACGGTGTTATTCTCGACGGCGACGGCAACCCGACCAACGATTTTAAAGCCTTTCGCGGGCCCCCACGCGGAGTGTTCTTGCCCTTCGGCGGCTACAAAGGATCCGGGGTCGCCCTCGTGACCGAAATTCTCGCCGGCTTGCTCTCCGGTAACGGGCCCGGAAGAAATTGGTGGGACAAAGGCGCGCATGGCGTGAACGGAGTTTTCTTGCAAGCACTTGCAGTGGACGAATTCCAACCACTCGAGGATTTCTACGACAAAGTCGACGAGTTTATCGCTTTCATAAAATCGACGCAGTGCGCGCCGGGTTTCAACGAAATTCTTTTGCCCGGCGAAGCGGGGGCGCGAAGAGAAATCAAGCAACGGAAGGACGGGGTGGACATCGATGACGGCACGTGGTCAGAACTCACGCAACTCGCCGCCGAGCTCGGAGTTTCCCAGTTGCCGTAGCTTTGTAGCCAGAGGTGGGCCAACGCGCATAATAAATACGAAAAATGTTTCACGCGTTTTAGCGGAGGAAACCTCATTGGAAAGCAAAACCTTTTTTTTGTTTTTGAAGGCTGCCGCATTTATCCTGGTTCTGCTGCTCGGATGGAGCGCGGCAGCCCAGAGCCAGCCAAAGGAGGTTATCGAAGGGGCCAAAAAGGAAGGCCAATTGGTTTTCTATTCAGGCATCCCGATCCCGGATGCGCAGTCGATCTTGTCTGGGCTGGAGCGGAAGTATCCCTTTATCAAAACCACCTTCTACCGATCGACCGGTCCCGCCCTAGTGTCTCGGATTCAAACCGAGCAGCGCGCCGGCAGTCATATATGGGATGTCATGAACTCCACGGGTTTCGAGCCCTATGTGCTTCTCGAGCAAGGCTATTTCGCGAAGCACGACTCCCCGGAGAGAAAGTTTTTTCCCGAAGGGCATAAGGATAATGAAGGCTATTGGACCACCATGTACACATCCCCGATGATCGTGAGCTACAACACGCGCCTGGTATCATCTGCAGAGCTGCCTAAAGAGTACCTCGAGCTTTTACAGCCGAAGTGGAAAGGCCGGTTGGGATTGGACTCCTCCGATTTTGAATGGTATGCGAACCTGCGAAAAATATGGGGCGCGGAGAAAGCGCAGAAATTTCTCGAAGGATTGAGAAGACAAGAAGTGCGTTTAGTACAGGGACGCGCGCTATTGACCGAGCTCCTCACCGGAGGCGAGATCGCGATCCTGGTCAACAATTTTCTCCAGAACGCCATCGAAGCCAAACGCAAGAGCAGCCCCGTGGAAGTGTTAGCCTTCGAGCCCGTAGTCTTGGCGGCGGGACTTGTCGGCATCAACAAACTTGCCCCTCACGGCAACGCGGCCAAACTCTTCGTCGATTTTGCTCTATCAAAAGAGGGCCAGGAGTTGATCGTCAAGACGGACCGCAGTTCGGTCCGCAAAGATGTAGCAGGCAATCCAATCGATATGATAAAGAACGTTAGGACCGTGCCTTCGGACTTAAATCTAGGAAAAAATTACGTCCAAATTAGGGACGAGTTCCGAGATCTGTTAGGGATAAAATAGTTAGTGTCCGGGAGAAACAAACCCCATGGCTTACATAGACTGTGATTCGCACATTCTGCCCAGTGATGCGTTTGACGAGCTGGCGCCGGAATTCCGCGCTGAGGGCCCCAGAATCGTTACTGACGATCAGGGCAATTCCTTTGTCGCATACGCGGCACGGCAGCGAAATATTCCCGACTATGCGCGCCATATTCCCAACCCCTTTAACCCGAGACCGCGGATTGCAGGAGATGACCCGTCCATTCGGGTAGCCGACATGACCAAGGCTCATTTCGACATGCAGGTGTTGGTTCCCAGCAATGGCGCCTTCTACTACGACGTCGAACCACGGCTAGCCATGAACGTTTGTCGATCCTATAACAATGCGGTTGGCCGAATCCTAAAGAAATATCCGGGGAAATTTATCGCGCTGGCAACAGTTCCTCTCCAAGATACCGGTTTGGCGGTTAAGGAGTTGGAGCGGGCAGTGCGAGAGCTGGGATTTCGCGCGCCCGTAAGCTACACCAGCGTCGGCGACAAGGATCTCGACACTGAGGAGCTATGGCCATTCTACGCCAAAGCTGAGGAACTGAATGTCCCGATCATCGTGCATCCGGTCAACACGGGACCGATTGCCGGCGGATGGCGGCTAACAAGACACTACAAAACGCGCGGTTACGGTTTTTGGAGTGCTCTCGGAAACTGCTACGAAAATACACTGGCACTGGCTAATTTAATGTTTGGCGGAGTCTTGGACGCTTTTCCGAAGCTGCGCTTTTGTTTTATGGAGGGCGGAGGAACGCAGGTTCCGCATCTCATGGATAGTCTCTTCGCCGTGTACCAGGGAGAAGGAGACTACGATCGCCTTAAAACGCGGCTCAAACGGGAACCCGTCGAGTACCTCGACCGCCTTTACTTCTCCATTCGTCCCACTGAGAGCCTGCTCGGTGTTGTAGTAGAACGACTGGGAACTCAAAGCTGGGTGGTGGGCACCGACTACCCTCACGCCGACACCATGGGAAGTTGGCCCAATACCGTGCCGGTCATTCAGGCGCGGGAGGATTTGTCACAGGAAGCGAAAGAAGGGATTCTCGGCGGCAATGCTCTTAGACTATTCGGAATGGAGAAGTAAAATTAGATGAGGAGACGATCATGGTTGTACGCGAATTAAAGGACGGACGCTCTTACGTAAGTTTGCAGGAAGATCATGCCGAGCTCGCCGCGCAGTTTGCGGCCCACTGGGGCAACGATCGCTTCTCGAGATTGCGGCCCTATCAAACCATGGTCTTCGCGACCACCTACCACGACAGCGGTTATCGCGAGTGGGAGGGAAATCCACCGATGAATGTGCAAAAGGGCCGACCTTTCGCGCATCGAGAAGAGGTGCCGAATTTCGAAGCAACCGAGCTCAAAGCCTATTCCAGAAACGTCGACTGGATTAGCTCCCACGATCCCTACGCAGGTCTACTGGTGTCCATGCATCGCACCGGCCTGTGGCACAATCGCTACAATATTTTCACGGAACCGGCTGGCAGGCTGCGCGAACGAAGCGAAGCAGTGCAAAACGCCAAGAAAGAAATGGAAGCGCAGCAAGAAGCAAGCAAAAACTCTTTCGCTGCGAAGGATCCCGGTTTCGCCAACGAGCTCGCGTACAATTACATGGTGCTGCAAATATTCGACTTGCTGTCGCTCTACTTCTGCTGCGATGGCTATGCGTCCGATGATCAGTTCAAGGAATACACCATCGCTCCTGTCCGTGTCTCCTACGACAGCGACGAAACCGTAAAGCTCACGATCCGTCCCAATGGCGCCAGCGCCGTGATCATGGACCCTTATCCATTCGACGTAAGTCCCGTAACGTTCTCCGCGCGCGCCAGGATCGTCGCCCCACCGAAAGAAAAATCCGAAGCGACCTGCATCGATGCTTACCACAAGGCGAAAAGGCAAATGCTGACGTTCGAAGTATCGGCGTGAGTCGAACGTTCGCCCCGCTCAGCTATGCGCGACGAATTCATTCACCACGAAGTGATTCATGAGCTTACGCTCGCCCACAGAGCGTGAAAATGACCCTCACCCTAACCCTCCCAGGGGAGCGAGGGAATAACTCATGCACAAAAGCGCTATGTGTAGCCGATCCCATAATTTTTTACCCTCGCCCTTTTAGGGAGAGGGAAGGGTGAGGGTGCGCCGTCAGCCGCAATTTACGAAGGAGAGCACGAAGTTAAGAAATTCGAAATATTAATTTCCGAATGCTTCGTGTCCTTCGTGCGCTTCGTGGTGCAATGTCCGATTCGAGTGTCGGTGCGGCCCAATGGCGCTAGGCTCTTTGTGGGCAGCGATCTCACTCGTCGGAGATCTCAACGCGGATCGCCTGTCCCCTCCCCGACTCCGGGCACGCACTTGCAGCAACAAGCAAATCCATCTCAGCGCGAAAATCCACGTGCGCCTCTTCCTCTGGGCGAATCATCGTGTCGTACATGACACCGGTATCGGGATCGATGCGCATGCATTGAAAAATATTGAATGGACTTGGAATATCGTCCGGTGAAATATTCCACGGTTTAACCGCCGCGCTTAGATTCTCCCAGCAACCGTGATCGGGAATTTCTGCTGCCGTCTTCGGATTGATATCGACGCCTTCCGCGAACACACGCTTCGATATCCCCTGCGCCACCATCTCGAAACGCTTCCTGCTACACATCCCCTTCTGCAGATCGTGCCGCCCTTCCTTGAACGTGTCTTCGACAATGGTTAGCATCGGATTGTTTCGCTTAGAGTATAAAATATCGCCGGTGCTAATGAATATCTTTACTTGATTTGTCTTCGTCCGCGCCTGATCAAAGCGTTCGGTCAAATCGTGCCGATTGAACGCGACGAAATCGACGATACTCTTCCCCGCGATCCGCAGCCTCTGTCTCTTTCTTACTTCGAACGCCGCGCCGGAATTTTTCGGCACGACGACGCTCTTCAAGATGACCATTAAACTCTCCTCATAAATGCACGCCTGCCAAGCTGGGATGAATTCTTTCACCAGGCAGTTGGAGGTGTCAAATAGAAAGGTCAATCACCGAAACGCTTCCAGCAACCGTGACTCAGCCAGGCCCACCCAAACACAGTGCACGGATTTTGAAGCATTGCATGAGATTGTATAGACGCGTCGATTACTTCAATCTCACGCTAAAAATCTGGTTTTTCCACCCGACGAAACCTGCCGCCTTCCGTCGTCAATCTCACTTTTTCTACTACCGCCCGCGTGATACATAAAGAATGGTGTGTGCTATGAAGCAAGCCGGCGTCTTACCAATCCTGTTTGTGGTCGTATTGCTTGCTGTTGCAGTCATAGCCGACGCGCAGCAGCCAGAGCAAAAGGTTTATCGGGTCGGGGTTCTCCGATCCGACACGCCATCGATTTTTGCTACACGTAACGAGGCTTTCCGTCAGGGTCTGCACGAGCTCGGCTATGTGGAGGGGAAAAATACTGTCGTTGAGTATCGATATGCAGAAGGCAAGCTTGATCGGCTTCCCCAGCTTGCGGCCGAACTGGTTGACCACAAAGTCGATGTCATTGTAACCGGGGGTAATCAGGCCACTCTCGCCGCCAAACAAGCGACTAGCACCATCCCCATCGTTGTCGGATCCGCTGGCAACCTTGTCCAGCTTGGAGTCGTCGCTAGCCTCGCTCACCCTGGTGGGAACGTTACCGGATCAACGAGCATCTCGCCGGATCTTAGGAGGAAACGACTGAGGATCTTGAAGGAAAGTCTGCCGAAGGTCTCGAGGGTGGCTGTTATTTCTTATCGTCGAAGCGAAGCCTCTCAGGACCGAGAAGAAGTAGCACAAACGGAAATTGCGGCGCAGGCCTTGGGAATAACGATCCAATCTATCCAAGTCCGGGCTGTAGAGGAGTTTCGCGACGCCTACGCTGCGATCCGCAAAGACCATGCCGATGCGCTAGTCATAATCCAGAGTAGTTTCACGTTCATTAACCGCGAACAGCTCTTTGCATTTGCAGCGAAAAGGCGGCTTGTATCGATGTGCGAGGCATTGTTGTGGACGGAGAGCGGTTGCCTTATGTCCTACGGGCCTGACTTACCATCTCAGTATCACCGCGCCGCCTTCTTCGTCGACAAGATTCTCAAGGGTACCCGTCCAGGCGACATCCCCGTGGAGTCACCTACAAAGTTTGACTTCATTATTAACCTGAAAGTAGCAAAAGAGATCGGCCTTGCGATCCCGCCCACGGTGCTGGCGCGAGCGGATAGGGTGATCAAATGAATCTGTTACCACCTTGGACATGAGCGGGACAGGTAGTTGTCGCCTTGTGTTAGTGATCGGCTACCGTGTGAAGCCGGAAAGACCGCCAGAGCTTTCGCCCGGATCATGCAGAACGCGGGAAGAGATTACGAGCAGGACTTTTGGTGGCGACCCGGGAATTTGACGCCGGACGGTGTGTCTGCGTTGGGCTCCAATCGTTGCAATTATCTCGCGCTGATTCTCCTAGCCGAAGGTATTTTTCCCCATTGCTTTCAAAAACCTCAACGGCCATTTGGTTTTCTGCATGTATGAAAGCGTCCAGCGCTTCAGCAAAGACATCTCCAGGTATAAACAACTCTCGTCTTAGATCATCAGCACGAATCGAAAAAGCGGGATTTTGGTAAGAACGCCTGTGACCGGTACACAATCTGTTAAAGATCCTATGCTTCGCTAAGAGAAGTGTCGCATCGGGTGTTTGCCTTTTCTGCGCCATATTCCCTCCGTTACCCAGAGAAATGACGTGAGTCGACCAAAAGAACAATCGACTCAACCCGTGGCCACCAAAACCAGCTACGAAGGCGACTTCATCTGCAATAGATTTTCACATCCCCCGTCGGTTTCACCCGCATACTGCGTGTGCCATAAAGAAA
>Ga0075423_10005037_pt1 | contig 12314 bp, 8 predicted proteins | sample SoiMethybrSBSTD2_FD_80114 | JGI IMG/M metagenome (GOLD analysis project Ga0075423, IMG submission 80114) | Bulk soil microbial communities from a Populus tree surrounding site in Tennessee, USA - Soil MetaG P. TD hybrid SBSTD2 | ecosystem: Environmental > Terrestrial > Soil > Tree plantation...
AAGACGGCACACTGATCGACATCTCACTAACCGTCTCGCCGATTAGAGGTCCCAACGGTCAAATCGTCGGCGCTTCAAAAATCGCGCGCGACATCACCGAACAACGGCAAGCGCGCCAGGCGCTCGACGAAGCATCGGCCCGTTTGAAACTCGCCCTCGACGCGGCCCGCATGGGTGATTGGTCCTGGGACGCAGCCACCGACATCGTCGCAATGTCGGATACAGCCGCGAACCTTTTCGGTGTTCCTTCTGGTCCACACATGAGCTGGACCGAACTGAGCAACCTGCTGCCTGTAGAACATCGCGTGGAAACGAAGTGCGCCATCGACGAGGCGGTTGCGAATCACACAGATTACGATATCGAATATCGCGTCACACGTAACGACGGCTCTGACGTTTGGGTTCTTTCCAGGGGTCGTGGGATCTATGCTAACGACGGAAAAATCGTGGGCATGTTGGGCTTTGTGCAGGACATCTCAACTCGCAAGACAAACGAAGAAACGTTGCGCCAGCAGGCTGAGGCATTGCGCACGCTTAACCAAGCTGCGCAAAAGGCACGACGCGAAGCAGAAAGCGCGGCAGCGGAGAACGAGCGACTTTACCGGCAAGCGGAGGAATCGAGCCGGCTCAAGGAAGAATTTCTTGCCACGATATCACACGAACTGAGAACTCCGCTGAGCGCTATTCTCGGTTGGGCCAGGATGCTACGTTTGGGCCAACTCTCCCCCGAGAATTCAATCAAAGCTCTCGACACGATAGAACGTAACGCGCGCGCCCAGGCTCAACTCGTCGACGATCTGCTCGACGTGTCGCGCATCATCACCGGCAAGTTGCGCATGGACGTGCATCCCGCGGATCCAACTTCATTCATCGAGGCTGCCGTCGAAGCCGTTAGGCCGGCTGCCGACGCGAAGGGCGTGCACGTGCAAAAGGTGATGGACACCGGCGCAATTTCGATTCCCGGTGATCCGGTGCGATTGCAGCAGGTGGTCTGGAATTTACTTTCAAACGCGATCAAATTCACACCACGCGGTGGACGCGTACAGATTCGTTCCGAACGCGTGAATTCACATCTCGAGATCGTTGTCAGTGACACGGGTCAGGGTATCTCGGCCGACTTTCTCCCGCACGTCTTTGATCGTTTCCGGCAGGCAGATCAAAAGACCAGCCGGCAGCATGGCGGCATGGGACTTGGCCTCGCGATCGTCCGCCACTTAGTTGAACTTCACGGCGGGTCGGTGCGCGCGAGCAGTGAGGGCGAGGGAAAAGGAGCGACCTTCACAGTAATGCTCCCGATCACGCCCGTTTATCAGGTCGACCCATCGGGCGGACGAGTTCATCCCGCGGCGCGCGACCTGTTGCCGCCGAACGATATTACCGATCGTTTGGATGGTCTAACGATCCTCGTCGTCGACGATGAAGCGGATACGCGTGATATGTTGAAAGAGGGACTGGAGTTCTGTGGCGCCACAGTCGAGGTGGCCGGCTCTGCAGCAGAAGCCATAGAGGCACTGACCACCGCCGAACCCGACATCCTGATCAGCGACATCGGCATGCCGGGAGTCGATGGATACGATTTCATCCGGCAGGTTCGTCGCTTGCCCGTGTCACGCGGCGGCAAAGTAGCGGCGATTGCGTTGACCGCTTACACGCGTATGGAAGATCGTCTGCAAGCGTTGCGCGCCGGATACGATATGCACATTCCTAAGCCCGTCGAACTCGCGGAACTCTGTGCGGTAGCAGCGAGCGTCGCCCGCCGGAGCACTTAAAACTCGAGCTTGTTTTTCATCACGACCCCGAACTGATCGTTCAGAAGGCGATCGAATTCTTCGCGACTGCTGAGAGTTTGCTCGTCGCGCAGTTTGCCTGCGGTAGTGATCAAACGCATGCCGCTGAGAGTGACGCGACCGTCCGAGGTCGCTAATGAACAGAGGGGCGCTTTAGTGAAATGCGAATCCGGCGAGGTCTGGTGGTAGCGACACATTGTTTCGTAATCCGCAAACGTGTGTGGTTCGAGTGTGAAACGATATTGCGGTTGCCAATCACCACCTTCATCGCGGCGCTGTAAAATCAAATAGTCGTTGTCGGCGTCGATACGAAATGAGCCCGCTCTCTGGATTTGCTCGCCACGTTCGTCAAGTAATAGAGGTTCGACGAACGACTCACCAAAACCGACGTCTACCAACCAGCGCTGGTCGAGCGTGACCATCAAAATCATGTGATCGAAGTCGGGACCAAAACCGCCTTCGCGGTGTGCGACACCGGCTGACAGCATCTCGACCTTGAATCCGAGAGCACGCAACAAGGATGCGAACAAACCGTTGGCCTCGTAACAAAATCCACCGCGCCGGTTCTCGACGATCTTGCTGAACAACGCCTCATCTTCAAGCACAATCGGCTCACCCGAGTGAATACTCAGATTCTCGAAAGGCACACTCATCAGATGCGCAACCTGAAGCGCGCGCAACGTCTCCGGGGTTACGTCGCGCGGGCCACTATAGTTGATTCGTTTTAAATAAGCCTCAATATCCACAAGCAGTATTGAGCCACAAAAAGGCACAAAAGTCACAAAAATGGTATTTAGCATTCAACCTTCAGAAGTTCCTTTGTGCCTTTTTGTGGCTAACTGTCTTTGTGCCTTTTTGTGGCATGCTTTGACATTCTAGGCATGCGTATCTATGATGCCTACCGATTCTAGGTATCGCCGGTTTCGAGGAGATGAATGTGGCCAAAGACAAAGCCGATCTGCTTCAGGGAACGCTCGACATGCTGATCCTGAAGGCGCTCTCGCTCGGAGAGCTGCATGGATATGGAATCATCCAACGCATTCGCCAGTTGTCAGACGAAATGCTCAACGTGGAACAGGGATCTCTTTATCCGGCGCTCTATCGTATTGAGCAGAAGGGCTGGGTGTCGTCGCGCTGGGACGTGCACGACACTGGCCGCGAGGCGAAGTTTTACAAACTGACACGCGTGGGACGCAAGCAAATGGAGACGCAGGAAGCGAGTTGGGATCGGCTCGTGTTGGCGATCGCGAAAGTTAGACAGGCCACATAAGGCACAGGAAAGAAGTTAGCCACAAAGAGGCACAAAAAGGCACACAAAATGAAGTGGTTCAATGTACTGCGGGATCGGGTAAGGGCGTTGAGGCAGCGAGAGGCGGTGATTGAGGATATCGATCGCGAGATGCGGTTGCATCTGGAGTTGCAGGTCGAGGCAAACATCAAGGCGGGGATGTCGCCGGACGAGGCGCGCGAACAGGCGAGGCGAAGTTTTGGTAACGTCAATCGCGCTGTCGATGCTGCTTATGACGTGAAGGGTGGCGGCGTGTTTGAAACAATTGCGCAGGACACTCGCTACGGCGTGCGCATGCTCGCCAAGCACAAGGCGTTTACGGCTGTCGCGGTAGTTACTCTCGCTCTCGGCATTGGCGCCAACACTGCAATCTTTTCCGTCGTCAACGAACTCTTGCTGCGACCGCTTCCCTATCGCGACGCCGAACGTGTCGTCACGTTGTGGGAAGTAACACCGGAAGGCAGACATCAGAACACAACCTCGCGCGCTAACTTTCGTGCCTGGCAAAGTCAAAGCACGAGCTATGCGTACATCGCCGCATTTACTGACCAGCGCGACAACCTCACCGGCAACGGCGAACCCGAAGAACTATCCGTGCAGTTTGCGACGACGGAGTTTTTCAAAGTGCTCGGCGTCGAGCCGATGTACGGTCGAACCTTCGTTCCCGATGACGGCAAAGACGAAAGCGCGCCGGTGGCCGTACTCAGCTCTGGACTATGGCAACGTCGTTTTGGTGGACAGATCAGCGTGCTGGGCCAACCGATAGAACTCGGCGGTGTCAAGTTCACGGTCATTGGCATAATGCCACCGGGTTTTCAATTCCACATCAAACAACGCAGCGGCACTGGCCGTCCGGCAGAACTCTGGACGGTGCTGCCGATGCCGGCTGGAGGGGCCGCAAATGAGCGTGGCCGATTTCTCGGCGGAGTGGCGCGCTTGAAAGATGGTGTGACGGTTGACGGCGCGGCCGCAGAGTTGCGCACGATCGCAGCGCGCTTGTCTGACGAGGCGCCAGAATTCAATAAAGACCAAAGCGCCGAAGTGCTTCCGTTGCGCGAACAATTCTTCGGCAACGTACGACGCCCCTTATGGTTGATGCTCGGCGCGGTTGGCTTCGTGTTGCTGATTGCTTGTGCGAATGTCGCCAACCTGCTGCTCTCGCTGGCGACGTCGCGTGAGAAGGAGATTGCTCTTCGCGCTGCGCTGGGCGCGCGCCGCGTCAGAATCGTGCGCCAGTTGCTGACAGAAAGTTTGTTGCTGGCACTGCTGGGCAGTTTACTGGGATTGGTTTTCGCCTGGGTCGGAATCAAGGCGCTGATCTTCATTAGTCCGAAAGATCTCGTGAGCCTGCAAAGTGTCGGATTGAGCATCACGGTGTTGCTCTGGACGCTCGGCGTTTCAGTGTTGACTGGAATTGTTTTCGGACTCGCCCCGGCATTGCACATCTCGCGTCTCAATCTCAACGACTCGCTCAAAGAAGGCGGCAAGTCAGAGTCGGCCCAGGGCAGCGGCAGTCGCCGGTTGCGCAGTGCGCTGGTTGTGTCTGAACTTGCGCTCGCAGTGGTCCTGTTGGCCAGCGCCGGTTTGCTAATCAAGAGCTTCATGCGTCTACAGCAGATCGATCCGGGCTTTCAGACAGACAACATTCTCACGATGGTGGTCCGGCTCCCCGATGCGAAGTATGCCGAAGATCCGAAGATTGTTAGTTTCTTCGGACAAGCAATCGATAACATTCGGCGGCTGCCGACCGTGCGTTCAGCGGGCATGGTCAACTTTCTGCCGTTGTATGGCGGCCTTGGCTCTGCGACTGGTTTTAAGATCCTGGGCCAACCCGAGCCACCGCCTGGACAAATTCCGATCACCGACGTTCGGGTGGCTGATGCAGGTTACTTCCAAACCATGGGAATTCCGTTGCTGCGGGGTCGTAATTTCTCGAACGCTGAACTCAGAGAAGCAAAGCATGTGTTGCTGATCAATGAGGCGCTCGCTCGCAAACACTTTCCAAACCAGGATCCAATCGGACAACGTCTCGACGTCATGATGTTTGAGAAGCCGACGCCGGCAGAGATCATCGGCGTGGTCGGCAACGTGCGGTATGACAGTCTGATCGACGAGTCGCCGCCGGCTGTTTATTTCCCACATCCCGATCTTGCGTATCCGTTTATGACGGTGGTGATTCGCACCGATGGCAACCCAACTGCGATCGCGCCCGCCGTGCAAAGAGAGATTCGCGCGCTCGATTCGAACCAACCGGTTTCCGATGTGCGCACGATGAATCAGGTCATGTCTGAATGGGTGGGACGTTCTCGTTTCCACACACTGTTGCTGGGACTCTTCGCCGGATTAGCGACGTTGCTATCTGCGGTTGGAATCTTCGGCGTGATGAACTACTCGGTCGCGTTGCGCACACGCGAACTCGGGTTACGTCTCGCAGTCGGCGCACAGCCACGACAAGTGCTGCTGCTCGTCTTGAAGCAGGGACTCTGGTTGACGATCGTCGGAGTTGTACTCGGGCTCGCTGCGTCGTTTGCGTTAACACGACTTTTATCGGGATTGCTGTTCAACGTGCAGGCAGTGGATGTGACGACGTTTGCAACTATCTCGCTGGTCCTAATCGTCGTGTCGTTGCTGGCTTGTTATTTACCAGCCCGACGCGCGATGCGGATCGATCCCTTGCGCGCGTTGCGCTACGAGTAGAAAGTTTAGCCACAGATTTACACGGATATGTTAGGCTTCGCCCGATGGCGACGCTGGAACATGCTGGCGAGTGGGGCCGCAGTGCAGGCTCGAAGCTCGGCTGGATGATCGCCGGAAGATTGGTGACAGCACTCCTGCTGAGCGTGGTCGGAACTTTCTGGATCGCGCCGGGCGACGCGTCACAGTCGATCAACAAGAGCCTCGGTTTCGTCACCATCGTCGCGTGCCTCACAATTCTCTACGCGCTAATTTTTCGACTCTCGAAAAACATTCTCTATCAGGCGCGCTTCCAGTTAGCCGTCGACATTCTTCTCGTTACCTGGCTCGTTTGGAATTCCAACGTCATTCAGTCGCCTTACATCGCGCTCTACATTGTCATCATCGCCGTCTCCAGTCTTTTTCTTGGTCCACGCGAAGCGGTGGTGACGTCGGTTGCGTGTGCGGTTGCGTTTACTACCTGCTCACTCAAGATTACCGGAATCGCGGGACAAAGCGATGCGACAAAACTTGTCGGTGGCTCGGTGTCGCAGACGGTCCAATGGATCGGGCTGTTTGACATTGCCTTCTTCGTCGTCGGCCTGCTTTCCGCCAGGCTGGCCGAACGACAATCACGCTCCGACGTTCGTTTGCTGGCCGCGACCCAGTCGCTAGCCAACTTGCGCGCACTGCACGAACGGATTGTCGAATCGATTCGCTCCGGCGTCGTGACCACCGATCTCGATGGACGTATTTTTTCTTTCAACGTCGCGGCGCAGGAGATTACCGGTTATCAGGAAGCGCGGATTCGCGGCGAGGACGCATCGGTGCTGTTCGGCGAGATCAAGGACCACATCGCCGTCAGTTTGCAGGCGTTGAAAAGGGGTGAGAGTAGTCCACGCTTCGAAACGAACTGTTTCACTTCGGAAGGGATGCTTATCCGGCTGGGTTATTCAATCTCGCCTTTGTCGACGGAATCGGGTGTGATCACCGGGATGGTGATCACGTTTCAGGATCTTACTCAGGTGCGCAGTCTCGAAGAGACGTCGCGGCGTCAGGATCGTCTGGCCGCGATTGGCCGCATGGCCGCTTCGATTGCGCACGAGATTCGTAACCCGCTGGCAGCAATGCGCGGCTCTATCCAGATGCTTCGTTCAGAAGTTGACAGCGATTCATCGCAAGCCGAGTTGATGGAGATCATCCTGCGCGAGTCTGATCGCCTCAACCGCATAATCACTGACTTTCTCAACTACGCGCGGCCACGCTCGCTGTCACAGGCGCGCGTCGACGTCGGCGTTCTACTGCACCAGACATTCGCGTTGATGCGTCATAGTCCGGAGGTCAATCCGAATCAAAAGCTGCTCGAGGAGTTGCCGGCTGAGCCAATCTTCGCGGAGGCGGATGAAGGGCAGTTAAAACAGGTATTCTGGAATCTCGCGCGCAACGCGCTGCAAGCTATGCCGTCGGGCGGAACACTCCGTGCGAAACTGGAAAAGAATTCCGACAGCCGGCTGCGCATTGCTTTCATGGACACGGGCCGCGGCATGTCGCCCGATCAAGTCGAGCATCTCTTCGAGCCTTTTTCATCAACGACCGGCGGCACCGGTCTTGGGCTTTCAATTGTTTATCAAATCATTCGCGACCATGGTGGTACAATTAACGTCCGCAGTCTCGTGGGACAGGGCACCACGATAACCGTTGAACTTCCACTGGCAGCGAATGGTAACGGCGCTGCCGATCAGTCGAACTGAATATGGCTAATCTCCTCATTGTTGACGACGAACTCGGAATGCGACAGTTCCTGACGCATTTGTTTCAGCGCGAGGGCCATACGGTGCGCGTCGCCGAGAATGGCACTGAAGCATTGGCGCAACTGCAACAACAAGCGCCCGATCTGATCATCTCCGATATCCGCATGCCCGACATGAGTGGCGTAGAGCTGCTGCGCGCCGCGAAAGGGTTGTTGCCCGAAGTGGAGATGATCATGATGACGGCGTTCGCGAACGTCGATACCGCGCGCGAAGCATTTCTGCTCGGTGCGTACGACTTTGTGCAAAAGCCATTCGACAACGATCTGCTGAAAGAGACGGTCACTCGCGCACTCGACAAGATTTCGCTCGTCAAAGAAAAGGAAGCGCTGCTCGAAGAGAACAAGGCGCTGATCCAGGGACAACGCACGCGCGGCAAACTCGGCAACATCATCGGACGCAGCGCGCGCATGAACTCGCTCTTCCAGATGATCGAAACAGTCTCTCAGGTTCAATCGACCGTACTGGTGACAGGTGAGTCGGGGACCGGAAAAGAACTCGTCGCCCGCGCGATCCACGATCTCAGCCCGCGTGCCGAGAAGCCGTTTGTCTCGGTAAACTGCGGCGCGTTCACGGAAACACTGCTCGAGTCAGAGTTGTTTGGTTATGTGAAAGGCTCGTTCACCGGCGCCAACGCAAATCGTAAAGGACTGTTCGAAGCAGCCAACAGCGGCACGATCTTTCTCGACGAGATTGGCGAGATGTCGCCGGCGATGCAGGTCAAACTCCTGCGCGTGTTGCAGGAACGCAGAGTGCGACCCGTCGGCGCTACGGAGGAGATGATCGTCGATACGAGAGTGATTGCCGCTACCAATCGCGACCTCGCAAGCATGGTATCGGCGAATACGTTTCGCGAGGATCTCTATTACAGAATCTCAGTGATTCCGATCGAACTGCCGAGCTTGCGTGAGCGCTCCGAAGACATATCGGAGCTGGCGAATCATTTCGTCCAGAAGTTTTGCGCGCCGACCGGCAGAAGCTTGACGGTCAGCGAGGCTGCCATGCGCCTGCTCGAGCGCTACTCATGGCCGGGGAATGTGCGTGAGTTGGAACACACCATCGAGCGCGCAGTGGCGCTGGAGCGCACGAATTCCATCGAGCCCGAACGCCTGCCGGAGAAGATCACTAACTACAATCCCTTTCGAGTTGCGGAAGCGATGGAGTTTCCTGAGGAAGGGATCAACCTCACGGCCCACCTGGACCAGCTCGAAAAAACCTACGTCCTCGAAGCACTCCGTCGTACGGCGGGCAATCAAACCAATGCCGCCGAGCTGTTGCGACTGTCAGTGCGTTCGCTACGCCATCTCCTCGACAAACATGGCGCACGTGGTCTAACAGCTCAAATGCGTGACGAGCGACGTGGTCCAGACTCCACGCCACGCCGCCGCGCCACGGACCAGGGACCACGACGCCGCGAGGAAGACTCCGGCGAATTCGCCGCCGGCGCCGGCGAAATTAGCTAGCCACAAAAAGGCACAAGAAGCACAAAAGGAATTCCGATGAAAGGGCCATAATTCCCCTTTTCTCGTTGGTGATTTTTGTGCCTTTTTGTGGCGATTTTTAAATCCTCTTTGCGCCTCGTCGTGGCACTGCCGGAAAGCGTCATTCGCTCCCTGCCAGAAATTGTCATCCTTTTTCGCGGCGATGGACCACCCTTCAAAATTTCGATCAAAAAAGATCGCTTTTCCCCCATTTTCAGCGAAAAACCGCTTGGCATACCGGTTGTTTAGCAGACCAGCGACACATCGCGCTCTGCGCGGCTCACAAAGGGAACGGAAAGCCGGTGGCGCGAGACTTTGAAACCCTAATCTTTTTAAGGAGCACCAAATCAGCATGACTAACAAACGCCAAGAAGGCTTTTCGTTGATCGAACTTCTCATCGTCGTCGCGATTATCGGTATCATCGCCGCGATCGCTATCCCTAACCTCCTCGCTTCACGTCGCGCCGCTAACGAGGCCTCAGCCATCGCTACCATGCGCGTTATCTTCAGTTCCGAAGCCACCTACCAGTCAACGGCTGGCGCGGGCGCGTACGGATTATTGAGTGACCTCGCCACGAATGGCTTGATCGATAACGTCGTGAAACTCGCCGACTCGACCTTGGCCACACCAGCGCCGAAGAGCGGCTATGTATTCACAGCAGCTCCGGTTACCGTCGCCGGCCTGCCGGCTTTCGATGCGTCCTCAGTAGCATCAGCTCACACGGGCACGGCCCCCATTACCGGAACAGGTTCACGCAGTTTCTTCGTGAATGAATCCGGCGTCATGTACTTCAACGTCACGGCAACTGCGCCGACCTGCGGTACGACCACCGCTCGCGCGGTTAGTGCTGGTACGGTTCTCAACTAAATCCCCTCTCTCGATGTTGCAAGCCTGTGCGGAGGCGGGAAAACTCGCCTCCGCAACTTTTTAAGACTCTCACGTCACACAGCTTTTAGACCACTTACGCGGAGTACCGCGACCATGAGATCCCACAAACTCAACAACGGCTTTTCACTGATCGAACTCCTCCTGGTTGCTGCCATTATCGGCATCATCTCAGCGATTGCTGTTCCCAATCTCTTGTCCTCGAAACGGGCTGCGAATGAAGCCTCGGCCTTAGCTGCGCTACGCGTCATCTCCAGCGCCGAATCCACCTATCAAGCGACTACCGGTGGAGGCCAGTTTGCGAGTCTTGCAGTCTTGCGGACCAATAACCTGGTCGACTCGGCTGTGGGCGCCGCAACGATTGCCGGACCGGGGACCCCAAAGCTCGGCTATCTATTTTCAGCAGAAAATATCAGTGGCACTGCAGCCCCGGCGTTCGACGCGAAAGCGCAACCCTCGTCACACACATCCGCCAGTCTTATTTTTGGTACCGGCTCACGAAGCTTTTTTGTTAACGAACAAGGAGTGATGTACTTCAACACAACCGCTACCGCGCCAACCTGCACTACTGCACGCGTTGTCGTGCCCGGCGTTGGGGGTGGTGTTCTCAACTGAATTTAAGTTAGATTGTGCTGTCCGCATTAGTTGAATGGTCGAACAACTGAACACGTTGGACGCGGCTCAAGCGACGACATCCTACGAAAAATCAAAACCTGTCCGTTATGGCAGCCTCGGGCGCATATCGGCAATCGCGCGCAATGCTTTTCGCGAAGCATTGCGCGATCGTGTGCTGTACAACCTCGTTCTCTTCGTGCTGTTGCTAACAGCCGCGGCTATCTTCATTGGCGAGCTATCCGGCGGTCAGGAACGAAAGATCATTATCGACCTCGGACTCAGCGCGATGTTGCTCTTCGGAGTATTCATCGCGATCTTCGTTGGCGTTGGGCTGGTCTATAAAGAGATCGAGCGTCGCACGATCTACGCGATCTTTTCCAAGCCCGTTGGGCGCGGCGAATTTCTGGTGGGAAAGTATCTCGGTCTTTGTCTTACGCTGCTGGTGAATGTGGTGGTGATGGGTGTGGGAGTTTCGCTGGCGCTGATGTACGTCAGTCGTGGTTGGGATCCGCTGATTCCCACGATCTGGCCCGCGGTGTTATTGATCTACATCGAGTTGATGCTGTTGACGGCCATCGCTCTGCTCTTCTCCTCATTTTCGTCGCCCGCACTCTCTGCTCTGTTAACGTTTCTGATCTTTATTGCCGGCCACTTTAGTGCCGACCTTAAAGTTCTCGCCACCTCTCTCGGGAGCACCGGCGCACGCTGGTTCTTTACGGGTTTGTATTACGTGCTGCCAAATCTTGCCAACTTCAGTTTTATTACTCCGGCAGCGCATGGCCGCACGCCCGGGACCGGATTTGTGTTCGCCTCGGCGTTGTATGCCGTCGTCTTCATTACTGTGATACTCGCGGCGGCAACACTCATATTCAGCCGTCGAAACTTCAAATAAGCGATGAACAACGAGCGCCTGAAGAGCATTACGCTGGGCCTGCTGGTCGTGGTGGGAATGACTTGTGCCGTGCTCATGGTTCGTTGGACCGACGCGTTGAGACCCCCCGCCGATCCGAATACTGTCGATGAGAGTCTCTACCTGAACGATAAGACGGCGCGCAGAATTAGTCTCGGCTTCAACGGGCTGGTTGCTGACTGGTATTGGATGCGCTCGCTGCAATATGTCGGCAAGAAGATGTTCGACTACCAGGGCGACCTCTCTCTCGACGATCTCAGCCCCCTTAATCTGAAGCTGCTGGTGCCGCTGCTGGACACAGCCACAACGTTGGATCCGCAATTTATCGCGCCCTACGAATACGCCGCTATCGTGTTGCCATCGATCGATGTACAACAGGCCATTCGCTTAACTCAGAAAGGGATAGCCGCAAATCCAAATGCCTGGCGACTCTATCACCATCTCGGTTACATCTACTGGCGTCAGGGTCAATACGAACTGGCGGGCGAGACTTACGGGCGAGGTGCTCAGATTCCGGGCGCGCCGGCGTGGATGGAAGCGATGAAAGCAAAGATGGCCACGGCTGGCGGTAGTCGCTCCACCGCCCGCGAGATCTATATGCGGATGTACGAGCAGTCAAGAGACGATCAGGTCAAAGAAATGGTGCGTAAGCATCTGCTGCAGTTGGACTCGTTGGACCAGCGCGATGGTTTGCGAAAGTTATTCGGCGCGTATAAAGAGCGTGCGGGCAAATGCCCCGACTCGTGGCGCCAGCTTGAACCAGTTTTTCGAGCGGCGCGTATACCGCTGGACCAAGGCGGCGCTCCTTTGGATCCTTCGGGAGCGCCTTACATCCTGAAAGCAGGTGCGTGCGAAGTCGAATTGGA
>Ga0075423_10005038_pt1 | contig 12310 bp, 10 predicted proteins | sample SoiMethybrSBSTD2_FD_80114 | JGI IMG/M metagenome (GOLD analysis project Ga0075423, IMG submission 80114) | Bulk soil microbial communities from a Populus tree surrounding site in Tennessee, USA - Soil MetaG P. TD hybrid SBSTD2 | ecosystem: Environmental > Terrestrial > Soil > Tree plantation...
AAATACCAGGAGCTCGGGTAGAGAATTCGAACCCAGGCGGTTTGCGCCGTTGATACTAACACAGGCAACCTCACCCGCAGCATACAAGCCCTGCAGTGGTGTGGCCCCGTTTATGTCAGTGTGGACGCCGCCCATCATGTAGTGGACCACAGGCCTCACTGGAATGAGTTCCTTCACTGGATCGATGTTTTCGTATTTGAGGCACAGTTCGCGAACGAAGGGAAGCTTGGTATTGATGACCCTCTCTCCCAGGTGCCGGAGATCCAGGTAGACAACTGCTCCATAGGGTCCTTCGGTGGTACGACCTTTCTCCCACTCTTTAACGAATGCCTGAGACAAGCGATCCCGTGGACCCAGCTCCATGCTGCGAAAAACGGGCTTGGGTTGTGGTGTCCCCAGGTTATAGTCCTGCAGGTAGCGATATCCGTCTTTATTGAGAAGATAGCCTCCCTCAGCACGCGCCGCCTCGGTAATCAGGATCCCGGTAAAGGGGAGGCCCGTCGGGTGATACTGAACTAGCTCCATGTCTTTTAATGGAGCGCCTGCCCGATACGCCAGCGCCATCCCGTCACCGTTCTTGATGTTGGCATTTGTGGTGTACGGGAAGATCCTGCCACAGCCGCCTGTGCAAAGAATCACGGCCTTGGCAGTGATGGCCTGGATCTTTCCAGACATGAGTTCGATGGCGACGAGGCCCTGAACCCGGCCATCATCGACCAGAAGTTTAGTGACAAAGTATTCATCGTACCGCGTAATGGCATTGTATTTGAGGGAGGTTTGGAACAGCGTGTGGAGCATATGGAAACCGGTTTTGTCGGCGGCGAACCACGTTCGCATTTTTTTCATCCCGCCGAAGGGACGAACCGCAATATGCCCGTCTGGCTCGCGGCTCCAAGGACAACCCCAACGTTCCAGCCGCAACAATTCGGCCGGAGCTTCCTTCACGAAGGCTTCCACAGCATCCTGGTCACATAGCCAGTCGCCGCCTGAGATCGTGTCATAAGCGTGCTCGTCCAGGCTGTCATCTGGACGGATGACCGCGGCAGCTCCTCCTTCAGCCGAGACGGTGTGGCTTCGCATCGGGTACACCTTCGAAACCACACCGACGCTGAGATTAGGGTTGGCTTCTGAAGCGGCGATGGCAGCCCTCAGACCGGCGCCTCCACCGCCCACCAGCAGAACGTCATGAGAACAGACGCTCACCATTTTCGAATGCCAAAAATCATACGCCGACTTTTTTCAGGTCTCGCTCAGAACTGGTCAGAGCGGCAGCCACAATACAGCACTCAGGCCACGGCATTTGGTCTACCACGCGGAGACTGCTTTGAATTTCCGATTTCGGGCCTCCGCCCACGCGGATTCTACACCCCCGGCCTGACGAAACACAATGATTTCTCACTATGAATTGCTTAGTACGGCCAAATGAAAGGCGTGCCATAATGCCGACCTGATCCGGCGGAGAACAATTGAGGGCAATACTGACAAGCATGCCCCAGAACAGACAGTTCAGGCGTCATACTGGCGCGCTCCAGGTCCAGTCTCGTACGAACGAGCCTACTATGCTGGAATCACTTCCGAGCGGCGCTAAAGCCCAACTCGACCAGGGATTCTCCGGGGCCAAGTTTGACGCTTACGAGTGGCTTCGAGATGCGATGAGCTGGTATGAGAAGGCCGAGTCCGTTCGGCCCGTGGGGAACGACGCCATTTTGCGTTGAAATGCTTGCGCTCGCATGATCCATGATCATGGAGAATAACCTGGCGCCCTGACAAAAAGAGGACTTCGAACCCGCCCTGGAATAAAACTTCCAATCACACCCAATTGGTCGTGGCGATTCTTCGTGTGCAAGCAGCGCGAAAGAACCACGGTGAGAAGGCGCCGATCCTATGCGCCCAGGCGTCCGGTTTCTCCAGTGAAACTCGACAGGGCGCAGTGGTCGATTTTGAGCGGCAGTTGTAACCCGATGTTGACAAGCCCAGATGGGTAGCTTAATATTCGCTTTCGGACGTTACGAGACCCGGCATTCATCTCACCCTTTTTGGGGCTGTAGCTCAGCTTGGGAGAGCGCCTGACTGGCAGTCAGGAGGTCGTGGGTTCGATCCCCATCAGCTCCACCAACTTACAAGAAATCAAATCAGAACAGACCTTCTGCTTTCTAAGCAGGGGCGCAGGTTGGAGCCTGCCGCGTTTACCATATTTTCAATAAGTTGCGAGCAAGCTTTCATCTCAATCCTTGGAGTACTTGACTCAAGTGTGCCTGCTATCGTGGGCTCGTGAATGTCTGGATTTGCGTTGGAAAATATCGCTTGACATGCTCGTGAACGTAAAGAACAGTTCACCAATCTTCTCAAGATATTTGATGAGCAGGTGGACACTCCTGATCAGAATCCCCTGAGCCGTATCGATTTTCTGCCAGAAGTACACGCTCAACAGCTGGCTCGTCATCACTGTGCTCAGTCGAGATTCGATTGATGTTGGTGTCTTTCTGGGCACCTGGAGGTTGCGCCCTGCCCACGATCTGCATATCATTCCTTCTCGTGGTCAGCGATAAGCAGGGCTGCTTTCAGTTAGGACGGATTGGGATTGGAGAGCGCGAGTGAAAATGAAAACTGCTGTTCTTGTGCCTGAGGACTTTGATAGCTACCTAATAATTCAGAATGCCAAAGAGCGCCTCGAAGAGGCTAGAGATGTTTCTAGAAAGTTGTTAGACGGCGGCATCGAACTCAAGGCCAACGCGGATCACTATGCCATCTTCTGCGATCCGCCTCGGCTGGTAGCTGGTCCGTTGAAACAAGTTGGCTATGTGGTAGGTGCTGATAACCGCTGCTATCCCTCTCCAGTGGATGGTTGTGATTACATTAATGTAGCAGCTTCTCTCCCCCCGTCGTCACCCGCGCGGGAAAAGGGGTGGCCCGATCACGTGGCCATCGTGCATCCAGTGGACGAAAGTGCCTATGGCCGCATGGTGGACCAGGGATACGGCAACCCTTTTGTCCACCATATTACCTGGGGAATAGCATTGCCCAGTAATCTGCGGTCTGAAGATCCGGCCGGATCATTGATTTCTAGAATGGTTCAAATCCGTGAAACAATCAGTGGGCTCCTGAACGAAACTCCCGGGACGTTGATTATTGCATTGCCGCGAGAGGTAATGCAGGGTGAGGGATTTCAAGAGCAGTTTCACCGCTCGATAGGTTCGACCCCAAAGGAGCAGTATCAACTGGAAGTGATGGAAGGCGGTGGATACCTGCTTCAGTTCTTTGTATTGAAGGGAGGCCGGATTGAAGTGGCTTTGAGGTCCGGGACAAACCAAACCTTCAATCCTAGGAGCGTCCGGAAGATTTCAAGGGACGAGCTGAGCGTGGACCAGGGCCATTCAACCTCTGCAATCAAAAGTTCGAGCTAGGCGCGGTCGGCGACTCTTTGATTCTTCCAGTGTCCTCCTGAGGAGGATGCTCACATCAGGAATATGGATGTGACACCGCCAACCGGAGGCTGAGGCCTCCCATGTCGGCAGATGCCTCTGATAGGCACCCATAACCACTTTGATGCACGAGGATTTTGGGAATTAGGAGTTCTCGGCTACGGTTCTCAGTTTCCGGTTACGCGACTAGCAGAGGTCTTAAGATGTTGTCTATGCGGAAATGGCTTCAAATCGCGATTTTCAAGCAGGGGCTGTAGCGCGCTGATCATCGCTCTTCTTTCGTGGACTCATTCTCAGAAGAGACTGGGGACTTTCGTAAAGAATCGCTCGGGCAATTGACAAGGCTTCATCCAGCGAATACTGTCCCTGCTCAATTTTTGCGGCGAACACTTGAGCCATAATGCGCCTCACCAGAATTAATTTGGCGTAAGTCCACTCAAGGCAGTAGGCATCCGAGAAAAATCCGACCTGTTTGTTGACAGGCACCATATCGAGTCGTTCTGAGATGATCTGTCGAATAGTGTCAGGAAAGAAATTATGCCACCAGTAGGCAGCCAGGCTCAAATTCGGAAGTTCTCGAGCCATTGTGCAGAGTGATTGGTTCGCATGTCGGCTCGCGAGAAAACACTGAAAGCGGAGCTTGGGATGACGACCGATAACGTCCGCCATTTGAGCCAGCGTCCTTTGAGACAGTCGAGAACCTGTCTCGTACGGTAACGGCTCCGCACCGAAGCTAAACTGATAGGCGATTTCGGTCTTGCCTTGTTCCAAGGCGTCCAAGAAAGCTTCATTCACATAAGAAGCATATATGTCTCGTTCGCGAGGTCCTGCCGCTTGGCGCCTTGATAGGGCGGCTTCCAGCTCGTCACCTGTGACAGCCCGAAAATCAATGTCTGTGGAGATGTGGGTCGCCGTAGCAAGAATCTGCCCGTAAGGAATACTCCTTGTATAGTGATTCAAGGCGTCGTGTAAGTCGGTCAGGTTCCGAATTGTCCGATCCACCGGCGGTCGCCCGCCTCCTGCGATGGGTGAAGGACTTTCATGCGGGGATCGTCCCCAGCAACGTTCAAGCTCATAAAGTGCGGTATCAAACTCTCCCCACTGGCACCGCGTGAAGAAGCCCCACTCCAAAGCATACTGAAGTCGATCATCATCTTCTCCTCCACGGCGCCGAGCGATCTCAGTGCCTGTCCGCTCAATCTTGAGACGATCGAGGACCCCATGGTGCCAACTCCGATCGTCGGCACGTTCACTAATCAACGCATCCAAGCGACGCCAGTTTCCGGCATTCAATGGTTCGTGCCACCCGTAAAGTTCAGAAAGAATAATTCGGACCCCCCACAAGGAACTCGTATTGTGGACAAAAGGGAGGAAGGGCAAGGCTTCTTCGATACGGTCGCGGCATTCTTCCTCAGTAGGGTAGCCCGGATATTCGGTGAGACGCTTCCCAGACGGACACCCTGCAGCGTATAGATCGCTGATCACCATATGGTACAAAAGGACGTCGTGAAGACCGCGCGCTCCTAGCCTGCCACCGATGAGGTGGGTATGAATGTCAAGGATTGGAATTTCAGCCAGAGCTGCTTCAAGGTCTTGGGGAAGTGTCTTGGAATTCATTCGAGCTCTTTCCTTTCAGAAACTCTTCGACGGCTGATCGATTGGGAATCCCTTGTTGCCCGCCCGCATGAGTAGCCTTCAAGGCCGCGACTGCCGAGGCATAGCGAACTCGCTTCGGCAAATCCAACTCTTGAATCAATCCCGAGACGTAGGCGCCATGGAAAACATCTCCACAACCAGTTGTGTCAAGCGCCTCCACCCGAAAGGCAGGCTGGTGAGCTGGCTCGCTCTCAACCTCCTCGCCCAGATACCAGCAGCCGTCGTGGCCGCACGTCACAACCACGACCTTCTTGTTGCTGTCCCATAACTGTTTCACGGCAAATGAAGGATCCGATCGCCCGGTTAGTCTTGCTGCAAAATCACGAGAAACAATCAGGTGGTCGACTAGACCTAGCAGTTCGAGAAACTCGGCAGACTCATTACTTTCGAAATCCGCGACGACGGCGATGCCAGCGGCGCGAGCGATTCGTGAGGCACGGATCATCCCACTTACTCCTAAGTGGTCGACAAAAAGCACCCTGACATCGCGAATCAAAGCCTCAAGTGGGAAGCGATCATCCGCGCCCACCGCACCGTTGAGGTCAAAAAACACATTCCGGGTTTTCCTGGCCTCGTCGATAATGACAGTGGAGCAGACCGGCCGTGCCGCATGCTTGCGAACCAAGTGCGAGAGATCGATCTGTTCCTTTTCTAGGGCCTCGAAAGCAAACTGAGAAAGGTCGTCGTAACCTAGCGCACCGGCATAGGCGCACCGGCATCCCAGCCGTGCAGCGGTCACCAGGGCAGTAGCTGTCAAACCGCCGCAGTGTCGCTCCCGGTGCACTACTTGAACCTTGGCGTCCGGAGGGGGGTACGATTCAACAAAGATTAAGTCGTCGACCGCAATGACTCCCAAGCCTAAAACATCGAGAGGTTCATTTGATGGGATCACAGGGATTCCAGCCAACGGTTTAGTTGCTGCGGATCTCCCCCAAACATGAGAGAGCCAGGCACAATGTAGTCGCCGCCTGCCGCGTGAAGTAGCGGAACCGTTTCACGACGAATGCCGCCATCAGATTCGATTTCTATCGGCAATCCAAGCTGTCTCACTCGCGCTCGAAGATGCCGAATCTTCTCCGGTACCGAGGGATCCATGGAAGCTCCTTTAATTCCCATCGCAGTTCCTACGATCGTCACGATGTCTAAGCTGTCCCAGTAAGGTTCCAACAGCTCAATCGGCTCCTGAATCAACAATGACACGCCTGCGAATTTTCCGTACGATCGAATGGTATGAAGTACCTCCCCAGGATCTCTGGCAGAATCTAGACAGAAAATGATTCCGTCGACCCCCGCATCGACAAAAGGTTCTATCCAACCTAAAGGGTCGGTGGTCATCAGATGCACTTCAAATGGCTTTGAAGTATGCTTTCGAAGCGTTTTCACCAGATCTGGGAAGAAGAGCAAATTCTTTACGTAATGCCCATCGGCAACATCGATATGAAATCGATCCGAGTAAGGCTCTACACGCTTCATGTCTGTTTCCAAATTGCTCAAATCAGCCGACCAGAGCGAAGTCGAGCATTTCAACATGTCAAACTCCTGAATTTCGTGAAAAGTGTCTTATCAGAAAATCCTCAAGGAACTCCTGAACATCCTTTACGTGAAGGTCCTTACTCACTGACTTGGGGGTTAACTCTCTCAATTCTGCGCCCGGGATTGCCTGGGCCAGAACTTCTCCATATTCAAAAGGGTGAATGGGGTCCTGCCGACTGGCAAGAACCAAAGTGGGCACCCTGATGAGGGTCCACTCTCTTCGATCCCAGTTGGGTGCGTCAGTTGGAATCTTCTCAAGTCTTAGCACAGCTTCTTGCGCCCGGGGATTTTCGAACTGGCCGACCAGTGAGTTGGCAGAATCCGGGGACTGCCTCAGAATGGTGAAGTACTGCGATGATTCTTTGAATCGTTGCAGACCATGAGCCGGTCCAAACCCGCGGATCAATTTAGCGATGAGGGCATAGATCTCCACATTTTGCTCCATCGGCTTGTCCAGCCATGCAGGACGGGAGAGAATCAAGCCTATTACACGCTCTGGATAACGCAAGGTGAAGTTGAGAGCGACGGCCGCACCCATTGAAATGCCTCCCACAACCGCCTTGGCGAGCTCCAAGCGGTCCAAGAACTCCAGGAGGTCGTCTGCAAAGCAATTCAGGCTGATTTTGTTCGGGTCACCGAGCGGGTGAGTTTCTCCATGAGCGCGGCAATCCATCGCCAGAAGGCGAAAACCAGGAGGCGGCTTGAAGATGCCGGTGGGCTGTCCGACGTCACCACCAAGCCCGTGCTGAAAAACGACTGGAACCCCGTCGCCGCGTTCCTCGTAATAAAAGCGTAAGCCGCCGTGCTGAAAGAAGGGCATCAGTTTAAGTTGTCGAAAGCTTTCGCCTAAGAAAGCTCAGAGATTGATCAACCTGCGACTCGCTGAGGCTATGCAAAATCAGGGGTCCGTCAAAACTTGCCTTGCGCAACAATAGTAGATACTGGTCGTAATCCAATCGCCCGGTTCCAGCAGCCTCGTGTCCGGCCTCTCCGTCATGGCTCAGATCTTTCGCATGAGCGATCACGATTTGATCACCCAGAAGCTCAAAGGCCTCGTCAAGGGTTTCACGCATTTTCGATAGCCTTCCAGAATGAAACAAATTGGCTGGATCCATGACCACTCTCAGCCAAGATGACCTCATCTCATCGAGCAGTCGTCGCGCTTTCACTGCCGAATCCACAACATTGGCAACTTCCGGCTCGAAGGCCAAGGTAACCTGGTGATCCACGGCAATTCGCAAAGCTTGCTGCATGGAGCTAACCAAATCAGACCACGCATCCGGCAAATCATTGTCAACATGTCGGTGCCACATGTCCGTGGGATCACGTGTTCCAGTACAAAGCGTGATTATCGAAGTTCCCATACGTTTGCTGACCGATGCTAAGACGGAGAGCCTCCGCAGGCCCTTTCGGCGCTTGGTAAGGTCCGGATCGATCATGTTGAACGTTCCCGAAACAGCACTCATGGCGAGGCCGCGACGCTTCATCTCGGCCTGAATGTAATCAGCCAAAGCGGGATCGATCTCATCCGGGAGGGCGGGCAGACCCGCACAGGTCATACTGAATTGAACACAGCCCAGGTTACAGGCCTTGACGGCATCCAATATTTCTTCAAGGCCTGGGCGAATGAAAGTTTTGGCAAAAATTCCAATTTGCATCACACCCCACCGCTAACGTCAACTAGACGAATGGTCTCTCCGCTCTCCACTGATCGAGCGATCGCGACCATGGCTCGCATATTGGCTAATCCATCATCGATTCCGCTGCCTTGGTTTGGAGCACCCTCTAGGATGGTTCGGGCAAATCCTTCAATCTGTTTCTTGTAGGTGTAAGCGTCCTCACCGAGAACCCGACGGAATTGGCCATCTTTAGTGGAGAAGCACTCTACTTCCCCAGACTTGTGGAACCACGGCAAAAAGAGCCGTCCGTTGACACTGCCATGCTCGCCGTAAATTTGAAAGGCCTCCATAAAGTCACCCTGCACTGCAATGGTTAAATCCAAATGGCCAAGGCTGCCATCTGAAAAAGTCACCTCAACAAACCAGCAATAACTTCCAAAACGCTCGAGCAACCGGCCGCGAACGCCTGCAATTTCACCCCCGAGAAATCGTGCAGTATCCACAAGGTGGCTGCCATGAGTGAGCATGAAGTATTTTCGCTTGTCCGCTTTAGGATTTCCCTGAGGCCGACGTGCGTGTTCGCTGACCCAGGGAATGGGCTGAAGATTGTCTGTCATCGTGTACCGGTAAGCAGAATCACAGTACCAAGCCTTAAGCGCCATATGTTGCCCCATCTCGTCTTCGATGAAGCGGCGCGCAAACGTCATCCCTGGATCGAAGCGCCTGTTGTTTCCCACCTGGAGGATCACACCTGACCCTTGCAGTCGATCACGCAGGGCTTCGCACTCCTCCACGGTAACCCCCATCGGTTTCTCCACCAGCACGTGCTTCCGAGCTTTGATAGCCTGAAGACAAAACTGCACATGAAAGGCATCTGCAGTCGCTATGATCACTGCTTCGACTTGCGGATCCTCCAACATTGCCGTGTAATCGTGATACATCACGCGGGGCTCATGAATGGATGCCATACGAGCAACGAGATCCTGAGCCACATCGCAAATTGCATAAAGCTCAGCGTTGCGGGCTTTTCGGCAAGCGTCCATGTGGGCAAACTGAGCGATGGGACCACAACCGAGGATCCCCACGCGTAGCAGGCGAGATTCTTTTTTCATATGTTCGCCTTCCGCGAAACGCAAGCGGGGAAAAATCTCAGGTCAAGTAGTGAAATCACAGCCGGCTGCCTTTCTGGGCTGGTTGCGGTTTGTACAGGCGTATCCAGTACCGCACGGTTTCTCCACCTATCCCGGCGGATTTCAGGCGGCTCTGACTTGGTCCGGATAGCGCTGTCGAAGAGCCTCCGCCAATGCCTTGAAACCAGCTCGCTTGGCCAATGCTGCCAAAGACCTTACATGTTCTTCCGCCGGCACATTTCTTAGTTCACCCGACCGATGAACACTCAACGCCTGAACCATGGCTTCTGCACCCAGCTTCGGATCAGGCTTGCCTTGCGCGTTCTTAATTGAGTTGATCGCAGAGCCTGCTAGAAACAAGATGTTGCCCTCGAGACCACGTTTCTCCGCGTCAGCTAAGTTTAGGCAAATGTTGCCCTGATCCAGTCCGCCGGCACGGGCAATCATTGTTGGCTTTATCCCAGGGAGGGGACGAGACAAGATGTCCTCAGACGCAAGCCACTCGGCGCCATAGGGCAGTATGAAAGGAGGGCAAATTCTGACTGGAGCAGTCTGACGAAAATCAATCCCGTCCAATCGAGCCAAAAGATCAATAACCTCTCGCCAAATGCCCTTTGTCTTTACCCCAATGCCTGCATTGTGCCCATAAATGGCTGGTGGCAATTCAAGATGTCTGGTTGCTTCTCGCACCATGCGCACGACTCCGCCAGCAAAGGTTTCGCTGAACATGAGTCCACTAGCTCCCGCTTCCAATACGGCTTGAACCGTAGCAAGAATTTCGTGAGGCCCTCCAGTAATGTGAGGCGCAAATATGATTCCAACGTCACCACGTCTTTCGCGAGCACGCTCGATCCCAGCCATTGCCTCTCGTGTCCTCTGCTGAACCGGAGTGTAATCAAGATTGGGATAGAGGTTTTCGTCCTCCTTGACAAACAGGAATAGCGGACAGCCGGCTGCTTCCTCAACCAGGTTTCCGACTTGACCCGGAGTGATTCCAGCGGTTGGTTTGAGAATCGTTCCAAACGCTGGCTGTTTCGGGGCAAAATTCGCAATTTTTCTAATCCCTTCAGGACCATGTGCGGGACCTGGGAAAGTTTCAATGATCTCATCAGGAATCTGCAGCTCTACCAACCTTGCATCCTGATTCTCATAGACATCAAAGATGATAGCCCCTGCCACAGTATGCAGCAAATCACAGGAGGTCAAATGACCGTCCGCCTGGCGGAGCATCTTTAACGGAAAGGCCATGTGCACGAGTCCCATTCGTCCCGTTGAATCGAAGGCGTCAATCCCAACGCACTTTGCGGTGCACTCTTCCAGAAGCGAGCCCGGCGGCGGGTTTCTGATCCCGCTGGTAGCATGGTAGCTAATTTCTTCGACGACTTGATCAAGGCGCAGAGAGCGCAAAGCAAAGAAATAGGTGGCTCCCACACAACCATCGGCCTCCACGACGGCTCTTTCTGCCAGACGCTCTCCAATGACCTGTCGTAGAGACTCCTCCCTTTTGTCTTCGTCGTGCCAGAGTGATTCGATCACGGCATCGCCCAGTGCTTTCATGTTTACCTCAACGGGTTATTGGTGAGAGCGACGCGCCCGACACCGTATCATTGCTGGGCCACGTCCGAGATAATTGCCCTCTGCCTCTTCTGCTTGTCAGCCTCACCTGCTTTGAAGGCAGTTAAATGCGCTTTCGCGCGGGCATTATCTCCATTCTTGCTGTAGAGCTGGAAAAGCCGATAGTGCAAGTTGTTCTGACTAGGGTCGTGCCGAACAGCACTTTCAAAAGCCTCGATTGCTTTCGATGTGTTTCCCTTCATCGTCCAGGCCTTACCGAGATCTGCATAGGCGCGACCATCGTCTGGATGCATTGACAAGAGCCGCGTGAGTATCGGGATCGCCTGATCGGCGTCCTGCAGTTCTGTATACACATGACCCAGATGGGCCAAAGCCAACGCGTTGTCCGGTGCAAGAGCCAGTTCGGACTTCAACTCATCCACTGCAGCATGCCAGTTGAGTTGATCTTCATAAAGCTGCGCGACGGCTAAGTGAATGCCCAAAGTGTCTGGGGCTTGCCTCAGAACTTCCCGATACGTGGAAATCGCGTCCTCGATCCGACCAGCCACGGCATGGGACTTCGCCAGGATGAGCTTGGCTCGGTGAGAATCGGGATCCTTTGCCAGTACTAGTCCGAAGCATCGCATGGCCAGTTGAGTTTCTAGCTCCAACCTCAGCAAGGCGACTGATGGTACCTGCAGATGAGTTTGAAGTTGCTCATCGAATTCTCCTTCGGCCTTCTCATAGTCAGACGCGAGGACATAGGCCTTTGTGGCAACAAAGGCCGAAAGCCAATCTGCTGGCGGTTGTTTAGCGCCATCATCGATTCTTGAAGCGGCGTTCCGATAGTCCCCCTTTCTGTAGAAGCGAACGGCAGCTTCAAAACGAGATCCATGACTCTGTTCCAAGCGCTTCTTCACTGCTTCGTTCAGCAAGCGATCCGCAACTCCCGGCCAGGCGGCCTCCGGGCTAACTGCTGGCAAGGACTCCCAGAGTTTCCCAATGGAGTCCCTATGGGCGGAAATCACGTCGGTCGCCTCAGGTACATCTCCTGCGACTTCGGCCTTACGGATCTGTCCTCCGTCCCAATCCGGATTGAGTTCCACGAACTTTTGCATGGCCGACGCCGCCATGTCGGCGATCCCAGCCTTTTGAAGTGTGCGGGCCAACCTCCAGTAAAGCTCAGCGGTGTTAGGCTCAACTGCCAAGGCTCTAAGATATTCCTGGATCGCTCCAACCAAATCACTCTTTTGTTCGGCAGAAATGGCGAGCCCCCAATGGCTGAGTGCAGAGTCGTCTCCAAACTCGTGCAAGAGCGCCATACGTTGCTGCGCACCTTTGAGGTAGGCTTCCCCGCGATGGTACGTAATCTCGATGTCTTCGGGGAAGTACTGTG
>Ga0075423_10005039_pt1 | contig 12310 bp, 8 predicted proteins | sample SoiMethybrSBSTD2_FD_80114 | JGI IMG/M metagenome (GOLD analysis project Ga0075423, IMG submission 80114) | Bulk soil microbial communities from a Populus tree surrounding site in Tennessee, USA - Soil MetaG P. TD hybrid SBSTD2 | ecosystem: Environmental > Terrestrial > Soil > Tree plantation...
AGGCTGAGCTGCGGAACGGCCGTGCTGATGATCAAAGCCGCTGGGTCTTCAACCTCACCGGTGAGCGCGTGGTAGATGGTTCCTGCCGGTGCAGCCTGTCCTTTCAAACCCACGCCGCTCGTGAGGTTGGCTTGCGGATCCATGTCCACGAGCAGGACGCGCTGCTTAGCGGAGACTGCCAGTGCCGTAGCGAGGTTGATGGCGGTGGTGGTCTTGCCGACGCCCCCTTTCTGGTTGGCGACGGCAAGGATGCGTGCAGACATTTGGGTAGAACACCTAAACAGGGCCGAGAGGGCTAGCGAGGATAGCCCGCTCGGAAGATCGGGTCAAGGCTGCGCGGCGAGTGTTCCACGTGGAACATAAACGCCGATCGGGCGCTTCTGCAGCAGCGTTCCTCGGCTCTGCAGGCTTTCCACGAGAGGATGGGTCTCGATCCACTGCAGCGGCGGCACGACAAGCGGCGCGGCAGGTCCATGTGGACCCCTGAAGAGCAGCACGTGCCCGCCAGGTTTCAGGAATGCCTGCACGGTGTTGAGCATTCTCCCCTCGACGCGGACCGCCCGCATCGTGATCAAATCGAAGGCCTCATGGAGTTGCGGGCGCGCGAGCAACTCCTCGACCCGGGTCGTCTCGACCTCGGTGGACGTCAGCTCGAGCTGTCGAGCGGCCTCACGCAGAAACGCTGACTTTCTCGTCTTGGCCTCCACCATGGTCAGCTGAACGTACGGGATCGCCAGCTTCAAAGGGATGGCCGGGGAGCCGCCCCCGGAGCCGATGTCCATGAGGCGCTTTGCCGCGGGCGGGACATGGCGGGCCGCGAGCAGCGGCTCGAGCATCAGCCGATCGATCGCTTCATCCGGGTCCGCCAGCGACGTCAGGTTGATCTTCTGGTTCCAGCGCGAGAGCAGGGCATAAAACGTGGCGAGGCGCTCGACCAGGTCGTCGTTCAGAAACAGCCCGACCCGCGATGCGCGGCGTGTCAGTCTGGTCGTGAAATCGCGGGGCGCCACGCCCGGAAGGGTATCAGAGGTCCGGTTGATCGGTTGCCACTCGGGGAGCTCGATCGAGATAAATCGCGAGGACAGCCACTGCCGCGGGCGTGACGCCCGGAATCCGCGATGCCTGGCCGAGCGTGGCCGGACGCACCTCGGTCAGCCGCTGCACCATCTCGCGCGACAGGCCAGGGACACCGGTGAACTCGAAGCTGTCGGGGATGGTGCGTCCTTCCTGCCGGCGATGCCTTTCGATCGCGGAGCGCTGTCTGCGGAGATAGCCCTCGTATTTGAAGTCGGTCTCGATGCTCGCGAGATCGAGATCCGCGTTATCGGGATCGAGCTCGAGGATCACCTGGCCTTGATCGACCAGCGCCGACAGGTGGACGGAAGGTTGTTGAAGCGCTCGTGGTGTCGGAATTTTGACCCCCGAGATATTGACGGTCGAAGCCGAGATCGACACCCTGTTCCGCTCGAAGCGTTGCTGTCTCCGCGCGAACCTCTCCCACCGCTCATCGTCCACGAGCCCCACGGAACGGCCGCGCGGGCTGAGCCGCAGGTCGGCGTTGTCGATCCGGAGGAGCAGCCGGTGCTCGGCCCGCGAGGTGAACATGCGATACGGCTCGAGACAGCCCTTGGTGGTGAGGTCGTCGATGAGGATGCCGATGTAGCTCTCGTCCCGGCCGAGGACGAGGGGCGGCTTCGCACGAACCGCGCGCGCCGCGTTGATGCCTGCGACGATGCCCTGTGCCCCGGCCTCTTCGTAGCCGGAGGTGCCGTTGATCTGCCCGGCGAGAAACAAACCTCGCACGCGCCGGCTCTCGAGAGTCGGTCCGAGCTCGGTTGGCTGGATGAAGTCGTATTCGACCGCGTAGCCAGGCCGCAGCATGACGGCGTCCTCGAGCCCTGGCAGCGCGTGAACAAGCTGTCCCTGGACGTCCGCCGGCAGGCTCATCGAGAAGCCGTTGACGTAGAGTTCGTCGACGTCGAGCCCCTCCGGCTCGAGAAAGATCTGGTGGCGTTCGCGGTGACCGAAGCGCATCACCTTGTCTTCGAGCGACGGGCAATACCTCGGACCGATGCCGCGGATCTGACCGTTGAACAGCGGAGACAGTCCGATGTGCTGGCGCACGAGCTCGTGAACGCGGTCGGTCGTGTAGAGCAGCTGGCAACTGATCTGAGGTCGATCGATGCGGTCGGTCAGGAACGAGAACGGGACGGGGAGATCGTCGCCGGGCTCCTGCGCAAAGCGCGTGAGGTCGATGCTCCTGCGCGACAGTCTCGGCGGCGTACCGGTCTTGAGCCGGCCCCACGTGAACCCGAAGCTCTTCAGTGACTCGGCGAGCTCGTGCGACGGTGGTTCGCCGACCCTGCCGGCCGGCCGCTGCTCGGGCCCCACATGGACCAGCCCGTTCAGGAACGTCCCAGTGGTGACGACCAGGGATCGACACGCGTGCGTCGTCCCGTCTTCGAGCTGCAGGCCGGTGACGCGGCCGCCGTTCGTGAGGATCCGTCCGGCCTTACCGAGAATCCAGGAGAGGTTCGACGTGGCTTGGAGCGCCGCCGTCACCCAGGCGCTGTAGACACGCTTGTCGGCCTGTGCGCGCGGAGACCAGACGGCCGGACCGCGACTGCGGTTCAGGAGCTTGAACTGAATTCCCGTCTCGTCGATCGCCCGGCCCATCAGCCCGCCGAGCGCGTCGATCTCGCGGACGAGATGACCCTTCGCGGTGCCGCCGACAGCCGGATTGCAGGGCATGTGCGCGACGGTGTCGGCTGAGAGCGTGCAGATCGCAACCGAGCATCCGAGCCGGGCTGCGGCCCAGGCAGCCTCGACACCCGCATGGCCGGCGCCGATCACGATGACGTCGTGGTCCATGGTTCGTTATTTCCCGATGCAGAACGACGCGAAGATATGCCCGAGCAAATCGTCGCTGGTGCGCGCTCCTGTGATCTCTTCGAGCAGACTCCGCGCTTCACCAATGTCGGCGAGCACGAATTCTTCCGGTACGCCGTTGGCCGCCGCAGTTGCCGCGCGGCCAAGCGTTTCGCGAGCGCGCGTCAGCAGATCGACGTGACGGAGATTGGTCACGGCCGGGAGATCGCGGGCGCAATCCTCCAGACCTTCCGTCGCGTCGATGACTGCCGCCCGCAGATCGTCGATGCCGTCTCCGCGCAGAGCCGACACTCGAAGGGTACCCACTTCGTTCAAGGCCCACGCCAGGGGCAGGTCGGACTTGTTCGCCACGATGACACGCCGTGCGCTCGCGGTGTCCGCGAGCAGCTCCCGATCGTCCGCGGTCAGCGGCGTCGAGCCATCGAGGACGATCACGAGCAGCGTCGCGACCGATCGGGCAGCGGCCGCGCGCGCGATTCCCTCGGCCTCGATCGCATCGCCCGGCGTGCCTCTCACGCCGGCGGTATCGACAACGGTCACGGGCACCCCACCGATGTCGACGAGCTCGGTCACCAGGTCTCGCGTCGTGCCCGGAACGTCCGTGACGATCGCTCGTTCAGATCCTGCTAAACAGTTGAAGAGAGAAGACTTGCCAGTGTTTGGCCGGCCGCACAAGACGACCTGGAGACCTTCACGAAGCAGCCGTCCCCTCCGCGCGCTGAGGAGCAGGCGATCGATGCGCCCTCCGAGCTCGCGGATTTCATCGGCGGCGTGCCCTTCGGCAACGAAGTGATAGCCCTCGTCCGGGAAATCGAGCGAGGCCTCCAGCCGCGCGGCCAGGTCGAACAGCGCGCGATCGATCCCGGCGATGTCCTGCGTCAGCGTCCCCTCGAGCTGATCGAACGCGGCGCGCGCTTGAAGCGGCGTCACCGCCAGGACCAGGTCGCGCACGGCCTCCGCCTGCACGAGATCGATCCGCCCGTTCAGATACGCGCGGAACGTGAACTCGCCGGGCTCGGCGAGGCGTGCCCCGAGACGCACCGCTTCGGCGACGGCAGTGCGAAGGAGCACCGGACTGCCATGCACGCTGATCTCTGCCACGTCTTCCGCGGTGTAGGAGTGCGGAGCAGGAAAGATGGTGATGATCGCCTGGTCGAAGCGGCCGGCGCTCCCGCCGAGCGTCGCGAGCGTCGCGTAGCGAGGCTCGAACGGCCGGGCGCGGTCGGTGAGCTGCTGCGCGATCCGCTGTGCCTCGGGACCGCTGATCCGCACCACACCGATCCCGCCGCGTCCGGGCGGTGTCGCGATGGCCACGATTGTGTCGGTGGTGCTGAACACGAGCGGGGCCGTCCTCTGCCGCGGCCTACTTCCGGACCGCGATGATGACGGTCTTCAGGAACGCGTCGCCGATGCTCTCCGACGACATCTGCGGATCCTCGGCGACGGTGAGATGCACGAGGCGGCGCGCATACGGGTTGAGCGGGCCCATTTCCTGCGGCGAACCGGACGCCTTCGCGCGCTCCATCATGAAACGCGCCATCTGCCGCAGCTCCGCGTCCTTGGCCTTGCGATACTCGAGGCAGTCGACCACGAACGTCCGATCGTCCTCGAGCTCCCGCCGAAACGCGGTATTGACGATGTGCTGGAGCGCGTCGAGAGCCTCGGCGCGCCGGCGGAGCAGCACGTCGCCCTGCTGGCCGGAGAGATCGATGCGAACGCTGTCGCTGGTCTCGCTGATCGCGACCTGGAGCGGCAGGCCCATCGCCGTCAGCGTGCGTTCGACGAAATCCTTCACGCGATCGTGCAGGTCCATCACTTGCGCTCCTTGGCGGCGTCCGTCCTGCTGCCGCCAGCCTGTTTCATCTTCCGCTCGGCGGCCGGCCTCACGCTGCGCTGTGGCGCCGGCCCGATCATCCGGTTGGTCAGCACCTGCTGCCCGATTGCCCACAGGTTGCTCACCGTCCAGTACAGCACCAGGCCGCTCGGCGCCCAGATGAACATCGTCATGAAGATCAGCGGCATGAACATCATCATGCGCTGCTGTGCCGGATCGCCGGTCGCCGGCGTCATGCGCTGCTGGACGAACTGCGTCATCCCCATCAGGATTGGCGTCACGAACCAGGGGTCGTACGTCGAGAGATCCCTGATCCAGCCGATGAAGGGCGCGCCGCGCAGCTCGATCGCGACCGAGAGCATCGCGTAGAACGCGAACAGCACCGGCAGCGTCAGCAGCATCGGCACGCAGCCGCGGGCCGGATTCACGCCGCGCTCGCGATACAGGTTCATCAGCTCGACGTTCATCTTCTGCTTGGCCGGATCGCTCATCTTCAGCTTCGCGTAGCGATCCTGAATCGCCTTCACCTCCGGCTGCAGCTCCTGCATCTTCCGCATCGACACCACGCTCTTGTGCCGGAGCGGGAACATCGCGAGGTTGATGAGGATGGTGAGAACGATGATCGACCAGCCGTAGTTGCCGATGTAGCCGTTCACCCAGTTGAGCGCCCGCAGGAGCGGCACGACCAGAGCGCCGAAGTAGCCGAAGTGAATGGCCCGTGTGAAGTCGGCGCCGCCGGTGTGCTCCAGGACCTGGAAGTCCTTCGGGCCGGCAAAGAACCGCAGCTTCGAGGAACCCTCCGGCGGACGAACCGACCAGGACACGAAATGCAACCCGCGATCGCTGCCCTGGACCGGCACCGCCACCGGCTCGTACTGCAGGCGGACCGCCTGACCTGGCGAGACGATGGAGGTGAGGAAGTAGTGGTCGTCGACGCCGCCGAATCCGATGTTGCCGTCGACGACGCGGTGGTCGGGGATCTTGTCGAACGCGATCCGTTCGACCTTGCCCTCGCGATAGAAGATCGGCTGCGAAGACGGGGCGTAGGTCATCCCGCTCGAGACCTTGCCGGTGCCGAGCGCAGGTCCCCACGCGACGGTTGGCGTGAGGGCCGTGCCGGATCGCGTGACGTTCGCGCTGAATGCGATCTCGTACGGGCGATCGGGGACGAACGAGAATTCCTTCGTCGCAGCCAGGCCGGCGGCGTCCCGGTATTCGAACCGCAGCGTGGCCGGACTCGCGGCGTTGATCGAATCGGCGGACGGCTTGAAGAGGGCGCCGCTCAGCGCCGCGTTGACCGACTGATCGTCGGTCACCAGCGTGAAGGGTCGCGCTGAGCCTTTGGGGGCCGTCTGCGAGCTCGGAACGAGGTCCAGCGGCGCGCCGTTTTCCGCATACCGCTTCAGGCGCCAGCTGGCGAGAACGGCGCCTTTGGTGGAGAACGTCGCGCGGACCGCCTCGTTCTCGACGACGATCTCGCGCTCGGCAGTCTCGCCGACGAGCGACTGCGCAGCCGGCGCTGGCGCCGCCCCGGACGCGGAGGCCGGGCTGGCCGGCGTGGCGCTCTCGACAGGCGCCGATGCCGGTGGGGTCGCGGTCTGGGCGTTCTGCGCAGCCGGGCTCTCTGGCCCGGGAGCCGGACGTTTGGGCGGCGGAAACAGAGCGTTGTAGCCGAGGAGGACAGCCACCGACAGGGCGACCGCGAGAAAGACGCGTTTTTCCATGAATTCGTCAGTCGCCGGATCGGCCCGGCACCGGGTCGAACCCGTGCCTCGCCAGGGGCCGGCAGCGGGAAAGCCGCTTGAGGCTCAGCAGGGATCCCCTGATCGCCCCATGCCGACGGACGGCCTCGCCTGCATATGCCGAGCAGGAGGGCACGAACCGGCAGGATCCGGAGAACATCGGGGAAAACATGAGTTGATAGGCGCGAATCGTGGCGAGCAGCAGGCGCTGCGCCAGGCCGAGCGGGAGATCATCCACGGCTATTCGCCGAAAGCCGCTCCAGGCCCCGGCGCCAGGTAATGGAAAAGTCCTTCACGATCTGGGTGAACTCCGCCGTGAGCAGCTCCCTCCGCGGAATGACCACGAGGTCGACGGCGGGGACGCCGCTGGTTTCGACGTGGCGCCGGAAGATTTCTCGAATCAAGCGTTTGGCCCGATTGCGCTCCACCGCTCCACCCAGCTTCTTCGACGCCACGATCCCGAGACGAGACGACGGTCCCGGTGCACGCCGCAACAGGATCGTGAGGAACCGGCCGTGCAGCCGCGTTCCCGCGTCGAACACAGCCCCGAACTCTCCGCGCCGCCGAAGGCGACGTTCCTTTGGGAATGAAGACGAGCCCGCGGCCTGTGAGGGTTTTGCCGGGGGCACCGCCACGGTCCGCGGTCGCTGCAAGGCCGCCCCGAGCAGGGCTAGGAAGACGAAACCGTGAGGCGCTTGCGCCCCTTTGCGCGGCGTCGCTTCAGGACGTGGCGTCCGTTCTTCGTGGCCATCCTCACCAGGAACCCGTGAGTGCGCCGGCGACGGCGGCGGTTCGGCTGAAACGTGCGTTTACCCTTCATAACTCTCGGACCCCTGCGAGACGAAAAAATGCCGGAGAAAACCTAGATAGTAGCGAACCCTCAGCCCGGGTGTCAAACAAACGGGTGTGTTTCTCGGGCGGTTTGGCGTCGGCGTCGGGCCTATGTTAGAGTCCCCTCCCTGCGACTGCCGTAGGGTCTCCCCCCGAAGTTTTCCACAACTGTGGAAAAAAATGTGGAAAAGCCCAGATTTTCGCTTTGCAACTCCGGCGTAACGTCGGAGTGACGCCCCTTTTCGGGAGGCGAAACCCGGAAACCCTTGTTCTACTGGGCTCCGGAGGCATGGGCGGGGCAAACACGGCGTAACGATCCGGGCTTCGCGGGGCGAAAGTAGCGGCGGGCAAAACGGACGAGGACTGATATGACGGCCACGAATATCTGGGACGCAGTTCTCGCCCGGATCGAGACCAAGGTCAACCGGCACAGCTTTTACACCTGGTTCAAGCCGACCGGCTTCATCGCGGAGCAGCCGGACGGCATTCACGTCCGGGTCCCCAATTCCCTTTTCCGTGACTGGCTCACCAAGCACTATTCAGGGGTCCTGGACGAGGCCCTCCGAGAAGTGGACCGTTCGGGCTCCTCCGTCCAGTTCGTCACCGAGGAGGGGGCCGTCGCTCATGCGGCGGCCGACACAAGCGCACCGCCGGCCCCTGCTCCGGACGGGACCGAGACGGATTCGGAGGCCTCCGATGCCGCCCAACCCGGCCTCGGCCCCCGCTACTCCTTCGACACCTTCATCGTCGGCCCCTCGAACCAGTTCGCGCATGCAGCCTGCCGCGCGGTTGCGGAATCGCCCTCGCGCTCCTACAACCCGCTGTTCATCTACGGCGGCGTCGGCCTCGGCAAGACACACCTGATGCACGCGATCGGTCACTACGTGCTGACCAACTCGAACCTGAAGCTGACCTATATCTCGTCGGAGCGCTTCATGAACGAGATGATCAACGCGCTGCGCTACGACCGCGTGCTCGAGTTCCGCGAACGGTACCGCAGCGTCGACGTGCTGCTGGTCGACGACGTGCAGTTCCTGGCGGGGAAGGAAGGCACGCAGACCGAGTTCTTCCACACCTTCAACGCGCTCTACGACGCGCAGAAGCAGATCGTGATCAGCAGCGACTGCCCGCCGCACGAAATCCCGTCGCTCGAGGAACGTCTGCGATCGCGGTTCGAATGGGGATTGATCGCGGACATCCAGCCGCCGGACATCGAGACCAAGGTCGCGATCCTGAAAAAGAAGGCCGAAACCGAAGGGATTCCGCTGCCCGACAACGTCGCGATCTACATCGCCGGCAAGATCAAGTCGAACATCCGCGAGCTCGAAGGATCATTGATTCGCCTGATCGCGTATGCGTCGCTGACCGGCCGCGAGATCTCGTTGCCGCTGACGCAGGACGTCCTCCGCAACGTGCTGCAGAACGACGACAAGGCGATCACGATCGAGATCATCCAGAAGTTCGTGTCGGAGTACTACCAGCTGAAGCTCGGCGAGCTGAAGTCGAGGAACAACTCCAAGTCGGTGGCGATGCCACGGCAGATTGCGATGTATCTCTGCAAGAATCTGACGTCGGCGTCGTTGCCGGAGATCGGCAAGAGCTTCGGCGGCAAGCACCATTCGACGGTCATTCACTCGATCCGGAAGATCGAGGAGCTCCGTCAGAGGGACGGAGATTTCAACACCCTCATCAACAACTTCGTGGAGTCGTTCCGCTGAGGTTTTTGCGACCTCGACCAGGGTTCCGGGGGGTTTTCCACAGTCCCCATCCCGGCTTCCCTGCGGATGGGTTGTGGGTTCCCGAGGGCAGGAAATTTTCCACCGGATCCCTCGTCCGAAAGCTCGTCCGAACGGCATTTGCGTCCACAGCGTAAATGTTTGAATCAAAAGGTTTTGGGATGCCCTCTAAACATTTCCACAACACCTCTTTCTTGTTATAATTCTTTATTCACGATCTCCCTACTGAAGTTCGAAGAGATCAGCACACCAATTTGAAGTGCGTCCCGCGAGGTCATCTGCACATGGAGCTTGTCGTCCGGAAGACTGACCTGTTGCGCGAACTGCAACTCTTCCAGGGGATCGTCGAGCGGAAGAATACGATTCCGATCCTGGCAAACGTGCTGATCGAGGCCTCCGGAGACGAGGTGAAACTGCTGGCCACGGACCTCGAGGTCGGGCTGCGCAGCAGGTGCACGGCTTCGGTCGCCAAGGGCGGGTCGCTGACCCTGCCGGCCAAAAAGCTCTTCGAGATCATCAAGGCGCTGCCCGAGACGGACGTCCGGATCGAGGAAGACAAGAACGGCGTCAAGGTGGCGGCGGACCGGTTCGATTCGAGGATGCAGACGCTGCCGCGCGAGGACTTTCCCACCCTGCCGGACGCGACCGGCGGGTACAGCGCGACGCTGCCGCGCGAAACGCTGCGGCAGATGATCGCCAAGACGCAGTTCGCTATCACCGGCGAGGACACGCGCTACTTTCTGAACGGGGCGCTGTTCATCCTGCGCCCGGACTCGATGAGCCTGGTCTCGACCGACGGCCACCGGCTTGCGCTGATCAACGCGCCGCGTGAGAAGTCAGGCAAGGCCAAGGGCACCGAGGAGGAGGTGCGGCGGATCCTGCCGCGCAAGACGCTGCTCGAGCTCGGCCGTCTGCTCGTCGAAGGCGACGGAGACATCCGCTACGAGGCCGGCGAGAACCACCTGTTCTTCGGCATCGGCGATCGGCTGCTGATCTCGCGGATGATCGACGGGCAGTTCCCGGCGTTCGAGCGGGTGATTCCGAAGAGCAACGACAAGCGCATCGAGTTCGATCGCGATCGGCTGACGAACGCGGTCAAGCGCGTCGCTCTGCTCTCGAACGAGCGATCGCGCGCGGTCAAGTTCCAGATCGAGGGTGGCAAGGTCGAAATTGCGTCGAGCAGTCCGGAGTTCGGCGAGGCGAAGGAAGTCCTGACGGTCGACTACGCGGGCACGCCGGTCACGATCTGCTTCAACGCGCAGTATGTGCTCGATTTTCTCGGCGTCGCGGATACGGATGGCGTCAGTCTCGAATTCAAGGACGAGATGAGCCAGGCGGTGATGAAACCAATCAACGCGGAAGGGTACGACTACACCTACGTGATCATGCCGATGCGCGTCTGACGCGCTGGTCCGCGCGGCAGCGGGGTGCGGTCCGGACACCGCACTCGCAGCACTGGCGGGTCCGCAGCGGGCGGGCCGCCGAAGTACTGCGCACAACGGTCTCAAACACTGAATGTCACACCTCGAACCACCGAACGACGAGCAGCAGCAGGCTGATTTCGACGCCACTCCAGAGCCGACCCCGCCGCCGGACGCGGCTGCGCTGGCCGCCGCCGGCAACGGCAACGGCATGGGGACGGACGATTACGGCGCCGACAAAATCAAGGTCCTGGAAGGCCTCGAAGCCGTCCGGAAGCGTCCGGCGATGTACATCGGATCGACCGGAGCGCCAGGGCTGCATCACCTCGTCTACGAAATCGTCGACAACTCGATAGACGAGGCGCTGGCCGGGCACTGCGATCAGGTCAACGTCACGATCCACATCGACAATTCGGTCACGGTCGTCGACAACGGCCGCGGCATTCCGGTCGATCGCCACGAGAGCGGCCGCTCGGCCGCGGAAGTCGTCCTGACCGTGCTGCACGCCGGCGGCAAGTTCGACAACGACAGCTACAAGGTTTCGGGCGGCCTGCATGGCGTCGGCGTCTCCGTGGTGAACGCGCTGTCTGAAACGCTCGACCTCGAGATCTGGCGGAACGGGCAGGTCTACAAGCAGAGCTATCACCGCGGCGACCCGGTCGGCGAGCTCGAGGTCACCGGCACGACCAAGAAACGCGGCACGAAGATCACCTTCAAGCCGGACGGGCAGATCTTCGAGACCACCGAGTACAGCTTCGACACGCTGGCGCAGCGGCTGCGCGAGCTCGCCTTCCTCAACGGCGGCGTCACCGTCACCATCGAGGACGAGCGGGACGGGAAATCGCATAACTTCCTGTACGAAGGGGGGATCAATTCCTTCGTCCAGTACCTGAATCAGAACCGCGCGGCGGCGAACGACAAGCCGATCTACATGCGCGGCGACAAGGACGGCATCGACGTCGAGATCTCGCTGCAGTGGAACGACAGCTACACCGAGACGGTCTACACCTTCGCCAATAACATCAATACGCACGAAGGCGGCACGCATCTCTCGGGCTTCCGTTCGGCGTTGACGCGCACCATCAACGCCTACGCGGCGCGCAACACCCTGACCAAGGATCTCAAGGACGCGACCATCAGCGGCGACGACATCCGCGAGGGGTTGACGGCGGTGGTCAGCGTGAAGATCCCGCGGCCTCAGTTCGAGGGCCAGACCAAGACCAAGCTCGGAAACACCGAGGTCAAGGGCATCGTCGAGGCGATCGTGAACGACAAGCTCGGGGCGTTCCTCGAGCAGACCCCGGCGGTCGCGAAGAAGATCATCGCCAAGGCGGTCGACGCCGCCCGCGCGCGTGAAGCGGCGCGCAAGGCCCGCGATCTCGTGCGCCGGAAGGGCGCGCTCGACAACAGCTCGCTGCCCGGGAAGCTCGCGGATTGCCAGGAGCGCGATCCCGCCCTGAGCGAGCTCTACATCGTCGAGGGCGAGTCCGCAGGCGGGTCGGCGAAGCAGGGACGGGACCGGCGCTTCCAGGCGATCCTGCCGATCAAGGGCAAGATCCTCAACGTCGAGAAGGCGCGGTTCGACAAGATGCTCGGCAGCGACGAGATCAAGACCATGATCGCGGCGCTCGGCTGCGGCATCGGCAGCGAGGACTTCGATCTCGCGAAGCTGCGCTACCACCGCATCATCATCATGACCGACGCGGATGTCGACGGCTCGCACATCCGCACGCTGCTGCTGACGTTCTTCTACCGCCAGATGCGGGAGCTGGTGGACGCCGGCTACGTCTACATCGCGCAGCCGCCGCTCTTCCGCGCCAAGCGCGGGCGCAGCGAGTTCTTCATCCGCGACGAGCG
>Ga0075423_10005041_pt1 | contig 12309 bp, 12 predicted proteins | sample SoiMethybrSBSTD2_FD_80114 | JGI IMG/M metagenome (GOLD analysis project Ga0075423, IMG submission 80114) | Bulk soil microbial communities from a Populus tree surrounding site in Tennessee, USA - Soil MetaG P. TD hybrid SBSTD2 | ecosystem: Environmental > Terrestrial > Soil > Tree plantation...
CGGCGACGCCCACCCCCTCGAGGACCGCGGGAACCGCTCCGGGCTCCTCCACCAGCGGGGCCGGAATCCGCTCGGCGAGCACGTGGGCGTACTGGTCCATGCCCAGGATCGCCATCCAGTGCGCCGCGTCGGCGGACAGTCGCTCGACCCGCTCGAAGGCTCGGACCGCATCGGCGAACGGGCCGCCGCCCGGTACTACGAGAAGCCGATGCTGCCGGCCCGCGGCGGCAATCGCGGCTGCCACCGTGTCGAGCGCACCGGGCGTGGCGCTCAAGCCGCCACCGACCTTGACCACGGTGAGGCCCCTCCGCCCTGGCTTCATGTATCCCCGCCCAGCTCGTCCGCCAGAAGCCAGGCCACCGCCGCCGCGGGTGCCACTCGGGCTGCGGTGCCCAACCGATCCGCGAGCGGCATGACCTCGAGTCCAGCTCGCCGAGCGGCGTCGGCCGCAATGAAATCACCCAGACCGGTGACGACGGCGGTCCTGCACCCGGGAAAAGCGGCGGCCACCCGCCGCACGCCCGCCGTCACCAGCTCGATCTGTGCCTCGACCACCGCGCGCGCGATGCCATCGATCGCGGCCTGGTCGAGCATCTCCCGGTCGCCGCAGACCACCCGAGCCAGCCGCTCGCCCGCGAGCTCGCGAGTCACGGGCCGGCCGTCGGCGGTCGGAGCGGTGTAGGCCTCCGCGGACAACGTGCCAAGCCAGACGTGCGCGTCGCCCGCCGTGGCGAACCCCTCGGCCGATACGCCGGCCACTCCATCCCAGAGCGGCACCTCGCGTACCAGCGCCTCGACCGGTGTGCGGACGGCGCCGGTATAGATCAGCTCTCCCGTGAGGAGACGGGCGGGATCGGTCCGTCCCCGGGCGGCGACGCGCCCGGCGGCGATCGGGATGATGTCGGTGGAAGTCGTGCCGATGTCCAGCAGGATCGCGTTCGGCGCCAGCCGCGCGACCAGCGTCGCCGTCGCCACCCAGTTCGACGCGCCCGCGTCGAGCGGCCGGGCCCGCGCCTCCTCCGGCGCGACGAAGCGGCCGTCCACGGTGTAGACGCGGATGGGGTCTGACGGGAAAGCGGTCGCCAGCGCGTCCAGCACGAATCCGACGCCTTCGCGCTTCGTTCGAAAGGCCTGAGACAGCTCGGCGGTCATGGTGACGGCGTGCGGCCACCCGTCCGCTCGTCCGAGCGCACGGGCCAGGCTGACCAGGGTCTCGGTGAGCGCCGCCGGGTTCCGCTGGATCTCGAACGGAGCGGACGCGCTCCGAAGTCCGGGAGGGTGGCCGTTCCGCCGGTCCGCCCGCACGGCCTTGGTGTTCACTCCTCCGATATCCCAGCCCAGCACGGGCGCTGCCTCACGACTGGTCATCCGACGTCGGTCCCTGATAAGTTGGGACGATGCACATCATTCCGGTGCTTGATCTCGCGCGCGGCGTGGCCGTCCGGGCGGAGGCCGGCGACCGCTCGCGCTATGAGCCGGCCGTCTCGGCGCTCGCGCCCAGCGCGGTGGGGGAGCCGATCCCGATCATGCGCGCATTTCGCGCGCGCCTCGGCGCCACGTCGTGCTACATCGCCGACCTGGACGCGATCCAGGGCGGCGCCGTGCAGCGCGTCATGCTGCGGGAGCTGGCGCAGCTCGAGACCGGGTTCGCCGGCGCCATCATGGTGGACGCCGGCGCGCACACGCCGGAGAGCGCCTTCGAGGTGCTCGCCACCGGCGCCAGCCAGGTCGTGATCGGGCTCGAGACCCTCCGGGCGTTCGCGGACCTGCGTGCGGTCGTGCGGATCGTGGGCCAGAGCCGCGTCGTCTTCAGCCTGGATCTCTGGCTGGGCAGTCCGATGCTGCACCCCGCAATGCGCGATGCCCAGGGCGCGCGGACGGACGCGGTGAGCCTCGCGAGCCAGGCGATGGACGCCGGCGTGAGCACACTCGTCGTGCTGGATCTGGCGCGGATCGGGACGGGATGCGGGACGGACCTCGTGCTGATCGAGGCGCTGCGGAAAGGCTTTCGCGAAGGCCGGCTCCTCGCCGGAGGCGGCGTGCGGACGCGCCGAGATCTGGACCGCATGCGGGACGCCGGCTGCGACGGGGCCCTCGTGGCGAGTGCCATTCACGCCGGCACCATCACCGCTGCCGACCTGGCGGACCTGGACGCCGAGCCGGTCGGCGCTCAGTCGCCCAATGTTTCGCGGTAGGTGGCCGACTGCCCGTAGTTCTCCTCGACCTCGAGCTCGAGCAGCGTCAGGTGGCTGTAGCCGCTCCGGTTGAGCTCGTCGCGCACCCGCACTCCGAGGTATTGGGCCAGCATCTCGGCCGTGCTGTTCTGGATCGGGAGCAGGGCGCAGTCGCGCCGCGGGAAGACGTAGGTCGGCCGGCCGAAATAGTCCACCCGCAGCCGGTCCCCATCCTCGTGGAACGCCAGCTTGGGATTCTGCGTCGGCAGCAGCACCTTGTGGTCGATCTCGTCCACGAGCTGGCGCGTGACCTGCTTCAGAACGCTGAAGTCGAGCACGAAGAAGGCCTCGGCGTCCACCGAGCCTTCGACCGCCACGCCGACCCGGTAGTTGTGTCCGTGCAGCGTCTCGCACTGGTGGCCCCGGAACGTGATGAAGTGCGCCGAGGCGAACACCAGGTAGTCCTTGCTGACCTGCACGCGGAATTGGCTCGGCACGCGATCTCCTCAGCGGTTCCAGCCGTCCTCTAGTATAACGACGAACAGCGAGGCGCAGGTGAGGTCCGCGGTCGTGCCCGGATTGCGGGCATTGGTCGGGCTCCGGAGCTCCCCGTCGAACGTCTCCAGCGCCCGCCGGCCGCCCGCCGAGCGCATCCCGCCCGCCTCCTCTACCTCGCGCGCGCGCCGCGACACCGCCGCGGCCGCATCCCGGCCGAGCTTCCGCGCGATGTGTGTGTCCGGGAGCGCGGCGAGGATCCGGAGGGACGTCTCGACCGTCGCCTCGCTCCAGGTGAGGCCGGCGCTCCGGGCCGCACGCAGGGCGGGCGCACCGATCTCGAAGGTGGTGGCGAAGCCGGTGGCGTACTCCCGGGCCACGCTGTCGCGGTCGGCCGCCAGCGCCATCGCCTCGCGGAGCGGCACCGTCGGCGCGGTGGCAACGTCCTCGCGGTCCGAGGATCCCAGCCCGCCGGGACGCGCGCGGCGGATGGCGGCGTACACGTCGGCCGCGTCGGCCACCGAAGTTGCTGCCAGCACCTCCCGCACGCCGTCACGGAGCGACGTGGCCGGGCGCAGGGCGGCTCGCGCCAGCGGAGCCAGCAGCAGGATGATCCCGAGATTCGTGTTCGACGTCGTCCAGCGAGTGGTCGCGGTGACCGCGGCCAGGATCGTCTCGCCGAGCGTGTGGCCGCCGGCTCCCGCGAGCGCCGGTCCGATCGCGACGGCGCTCGCCAGGAAGTCCTCGTAGCTCGTATCGTGGAAAGGGCGGCCCGGGGACACGTTGCCCGGCTTCGGCGCGCTGACCTCGAGCAGACAGGCGACCTGACCGGCAGCGCTCACCTCCTCCGGCGTGCTCACGAGCGCGGCCCCACGAGCTGATCGATCACCGCCCCGGCAACGTCCAGCCCAGTCGCGGCCTGCAGTCCCTCCCACCCGGGGATGCCATTCACCTCGAGCACGTACACCGTGCCGTCGCGCGCCGGCAGCAGGTCCACGCCGGCGTATTCGGCGCCCACCGCCGCTGCGGCGCGCACCGCGAGCGCGCTCCACGCGTCGGAGAGCTGCACCGGCCGCGCGGTGCCGCCGCGGGCCAGGTTCGTGCGCCAGCCGTCCGAGCGGCGCTCGATCGCTCCCAGCACGCGGCCACCCACCACGAAAGCCCGGATGTCGCGGCCCTCGTGGTCGATCGCCCGCTGCAGGTAGTAGACGCCGCGGATGGTCTCGATCGTCTTGAACACGCGGAACGCCATCGCCTCGTCGCTGACCCGCGCCATCCCCAGGCCCATCGAGCCGAACAGCGGCTTCACGATCACGTCGCCCATCGCCCGGAACGCGGCGATCGCCTCCTCCGGCGATTCGCAGACCACCGTCTCCGGTGTCGGCAGGCCGCACTGCTCGAGCAGCGCCGACGTCCAGAACTTGTCCACCGTCCGCTCGATGGCGCGCGGGGAGTTCATGACCCGCACCCCGCGGTCCTCCAGGCGGTGCAGCGCGTCCACGCGATAGATGATCTGCTCGAGCGAGCCGGAGGGAATTATGCGGGCGAGCACCGCGTCCGCGCGGTCGAGATCGGCCGCGCGGCTCCGCAGGCCGGGCCGGCGGCCGATCGTGGCCACCAGCCCTTCGTAGGGGACGACCGCCCCGGTGTGCCCGCGCGCCTCGAGCGCGCGGGTCAGCTCCCGGGTGTGCCAGCCCTCGCGGGCGGCCAGGATGACGAGGTGCAGGCTACTGCTGCTCGCCGATGAGGGCGGTGAGCCCGCCGGTCGCGAACTTGGGGAGGTCATCGCCGACCTTCTTGAACGCCCCCGTGCCGATGCCCTTCTTGAGCTCGTCCATCGAGTTGAAGCAGAGCTCCGCCTGACGGTACTCGGCCGGCGCCGAGCCGTCGAGATTCGACTCGAACCGGGTCAGGTCCGCGCGGGTGAAGCCGATCTCCAACTGTCCCGCCCCCACCAGCGGGATGTGTGTCGCCGCGTAGTACGACTCGAAGGCCCCGCTGTCTTTGGGCGTGTTGTAGATGACCGTGACCAGGGCGGGGCAGGCGGTCGTTCCCTTCTCGCCCGTCTCCACCGCCACCATGCCCAGGAAGCCGCCGGTGGCGAATTTTGCGAGGTCGTCACCCGCCGCCTTGAAGCCGGGGGTCGCGGTGCCCTTCTTGAGATCGTCCATGGAATTGAAGTACAGCTCGGCCTGCCGATAGAACGTCGGCTTCTTGCCGTCGAGCGTGCTGACGAACTTGGTCAGCTCCACCTTGGTGAACCCGATCTCCTGCTGCTTCTCGCTCACCAGCGGCAGGTGGACCTCCTTGTAGTACTTCTCGAAGGCCGCCGTGTCCTTCGGCATCTTGTAGATGATCGTGACGATGGCCTGCGGCGACGGGGCCGGCGCCGGTGCGGCTGCCGCGGCGGTGTCGGCCGGGGGCGCCTCGGCGGCCTTGTCCGCCGGCTTGCCGCACGCCACGGCGAGGAGCAGGGAGGGAACCAGCCAGATCGGGGACCGTTGCATCGCTCACTCCTGGGTCGGGGAAGGGATCCGTCAGCTCGGGTAGCAGGACGCGGAGAGCACCTCGGGATTCAGGCGCCCCGCGTGGAACGTCCGGCCGCTCTCGGTACTCGTGAGCCACACTTCCGCGGGGCTGAAGAGCAGCGGATCGATCTTGTAGAAGTCACCCTCGTATCGCTGGAATATGTCGTAGAACGGCGTCCCGTAGTCGCGCGAGGCCGACGCGGGCACCTTCGGCGCCAGCTCGGCCAGCTCGGCGTCGCTGGCCCGGACGGTGTAGCGCGCCTGTCCGCCGTACAGGATGCAGTCGTTCGTCCGGCCGATCGCGCGGAGGTCGTTCTTGGCCACCGGCGGAATCGGCGCCGTGCCCATGCCGCTCACGACCCGCCGGACGTCGAAGCCGAGCGTCTCCATCTTGTGGAGCCCGGTCTCGAGGATGCGGGCCGAGATCTGGACGCCGCCGGCCAGGCTCGCGGTGGGCGCCACCACGAAGGTGAGCTGCGACGGCTGCAGCCGCGCCTTCTGGGCCACCCACGCGGCCACAGCGTCGGTCGGCAGGGTGCGTCCCTCGAGCACCAGCACGCCGTGGGTCGTCTCCTCCGCGTAGTCGAGCTTCTCGAACAGCTCGCGCTCGACCCGCGCATGGGCCCGAAGCGGGCCCGATCCCATCGCGAAGAACTTGTCCACCGAGATGGCCCAGCCCGCGTACTGCGAGGCCATGCACGAGACCGCCGGGTGATCGGTCCACACCGTGACGCCCGGCCACGCCTCGGCCCCGACCTGGAGCGGCGAGTACGCGACGTTGCCCAGGCCGCCCATGCAGATCTCGCCCAGCGCGAGACCGGCGTCGTACCCACCTTCGGTCTCCACCCCGGCGTCGATCACGCGCGCGCCGGTGGGCAGGGTGTGGGAGCGCACCCGGAGCGCCGACGCGTGCTCCTCGAGGTGGTCCGCGATCTCCGTCGCGAGCTCGTTCATCTGGAGCCCGGTCATCGTCAGGCTGTCCATGCGAGAATTTCTCCCTTGCCGAGTTCGGCCAGGTCGCCGCTGTAGCGGCGGTAGAAGCCCGTCAGGTGCCGTCCCTCGGCGGGCATGCCGTAACGCGCCTTGATCCGGGACAACAGCAGGCGCAGGTGCACGGGCTGGTAGGTGCACGCGTAGCGGTATGTGGTAGGGATGGCCACGTCGCCCAGGGCCACGAGCGAGCCGCGCTTGGACCAGAGTCCGGCAGCGGCGCCGAAGGCGCCGAAGGCGATGATGGTCCCCGCGATCATGCCGACCCCGGCGTGATCGCCCACCGCGCCGCCCGCCACGAGGAGCCCGCGACGCATGAGCGCGCCGGCCTCGCGGCCCACCGTGCCGTGGACCACCAGCTCGCCGCCGGTCATGCCGCGGCGGGCCTCCGGGGCGGCCGCGCCGGCGCGATCGCCGGCGTTACCGCGCACCTCGATGCTCCCGCCCGCCATGCCGACCCCGACCTCATTCCCCACGTCACCCTCCACGACGACGGAGCCTTCCGTCAGCCCCGCGCCCAGCCGCGCCGCCTGGCTCCAGTCGCCCACGAAACGCAGAGTGCCGTCAGCTGCGCCGGACAGGTCGCACAGTTCGCCGAACGGGACCGCGCCGCGTCCGGCGACCGCCACGGGTCGCCGAGCGAGGTCGGCGGCGGAAACGGCGCTCCAGGCGCCCGCAAGCACCTCTGCACAATCGGCCTGCGCGGCGAGCGGCGCGCGGAGCTTTGCCTGCAGCCCGCTCATGCCGCGCCTCCCATGATCTTGCGCAGATGGAAGTGGTGCGGCCCGAGCTTGCCGCCGTAATTGCCCGCGGAGATGGACACGACGCCATCGGTGCACGCGGCGCCGATCCCAAGCCGCATCGCGTCCGCGATCGCCTCGGCGTCGGTCCCGTTGATGACGATCTCGAGGACCGAGTTGACCGTCTCGGGCAGGGCGGACGCGGTGATCGCGCGAAGCGTGGGGCAGAAGGCGTCGTTGGTCGAGGCGATCATGCTCTTGATCCGCCGGGAGCCCACCTTGCTGCCGCTCCGGACCACACCGCCGGGAAACGGGAGGATGGTGCCCGGGTGTCCGTGCATCGCATCCACCGCGGCTTCCGCCGCCGCGAGGGCCGCGTCGGCCGTCCGGGCGAGGATGAGGAAGTTCCCGCCGCCCACGCCCTTCACCATGCCGAACTTCTCCTGCACCACGAACTCGCCCTCCATCACCGGAATCCGCCAGAACCGCTCGCCGCCGATGACCTTGCTCGACTGGAAGCCGTCGCCGAAGAACCGGAGCGCGGAGCCGACGCCGAGCCGGTCCGGCGCCGCGGGCAGACCGTCGAAGCACGCGGTGGTGGGGCAGGTGAGCACCGTCTGGCCGATCCGCTCGATGAGCCGCTTCGGCAGGTCGTCCTTGCCCATCGTCATGAGCAGGATGCTGATGCCCGGCCGCCCGTCGGGCGTCTCGGCCTCTGGCAGCTCGCGCTCGACCCCCGCCTCGACCTTGCAGCCGATTACCGAAGTGGCAAACCCGGTCAGCTTGAGCGCGGCCTCCCGGGCCCACCGCGGGCTTCGGGCGGTGACGATGACGCGCGCCACCCGCATGGTGAACGCCTCGGCGAAGGTCTCCTCGATGAAGACGCCGCGAATGTTCATCGCCGGCTCATCCCGTGCCCACCGGCTCACCCGGGAGGCCGGCCACCGGGTAGTTGTCGAACGCCACCGTCGAGTATCGCTCGAAGTGGCGCCGCAGATCGGGCAGGACGGCATCGTCGTACCCCGGCGCCACCCGGAGCCGGCGGCCGGCCGGGGCGCGCCGCAGCTGCCCCTCCTCCACGATCAGCGCGCCGTCCTTGAGCACATAGCGCGGAGTCGAGAACATCGTGGCCAGATTGGGATCGCGGCTGTAGATGGTGACGTCCGCGTCGGCTCCCACGCCGAGGTGACCCTTGGCCTGGAGCCCGAGCAGGCGGGCGGGGCCGGCGCGGGTAATGATCGCGATCTCGTTCAGCGTGTACTCGCGCGCCAGCCCGTCGGCCAGCGCACTCCCGGCCAGGAGCTTGGGGTTCACCCGCTTGAGCTGCTCGTCGCGCACGCTCCGGTCCATGAGGAGCTGGATCAGCGCGGGGTAGGACAGGAACGAGCCGCCGTTGGGGTGGTCGGTGGAGAGCACCACCCGCCACGGATCCTGGCTGAGCAGGAAGAGCTCCAGCCCCACCGCCCACTGCAGCGCGCTCACGGCCGCCTTGTCCTTGTACGTCAGCGGGACGATGCCGCAGCCCGTCTCCAGCTCGATGTCGATGTTGGTCCAGCGCCGGCCGCTGCTCTTGTGGAGCAGGTACTCGACCGGCGCGTCGGCGGTGATGGTCGTCGCTGCGCCGAACATCACCTGACCCACGTCCACGCTCACCTCCGCGTGCGCGTTGACGTAGTCGATCACCGTCGAGGCCGCCGAGCTCCATGGCTGGCCGCCTCCGCCCCCGTAGCAGTGGAACTGCAGGTGAGTGAAATGCGCCCGCCGTCCCGCTACCGCCTCCATGCTCGCCAGCGTAGTGGCGGAGTTCCCCGCCACGCCGAGGTTGTTGCAGTGGATGTGCACCGGATGCGGGAGACGCAACGCGTTCGTCGCATCGGCCAGCGTCTCGAGAATGGCCCGTGGAGTCACGGCGCGGCCGCTCACCCGGTCGTCGATCGTGCTGACGTTGCGCTGACCCGTCTTCCATGCCTCGACGCCGCCCGGGTTCACGATCTTGACCGCATAGCCGCCCGTGGCGCGCAGCAGCCAGGCCGCGTAGTCGCGCGCGCGGTCCAGCTCGCCCGACTCGATCTGGCGCAGCAGGTACTCGTCGTTGCCCATCAGGACGAAGATGCCGCCGTCCACGCAGGGCGTGTCGTCCAGCTCGCTGTGGCTGTGGCGCGCCATGAGTGGGGCCACGGCCGCATCAAACGCCGTCGTATAGCCCAGACCGGCGTAGCGGTAGCCGGTGGTGAAAGTGCTCGGCACCGACCCGCCGGTCCCCGAGCGGGCGAGCGGCTCGTCGTCGCCGAGCCGCGGCGCGGGCGCCGGATCGGCCGCGTGCTCATCGGGGATGAGGCGCCGCGCGTGGTTGCAGCTCGAGCTGGCGAAGTGCGAGTGGATGTCCACCCCGCCTGGCATCACCACCATTCCGCGGGCGTCGAGCGTGGGCGCGCCCTTCGGGAGATCGGCGACGATGCGGCCGTTCTCGATGCAGACGTCGCGCGACTCGCCGTCCACGCCGTTCGCCGGATCGTGCACCTCTCCTCCGACGATTCTCAGCCGCGCCGGCGCGCTCACGTCCGTCCCCCGGCGTTCCTCGCGCGGATCGCCGCGAGCAGCGCCGCGCACACGTCCACCGCCGTGCGGTCCGCGGCGAGCGGTGGGCGGAGGGGCAGGGGCACCTCGTCCATGCGGTATGCCGTCCCGCCTTCGTGGATGCCGGCCAGGCCGGTGTCCACCGCCACCCGGACCGGAAACACCGCCTCGCTCGCGCGCGGGCCCACGACCACCACCGGAACCCGGCCGGCAGCCGCTGCAAGACTGTCGGCATCGCCGAGCGCCCCGACCGCGCCGACCACCAGGATGGCCGCCGCAGCACCGGCGGCCACGGAGATCCCGCGCCGCGCCGCGGCGTATTGCGGGTAACCGGGTTGGAAGGTCACGCCCATCGGGTAGCCCGTCTGCCAGGTAAGCGCCGCTTCGGCGCCCGAGCGGTTTCCACCGGCGCGGAGCGAGCTGAGCGCGGCGCGAGTCGGCCCGTTCAGCGCCTCGGCCAGCCCGAGCAGCCCTTCTGCGCGATAGCCGTCCCGTGCCTCCTCGGCCCCGGGCTCGGCCTCGTGGATCACGACGGCGTACCGCGCCTTGGTGAGCCGGAGGGCGATGTCCGCGGCCTCCTGGAGCGGCGGCGCCAGCGGGCCGAGCGAGTTGCCGAGCGCGACGGCCCGCATGACGGAGAGCGCAGGAATCTCCTCGTCCGGACTCAGCGCGAGCTCCACGTCCGCGCCCGGCGGACCGCGATCTCTTCCGATGCTCACGGCGAAGACGGTACGTCCTGTCCGGCCGTCGGGCACGTGCGTGCCGGCTGGCTCGGGACCATACCGCGACCAGTAGCGTGGGTAACGCCCACCCGGGTCCACGCCCCAGAAGAGCAGCGCGTCCGCCCGATTCCGGACCTCGCCGAGCGTGGCGGCCGTACGCCCCCGACGCTGGGCGGCCAGAAGTCCGGCGGCCGCGGGCACCGATGTGACAGTCTCCACCGTCGCGCGGAGCAGGTCCGCCAGGGCCAGCGCCGTCCGCTGCGCCTGCACGCTGACGTCCGGCGCCAGCACGACCAGCGCACGCCCCGCGGCGCCTGACAGCACTTCGGCCGCGTCCGCGATTGCGGCCTCGAGCGTCGCGTCCTTGCCCGAGCGCCGGATCGCCGTCGGCACGCGCCCATCCCCGAACCATGCGCGGGCCACCGGGCAGGGCGGGGAAACGTTGACGATCCGGCCGCCGGACACCTCGACCACGAGATCGTCGCAGCCGCAGCCACAGCCCAGGCACGTGACGGGAGCGACTGTCGAGCTCGGGCTCACGCCGCGCCCCGCGCGCGCCTCGCCGTGGCGCGATACACGCCGTCGGCCGCGGTCGAGAGCGCCGCCATACACCGCTCCCCGTCGCGTCCGTCGGCAAAGACGGTGCAGACGGGGCGGCCGGCCGCGATCCGCTCGCCCGGATGCGGCACGTCGGCGATCTCGGCGGCCCAGCCTGCGGGATCGTCGATCAGGACCTCGTGGCGCGCGAACACGATCGCCTTGCCGAGCACTCGCGGCGCCGGCGACGGGCGCTCCGGCAGGCGTCCGGCACACGCGTCGAGGTGGATCCGAAAGAGGGAGACGCCGGCGGCACGCTCGACCAGCTCCATGGAGGCGCAGTACCGCGGGTTCACCTCGATCGGCAGCGGCACGCCATTCCGCGCGATGAAGTCGATGCCGTTGAGCCCGCGAAGGCCGAACACCGCCGTGGCCGCCTGCGCCAGCGCGGTGGCGCGGTCGAGCAGCTCCGACTGCCGCGGGAAGAGCACCTCGTCCGACGAGGCAAGGAGACTCCCGCAGTAGCGGAAGCCTCGGGCTCCGAAGGCGCGCTCGCCCACGAGCTGACGCGTGAGGCCGAGCGGGACGGCTCGATGGCCGTCCGCCGCGAAGACGATGGAGCCGGCCGCGCCCGCGATCCGCTCCTGCAGATACGCGCCGCGCGGCACCGGGAGACGCCGCCGCCAGGCGACGACGCCGTGGCCCCCACCCGAGCGTCGCGGCTTGAGCAGCCAGCGGCGTCCGTCGACCGACGACCTCGGCGCGCTGGCCCGGGTGATCGGCACCGCGAGCCCGCGCTCGGCAAGCGCGCGCGAGAGGAGAAGCGGATTGCGGACCCGCGCGAGCACCGCCGGCGGGTTCCCGAGCAGGTCGCGCCCGCGCGCGAGGACCGCGACGGCCGCCGGATGGTTCTCGAAGTTCGAGGTGTAGGCAACGAGCGAGGCGCTCACCGAGCGCGCGGCTCGGGCCGCGGCATCCGCCCCGTAGGGCCGCGCGCCGTCGTGACGAAGGGGCAGCACGTCGGCCACCGCCCGAAGATCGGCGTCGCCGAACGCGTCCACTGCCGTCACCCGGTATCCGGCGCGCATGGCCGACTCCGCCAGCGCCCTGGTGGAGACACCTGCCACCAGGACGCGCCCCCTCCGATCAGACATCGGGGAGGCCGAGCCGCCGCCGCGCGGCGGCCGGTGAGATGACGTGGAGGTGATCCAGCACGGTTCCTTTCGCCTCCCGAATCCTGAGCCGCTCCACCAGCTTCTGATGCGTGCCGCCGGCCAGCCCGTCGGCGACCAGCGCCGCCCCCTGCGCTCCCTGCTTGGCGTGCGCGGCGAAGCCCGCCAGCGGCCGCACGTCGCCGAGGTCGGCGAGGGCCGCGGCCAACCGTCGCCGGATCTCCGGGTCCGCCGCATGCCGTCCCGACAGCAGCACCTCGTCCGCCGTAGGTGCGGCCGTACGGAGCTGGCGGGCCGCTCGTGCGGCGCCTTCGACATAGGCCTCGAGCGCCGCGTCCCGGAGCGCCGGACTGGCCTGCGTGATGCGTTCGACG
>Ga0075423_10005043_pt1 | contig 12306 bp, 6 predicted proteins | sample SoiMethybrSBSTD2_FD_80114 | JGI IMG/M metagenome (GOLD analysis project Ga0075423, IMG submission 80114) | Bulk soil microbial communities from a Populus tree surrounding site in Tennessee, USA - Soil MetaG P. TD hybrid SBSTD2 | ecosystem: Environmental > Terrestrial > Soil > Tree plantation...
CAGCGCGGCGGACGCGTTGCCCAACGACACGATCAGGGCAAGCACGAGCACCCGTCTCATTGGTTCCTCCTTAGAACGCAATGTTGGCCGTCACCCGCGCCAGGCGCGCGTCCAGGAACTGCGTCGGTCGCAGCCATCGGGTACTGTAGGCAGTGACGACGTTCTGGACGGAATTCGAGTTCAGCACGTTGTAGATGTCGAGCGACGCCCGCAAGCGGCCCCAGCCGATATCGAACGACTTGTTCAGCGACAAATCCAGTTGCGTGAACCGATCGCCGTACACCGAATTCGGTGCGTAGAGATTGATCGTCTTGGCGCTCGTGAGCGCCGTTCGGGCCGGGTTCCTGAAGCGGACTTGCGCGGACGTGACCGCGAGCGTGGCGGACTCCTCGGCGCCAGGCGTGTTCCGGTAGATGAAGGCCGCGTTGAAGCCGCCCCTCAGCGGAACGATCCCGCGCAACCTGAAGTCGAGCAGATCGGCCCACGACGTGACACTCCGGCAGAACGGTCCGCCAGTGTTCGTGTTGTTGATGTCGCCCGGTTGGTTCGGCACGTCGACCGTGAAACAGTGATCGTCGACTTGTCGTCCGACGTCCACGCCTCCGCCGAGCTGTACGCCCCGCGGCAGGCGCCCGTTCGCGGCGAACGTCAAGCCGTCCCAGTAGCGCTGCTGTCTGCCGAACTCCTTGGAATTGGTGACGCGCAGCGTGCCGAGCCCGAAGAACTGCGGCTGAACGTCGTAGAAGCCGCAGAGCTCGTTGCCGCCCCCATTCGGCAGACGCGGATCCCTCGGGACCGTGATGCAGAACTCGTCGAAGTTCTGAGGACCGACCAACAGATTGTCGGTCACGGTGAAATTCCCGTCCCAATTGTGGTTGTAGCCGGCGCTGAGCGACAGCCCCTGAATCACCTCGTGCTGCACTTCGACGTTGATATCCCAGAGGAAGTCCCGGTTGTTCTTGATGACCGAGTCGTCGAACTGGGTGGCCGACGGGATGAACTTGCCGAAGTTCGTATTCGAAATCGCGCCGCACTCACCGTTGAGGGCGAGATTCGCGAGATCGCAGTCGGGAATGTAGTTGCCGTTTCGATCATCCCAGTTCCGGAACGCCAGGTTGATCGACGAGCTGAACGGATGGAAGCGGCGTGTCATGTCGCTGCGACTGAGCTGGTTGTAGCGGCCGATCGACGCTTTGATCGCGGTACGGCCGTTGCCGAAGACGTCCAGTGATGCGCCAAGGCGCGGATTGAGATCCGTCCACTCCGGCACGCCTTTCAGTTCATCGACGTGACGGGCCGGAACGTAGGGTCCGGCAGGCAGGTCCGCCGCCGGATACCCCATGCTGAGGTAGTCGAGCCGCAGTCCTAGATTGATCGTCAGGCGTTTCAGCTTCCACGCGTCCTGCGCGAAGATGCCGAGCTCGATGTTCTGGCGCTCCTGCTGGAAGAACGGCTGCGCATAGTACTGAAGTCGAGAGGGCTTGCCGTTCAGGAAGTCGTAGTTCAAGCCGTCGGGATGGTTGCGGCTTCGCGACTCGTCGTTGAACGCCTGCTCGACCACCGCGCCCACCTTGACGTTGTGCGTGCCCGTCACATACGACAGCGAGAACCGCTCGGCGCTGCGGCCCGTGCGGGCGATCGGCGCGGTGAGCAGCGTCGCGGCGCCGTAGCGGTAGTTGGTCGAGAGCTCGAGGATCGATCGGTCGTCCCGGGTCACGCCTTCTTCGACGAAGTTCACCCAGTTCGCCACCTGCCATGATGCTCCGGCCTCGAGGAGCAACCGGCTCGTCGCCGGCATCGTCCACGTACCTTGAACGACGCCGGAGGGCCACCAGTCCCAGCCGCGCTCCGACTCGATGGCATTGGCGCCCGTGAACGGGCCCGTCGTGCACCGGCACGACTTCTGGATGTCGCCGTAGAAACTCACTCGCTGGCGAGGCGAGACCTGCCACGTCGTCCTGAGCGAGTGATTCCTGAACCAATCGAAGCTGGCGGCCGGACGACCGAGATCGGACTCATAGAACAGCGTGGTCGTGATCGGGTTGCCCGACTGTCCCTGCAGCTTGTTGTAGTACGCGCCCGGCTGGTTCACACGCGATCCCCAGCGGGCGATCGCGGCGAAGAACCAGACTTTGTCCCGCATGATCGGCCCGCCGAGCTGCGCGCCGGCCCGGTAGATGCGCTGAACCTTGCCGCTCGAATCGATACCGAACGATCGAAGGTTGTCGTCGATGTTCGAGCCCTGCATCTTGCCGTTCGAGAAGTACCCGTCGATGCCGCCTCGGAAGGTGTTGCTGCCGCTCTTGGGAATCGCGTTGAGCGACGTGCTGCCGGAGCCGGACTCGGCGCCCATGCCGGTCGTTTCCAGTTGCAGCTCCTCGATGGTGCCGCTGTCGGTGATGTAGCCGACGCCGGAGGCGGCGCCAATGAAGTACTGGTTGCGGAAGCCGTCGTACGACGCGCGCGTCCCGGTCTTGCCATGGAACAAGGTGTACGCGCCTTGAGCCGACCACGTGTCGCGCGTGCCGCCGACGTCGGCCTGCGTCGCGGCAAAGCCCGGCGTCACGTAGGCAAGCGTCTGCAGTCCGACGCTCCCGCTCGGCAGCGCCTCGAGCTCGCGCGTGGTGAGCGTCTCCTGCTTCCGGATCGTCTGCGTGTCGACCACCGGCGACGCCCCGGACACCGTGATCGTCTCCTCGAGCGCGCCGACGCTCATCGTCACGTTCACGGACGCCGTAAAGCCCGATCCGAGCTCGACGCCCTCGCGTTTGACGGTGGAAAAACCGGTCAAGGTGAACGTGACGGTGTAGGTACCGGGACGCAGATCGACGATGTTGTATCGACCTTCGCCGTCAGTCGTCACGCTGCGGACTTTCTCGATCAGCGCGGGGCTCGCGGCTTCGACTACGACGCCGGGCATCGCCAGCCCGCCGCTGTCCCGCACGACGCCGGCGATGCCGGCAGCCTGCTGTGCCCATGCGGCTGGGGCGAGCATCGCGCCGCACACGAGGACGATGAGGGCACAGCCGATGGATCTAAGTCGTCCGACGGTTTCTCCCGTCACTGACGCCTCCTCCCGCGACTCTTAGAACCTGCTGTTGGTAACGCGCGGTCACTCTAAGGAGGGTTCGCGCGTGCTGTCAAGCATTGAAATGGATCACAATGTCGCGGCACCGGTGACATTCCACCATTTCGCGCTCGTCGCGTTCGTCGCGCTCACCGCGTTGTCCGGTGCAACACAGTCTCGTTCGCCGATCGTCTTCACCGACGTTGCCGGGCGCGCCGGGATCGGATTCGTCCATCGGAACGGCGCCGCGGGCAACTTCTGGTACCCGGAACTGTTTGGCGGCGGCGTGGCCGTCCTCGACATCGACGGCGATGACTGGCCGGACTTGCTCTTCGTCAACGGCAAGGACTGGCAGGCAGGCGGGCGTCCCGCTCGACACGGGCTGTTTCGCAACAATCGCGATGGGACGTTCAGAGACGTGGTCGCCGGCAGCGGGCTCGATGCGGTCAACGCATACGGGTTGGGCGCCGCGATCGCGGACTTCGACAACGACGGCCGCGACGACATCTTCATCACGACGGTTGATGGCGGGAGGCTGTTCCACAACGAAGGGCAAAGCGGGTTCGCCGACGTGACGGCGCGCGCCGGCATTCGCAACACGGAGTTCGCGGTGAGCGCCGCGTGGCTCGATTACGATCGCGATGGGCTCGCCGATCTGTTCATCGGCAACTACGTTCGGTGGTCACCCGACGTCGAAGTGCGGTGCGGTCTCAAAGGCGACAGAGGGTACTGCGGACCGGATGCCTACAAGCCTCTCGCCCCCAGACTCTATCGGAACGCCGGCGGCAGCCGCTTCGAAGACGTCACGGCGCGCGCCGGCCTCGATTCGCCGACCGACAAGGCGATGGGCGTGGCGGTTCTCGACTACAACGGTGACGGTTGGCCGGATGTGTTCATCGCGAACGATCGCGTGCCGGCGAAGCTCTATCGCAATGACACGCATGGCCGCTTCGTCGAGGAGGCCGTCGTGGCGGGTGTCGCCCTCAGCGAAAACGGCGCCGCGCGCGCCAACATGGGCGTGGATGCAGCCGACTACGACCGATCGGGACGTCCCCATCTGGTCGTCGGCAATTTCATCAACGAGATGCTGGGGCTCTATCACAACGAGAACAGGAAGCGCTTCGTCGACGTCGCGCCGCGCTCGGAAGTTGGCCGCGCCAGTCTGCTGTCGGTGACCTGGGGCGTTTTCTTCTTCGACTACGACCTCGATGGCTTTCCCGACATCTTTGCCGCCAACGGCGGGACCGACGAGTCGCAGGTACGGGATGCGCGAGCGCGTGTGAGCCAGCCGCCCGTCCTGCTGCGCAACCGCCGGAACAGCACCTTCGAACACGTGAGCGCGGCGCTCGGAGCCGACTTCAATCGCCCGGCGATGGCGCGGGGCGCCGCGTACGTCGACTTCGACGGCGACGGCGATCTCGACATCGCGACGTCGACGCTGAACGGCCCGGCGCACCTCTTTCGAAACGACGGCGGCAATCGCCTGAACTGGCTGCGCGTCGGGACGATCGGATCCCGTTCGAACCGCAGCGGGCTTGGCGCTGTCGTGCGTGTGACGAGCGCGTCGGGCACGCAGTGGCAGATGGTGCACAGCGGGTCGAGCTACGCCTCGCAGAGCGAGCTCACGCTGACCTTCGGACTCGGCGCGGACACGCGGGTATCGAGGATCGACGTCGAGTGGCCCTCGGGCCGATCTCAGACGTTCACGGACGTCGCTTCGAATCAGGTCGTCAGGATTGACGAAGCACGCGGGATCCTCAACGACCGGCCGGCCGCGCCTTCGAAACGCGGAGCAGCTCCTCCTCGATGAGGCGCGTGAAGAACTGGAACGGCGGCAGGAAAGGCGGCGGCGGCGGCGCCAGCCAGCCGTTGACCAGAAAGCTCGGGCTCGACCTGACCGCGTAACGTTCGGCCTCGTCGACGGCCGGGCGAATCATCTCGTTGAACGTTCCGTTGTCGAGACACGCATCGAAGGCGCGGCGATCCAGACGAACATCATCCGCGAGCTGCTTCAACTGGGTCGAGTCCAGGGAACGGGGCCGTGCCACGACCGCGTCGTGATACGCCCAGAACTTGCCCTGCGCATTCGCGCAGGCCGCCGCCTGCGCCGCGGCGACCGACCCCGTGGCGAGCATGGGCAGATGCTTGAACACGAGACGCACTTTTTCGCCGAATGTGTCGCGGACTCTGCCGAAGACCTGAGCGAACCTCGCGTACTCCGGATTTTGCAGGTCGCCGAACACGACGATCTCGACCGGCGCCGACGCCGGGCCGGCCGCCACGTCCTGAGAAGACCGGTCGACCTGCACGCGCGGCGGCGTCAGGAACACCTCCGCACGCGTGGACACCTTCATCAGTTCCTCGACGTAGTTCATCTTCGCGAGCTCGCGTTCGGTGATGCGCTCCAGCCAGGCGCGGAGCGCCGGCCGCATCTCGTCGAGACCGGCGCCCCGCGTTCTGTCGCGGAGGCTCTCGTAGAGCGACAGCACCGCGGACTCCGGCATCGTCACGATGCGCTTTGGAATCTCCTCGTCGAGGAGCGCCTGCGTCGTGACGCCGCGAGCCGCCGCTTCACGGGCGAGCAGTTCGTCGGTCACCATCCGATCCGCCGCTCGACGCCGCTGCTCGTAGATCGCACGGCTGACGGCGGCGTGTCCGCCGGGATCGGCGCGCCGCCACTCTTGATCGACCTCGCCAACGCTGATGACGCGGTCGCCCACCTTCGCCGCCGCTTCCGTGCCCGACGGTCCCAGCGTGGCCGGCGCCTGACTCTTCGCGGCCGCTTCGTCGGGTTTTGGTTTGACAGCGCCGAGCGTGAGCTCGAACGAGCCGGTGTCCGCGGGCGACGATCCGCGACTCACGGTGAGGAGGTGCGTGCCGGGTGGTATCAAGTCGATCGGAACTGCGGCGACAATCTGAGAATCGCTCGAGTACTGCACGGGGATCGGGACGAGATCGAGGGTCACGAACAAGCGCGAGCCGAAGTTCGCTCCGGTTATGGTCAGTGTCCGGCCGCCGGCGTCAGGGACCGCGCCATTGATGACGAGCTGCGGTTCCTGGGCCGCCGCGCGCGACACGAACGTCGCGACACCGAGCACGAACGTGAGGGCCATGAGCTTTTTCGTCATGGGATTTCGCCTGCGGGCCAGGGAGTCCGACACGGCTGGCCGCGTTCGTACAGATCAAGGTTGGCCGCGAGTCGCCGGACGACGTGCTGGAGCCCGCCGTTCCCGGCCCCGCGCATGAGATCGCGCTGCACCTTCGCAGCCTCCTCGAACCGCATCGCGGCTGCGAGCGCCATCGCCATGGTCTCGCCGAGATCGAGCGTCCGCTGTTCTCTCGTCAGCAGATCCTCGACGAGCGCCAGCGCCCGCTCGCCGTCGCGCACGTGTTCGTCGGGCGCTGCAGCGAGCACGCGCGCGAGTCCGTGTGCGAAGACCGGCTGCTCCGGGTACGCCCTCATATCGGCGAGCAGGAGATCGCGCGCGTCTCGATAGCGCCCAAGCTGGACGAGCGCCATCGCCCGCCCGAAGCGAGCTCCCGTGAGGTTCGCGTCGACCGCGAGGATCTGCGCGTAGTGCGGCAGAGACTCCCTCGCGCGTCCAACCCGTCGCAGACCGGTGGCCAATCGCAGGCGCGCTTCGGTGTAGCTCGGCCTGTCGCGCAACGCAGCCGAGAACCTCTCATTCGCCTCCGCGTGGCGGCCTTTGTCCTGGAGGATCACGCCGAGGCTGTACTGCGCGAGGAAGTAATCGGGCGACGCTCGCACGACCTGTTCGAATTCCGCCTGGGCGCCCGCCACGTCTCCGATCATGAACTTGACCGTTCCGAGTCTGTGCCGCAGCGCCGCGCTGTCGGGCGCGAGCTCCAGACCTTTGCGAAAGAGCGCAGCGGCCTCCGGCCACTTCTCTTTGTTGAGCGCGCGAATGCCGCGCGATTCGTAGGCCTGCGGGCTCTCGAGCACTTCCTCGAGGTCGACCATCAGCGGATCGGCCGGAAGAATCTCACGGTCCTTGCGCAGCCGCAGGTGCGCCTCGGCCTTCGTCAGATCGCCGAGGCCGCGGTATGCCATCCCCAGCGGATAATGCGCACCCGCTGCTTCCGGATCGCGCGCCAGGACTTCTTCCAGGTGTGAGACGGCGCCGCGGTAATCCTGCTTCGCCAGCGCGACGCGGCCGAGCCCGAATCGCGACGACAGCGACGTGGGCTCGAGCGTCAGCGCTTTCGAGAACCGCGGTTCGGCCTCGTCCGGGCGTCCCTGCGCAAGCGCGACGTCACCGAGCCACACCAGCGCGTCCACATCGTCAGGGTGCCGTTGCAGCGCCTCTTCGAAGAATGTGCGGGCGGTGTCGACATCGCCCCGCTTGCGATACAGGTGCGCGAGATAGTACGGCCATCGATGGTCGCCCGACGCGAGCATCCGGGCGTTCCGGAAACATGGCCCGGCCGCGTCCAGGTAATCGGCAGCCATCAGGAGCTTTCCCATCGCGCCATACGCATCAGCGAGCGTCGCGATCGACGCCCGGGGATTCGCGTTCGCGGCCGACAGCGACGCGTCAGCGTCGCGGATCTGTTTCTGCACCGACGGCGTCATCTTCGACAGATCCGGCAGCGACACGCGGAGCAACGTCCCCGACGATCCCGCATCGGTGCGCGCGGTACATGCGGCCGCACCGAGCGCACAAACGAAGAGGCTCGCCGTCACGCGGCTCGACGCGCGGGTCTTCACGTCCCGCTGCCTTCCTTCAACGTGATCCATCGATCGATGGCGATGTCCGACCATTCTTCGAGCTTCCCGCTCGGCCACCGCACCTGCACCGCCGGTTTTTCCGCCGACGAACCAAGCCCCACGAGCACCCGCGGATCGTTCGCGGACGCGTAGCTGCCATCCGACCTCACCCGCCGCCAGAGCGTCGGGTGTCCGCCGCGCCTCACCGCAACGCGGGCGCCCAGCATGTCGCGCCCCTGCTGGCCAACGAGCCTCATCCCCACCCAATGATTCTGGTTGCCGACGTTGTTCACGAGCAGCCGAACGCGCCCGTTGTCGTTGCCAACGAGGACGTCGACGTCGCCGTCGTTGTCGATATCGCCGAACGCCGCGCCGCGGCCCGCTTCCGAGAGCGTGAACACCGCGCCGGCCTTCCCGGTGACGTTCTCGAACCGGCCGTTGCCCAGATTGCGAAGCAGCAGTTTCCGCTGATCATATGGAAACGGCTCGGTCCCGCGCCCGTCGTTTGCCTCGTTGGCGACGATCGGTCCGTTCACGCTGAGAACGTCCAACCAGCCATCGTTGTCGAAGTCGAACCAGGCGGCGCCCCAGCCGGTGTACGGCAAACTCAACGCGGCGAGCGACGACGCCGCGCTCGCGTCTCGAAAGTTTCCGGATCCATCATTGACGTACAGGTTGAACCCCTGGCCGGTGAGCTCGGTCATCACCAGGTCTTCGTCGCCATCGCCATCGACGTCGCCGGCGTCGACGCCCATGCTCGCTTCGGCCTTCCCTTCAGCGGTGAGCGCGGCGCCTGCGACGAGCGCGGTGTCCTTGAACGTGCCATCGCGCTGATTCATCCACAGCAGGTTTGGCTCGCCGTCGTTCGCGACGTAGATGTCGATCCATCCGTCGCCGTTGAAGTCGGCGGCCACCACACCGAGCGCCGGTCCGAATTTTCCGCCAATCAGCGTTTGTGCGCTCACGTCGACGAATGTGCCGCCCCCCACATTTCTATAGAGCCGATCCGGCCGTCCACCGTAAATCTGCGGTGGGCAGTAATCCCGCGCGCCGGCCTGGTTGGGGCATTTCTGCTCGTTGGCCAGCGAATAGTTGACGTTGTAGCCGACGTAGAGATCCAGCCACCCATCGCGGTCGTAGTCAAGGAATGCCGCAGAGACAGCCACGCCGGGCTCGCCCTGAATTCCGCTTCTCGCCGAGGCGTCGCTGAACGTGCCGTCGCCGTTGTTGTGGAACAACTGGCTCGTTCCGAAGTTCGTCAGCAGGAGATCGATCCAGCCGTCGTTGTCGACATCGGCGGTCGCGACGCCGAGGCCGTACTGATTCGCGTTGATGCCGCTCTCCTCCGTCACGTCCGTGAAGTGCAGAACACGAGTGCCATCTGCACGAACCGACAGATCGTTCCGGAACAGCCGGCCGATGAGAGGCTTCGAGTCGTGCGGCGGAATCCCCGCCTTCGCGAACGCTTCGGCGTGGCCTCCCCGGAGCGCTCCGCGCGAAGGCGGGAGCGCGGCACGCGGATCGTTCTGCGGCCCCAGCATCCGTCCCTGCACGAGATAGATATCGAGATCCCCATCATTGTCGTAATCGAACAGCGCGACGCCCGGCGGCAGGATTTCGGGATAGTAGAACTGACCGGTGGCGCCGTTGAAGTGCACGAAGTCGAGACCGGTCTGTTCGGCGCGGTCGGTGAACCACTCGTCCGCTGGAGCACCCGCTCGTTTCGCGTCGCCCGCGCAGCCTGCGAGCACCAGCACCAGAACGGCACCCGACGAAACGACCGATGCACGCACACCGGCGATCATCGCGTTCGTCAGAACCGGAACAGCCGGTTGATTTTGACGATGAACGCGCGATTCTGCAGATCCGGAAACCGCGCGAGGATCGTATCGCGTTCCTCGTTGTACACCACGAACAGCTCGCTCCCGGGCTGGTATTCCCAGCGCAACCGCGCATTCGTGCTGACGCGATGGGTGCTCGACGCGTACTGCACGAGCGCGCTGGCGAACATCTTCGGCGTCATCGTGTGGGTCACACGCGATCCGACCAGATTCGTCGTGAACGACGCGTTGGGCAGATCAATCCAGTTGATCGAGACGATCGGCTCGAGCGAGAAGCGCGGCGTCAGGTTGACGCGTGTGCGGCTGAACGCCACGCTGGTCCGGTGCCCGTCGTAGAAGGCACCGTGCTCGACGGCCAGATTCCCCGACACGGGTCGCTGCTGGCCAAAATTGTACCCGGCGCGCGCCGTCGTGAAGTCGTAGTCGCCCACGGGAATTTTCACCGCCGGCGTGATGGCGAACGGCTGCGTCAGCCGCTCGAAGGCGCCGGTCACGCCAAGGCTGAACCGGTCGCTGTTCTGGAATTCGATCGCGAACTCGCCGTCCGCGGTCCGTGTCTGCAGCAACCCGTGTCCATCTTCGATGTACGTGATGGTCGCAATGCCCGAGAACTTGCGCACCGACGCGATCGATTTCGGCCGCGGGCTGAACCGGAACTGACCGAAGCTCTCGCGGATGTTGTCGCGCCGCACGAACCCGACCTCGGGATTGAAGTTGTCGCCGACGACGAGCCGATCGAGCTGCACGCCGTACCGATCGCCGGCGTATTCCATTTGCGTGCGGTAGCTGGTGTCCTTGCCCTCGAGGCCGGGTGTCCGCGTCTTCGCCCAGTACGTCGCGAACGACAGGTTCGCGAAGAAGGCGAACGTGCCGTCGACGCCGTACGCGTCGTTCGATCCGGGAGCGTTCTGCGCCACAGAACGCCGCGTCGCCAGAACGCCCACACTGCTTCGCCGCAGGATATCGCGCCGCAGACGCAGCACCGAGAAATTGGTGGCCTCGGCGCGCGCTCTCGGCGCGTCCCGCGTGCCGATGTCGATCGCGCCGATGCTGAAGCGGCCGGCGCGCCCGGTCAGACGGCCGCCCGCCAGAATCGGCACGGTCACTCCCTGATTGAGACCGATGCGCCTGCTGTAGAACAACAGTGGCGTGTCGCCAACCGGCTGGCCGCCCACCATCGTCGAGGCGCCGAACGCAAACGTCCCCTGATTTTCCAGGAAGAACTCGCGCTTCTCCGGGAAGAAGAGGCTGAAGCGTGTCAGGTTCACTTGCTGTTCGTCAGCCTCGACCTGCGCAAAATCGGTGTTGTAGGTGAAGTCGGCCGTCAGACTCTGCGTGATGCCGTACTTCACGTCGAGCCCCGCATCTCCGTGCGGATCGTTGGCGATCGCAGGCGAGGCGGTGCGATCGGTGTTCAGATCGGCGACCGCGTACGGCTTCACTTCGAGATTCTTCGATCCTGCAGGCGCGTCGATGCCGGTCAGCGTCGGATAGAGCGAGGCTGCAAAGCTGCCGCGGCCGATGCCGAAGGCAGGCGGAATCGGCGTGAGAAACGAAATCTCGTTCTTCCACTTGTTGTTCCGGCGCGCGTTGAAGCCCCAGACCTGCGCCGCGCCCGGCTGGTATCGCAGCGATTTGAACGGAATGGACGTCTCGACCGTCCAGCCGCCGGAGAAGCGGCCGACGGCCAGGTCCCAGACGGGATTCCAGTCGCTGCTGTACTGCCGCTCGTTGAAGCTCTGTCCGTCGGTGCGCGCGCCGAGCGGATTGATTTCGAACTGGAATGCGTTGCGACCATCGTGGAACGTGTCCAGCGAGAAGTTGACGCAGTCGCCCATGCGGATGTTGTTGCTGTCGCGCCGCATCTCGTTCGCGACCATGAGGTCCGGCCGGCTCTCCCATGCGCGCATCGTGACGTACACGTTGCGCTGGTCGAAGAAGATCCACACTTCGGTCCGCTCCGACGCTGGCTGACCACCGGACGGCTCCATCTGGATGAAATCCGAAAGGGGCTCGACGCTGGTGTACACGAGCTCGTCGAGCCTGCCGTCGATTCGCAGTGGAGAGGCCAGACGCGTCGCGCGAATCGTCAGGCGGCCCTGCGCATCGCGCGGCGAAGCCTGTGAAACAACGGACGTGGACGCGACCTGTGGAGCCGCCGCGGCGACCGACACGGCCGCGAAGCTCGCCGCAAGCGCGATCAGCGGTTCTTTTCCGTACGCGGGCCGGCTCCTGTCACCGTAACCGTCACGTCCTCGCTGCCGAACAGCGCGCCGTCGTCGGCGAGGCCCCGCAGTTGGTACGTTCCAGGATCGCGGAACGTGATATCTACAACGATCTTCCCGTCGGGCGGCATGGGAGGAGCCACCCAGATCGGCGCCCAGGGCGAATTCGCGCCGGCGCGCGTGTCCTCCCACACCTTGATCTGTGTGGGATTGAACGTGACTTTGCCGGATCCCCGGTAGACGAACCACGAGAGGTGAAGGCCGACGTTCTTGCCGACAGTGACGCGCGCTGGAGGCAGCATGGCGCGATTGATACGCTGCGGATTATCTGAACCGGGTGCGGTACCCGCCGTATCCCGCCGCGAACCCGGGTTCGTCACAGCCGATCCGGCAAGGCCGGGGGCGCGGGGCTTCGGGATGTCGTCGTCGAGGACGTACGCGATG
>Ga0075423_10005044_pt1 | contig 12304 bp, 8 predicted proteins | sample SoiMethybrSBSTD2_FD_80114 | JGI IMG/M metagenome (GOLD analysis project Ga0075423, IMG submission 80114) | Bulk soil microbial communities from a Populus tree surrounding site in Tennessee, USA - Soil MetaG P. TD hybrid SBSTD2 | ecosystem: Environmental > Terrestrial > Soil > Tree plantation...
ATCGCCGCGGTCGCGAAAGAGGGCGCCTACGACTTCGTGTGGTTCGGCCAGAAGGGCGTCGGGTACGACGAATCGCTCGTCGGGCCGATGGCGGCGGAACTCGCCGGCGTGCCGCACGTCGGCAACGTCGTGAAGCTCGAGCTCGGAGACGGGAAAATCACCGCTCATCGCGAGATCGAGGGCGCCCACGAGATCGTCGAGTGCGCGCTTCCGGCGGCGCTGACCGCGCAGAAGGGGTTGAACGAGCCGCGCTACGCCTCTTTGAAGGGAATCATGGGCGCCAAGAAGAAGACGATCGCCGAGAAGAAGCTCGCGGCGATGGGAATCCCCGAGGCCGAGCCGGCGGGGGCCAAGACGCGGTGGCGGAAGCTGGAGCTGCCCCCCGCTCGGAAGGCGTGCCACATGATCCCGGCGGACGATCCCGCCGCGGCCGCCAAGGAGCTCGTACGGCTGCTCCGAGAGGAGGCGAAGGTCCTATGACTCCCTCGCCCGGCGATCCGTCATGAAGTTCCTCGTCTTCATCGAGCAGCGCGACGGAAAGATCCGCAAGGCGTCGCTCGAGGCGCTTTCGCTCGCCCGGCGGCTGGCCGGCGGGCCCGTCGCCGCGGTCCTTCCGGGCAGGGGCGTGACGCCGCTCGCGAAGGGGCTCGGGGCCTACGGAGCCGGCGTCGTCTACGTCGCCGATCGCGAAGAGCTCGCGCTCTACGGAAACAAGGGGTACGTCGGAGCGCTCGATGCGGCGGCGAAGAAGGAGAATCCGGACGCGGTCCTGATCGCCGCGACGGCCATGGGCAAGGACGTCGCGCCGCGCTTCGCCGCGAGGCACGACGTCTCCGCGCTCGCGGACGTCATGGACGTGCGCCTCGAGGGGGACCGCCTCGTCGCCTGGCGTCCCGTTTACTCGGGCAAGGCCCGCGCCGAAGTGGACTGCGGGTCGGCGAAGCTGCAGATCGCGACGACGCGGCCGAACGTCTTCCCGGCCGAAGCGGACGCGTCCGCGGCGGAGCCTCGGGTCGAGACGCTCGACCTCGGGGAGATCCAGCCGCGAGCGCGCGTCGTCAAAATCGAGGTCTCGGAGTCGAAGGAGCTCGACGTCGCGGAGGCGGACGTCATCGTCTCGGGTGGCCGGGGCATCAAAGGTCCGGAGAACTGGCCCGTGATCCGGGACCTGCAGGAGGCGCTCGGCGCCGCGCTCGGCGCCTCGCGCGCCGTCGTGGACGCGGGGTGGATCGACCATCAGCATCAGGTCGGCCAGACCGGAAAAGTCGTCTCTCCGACGCTCTACGTCGCGTGCGGCATCTCCGGCGCGATCCAGCATCTGGCCGGGATGGGCACGTCCAAAGTGATCGTGGCGATCAACAAGGACGCGGACGCCCCGATCTTCAAGGTCGCGACGTACGGGATCGCGGGAGACCTTTTCGCGATCGTGCCGGAGGTGGCGAAGGCCGTGCGCGCGGCCAAGGCGGAGTAGCTCTCCACCGCCGGGCGAAGCGCCGCCGCCGTCGAGCCGGCGGCTCCTGATTTACACTCCCGCCGTGCCGAAGCTGCCGACCGACCGCGTTCTCTTCGGTCTGCCCGGCAGGCTGGTCTTCGGTCTCCTCGTCCTCCTCGCGGTCGTGGCGTTCATCTACTCTGCGAGCCGCCGCATACGGGTCCTGCTCGCCGGAGCCCCGGAGCCGCGGTTCGACCGGATCGGGACTCGAGTCTTGAAGACTCTCGAGTACGGATTCGTGCAGACGCGGATGTTCCGCGACTTCTACGCGGGGGTCTTCCACATCTTCATTTTCAGCGGTTTCGTGGTGCTCCTGGTCCGGACGATCGCCCTCGTCGTCGAGGGCCTGCGCCCCGGGTTCGTCCTCCTTCCCGGCACCGCCGGGAACCTGTATGCGCTCGCCAAGGACGTCTTCGAGGTTCTCGTTCTGGTGGGCGTGGCGATGGCCGTCTATCGCCGCCTCTTCGCTCGCCCGGCCCGGCTCGACCTGACCGTGGACGCGTGGGTCGTCCTCTTCCTGATCGCGCTCCTGATCTCGGCGGACCTCGTCGCCGAAGGCGCGCGACTGGCGCTCCATCCCGAGCTCGCGACCGGCTGGGCGCCGGCGGCCGGCGCGATTGCCCGCGCCCTGGCCGGGAGCTCGCCGCGAGCTCTGCAGGGCCTCTACGAGTGGAGCTGGTGGATCCACCTCGTCGACGTCCTCTTCTTCGCGAACTACCTGCCGTACTCGAAGCACTTCCACATCTTCGCGGCGATCCCGAACATCTTTTTCATGAAGCTCGAACCGGCGGGGAGGCTCGCCACACCGGATCTCGAGAAGGTCGAGCACTTCGGGGCTTCGAAAGTCGAACAGCTGACGTGGAAGTCGATGCTCGACGGGTATACCTGCACCGAATGCGGCCGATGCCGGGTCGTGTGCCCGACTGCCCTGACGGGCAAGCCGCTCGACCCGCGCCTCTTCATCGCTTCCGTGCGAGACGCCGTCTACGAAGCGACGCCGTCGATCCTCGCCGCTTCCTCGGGGCGGGGCAATCGCTCGGACGGCGGCGGCCGGCGCGACCTGATCGGCGGCTGGATCTCGGAAGAGACGATCTGGGCGTGCACGACTTGCGGCTTCTGCACGACGGCCTGTCCGGTGTTCATCATCCCCGCCGTGGACAAGATCGTCGAGATGCGGCGGTATCTCGTCCTCGACAAGGCCGAGTTCCCGAAGGAGATGCAGACGGCGTTTCGCGGGATGGAGACCAACGGCAACCCGTGGGGCATCGCGGCGGCGACGCGCGCCGACTGGGCGAAAGATCTTCCGGTCCTGACGATGGCCGAAGCCGCCGGCAAGGACGTCGAAGTCCTCTTCTGGGTCGGCTGCGCCGGCTCCTACGAGGATCGCGCGAAGAAGGTGTCGCGCGCCCTGGTCGAGCTCCTCGACCGCGCCGGCGTCTCCTTCGCGATCCTCGGCACGGAAGAGACCTGCAACGGCGACTCGGCCCGCCGGATGGGCAACGAGTATCTGTTTCAGATGCTCGCGCAGCAGAACGTCGAGACGATGAACGGATACGGCGTGAAGCGGATCGTGACGAACTGCCCGCACTGCTTCAACGTGATCGGGAACGAGTACCCGGCGTTCGGCGGGAACTACGAAGTCCTGCACGGAACCGAGCTCGTGGCGAAGCTGATCGCCGAGGGTCGGCTTCCGATGTCGGAGCGGATCGAGGAGTCGATCACGTTCCACGACCCGTGCTACCTCGGTCGCTACAACGGTGTTTACGACGCGCCGCGTCGAATCCTCGAGGCGATCCCCGGACTGAGGTTCCAGGAGCTGCCGCGGTCGCGGGAGCGCGGCCTCTGCTGCGGCGCCGGCGGCGGCCGGATGTGGATGGAGGAGAAGCTCGGCACACGCATCAACCAGACGCGCATGAAGGAGATCGCGGACGCCGGAACCGGCGCCGTCGGGGTCTCGTGCCCCTTCTGCATGGTCATGCTCGGCAACGCAAGAGAGGAGATCGGCGCGTCGGTCCAGCCGTTCGACGTCCTCGAGCTCGCTCGCCGCGCGATGGGGACTCCGACCGCGTCCTAGCCGGAACCCGCCGGGCACCCGTCTTGCACCTCCGACCGCCGGAGGTCCATCATGCGGATCCGCCGTCTCGTGCTTCTCCTCGGCGTCGCGGCTTTCATCGGATGCGGCTCGCACGCCACGCCGCCTCCGTCCGCCGCGGTGTCGGGCTCTCCCACCACGAGCTCCAAATCGAAGGATCAGGCCTTCGCCGCAGCGGCCGCTGCGCTCTCGGCCGATGCGAACGTGCCGCGCGACTCGATTTCCGGGGTCTCTCAGGACGAGACGACGTGGAACGACTCGTGTCTCGGCTGCGCCAAGCCGGGGGAGAGCTGCACGCAGGTCCTGACCCCCGGATACCGCATCGTTCTCAAGGCCTCGTCCGCGACGTACGAGTACCACACCGACATGGGAGGGCACGCGAGGCTGTGCCAGCAGAGTCCGTCGCCGTAACCGCCGCTCCGAGTCCCTGATCGAGATCCCGCGGGCGGGGGCCCCGCCCCTACATCCGGCGAGGCAGCGGGCCGCGGAACGCGTCGCGCAGGATCTCGACGGTCCGGCCTCCGTCGTCCGATTCCAAGATCGAGACGACGTCGAAACGGCAGACCGGCGCCGGCTCGCGCGTCTGAGCGACGTAGGACTGGGCGGCGCGGAAGATCCGGCGGCGTTTTTCGAGAGTCACTGCCTCCGCCGGCAGACCGAATCCGGTTCCGGTCCTTCCCTTGACCTCGACGAAGCAGAGGACCGGCCCCTCCCTCGCGACGAGATCGATCTCGCCCGAACGCGTCGAAAAATTCCGCGTGAGGATCTCGTACCCCGCGGCTCGAAGAGCTCTCTCCGCCTCGCGCTCCCAGTCGTAGCCGGCGCCGCGAGAGCCTCGAGGGCGCGCTGGGGCGCCGCGAAGCCGCGCCGCGATCCGGCGCGCCCAGGTGAGCGGCATCATGCCGGCGATCTTAGTCGGGTCGGGCGCCCGAAGGGCGAAGGCGCCGAGGCGCGCATGCTAAAATCTGCACAATTCATCACAGGGAGACTGGCGTGACCGATTCCGACCTCCGGTACACGTTTACGTGCCCGAGCTGCGCCGGCAATTTCTCGATCTCTCTCGAGAGCATTCCGCCGATCCAGGCGCGCTTTCGCTGCCCTCACTGCGAGAAGCCGATGGATTTTCCGTCCCGGGAAGAGGCGCGCGTCTACGCGAGACTGCAGGCGGCGAGCGCGACGCCCTCCGCGCCGCCCGAGCCCGCGACGGCGACCGATCTGGCCGACATGACCGCCTCCCGTCGTCCGCGCCCCGAGCCCGAACCGGTCTCCGCTCCGGAGGCGGCCCCCGCCACGAAGCCGCCGCTGTGGAAGCCTCCCGCTGCCGGTTCGCTTCCTCCGGACGGCGTGGAAACGGCCTCCGCGAACCAGCGCTTTCGTGTCGAGAAGCAGGGTTTCGAGTCGGACGTCTTCGACCGCCGCGCCATCCGCAACCTGATCCGCACCGGGGAGGTCACGGAGGAGGACTTGGTCGGAGTGGATGGCGCCGCGCCGGTGCCGGCGGGGCAGCTCCCGTTTCTGAAGTCTCTTTTCAAGCTCCGCGCGACCTCGATGGTCACGCCTCCCGCGCGCTGTCGCACGCACACCGACCTCGTCGCTTTCTACAAGTGTCAGGACACCGCGCGCCCGCTCTGCGAGGAGTGTGCCCCCGAGAAGAAGTTCGGCAACGCGGTCGCCCGCGTCTGTTCGCACTGCGGCGGCGTCGCCGTCGAGCTCGTGGCGCCCGCCGCGGAGGCGTAGGCCCGCGGATCTGCGACGGGTCCCGGAGGGAGACGGTTCCCGTCTCGGCCGGTTCTAGACCTTTTTCTCAGCCAGCTCGACTCCTTTCCCACGACGGCTTCCTCGCCTGGACGTGAGGATGGGCGCCGATGGGCGTGTCGCGGGAGCGCCCCAAGGATCTTTTCTTAACGGAAACCTGGCGCGGGCAATACCGCCGTGTGCGTGTGCTTTGCGCTCGGGACAAGTGCTTGCGCGGCCCGATGAACAGGCGCGCCGGCATCCTCGAAAACTCTCAGGAAGGGCTCCATGTTCTGGCCGGTCGACAAACCCCCGTCCCGAATCCCCTCGGGGCGGGCGACCGTCCTGTTGTGGATCGCGTCGAGCCTCGCCGGTCTCTCCTCCGCCTCGGCGCAGACCTCGACGGTCGGGCAATGGAGCACGTCGCAGACCTTGCCCTACCGGCCGATTCATGCGCAGCTCCTCCCGACCGGAAAGGTGATGTTCTGGGACTCCTACGCGAACGCGGACCATCCGCAGCTCTGGGATCCGGCGACGGGCGCCGTCACGGCGTTGACGCCGGCCGGCTACAACATCTTCTGCACCGGGTTCTCCCTGCTCGCCGACGGCCGGCTGATGGTCGTCGGCGGACACGTCTCGGACAACGTCGGTCTGGCGATTGCTTCGACGTACAGCTCGTCCACGAATACCTGGACCCGACTGCCGAACATGAATGCCGGCCGCTGGTATCCGACGGCGACGACGCTGCCGAGCGGAGACCTCGTCGTCGTCTCGGGGATGGTCGACACGAGCACCGGGGCCGATCTTCTTCCGCAGGTCTGGCAGGTCGCGAGCGGGACGTGGCGCAATCTGACCGGCGCTCAGCTCTCTTTGCCCTATTACCCCTACATGCTCGTCGCGCCGAACGGACAGGTCTTCAACGCGGGACCGAGTCAAACCACCCGTTATCTGAATACGTCGGGAACGGGCGCATGGACGGTCGTCGGAAACAGCCTCTTCGGAACGCGCAACTGGGGATCGGCCGTGATGTACGAGCCCGGTAAGGTGCTTCTCATGGGGGGAACGAAGGGTGCGTTCTACGCGGGGTCGGGAACGGCAGTGGCCCCGACGAACACTGCGGAGGTGATCGATCTGACGTCGGCGACGCCGGCGTGGCGGTCCACCGCGTCCATGGCTCTCGCGCGCAAGCAGCACAACGCGACCCTGCTTCCGGACGGCAAGGTTCTCGTCACGGGGGGAAGCAGCGGGAACGAGACCGCGACCGCCGTCTCGAGCAGCCCCGCGAAGCCGGCGGAGCTCTGGGATCCGGCGACCGGCCGATGGACGACCCTGGCTACCGAGCCGGTATTTCGCGGCTACCATTCCATTGCGCTCCTCCTGCCCGACGGCCGCGTGCTCTCCGGTGGCGGGAACTTCGAAGCGACGGTGGAGACCTTCTCGCCTCCGTATCTCTTTCAGGGAGCGAGGCCCTCGATCTCCTCCGCTCCGACGACCGTCGCCTACGGCCAGATCTTCTTCGTCGGAACGCCGAGCGGGGCGAGCATCGCGAGCGTCACCTGGCTGCGTCTCGCCAACGTGACGCATACCAACAACATGGGTCAGCGATTCAGCCGGCTCAACTTCTCTCCGACCACGGGTGGCGTGAACGTCACGGCCCCCTCGACCCGCAATGTCTCCCCGCCCGGTTACTACATGTTGTTCCTGATCAACAGCGCCGGAATCCCGTCGGTCGCTCGAATCGTCCGGATCGACGGGGCCGCGGCGACGCCGACACCGACGGGCGGAGTCGCGACCGCCACGCGCACGCCGACGCGCACCCCGACGAGGACGTCGACCCCGGTCACGGTCGTCGCGACGGCAACGCGAACCCCGACGCGCACCGCGACGAGGACCGCGACGAGGACGGGGACGGCGACGGCAACCCGCACCGCGACGCGCACCCCGACGAGGACCGCGACGAGAACGGCGACGGCCACCGCGACGCGCACGGCGACGAGGACGGGCACCGCCACGGCGACCGCGACGAAGACCGCAACCCGGACGGCCACCGCCACGGCGACCGCGACGAGGACGGCGACACGGACTGCAACCGCCACGGCGACCGCCACACGGACAGCCACTGCCACGGCGACCGCGACGAGAACGCCGACCCGGACGTCGACGAGCACACCCACCTTCACGGCGACGAGCACGCGCACGTTCACGGCGACGCCGACCCGGACGGCGACGCCCACATCGACTCAGACCGCCACCGCGACCCGGACGAGCACGGCGACTCCGACCCGGACGCCGACTGCGACCGCGACGGCCACCGCGACGAGCACCTTCACGGCGACGGCGACCGTGACTCCGACTGCGACCGCCACGTCGACGAGCACGCCTACGGCGACGGCGACCGCGACACCCAGCCCGACGCCGACGGCGACATCGACGAGCACGTCCACACCGACGGCCACGGCCACAGCCACGGCGACGCCGACCGCCACACCGACGCCGACGCCGAGCCCGACCGAGACGCCGACCGCGACAGCGACCGCCACGCCGACGCCGACGGCGACTCCGACCGAGACTCCGACCGCGACAGCGACCGCCACGCCGACGCCGACGGCGACTCCCAGCGAGACGCCGACCGCCACGCCGAGTCCGACGGACACTCCGACGGCGACGCCGACGGAGACCCCCGTTGTACCGACTCCGACGGAGACGCCTCTGCCGACGCCACCCGATGCGCCGGTCGGGCTCTCCGCGTCGCCGGGCGCCCTGGATGCAATCGCGCTCAGCTGGACGGACAACTCGAGCAACGAGGACGGCTTCGCCGTGGAGCGCTGCGTGGGCTCGGGTTGTGTGGATTTCGCGGAGATCGCGCGACTCGGGGCGGGGGCGACCAGCTACACGGACGGGCTCCTGTTGCCGCTGACGACCTACACCTATCGCGTGCGCGCGTTCAACGGAGCCGGGGGCTCGGGATACTCGAACACAGCCGCCGCCGAGCCGGGGCTGTAACGCCGCCGAGCCTGCGCATGTCCTTGGAAGAGATGTATCTTGTGGCCTCGGGTCGTCGCGCGGCCCGGACTTTGCACCAGGGAGATCCGAAATGAAAGCTCGCCATCTCGTCGCGGCCGCCGTGGCCTTCGCCGCGGCTCTCTTCCTCGACCCTGCATCCTTCGCGCAGGAGACGGACGCGGCGGGCGGCAAGTACACCGTTGTCGAGCTCGCGACGCTGCTCGTCGATGGAGTCAGCTACGCGCGCGGGGTCAACGACTCCGGCGAGGCGGCCGGACGCTCGGGGGAGGCCACCGGCAGCGACACGCGCGCGGTCGCTTGGACTAGCAAGGGGGACGTCGAGATCCTGGGCGTTCTCCCGGGCGGCGATTACAGCGCGGCATTCGCGATCAACAACGGCAAAGAAATCGTCGGAACGTCGAACACCGCAACCGGGGTGCGGGCCTTCCTTTGGACCGGTCGCGACGGAATGCAGGATCTGGGAACGCTCCCGGGAGACACTGGCAGCGAAGCGTTCGACATCAACAACGGCGGCGACGTCGTGGGCGCTTCGAACGGGCCTCTCGGAATCCGCGCCGTGCTCTGGAAGAAAGGGGAGGGCATGACGGAACTCGGGATTCTTCCCGGAGGTCGCTCCGCCAAGGCCGCGAAGATTAACGAAGGGGGGGACATCGTCGGAACCTCCGACAGCGCCACGGGCAATCGCGCATTCCTCTGGACGAAAATCGGGGGGATGCAGAGCCTCGGAACTCTGCCCGGAGACACGTCGAGCGAAGCGCTCGGCATCAACAACTCCGGACAGGTGGTCGGAAACTCGACGGGACCAAGCGGCAGCCACGCCTTTCTCTGGACGGCGAACGAGGGAATGATGGCTCTCGGCGCTCTCCCGGGCGGCACCGAAAGCCGCGCGCTCGGCATCAGCAACCGACGCGTCGTCGTCGGCACCTCCGACAGCGCGACGGGAACGCGGGCCTTCGTCTGGAAGAAGTCTACGGGGATGATTGACTTGAACAGCCTCATCCCGGCCCTGGATTACCTGGGTTCCGTGCTCTCGGAAGCCCACTCGGTGGGCGACCTCGGCGAGATCACGGCGCTGATCGGCGGCGGCGAGAAAGCGCCGATGGCGGGCGACGACACTCACGAGCAGGACCACCTGTATCGCGCGTTTCTGCTGACACCATAGGCGGAAGAGCACCGCAATGCGGCGGCGGATAAGGGGTTCCCTCATTCTCGCCGGGCGAAGCGGCCCGGGTGTGCTCGCGTTGGCGTTCTTCCTCGTCGCGGTCGGCCACGCGAGCGCCCAGCCGTCGGTCGCGGGTCAGTGGTCGACGCCGCAGACGCTTCCGTATCGCCCCATCCACGCGCAGGTCCTCCCGACGGGGAAGGTTCTCTTCTGGGACTCCTATGCGAACGCCGACTTCCCGCAGCTGTGGGATCCGGCCACGGGTACGGTCACGCCGGCGGCGCAGGCCGGGTACAACATCTTCTGCTCCGGATTCACGCTGCTCGGAAACGGCAGACTCTTCATGGCGGGAGGGCACATTTCGGACAACGTGGGGCTCGCCACCGCTTCGATGTACGACCCCTTCGCGAACGCGTGGACCCGACTTCCGGACATGAACGCGGGACGGTGGTATCCGACCACCACAACGCTCCCGAACGGAGATGTGCTCGTGGTCGCCGGGACGGTCGATACCTCGACCGGGGCGAACCTCCTTCCGCAGGTCTGGCAGACGGGCAGCGGAACGTGGCGGGACCTGACGAGCGCGCAGCTCCAACAGCCTTTTTACCCGTACATGTTCGTGGCGCCGAACGGAAAGGTCTTCGCCGCCGGTCCGGCGCAGACGACGCGCTATCTCGACACTTCCGGAACGGGCGCGTGGACCGTCGTGGGCGACAACACTTTCGGAACGCGGAACTGGGGCGCCGCCGTCCTGTACGACGCGGGCAAGGTGCTCCTCATGGGAGGAACGAAGGAGCCGTTCTACAACAACCCGACGAATCCGACGAATACCGCGGAAGTGATCGATCTCACGGCAGCGACGCCGGCCTGGCAAGCCACCGCTCCCATGGCGCTCAAGCGGAAGCAGCACAACGCGACGCTTCTTCCGGACGGCAAGGTCCTGGTCACCGGCGGCAGCAGCGGAACCGAGAGCGCGACGGCCATGTCGAACAGCCCGGCGCTCGCGGCCGAGATGTGGGATCCGGCGACCGGCGCGTGGACGACGGTCGCGAGCGACAGCGTCTTCCGCGGCTACCACTCGCTCGCGCTCCTGCTGCCGGACGGGCGCGTCCTCTCGGGAGGCGGCAACTTCGACGCGAGCCTGAATCTCTATTCGCCTCCCTACCTCTTCAACGGAGCGCGTCCGACGATCTCCCCGGCTCCCGCCTCCGTAGCGTACGGCCAGAGCTTCTTCGTCGGCACGCCGGACGCGGCGAGCGTCACGAGCGTGGCCTGGCTCCGGCTCTCGTCGGTCACGCACACGAACAACATGGGGCAGCGGCGCAATGTGTTGACCTTCTCCTCCGCCGCCGGCGGCTTGAACGTAACCGCGCCCGCGACGCCGATCGACTGCCCGCCGGGGCACTACATGCTCTTCGTGGTCAACGGCGCCGGAATACCGTCGGTGGCGGCGATCGTGCAAGTCGGCTCGACGGCCCCGACCCCGACCCCGACCCCGACTCCGACGCTCACGCCGACGCCGACGAGCCCCGTCGTCGCGACACCGACACCGACCTCGACGCCGAGCGCGACAGCCAGTCCGACACCCACTGCGACCGCCACCGCGACACGGACGCCCACGAGAACGCCGACGCGGACTCCGACGCCCGTACCGCCGACCGCGACGCCGAGTGCGACGGGCACTCCGACGAACACTGCGACGGCGATACCGCCGACCGTCACCGCGACTGCGACGGCGATACCGCCGACCGTCACCGCGACGGCGACGGCGATACCGCCGACCGCCACCGCGACGGCGACGGCGATACCGCCGACCGCCACCGCGACGGCGACGGCGATTCCCCCGACCGCCACGGCCACGCCAGCGCCGCCGACCGCGACCCCGACGCGAACTCCCACGAGAACGCCGACGCGCACGGCTACCCCCGTGCCGCCGACCCCGACAGGCACTCCGACCGCCACTGCGACGGCGATTCCTCCGACCGCCACGGCCACGGCTACGGCGACCGCGATACCTCCGACCGCGACGGCGACGGCCGTTCCACCGACCGCCACGTCAACGCCGGTGCCTCCCTCGCCGAGCCCGACCGTTACCGCGACGCGCACTCCGACGAGGACTCCGACGCGCACGGCCACGCCCGCGCCGCCGACAGCGACGGCCACTGCGACGGCAACGGCCATCCCCCCGACTGCGACGCCGAGCGCCGCCGCGACCGCGACCGCGACGCGCACTCCGACGAGGACGCCAACGCGGACCCCGACGGTGGGCCCGCCCGTCGCCCCGAGCGGCCTTCAGGCGTCGGCCGTCTCCCGCACCCAGATCAACCTGAAGTGGAGCGACCGGTCGTCGAACGAGACGGGCTTCCAGATCGATCGTTGCCTCGGGAAGAAGGGAGCCTGCATCCTCTTCTCGCAGATCGCTCAGGTCGGCGTGAACGTCAAGAACTACTCGGACACGAGCGTGTCGCCAAACACGAGCTACACCTATCGCGTCCGCGCGTTCAACGGCCTCGGGGTTTCCGCCTATTCGAATCGGGACGACGCGACGACGCCCCGGTAGCCCACGGAATCTCCGGGCTCTCGCGCGCGCGAAGCGCGTCTAGTCGGCGGGCGCGAAGATCGACGCCTGCTTCGACGGCGCGCCGTAAACGAGCGTCCGAGGCGGGACGTCGGTGTGGACCGCCACATTGGCGCTGACACGGGCGCCGTCCCCGACGGAGCGGCGGGACGTGACCGTCGCGTGGGATCCGAGGAACACTTCCTCGCCGAGCCGGGCATAGCCGTTGACCGTGGCGTAGGG
>Ga0075423_10005046_pt1 | contig 12300 bp, 22 predicted proteins | sample SoiMethybrSBSTD2_FD_80114 | JGI IMG/M metagenome (GOLD analysis project Ga0075423, IMG submission 80114) | Bulk soil microbial communities from a Populus tree surrounding site in Tennessee, USA - Soil MetaG P. TD hybrid SBSTD2 | ecosystem: Environmental > Terrestrial > Soil > Tree plantation...
ATGAGCAACTGCTCGATCTCGTACGGGTCCTTGCCCGCATCGATGAGTCGCTTCGCCTGGTTGTACAGGTCGCGCGCGTTGGCGAGCGCCTTCGACGTCACCACTTCCTCCGCCTCGGCCTACTGCGGTCATTAGCGACGTGCCACGCGCTGCAGTAGTCGCAGTAGTCGTGCCGCATCCGGGCGAAACGAACGCGGCGCCACCACGCGGCACGGCGGTTCGCCTGCTCGCGTGTGAACCGCTGCTTGCCCGTGCGCAGGCAGGTAGTAGCGATAGTGGTCACTCGAACTCCTCACCGGGGAGCGGCGGCTGCGCGGGCGCGGGCCGTGTCAGCGGCGCCGGCGGAGTAGTCGGCGCCTGCTCGGCCGCTTCGATCAGCTGGTCGAGCTCGACTTTCGTCAGGTGGCTCAGATGCTCCACCTTGCGTTGCAGCACCGCGCTGGCGTGCGCGGTGTGGTCCTTCACGCCGATCGCGCCGAGCGCCTTGTGCGTCAACTGCGCACGACTGTTGGCCTCTTCGCCGAGAGCGATCAGCTTGTTGGACGCGGCGAGCGCGTGGGAGACGTCGAAACCGGCGCCGTCAATGGTCGGCACCTTCTCCGCCTTCCGCCACGACGCATACGTGTCGACGAGGTCCTTCGGCAGCAGCTTCGCCGCGCTTTTCAGCCGGGCGCGAGTCGCGTCGTCCGCTAACTCCGGCGGCTCCGGAGGCTTACCGGCTTCGAGGGCCGGCTGCGTGCCCGCCTCGAGTTCCTTCAGTGGTGCTTCGCCGGTGGTGAGCGCGGTGAGGCTGACACCGACGATCTCGATCTGCGGGACGATGTACCGCTTGTCCTTCCCGACATGCTCGATCACTCGGAGGACCGCAGGAACCATCATCCCGCGGGCAAGGGCCGCCTCGGCGACCATGATCGACTGCGGCAACGTCTCCGCCGCGACCATGCCATGCGTAACCAACGAGCCGGCGCCGACAACCTCGACGTCGGGACAGATCACGTTGACGCGAGTCATCGGCTTGCACGCATCGCGTTTCGCGAGCCGGTCGGTGATCTCCTCCGGGCACATGCACGCCTTGCCACTCAGCTGCTCGGTGAACCCGTCACACCGCCGCTCACAAACGGAGCCCTTGTAGAACTCCCACCACTGCTGGATCGACTGCCCAGGCAGCACCATGATCGGCAACGCCGTGGTCGGCAGGTACGCCTCGTACTGGCCTTCCCACTCCCTCACCTCCCCGCCGAACACGTCGGTGAACGCGCGGACGACACTGTCGGAGGGTGAGGTGATGCGGATCGAGTCGGTGAGTTTGCGAGGTGCGCCGTTCTTCGCTTTGTCGCCGAGACGGATGCGGAACACTTCGGCGTGGCGGCGTTGAATGTCGAGCATGGGCATTGGTTCGGGTCGGCCTTTCTCAGTCGACGAGGGCCGCGATGTTGGGCGGCAGGCTCGGACGGGGCGGGTCTTGTGGGAGGACGAGCGGCGCGCCGATCACGGCGCGCGAGTGCGTCTCAACGAAGTCGCGGACCTGCTTCGCGTAGAGGAAGTACCGGAACTCCGAGTCGCCCGCGGTGACAGGCAACAGCTCGTACCCCGTGGGCATGAGGTGAAGGACCATGCATTCGTCAACGTCGGGCATCGGGACTTCGTCGCCGTTTGGCATGCCGATGAACTCGGCGTTGCGGTACGCGGCGAGCTGCATCGCGACCTCGCCGTACACGCCTTTGCCGGTCTTGTAGTCGCCGAGCACGAACCGGCCGTCGATGCGTGCGAGGAAGTCGAGCGTGCCCGCGTAACCCCAATGGCGGTTGTAGACGGTCGCCTCGGTCATCTCGTACTCGGGGTGGTGTTCGGTGAGGAACGACAGGAAGGCTTTGAGGTAGCCCTGCTGTGCGGGTGGCGCGTCCTCGACGACGACCGGAAGGCCACCGAGGACGTGCTTCTCGCACCAGTCGTGAACGTCGGTGCCTTGCACGGCGGCGCGGTCGGTCTCGCGGAACGGTGCGCGTTTCAGCCAGTCGACCGCCTCGTCCGCGCTCATGTCCGACCAGATGCGCCGCTTCTCCACCGCGGTTTGCGCGACGAGTTTCTCGCCCCACGCTTTGAGCGCCGGCTTGGGAACGCCCCCGCCGATGATGGTGGTGACCGAGTCGAACTGCTCGTCCCTCCACCGGTACGTGCGACCCCGGTTCGTTGTGGTGGCGTTGCGCGGGTTAGGCATCGAGCCGGCTCCCGAAGATCAGGGAGCGCCACACCGGGCGAGGACTGCGGCTGACATCAGCCTTCCGGAACTCGGTCGTTGCCTCGATCCAGCCCTTCTCGCTGGCCTCGATCATCGCCTTGCCGAGAGCCCTCTTGTCGTGCGGTTCAGGAAGCCCGGCCTTCCACAAGTCCTCACCGAACACGGACGGATGAGACTGCGCATACTGACGGATGAACGGCAACGCGATCGCCTGGCGCCAATGCGCAGTTACCTCGCCGATCGCGTCGATCGCCGCATCACGCGCAAGGCCGAGCTCTTCTGCCGACGGTGGCTCAACCTCACCACGCAGAACGGCTCGAGCTAGTGCGAGCCCCGCGCGCGCGGATTCCTTCTCGTCCGGGTCGAACAACGTCCGCGGCTCGCTCACTTCTTCGCCTGCCGTTTCTTCGCGAGCTCGTCGCCGGCTTCGTCAGCGGCAGCGGCTTTCTCCGCGTCGCACGCCTCGCAACCGTCGACCAGACCGCCCGCGTGATCGCCCGCCTCGTGGGCCGCCGTATGGCCGACATCGTCGAGACGGAGAATCCCCGCCTCACGCTCCTCCGCGAGACGCGCCTCGTCCTTCGCGCGCTCCACCCGCTGTGCCGCGTCAGCGAGCAACTCCGCAACCTCGCTCGCTTCGACCATCGCGACCTCGATCGCGTCGACCGTGTGAACGCGAACGCAATCGTCCTCGGCTCCCTTGTGGTTGACCTGCGCGACGCGGCCCTTGAGGACGAAGAACACCTCGTCGTGGCGGTGCAACGCGATCGGCGCGAGTTTCAACGCCTCCGACAGACCGTCACCGGCTTTCGTGATCCGCACCGTCGAACGGACGACGGCTTCGCCTTCAAACGACGGGACTCCCATGGTCGATGTCTCCTGGTTCGTGAGCGCGTTGGGAGAAGGCCCGCTGCGTTCGGGTTTCGGGGAAGCTGCCGTTGCTGCACCGGCGACGACCAGCTCGCCAGCGAGATTCAGAGATCCAGGACGACCGGGGGCCGAGCCCGCGCAAGGCGTGGGGTTGAGCCCATGCTCCCGGCCGTCCTGGACGACCCCTCCCCACGCCAACACGCCTGGCGGTCCCATCTGATGAGGAGGTGACCGTGATCGCGTGCGAGCCCGGCAAGGCATACCGGGGCGGAGGAGGAGCCGACCACGAAGGCCGAGTGACTACGAACAGGTGCTTCGTAATTCCAGTGGTGCAACTTCGACGGAGGGCAAAATTTTTTGGGACCACGTCCCGCAACGACGAGCGCGCTCATGCTGAGCCCGCCTCACCGACGGTCGTCCAGTGCATCCCCTCGCCGTTGCGGTCCGCGTGCGCGCACAACACGCGCTCGGCCGATGCCACCGTGACGGCAGACGAGAGCGGCGGGAACGACAACGTCCCTGCCGTCGCGGAGGCTGATCGGTCGCGCGCGCCGCGAGGTCCAGACGGCGGGCGACTATCTCGGGCGCTTCTCTCGAGCTCGTCGAGTGCGCACTCCGAACACAAGAACACGCACCCGTTCAGGACGGATGCTTGACGGCAGAGACACACATCACAGGTCGCGGCGGCGATCAGACGCGCCTCGTCGACGTGGGCTTGGTAGGCCGCGGTGACCGCGTCAGCGGATGTCGCCGCCTTCCCTGACAGCCAGCCGCACGCGCACAGTCCGGACTTCCGGCCCTGCCCCGCGGCGTGGAGAGTGAGGAGATGATCGGGCATGCGCACCGCGGCGGCCAACGTCATCGGGCTGTCTTCCTGGCGTTGCGCATGTGGCCGCCGTCGACGTTCGCTTGCACCGCGCGCAGACGCGGGGTCTGCGCCGCGGTGGTGGCTTCCCGGCGGTGCGATGCGATGAAGGCGTCGATGTGGTGCTGCTCGAAGAGGGTCTTGGAGTGGAAGCGGACGTGGCCGATCTCGCCGTCTTTCGCGAGTCGGAGCATCGTGGAGCGGCTGACGTGGAGCTGCTCGCCGGCCTGCGCCGCGGTCAGAAGCTCGCTCATGCCATCACCTGAAGCTGTTCGCGCGTGGGCCAGCCGAAGAGGTCATCGACCTCGCAGGCGAGTCGCAGAGCGAGTGCGAGCTTGAGATAGTCGCGGGCAACGATGTCGCCGCGCTCTACCTTGGAGATCGTCTGGATCGGCACGCCTACGAGGCCCGCCAACTCGTCCATCCGCAGACCGAGCTCCTTCCGGCGAGCCCGGACGCGATCTCCCCATGTGCGCGCAACTGTTGGAGTCACGCTTCGGCGCAGCCGTTCGAGGTAGTCGTCCACCGATCCCGTCACAGGGGAGGATATAACTCCCGACGGGAGGGGTTGTCAATCCCCTCGCCAGGGATTTCCTTGAAAATCACGCCTCCGTAACTACAGTTCCCGTGAAAAGGGATCAACGGGGGAGGGATGAGTCCTTACAACGAGGGTGTGGTGACGGACATCATCGTGAAGGCGTTGGAGCGGCCCGGTTGGAACCAGGCCAGGCTTGCACGCGCCCTCGATGTGCGGCCGCAGACGGTTAACAAGTGGGTGAAGGGGGAGAACCGTCCGCCGATCGAGCGTTGGTCCGACCTCGAGCAGGCGCTTGAACTACGCCAGGGGACAATCCTTGATGCCGTTCGTGGCCAACTGGACGTTGACGCGCTAGAAGCTAAGCCCAAGGGCAAGGCCCGAGTGGACTTCAACTCTCGGATTGCGCGCCTGTCGCCCGAGGATCAGAAGTACATCGACGACCTCGTAGAACGCCTCCTCAGGGAGCACGACGGCTGATGTCCCACCCCGGCGCGAGGCTTTCCGATGTGGGGTTGTGGAAGCCGTGGAAGGAGCTCGCCCGACGCGGGCACATCAGCTTTCGGCTTGACCCGAACCTCCCGCGGTCGACGGGCGGGGCTATCTACGTCCGAGAGGGTGACCGCGCCCTGATCGTGATCGCCGGCTGGCTTGACCAGCGCGAACGGAAGTGCGCGCTCGGCCACGAACTGATCCACGACGAGGCCGAGTCATCGTGCCGGCACTTCGGTGCGCCAAAGCTATGGGACGCGGTCGTCGCGCGCGAGGAGGCGCAGATCGACCGTGAAGCCGCGCGTCGGCTCGTGCCGCGCAACGAACTCGTCGCGTTCCTGGCGCGCGAAGCGACGATGATCGACCCCGCGGTGACATTGGCAGACATCGCCGAGCGCTTCGACGTGATCGAGAGGTACGCCGATCTCGCGTTCTCATCGCTGGTGGTGACGCCAGCCGGGTGGGGGGAGATCGTCGCGTGAACTGCTCGAACTGCGGGCAGTTGATGCCCGACGAGAAGATGTTCTGTGCGAACTGCGGCAGCCAACAACGCCCGATCCCGGCGGCACTGTCCCGCGCTTCTTGGGCCCCGCAGCAAGTATCCGGACCCGCGCCCACTACTACGACCATTTCCCATCAGCCCGGTGGAGCGCCCGCCAGTGCCGGACCGCACGAGGTCACGAGCACGGATCGGACGGCGGCCGCGTGCGCGATCGTCGGCGGCCTTCTGATTGCGATCGGGTCGGTTTTGCCCTGGGCGACGGTGACTGTCGGTTTCGCAACGGTCAACATCTCGGGGCTCGACAAGGGCAAGGACGGAGTCTTCACGCTCCCGATGGGCGTGATAGCGGTGCTTCTCGGCATCCTCTTGTTCGGGAACGTCTCACGCAACCTCGGCGCAGCAATCTCTGCAATTGGAGCGGTAGCCGGCGCAGTCGGGGTCAGCGACCTGGTGGACATCACAAACCGCGTGAGGAACTTCAAAAGCGAACTCGGTTCCGCGGGCGTCGGAGCCGGGCTCTATCTCGTCGTTGTCGGCGCGGCTGCGGCAATGGTCTCCGGCATCGGCATTGCGCTCGCTGGTCGACGCTGATGGCGAGGCAACGTCCGTTTGGGACCGTCAGGCAACTCCCGTCGGGGCGGTGGCAGGCCCGCTATGTGGAGCGGGGAGTGAGGTATCAGGCGCCGCGCACGTTCGCGTCGCGCGCGCAGGCCCGCGACTTCCTCCGCACCACCGCCGCGGACATCACGCGAGGCACATGGCGCGACCCGCGCGCCGATCGGATGTTGTTCTCCGAGTGGGCGGTCGAGTATCAGCGCGGCGCCGTCCACAAACGCGGCCGCACGAAAGAGAAGGACGAGAGCATCATCCGCCGGCGTCTCAACCCGACGTTCGGTGACATGCCCCTCGCATCGATCCAACCAATCGACGTGCGCGCGTGGGTGCAGCAACTCACTCTCGAGTTCGCGCCCGCGACCGTGGAGACCGAGTACGCGCTGTTCCGGACGATCATGCGCACCGCCGTCGACGCCGACCTGATCCTCGTGTCGCCATGCCGTGGGGTCACGTTGCCGAAGCAGAAGAAGCGGGCGGACAAGCGGCGCGTGACGCTCGAGCAGGTCGAACTGCTCGCATCGAAGACACGCACCCAGTACCGGCCGATCATCTGGCTGCTCGGCGTCATGGGTCTCCGGTGGAGCGAAGTCGCCGGTCTGACCGTCGGTCGGATCGCGACTCTCGGTGTGCCGCGGCTGGTGATCGACCAGGCGCTCGCCGACGTCGGCGGCCGCGTCGAGCTCGACCTCACGAAGAACCTCTCGTCGGAGCGGACGTTGCCCATGCCCGAGTTCGTCAAGACGATGATGTTCGAGCATCTCCGCGTCGAGGGCCGCCTCGATGATCTGTCGGGGTTCGTGTTCCGCGCGCCGCGCGGTGGTCCGCTCCGCTACTCCGACTTCCACAAGACGGTGTGGACGCCCGCGGTGCGGGCCGCGCAGCTGCAGGGGTTGACGATGCACGCGCTACGGCACTCGGCCGGCGGACTGCTGCGCGAGTTGGGGATGCACACGCAGTACATCGCGCGATGGCTCGGCCACAGCGACGATCGGACGACGAGCCGCGAGTACGGGTGGGTCCCCGACGAGCTCGACCAGGCCGCGGTGAAGGCGCTCGACGACGCGTATCAGAAGCGTTCTGGGCACGTTCGGGGCACGGATTCCGAGGGTGGGGGAGCGGCTCACACCGCTTGACCTGGACTTTCCGGCTGGTGACGCGACGATCCCCCTGACCGGCGGGAGGTGCGCTCAGGCGTGGGCGGGATTGACCACGACGCGTTCATGCTGGTCAGAGACGTGCCGTCGCGGTCAGATTCGTGCGAACACGCGTTCTGTGGGCACGATTCGGGGCACATGGAAGTTCTGTCCGGGAGGTGCGCGACGGTCGGAGCATGCTCTTCACTCCGCAAGACCTCACAGTCCTCTCGGCTCTCACCCAAGGCGACGCCCAGGCCACGCCGCTGGCGGCACGGTGCGGGCTCGACCCGATCGTCGTTGCCCACACCTGCGAACGGTTGCGTGCCGCGAACGCTGTCCGGTTGGCGGTCTCACCGATCGTGGCGATCGGCGGCCAGCTCGTCGTCCCCGCCTCCTACGGCCTAACGGCGTACGGCCGCGAGGTCCTCCGCAACGTGACCGCCAGGCGCCTGTCTCGGCAGCGGCATCCGTCGACACAGCGGGTTGCGCGGGATGAGGCGTTCCGGGAGATCGAGCGCCGCTCGCAGGCGATGGTCGACGCCATCCGGCCGGGTGGCGGCGACGCGGCTTAGAACGCGAAGACGCCGCCGACGCGGCGGAACGTCGACGGCGCTTCGGACTGTGGCGCTATGTCGGGAGCAGGACTCGTGGGTCGTCGAGGTGCGCCCTGATTGCTGCTCGAACGACCTGGGACATGGTCAGATCGTTCTTGACGGCTTCTTCCTTGATGGCTGCGTGCATGTCTCTCGGCATGCGGACGATGACCTGCTGCAGTTGCTCGCGGTCCGCCGGTCCGGACTCGTTCACGGTGGCTCTGCACCTCCCTTGGTGGAGCCGAAGGGGGAAGGATTCGGCTCTGACTCGCAAGGTACGCGCCCCGATAGCGGAACGGGTGGATGCGCGCTATCGGACCATCACCGACTCGACACGCGCACCCTGGTAATCATGGAGCCATGTGCCCTCGTAGCTCAGATGGAAGAGCAGGGTGGTTCGTACCCCCAAGGTCGCAGGTCCGAGTCCTGCCGGGGGCGCACTGCAGCGCGAAGAAGGGGCCCTTGCCGGGGCCCCTTCTTTGTTGCTGACTCATGGGCCGCAGGCTTTGTCTGCGCTCAGATGGACCAGCTGGTGGTTCGTACCCGGCATCCAGTATCGGCACATCTGCGGCGATACGCAAGCATCCCCAGGCGAATCCCCAAGTTATCCCCAGACTTATCCACCGTTCGAGCGTCTGGACGCGAAGAAGCCCGCCCCTCCGCCCCCGGACGGGGAGGCGAAGAGGCGGGCGTCAGGTGCGCAGACAACTAGGGCGAGCTACTTCTTCGGCGGCGCCTTCTGTGGTGGCCCGGGGTCGGCGGTGACGGTGAACGACTCGATCGGGCGGGCGCGGTTGCGGTTGGACCACCAGTTGATGGCGTTGTGGACGATGACGACGGCGAAGCCGGCGGCGAGCGCGACGGCGGAGCCTTGTTCGCCGGTCCAGTGGTCGGAGCCGAACCATCCGAAGGCGGTGACGAGGCGGAGGATGACGTCGGTGCCGCCGAGTTGGCCGGCGCCGCGGGCGATGCGGGCGGCGGGTCCTGGCGCGGTGGTGGTTTCGACGGTGACGAGCCCGCTGGTGTCGGTCATGGGTTGATCCGTTGGATGGCGAGGCGGACGCTGCGGGCGAGGAGCCACCAGGTGCAGCCGAACCCGACCGCTGCGGCGGTGATGCCGACGATCGCGATGCGCGCCCAGAGGGGGATCATCGGAGTCCGGCGAGTCGCGCGAACCACATGATGACGATGATGAGGAAGACGATCACGAGGATCGTTATGAGGACGCCTAAGGCGCGGTCGGTGTTCACGGTACGCATCTCCCTACGACTGGGACGGTCGAGCACGGTGGTGTGCCCCGTGTTGTCGTGGTCGTCGTTGGTGGCTGGGTGGTCGAGCTCGTCGACGTCGTGGTGCTGGGTGCAGGTTGCGTAGTGGTTGTCGTCGCGCGGCGCGCCGTGGTCGACGTCGTTCGCGGCCGCGCGGTCGTTGTCGTGGTGGCGGCGACTTGCGCGTCGCGGAGCTCCTCGGCGGCCGCGGCCCGCGCTTCTGGGCTGGTGGCGGTGACGAGCTGGCGGAACCCTTCGATCACGCGGGCTTGGCCGTCGATGAGGCGGCCTTGGCTGGCGAGGAGGTCGTTCTGCGATTCGAGGGTGCGGTTGGTGCGTTCGGCGCGCCCGTCGATGCGGATGGCGAACCCGACGACGACGGCGGCGAGCATGAGCACCACGATGAGGGCGATGCCGAGCAGCTTGAGGAGGAGGGCTTCGCGGTTGGGGCCTTCCTTCATGACGTCGAGACCTGACGGGGCGGTCATCGGTGGCGTGTCTTTCGTTCGAGTTCGGTGATCCGCTGGTGGGCTTCGTCGAGTCGTTCTTGGCAGTGGTGTTCGCGCTCCTCGAGGAGGGCGATGCGACGCGCGGATGCGTCGAGGTCGGCGCCGAGCCCGTCGAGGAGGCGGCCGCGGCTGTTCCAGAGTTCCTCGAAGTCGGCGACGGTGCGGTTGACGGTGGTGCGCCGGTTCTGCACTTCGCGGCTGAGGGCGGCGACGATCACGCCGCCGAGGGCGGTGACGACGACGCCGGCCAGTCCGACGATCCCGACGAGCACCGCGTCGGATATCGCGACGAGCGGCACACGCCTCAGCCTGCCGGGAAGTGGAAGTACGAGACCTTCTCGTCGGGATGTTGGACGACGATCTTGTAGCCCGCGCCGTGCGGGAGGATGCCTTTGACGCGGGCGTCGCCGAGCCCGCCCGCGGCGGACCCGTAGAACGGCGCTTCCGGCGCGTCGAGGCCGTCGGTGTCGGTGATGATCCCGCCGTCGGCTTGCAGGTGCCAGGTGCCGCCGTTGGGGGCGACGAGCGAGGCGAGGTACTGGTGTACGGCCACGGGGCTCCTTCCGGGTGTGGGTGCGAGCCACGGCTTCTGATAGGCGGGCCAGTCCGCGGCGACATAACGGCCGGGGCATGCGGTGGCTTTCACGTCGCGGTGCATCGAGAAGACGTGGTTGGCGGTGAGGAACCCTTGGGCCACGAGAAGTGCGCGGAACTCGCGGACCGTGGCGACCATCAGGTCGGGCGGTTTCGTGATGTGGTAGTTGCCGACGAGCACGATGGCGTGCGCGGTCTTGTTGAACCCTTCGGTGTGCGCCCCCTCCACGCTCGCGTTGCGTCCCTCCAGCGCGACCCCGGTCGCGTGCACGCCCCAGGTGTAGGAGATGTCCGCGAACCCGCGGTCGAAGCCGGCCTTCTGCACGCCTCGCCAATCGGGCAACGGATCCGCGCTCGTCGCGGTGACCGAGTGGTGCAAGAACAAGCGCGACCGTTGCCGTGGGGCGGACGGGATGAGTTTGCGTGGCGCGGCGAGCCCGGCGTCAAGGCGGGTGATGATCTGCATCACGCGACCTCGATGGCGCCTTCAGCGACGAGAACATCGCCCGCCGCCCACGTATGCGGCGCCGTCGCTGTCCACGCGCCCGCCCCAGCGTCGGACACGAACGAGAAGTCATCGAAGTCGGCGAGCGGCTCGGTCCCGATAACCCCGGCGCCGAGCCGGTAGGCGGTTCCCGAGTCGAGCGCCCACACCGGAATGATTTGGGTCGTGCCGGCCGCGGCCGACAGGCTGTTAGGGAGACGCAACTTCCATGATCCGCTGCCGTACGTCGTCGTAGATCCCATCACGATGCGGTAGCGGACGAAGAGGAGCTTGCCGAGCTGCTTGTACGCGCCGGCGATTGTGCCGTTGTTTATGACGGGGTTGGTGGTGGTCGCGGTCCATGTCGGCGTGAACGACGTCCACGCTTCGCCGATGGCGAGGAAGTTGTCTCGCACACCGTCGCCCCACGCGGCGGGTGCAGCGGCGCCGGTGGCAGGGTTATCGATCGAGTTGAGGTCACTCGTGTACGCGGTCATCTAGTAGCCCCATTTCCCGTCTCCCCAGCCGGAGCCAGCGACACCCCAGCGGAAGACGTTCGGCTCCGCGGGTGACAGCCACCAGGAGAAGCTGTAGGTGGTGTCAGCGTCTCCGGCCTCGGTCGTGCCTTCGAGTTGCACGTCTTGGCTGATCGCGGAGCCGATGCCTTGCGGGCGACGTTTGACGGTGTAGCGGTAGCCGAGCTCGGCGCCGAGCACGATCGGGAACAGGTTCGTCGGGTCGCGCAGGGGAAGGATCTTGATCGCCTCGATCCGCACCGCGGGGTCCTTGTTCTTGCTGACGATGTAGTCGGCCTGGTCCTTCACCTGCCGGGCCCGCTGCTCGAGCGATGGCTGCGAATAGGTGGACGCGCCGTACGCGTCAGCCGAGGCGGTGTCGGCGGCGACTTGCTCGCTTCCACCTTCCTGGCTGACGCGTGCTTCGTTGATGATCTTCTCGTCGTCGTACGCGACGGTGATGTCGGAGTACTTCTGCTCTCCCGCGCCGTCACCGAAGGTCGCTTGGCTGGTGTTGTAGACGGCCGTCTCCCACAGCTCGCGGCGGCCGATGAGGGTGACCTTGCCGTCCCGGCTAATAAAGAACCGGCCGCCCTCGGTGAGCGCGACATCCTGGAGGTGGACGAGGGCGTTCTTCTCGAGCGCCGCAGGCTGTAGGACAGCGCTGCCGGTGTCGATGTCGCGGTCAGCGGCCGGTGTTCCGACATAGTCGAGGATCCGCGTAAACCGCGCGCCGGGCGTGTCGTCCGCCCACGGCTCGAAGCCTGCTTGGTAGTGCGCGAGCACAGTCGCGGCGGAAAGCTCGGTGTCGTAGAGCCGGACCTCGTCGAGGGCGCCGTTGAATCGCGGGTTCGTCGTGGTGAGGATCGTGGCGTTGCCGATGACAACCGCGGTCGGAGCGAACCCGTCGACGCCGCCACCGAAGCTGGTGAAGCCGGTGGCGTTGACGCCGTCGACGTAGACCTGCATTCCGTTAGCTACCGAACGGGTGAACACGATGTGGTGTGGCTGGCTGTCGTCGACGCGCACGTTGCTGTAGGCGATTCCGTTGCCGGCGGCGGTGTTCGTGTTGACGACAAGCCC